>ERZ827104.397-NODE-397-length-49059-cov-9.509203_pt1 | contig 49059 bp, 48 predicted proteins | sample MGYA00519781_ERZ827104 | MGnify/ENA primary metagenome ERZ827104 (study PRJEB31778, sample SAMEA3449257) | human gut metagenome | biome: human gut; feature: human-associated habitat; material: faeces | place: United Kingdom | collected 2010/2012 ...
CATCCAGAAAGCCGATGATTTTGACCTGATCCGGTTTTTGAGCGGAGAGCTGGCGAACACGATCGGCGAGACGTTCCGCACGCATCTTCCGTATATGCAGCGTCTCGGCGTCACGGAGGAAGAGATCCGCAGCGCGCGCCCGCATATTGACAACAGCGCTTACAGTCACTACATGCTCTGTGAGGCACAGACCGGGGACGTGCTGACCGGGCTCGTGACGCTTTTGAACTGCTCGTGGAGCTATGCCTATATCGCCGAGCGGATGGTCGCGCGTTACCCGAATGCCCTGCATGACGAGCGCTACGGCGCATGGTTCGCGGGCTATGTTTCGGAGGAATACCGCCAGACCAATCAGGCGCTCATCGATCGGATCGACGCACTCGGCGCAGCGGCCGATGAGGAGACGACCCGGCATCTGTGCGAGATCTTTGAAAAGTGCTGTCTGTTTGACCTGCGCTTCTGGGACATGGTCTACGCGATGGGGGAGACCTGACGCCGCATTGCGGACATCTTTATGGCACCGGGCCATGCCATCCGGCTTTTAGCACGTTCACCCCTGAAAAACAAAAAACGAACACGGAAAAACCGCGCGGGACTTGTTCCCCGCGCGGTTTTGTGCTACATTAAAAAGACATACTCCAAAATGATTTTTACAGAAAGGCGGGAGCTCCATGGACGTTCTGCGTTTCAAACAGGCAAACTGCAAAAACTGCTACAAATGCGTCCGGTTCTGTCCGGTCAAGTCCATCCGCGTGTATAAGGGTCATGCACAGATCATTTCCAGCGACTGCATTCTCTGCGGCAACTGTGTGTCCGTCTGCCCGCAGCACGCGAAGGAGGATATCAGCGACGTTGCCCAGATCCAGGAGCTGATCGCTTCCGGCCAGCAGGTCGTTGTGAGCGTTGATTCCTCCTACATTGCCTATTTTGACACCCCCGGTTTTCAGGGTATCGCCGAGCCGCTCAGGAAGCTGGGCTTCACGGCGGCATTTGAAACGGCCGAGGGCGCATACCTCGTCAAAAAGCAGCTCGAGGAGCTCGCCCGCCAGCCGGGCGACGCGCCGATCATTACGTCCGGCTGCTCAACGATCGTGCTCTATGTGGAAAAGCACCTGCCGGAGGCACTGCCGTATCTCGCACCGGTGCTCTCGCCGATGCAGGCGCACGCCGTGCTGCTGCGTGAGCGTTATCCGGGCGCGACGATCGTGTATGTCAGCCCCTGCATCTCCAAGAAGGAGGAGACGACACGCTTTGAGAGCGTCGGCGCCGATTATGATATCACGTTCACGGAACTGGAGGATTGGATGAACGAGGCCGGTGTCAGCATCAACCCGAACGTGCCGGCCGATGAGCCGATGCTCTCGCGCGGCTACACGATCACAAACGGCGTGCTGCACTCCATGTCGCTCGACTCCGGGCGGGATTACCTGTTCCTTGACGGCCTGGACGACAGCATCCAGACGCTCAAGAGCGTCGTCAACGGCGAACTGCGCAACTGCTTTATTGAGATCGCCGCCTGCCACGGCAACTGTGTCGGCGGCCTTGCTTTCCGGCAGAAGCATACGAACCTGCTCGAGTCGCGCCGCCGCGTGATCAAAAGTGCCGGCGGCGGCAAGAATTTTGACATTCAGGAGCATGTGGACATGCGCCGTGTTCTCGTCGATAAAAAGCACCCAACCGATCTGCCGCCGGAGTCCGTTATCAACGGCATCCTGCGCAAGATGGGCAAGTTCAGTCCGGCGGATGAGCTCAACTGCGGTCTGTGCGGCTACCGTACCTGCCGCGATAAGGCCATCGCCGTCTATGAGGGCCGCGCCGAGATCAGCATGTGCATGCCGTACATGAAAGAGCGCGCCGAGACCTATTCCGAGAAGATCATCAACGTCTCGCCGGAGGGCATCGTTACGGTCGGCAAGAAGCTGAAGGTCAAGCAGATCAATAAAGCGGCCTGCAAGATCTTCGGCATCAAGGATCCGGCGGATATCATCGGCTATCCGGTGTCGCGCATCATGGACGAATATGATTTCGTGAAGATGATTAGCCAGGAGGAGACGCAGGTCACGGACGAGGTTTTCCTCGCAGACTACAACGTCTATCTTGAGCGCATTTTCATCTGTGACCCCGAGCGGACGCTCTTCACGTGCATTATGCGCGACGTGACAAAAGCGCGCCAGCGCCGCAACAAGATCCAGAAGACTAAGATCCATGCGGCCGATCTGGCGGACGATATCATCGCCAACCAGCTTCGCATCGTTCACGAGATCGCAAGCCTGCTCGGCGAGACGGCGGCAGAGACCAAGGTGGCGGTCCATGATCTGAAGGAAGCCATCATGCTCGATGAGGACAGCGAAGATGATGCGTAAACGAATGAACCGCTGCAGCAACACGGTATGGGACATCAGCGTCATCAGCCGCAACAAGGACGGGGAGACCCTCTGCGGCGACCAGTGCATCCTGGAATGGACCGATGACGACGCGACGGTGATCCTCTCCGACGGCCTTGGCAGCGGCGTCAAGGCAAATATTCTCTCTACACTGACCTCGACCATGCTCACAACCATGCTCAAGGGCAATGTACCGATCGAAGAGTGCGTCACGACCGTGGCCGAGACGCTGCCCATGTGCAAGGAGCGCAAGCTCGCCTATGCGACCTTTACGATTCTGCAGACCGCCGGCAGCCGCGTGCGCCTGATCCAGTATGACAACCCGAGTGCCGTGTTCGTACACGACGGTGCGATCGGGAAGTATAACTATTCCGTGAATTTCATTCAGGAAAAGGAGCTGCACGAAAGCCATCTGCATTTTGATGTCGGCGATATGCTCGTTTTGTTCAGTGACGGCGTGACGGAGGCCGGCCGCGGCGTGACGACGGACGCCGGCTGGGCGCAGCGCGATATCGAGGACTTTATCCTGCGCAATTACAAGCCCAACACCTCCGCCCAGCGCATGGCGGCCAGCATTCTCTCGACCGTCAAGACGCTCGATCTGGATGCCATGCACGATGATACGACCGCCGTCGTCGCGCGCCTGCGCGAGCGCTGCCCGGTCAACATCATGATCGGACCGCCCGAGAGCAAGGACGACGATCTGAGCACGATGCGCCTGTTTTTCGGCAAAGAGGGCAAGCACATCGTCTGCGGCGGCAGCACGGCGAAGGCTGTCGCAGAGTATCTGGGCGTCAAGGTGCGCACGTTGCCCGGCAGCGGCACGGAGGAGGTGCCCCCGATGAGCGAGATCCACGGCGTGGATCTCACGACCGAGGGCGTTGTCACGATCAACGCGACCATGGAGCGCATCCGCGACTATCTGGCCGACGGCATGTACACGCTCGAACTGGCCAGAATGAAAGACGGCGCGTCGAAGCTCGCGCTCGTGCTGCTTGAGGAAGCAACGGAGATCAACGTCCTCTTCGGCAACGCGGTCAATCTCGCCCAGCAGGACGGGGACTTCGGCTTTGAGCGCAAGCTGCAGCTCGTGCAGGAGCTGCGCGACATGCTGACCATGGCCGGAAAAACAGTCAAAATGAGCATCTGCTGACAGATGCCGAAATCATCACGGAGTGACCCAAACGAATGAAGATCCGAACTTTTTTTGCAGTATTGCTATGTAAGATCGCGCGCGGCCTGCTGCGGCTGCTGCGCCGCGGAGGCACGGCGTTTCCCGGCCGGGTAGCGCTGAAGGTGTACCCGCAGGTGCTCGGTGTGCTCTCGCAGGGCGTGCGCGTCATCCTCGTCACCGGCACGAACGGAAAGACGACCAGCTCCCGCATGATCGAGCAGGCGTTCGCCGATGCGGGACTGAACTATTTTGCCAACCGCTCGGGCGCAAACCTCATCTCCGGCATCACGGCGGAGTTTGCCATGCACAGCACGCTGACAGGCCGGCCGAAGTGCCAGTTTGCCGTCATTGAATGCGACGAGGCGGCGTCCAAGACCGTGCTGAAGTATCTCAAGCCCGAGGTCATCGTGGCCACGAACGTGTTCCGTGACCAGCTCGACCGCTACGGTGAGATCACGCACACGCTCAACAACATCCTTGAGGGCATCCGCCACACGCCGGAGAGCACGCTGTGCATCAATGCCGACTGCTCGCTCATCGCGTCCATCCCGGCGCAGGTGCCGAACCCGGTCGTGCGCTTTGGCGTGGACGTGCCGCTCGGCAGCGACGACCTGACGGAGATCTCCGACGCGCCGCACTGCATCCACTGCAAGACGGAGTATGTCTATGACTACCGCACCTACGGGCATCTGGGCGCATTTCGCTGCCCGAAGTGCGGTTATCACCGCGAGGAGCCGCAGGTCGCCGTCACGGCGGTGCAGGCTCTTGGCATCGATGCGAGCGACGTCACCATGTCCATCGGAGGACAGGCATACGCCGTGCATATCAACCTGCCGGCAGCGTACAACATTTATAACGCCGTCGGTTCCGCTGCCGCGCTGTATGCGTTCGGCTTCACACCGGAGGCGATCGTGCACGCGCTCGCCGCATTCGGCTGCGGCTTTGGCCGCATGGAGAAATTCGACCTGCGCGGCACGCCCGGGCGCATGATGCTCGTGAAAAACCCCGCCGGCTGCAACCAGACCATGCGCTATCTCGCCGGGCTGGACACGGACGCGACGTTCGTCGTCTGCCTCAACGACCGGGATGCCGACGGTACGGATATCTCCTGGATCTGGGACGCGGACTTTGAGCGGCTCGCCGCCATGGGCACGCACCTCAAGCAGGTGTTTGTGTCCGGCACGCGCGCCGACGAGCTGCGCCTGCGCCTGAAATACGCGGGCGTGGACGAGACGAAAATTCAGGTATTTTACGACTATGACCCGCTGATCGACGCCATGTGCGCGTCGAAACACCCGGTGTTCATCATGCCGACGTATACGTCCATGCTGGATCTGCGCGGCCGGCTGCAAAAGCAGCTCGGCGGAAAGGAGTTCTGGGAATGAGCGAGAAAACGCTGCGTATCTGCCACCTGTACCCGGATCTTCTCAACCTCTATGGCGACCGGGGCAACATCCTCTGCATGCGCCGCCGGCTGGAGTGGCGCGGCATCGGCGCCGAGGTGACGGAGGTCACGGTCGGCGAGCAGGCGGATTTCACACGGTTTGACCTGTTTTTCATCGGCGGCGGTCAGGATTTTGAGCAGGAAGTGCTCCTGTCCGACCTGCGCGCCGGAAAGGGCGATGAGATCAAGGCCGCCATTGCCGACGGCAAGACGTTTCTGACCATCTGCGGCGGCTACCAGATGCTCGGCAGCTACTACCGTACGTGGGACGGCAAGCAGTGTGACTTCATCGGCGCGATCGATTATTACACTGTCGGCTCGAAAGAGCGCATGATCGGCAATTTCCTCTTTGAATGTCTGCCGGAGTCCGGCGGCAGCACGGTCGTCGGCTTTGAAAACCACAGCGGCAAGACCTACCTCGGCAGCGGCGTGTCGCCGCTCGGCAAGGTGCTTGTTGGCGGCGGCAACAATGGGGAGGACGGCTTTGAGGGCGTGCGTTACCACAACGTGTTCGGCACGTACAGCCACGGCCCGGTTCTGCCGAAAAACCCCGCGTTTTGCGACCATCTGCTCACGACGGCGCTGCGTGCGCGCTATCCGGAGCTGGAACTTGCGCCGCTGGACGATGCGGCAGAGCTCGCCGCGCACAACACCATGCGCGACCGGCTGCTGAAAAAATAACTGCACAAAAAATGGGCGCATCCGTCTGGATGCGCCCACCGTGCATTTGCGCTTAAAAATCTTCGGGTATCGGAATATCCGCGCGCGGCACCTTGTCCCAGGAAAAGTCCGCCGCCAGCTCCGCCGCCGTCACCGGCGCGTCCGTCGGCCGCAGCCCGGCCAGCTTTGCGAGCTTGCCGGTCAGTTGCTCCGGCGTGTATTTCTGCCGCAGCGCCTCCATGTTCAGGTCGCCCTCGCGCTTGGAGAGCTTGCGCCCGTCCGGCGCGACGAGCAGCGGCGCGTGCGCGTACTCCGGTGCGCGGCCGCCGAGTGTCTCGATCAGCCAGATCTGCCGCGGTGTAGAGTCGAGCAGGTCGCGCGCGCGCACGACGCGCGTGATGCCCATCTCCAGATCGTCTACGCTCACGGCGAGATGATAGGCGAACACACCGTCCGAGCGCCGGATGAGAAAATCATCCCGCCCGCGCCGCAGCTCGGCTCTCTGCGGGCCGTAGTGCCCGTCCGTGAAGGAAATGCCCGCGTCCGCGACTTCCAGCTTTTTTGCCGCATGCCGGCCCTTGCGCAGGCGTGCCTGCACCTCCTGTGCCGACAGTGTCCGGCAGGGGCAGCCGGCCTCGCGCGGCTCACCGGGGTGCGGCGCGCCGGCAGCCAGCCGTTCGGCGCGGCTGCAGTAACAGTCGTATACCATGCCGCGCGCGGTCAGCATGTCCAATGCGGCGGTGTAGCGCTCCGTGCGCGTGCCCTGGCGGCAGTCCTGCGTGCCGGGGCGCCAGCCCTCGTCCCAGTCGAGCCCGAGCCAGAGCAGGTCGTCGGCCATCAGTTCCGCGTAGTGCTCCCAGCTCCGCTCCGGGTCGAGATCCTCAAGGCGGAACACCATCGTTCCGCCGCGCGCGCGCACATCCAGCCACGCCAGCAGAAACGTCAGCATATTGCCCAGATGCAGCCGCCCGCTCGGGCTGGGCGCAAAGCGGCCGCGGATCGTGTTGTCCGGCATTGGTCATCCCTCCGGTTTCATTCTGAGTGCATTATAGCATAACCGTGCCGGTTCGCAATGCTTTTGCGGTCAAATCCCTTGAAACCATGCGGGAAATCGGATATAATAAAGTGTTATTATCAGCGGAGGAATGTCTTATGGCGAAATCATCCATCGAAAAAACGAATGTCATGCGCCTGCTTGATCAGAAGAAGGTGCCCTACACGCCGCACACGTACCCGCACGGCGACGATGCGGTGGACGGCGTGACCGTCGCACAGATGACGGGCATGGATCCGGCAAAGGTGTTCAAGACGCTGGTCGCCCGCGGCGCGAGCAAGACGCCGTACGTGTTCGTCATTCCGGTCGCGTGCGAGCTCGACCTCAAGAAGGCGGCAAAGGCCGTGGGGGAGAAGTCTATCGCCATGCTGCACGTTTCCGAACTCACGCCCCTGACGGGCTATGTGCGCGGCGGCTGCTCGCCGGTCGGCATGAAAAAGCAGTTTCGCACGGTCTTTGCCGCGCAGGCGCTCGCGCAGGAGACCATCCTCGTCAGCGCCGGCAAGATCGGCTATCAGGTCGAGACCGCACCGGAGGCGCTCATCGCGCTCGTGCGTGCGACCACGGCAGACCTGACCATCGAATCCTAAGCAACCACGGAGGCACCCATGCGGGATCATATCGTTATCAAAGGCGCGCGGGAGAACAATCTTAAGAACATCAATGTCGAAATTCCGCGCGATGCGCTGGTCGTCATGACCGGCCTTTCCGGCTCCGGCAAGTCGAGCCTTGCGTTCGACACCATCTTTGCCGAGGGGCAGCGGCGCTATATGGAGAGCCTGTCGTCCTACGCGCGCCAGTTTCTCGGCCAGATGGACAAGCCGGACGTCGATTCCATCGAGGGCATGAGTCCGGCCATTTCCATTGACCAGAAGACCACCAGCAAGAATCCACGCTCGACCGTCGGCACGGTCACGGAGATCTACGACTATCTGCGTCTGCTCTGGGCGCGTGTCGGCGTGCCGCACTGCCCAAAATGCGGCAAGGAGATCCGCCGCCAGACGGTCGACCAGATCGTCGACCAGATCGCGGCGCTGCCGCAGGCGACGCGCGTGCAGATCCTGGCACCGGTCGTCCGCGCCCGCAAGGGCGAGCACCAGAAGGTGTTCGACGATGCCCGCCGCGGCGGCTATGTCCGCGTGCGGGTCGACGGCAGCATTTACGATCTGACGGAGACGATCGCACTCGACAAAAACCGCAAGCACAACATCGAGATCGTGGTCGACCGCGTCGTCATCCGCCCGGATCAGAACCGCCGCCTGACGGACGCCGTGGAGATCGCGTCGGCGCTCTCCGGCGGCCTCGTGCTGGCAGACATTCCGGAGGAAAAGCGCGAGATCCTCTTCTCGCAGAACTACGCCTGCGACGACTGCGGCATCTCGATTGAGGAGCTCACACCGCGCATGTTTTCGTTCAACAGCCCCTACGGCGCCTGCCCGACCTGCGGCGGCCTCGGCACGCGGCTGCGCATCGACCCGGCGCTCATTATCCCGGATCCATCGAAGTCGATCCTCGACGGCGGCATTACGGCCAGCGGCTGGAACAGCGTCAAGGGCGAGAGCATCAGCCGGATGTACTATGAAGCGCTGGCGGAAAAGTATCATTTTGACCTCAAGACGCCCATCCGCGACCTGCCGGAGAACGTGCGCGAGATTCTGCTCTACGGCACGGGCGACGAGGAGCTCACCCTGCACTATGACACCAACCGCGGCACCGGCGTGCTGCGCCGTCCATTTGAGGGCATCGTCTGCAACCTCGAGCGCCGCTATCAGGAGACGCAGAGCGAGGCCATGCGCGCGTCGCTCGAGTCCTGCATGGCGGAGACGGCCTGCCCGGACTGCCACGGCGCGCGGCTGCGGCCGGAGGTGCTGGCCGTCACGGTCGGCGGACTGAACATCGCGGAGTTCACCGCGCTGCCGATCACGGAGGAGCTGGCGTTTTTGGACAAGCTCACGCTGAGCGAGAAGGATGCCAAGATCGCCGACAGCATCCTGCGTGAGGTGCGCTCCCGGCTGCATTTTTTGCAGAGCGTCGGCCTGCAGTACCTGACGCTCGCGCGCTCGGCGGCCACGCTGTCCGGCGGCGAGAGCCAGCGCATCCGCCTGGCCACGCAGATCGGCTCGTCGCTCATGGGCGTGCTGTATATTCTCGACGAGCCGTCCATCGGCCTGCACCAGCGCGACAATGAAAAGCTGCTGGCCACGCTGCGCGAGCTGCGCGATCTCGGCAACACGCTCATTGTCGTCGAGCATGATGAGGACACCATGCGCGCGGCGGACTATCTCATCGACATCGGCCCCGGCGCAGGCGTGCACGGCGGGGAAGTGGTCTGCGCCGGCACGCCGGAGGAGGTCGCGCGCTGCGAGCGCTCCATCACCGGGCAGTATCTGTCCGGCAAGAAAAAGATCCCCGTGCCCGCGCAGCGCCGCACCGGCAACGGCCACGCGCTCGTGATCCGCGGCGCGGCCGAGCACAATCTCAAGCATATCGATGTGGAGATCCCGCTGGGCGTCATGACGTGCGTGACCGGCGTGTCCGGCAGTGGTAAGTCCTCGCTTGTGAACGAAGTGCTGTATAAGGCGCTGGCCGGTACGCTCAACCACGCAAAGGTGCGTCCCGGGAAATGCGACGGGATCGAGGGCACGGAGTATCTGGACAAGATCATCAACATCGACCAGAGCCCCATCGGCCGCACGCCGCGATCCAATCCGGCGACGTATACCGGCCTCTTTGACGATATCCGCAGCCTCTTCGCCTCCACGCAGGACGCGAAGCTGCGCGGGTACAGCGCCGGGCGCTTTTCGTTCAACATCCGCGGCGGCCGCTGCGAGGCCTGCTCCGGCGACGGCCTGCTGAAGATCGAGATGAACTTCCTGCCGGATGTCTACGTGCCCTGCGAGGTCTGCAAGGGCAAGCGCTACAACCGCGAGACGCTTGAGGTGCACTACAAGGGCAAAAACATTGCCGAAGTGCTGGACATGACCGTCGAGGAGGCGCTTGCGTTCTTCCAGAACCAGCCGAAGATCCGCGACCGGCTGCAGACGCTCATGGATGTCGGTCTCGGCTATGTCAAGCTCGGCCAGTCGTCCACGACGCTCTCCGGCGGCGAGGCGCAGCGCATCAAGCTTGCGACCGAGCTCTCCAAGCGCAGCACCGGGCGGACGATCTATGTCCTTGACGAGCCGACGACCGGTCTGCATGTTGCCGACGTCGCGCGCCTGATCGATATTCTCAACCGCCTGACCGACGCCGGCAACACCGTTGTCGTCATCGAGCACAACCTGCATATCATCAAAGTGGCCGATCACATCATCGACCTCGGCCCGGAGGGCGGCGACGCGGGCGGGAGCATCGTCTTTACCGGCACGCCGGAGGACTGCGCGCGCTGCGCGGAGAGCTATACCGGTCAGTTTTTGAAAAACGAACTCGAAGGTTAACAGGCAAGCCCCCTTTTTCATAAGATGAAAGGAGAGGGGGCGGTGAACATGGCCATTCAGATCACCCTGTGTGTCCTGCTGATCCTGGGCTTTGCGTGGCTGCTGTGGATGCTCAGCGGCGCATTGCTCACGCCGGTGCGCTCCGGCGACGACACACGCATCACGCTCGTCGTGCGGGCACAGGGGGATGCGCCGGAGTTGGAAAATCTCCTGCGCAGCGTCCTGTGGCTGCGCGAGAGCGGCACGGTCGCAGGGGAGATCCTGCTCGTCGACTGCGGCCTGACGGAGGATGCTGCGGCACTGGCCGAGCGCCTTGCGCGCCGGCACGGAGATCTGAAGCTGTGCAAGACAGAGGAATTTTGCCGATGGATGCAAACACCAATCCAATCGAATTATGCGGCACGGTCGCGTCCGTGATCTATCAGAACGAGGAAAACGGCTACACCGTCCTCAAGCTGGACGTGGACGACGGCAGCCAGACGATGGTCGTCGGCTGCATTCCGTACGCCGTGCCGGGCGAGTCCATGATCGTGACCGGAAGCTGGATGACGCACCCGGTGCACGGCCAGCAGTTCAAGGCCGAGTTTGCCGAGCGCACCATGCCGGAAACGGCGGACGCGATCTATGCCTACCTCGCCGGACGCGCCGTGCGCGGCATCGGCCCGGCGACGGCGTCGCTGCTCGTGTCGCGCTTCGGCGCCGACACGCTCAACGTGCTGGAGTATGAGCCGGAAAAGCTCACGGCCATCAAGGGCATCAGCCTCTCGAAGGCGAAAGCCATGTCGGCCAATTTCCGCCGGCAGGCGGGCATGCGCCGGCTGATCGAGTTTCTGGCCTCGGCCAATATCCGCCCGGTCATCGCCCTGCGGATGTACCAGTATTACGGGGACGAGGCTCTGCAGCTCGTGCAGGACAACCCCTACATACTTGTCTCGGATGCCATCGGCGCCACGTTTCAGGAGGCGGACGCGCTGGCACTCGGCCACGGCTTTGACGATCAGAGCGCGGAGCGCGTCGCCGCAGCGACGCTGTATGAGCTCGCCTATAACGCCGTGCGCGGGCACTGCTTCATTTCGTATCGCAATCTGCTCGCGGCCACGTCGCAGCTCAGCGGCGTGTCGGACGAGCTGGTCGCGCAGAGCGTGGACACGCTTGTGGAAAACGGCGCGCTTGTGCGTGAGCGCGTTGCCGGGTGCGACGGCTGCTATCTCACGCGCCTGCACGAGGCGGAGGCCTACACGGCTGAGCGTCTGCTCGCCATGGCGCAGACGGAGTATCGCCGCATGCCGGACACGGACAAGATCGCGGCGCAGATCGAGTCGCAGCTCGCCCTGACATTTGCCGGGCAGCAAAAGGAAACGCTCCGGCTCGCCTGCCGGCACCAGGTCATCGCCATCACCGGCGGCCCCGGCACCGGCAAAACGACTTCCATCCGCGCGATCCTTGCGCTGTTTGACGTGCTCAAGCTCGACACGCAGCTCGCTGCCCCGACCGGCCGCGCTGCCAAGCGCATGAGCGAGCTGACCGGCCAGAGCGCGCAGACGATCCATCGCCTGCTCGAAGCCGGCATGAACGACGATCATCAGGACATCACCTTCCGGCGCGACGAGGACGATCCGCTCGACTGTGATGCCGTCATCCTCGACGAGTGCTCCATGGTGGACATCTCACTCATGTGCGCGCTGCTGCGCGCCATGCGCCCGGAGTGCCGGCTCATTCTCGTGGGCGATGCCGACCAGCTTCCGTCCGTCGGCCCGGGCAACGTGTTTTCCGATATTATCCGCAGCGGCGTGATCCCGACCGTGCGCCTGACGGAGATCTTCCGCCAGGCGGCAGGCAGCAATATCGTTGCCTACGCGCACGCGATCAACCGCGGCGAGCACCCGCCGCTGACGCAGAATAACGGCGACTTTTTCTTCCTCCGGCGCGCCGATCCGCAGAAAGCGGCCGACACGGTCGTGGAGCTGTGCAAGACCCGCCTGCCGAACAATATGAAGATCCCGCCGTCGGATATCCAGGTGCTCACGCCGACGCGCAAGTATGACACCGGCATGGCGGCGCTGAATGTCCGCCTGCAGGCGGCGCTCAATCCGCCGGCGGCGGAAAAGAAGGAGCGGCGCTTCGGCGAGATCATTTTCCGCGAGGGCGACCGCGTGATGCAGATCCGCAATGACTACGACATCGTGCTCAAAAACCCGGACGGTACCACGGCCGGCACCGGCGTCTATAACGGCGACGTGGGGCAGATCACGACCATCGACCCGCAGACGGAGACGCTTGCCGTCTGCTATGACGGCAAGACCGCGACCTATGGCTTTGAGATGCTCAATGAGCTCGAGCACGCCTGGGTCATGACGGTGCACAAATCGCAGGGCAGCGAGTACCGCGCGGTCGTGCTCTGCATCGGCAGGGCGGGACCCATGCTGCTCACGCGCAGCGTGCTCTATACGGCCATCACACGCGCCAAGTCCCTGCTCATCGTCGTCGGAGATGAGGGGGCTGCCTATCACATGATCGACAATCAGGCGCAGACCCGGCGGTACAGCGGCCTGCGCGCCCGGCTCTGCGGGGAGTGCGGCGAGACATGAAGGTGATATCGTTCCTGCTCGATCTGCTCTATCCGCCGCGGTGCGCGTTCTGCCACGCTTTTCTCGAGACCAGCCGCGAGGGCATCTGCGCGCAATGCAAAACCGGACTGCCCTTTGCGCAAAACGGCGGCCGGCAGCGCTTCCCGTTCATCACGGCGTGCGTCTCGCCGCTCAATTATGCGGGCGATGTGCGCGAATCCCTGCTGCGGTATAAATTCGGCGGCGCGACCGGTTATGCCAAAGTCTACGCCCGGCTCGTTGCGGAGACGGTGCGCGCGGAGCTTCCGGGGGAATTTGACCTCATCACCTGGGTGCCGCTGAGCCGCAGGCGCCTGCGCCGGCGCGGCTACGATCAGGCGCGCCTGCTGGCGAAGGCGACGGCAAAGGCGCTCGGAATGGAGCTGACGCCGACGCTGTATAAACAGCGCAACACGCAGCCGCAGTCCGGCACCGGGGACGCGGCCAAGCGCCGCGCGAACATCACCGGTGCTTACCGCATGAAAAAGGGCGCGGACGTGACGGGAAAGCGCGTCCTGCTCATCGACGATATCGTTACGACCGGAGCCACGCTCTCAGAGTGTGCGCGGGTGCTCGGCAAGGCGGGCGCGGAGCAGGTCGTCTGTGCCACGGTCGCGCGCGCAGCCGACTAAAACGGCCGCGAGACGGCTACGATTGACTATAACATCCGCTGTGCGGATGATACAGGAGTTTTGCTTTATGATGATTTTTGAACGTGACATTGCCATCGATCTCGGCACGACCAACATCCGTGTGTTTGTGCGCGGCAAGGGCATCATGCTGCGCGAGCCGTCCATCGTGGCGGTTGATAAGTACACCGGCCGGATGCTCAAGGTCGGTCAGGATGCGCAGAAAATGCTCGGCCGCACACCGGCCAACATCGTGGCCATCCATCCGATCAGCGCGGGCGTCATTTCGGACTATGATATGACGGCGCTCATGCTCAAGGAACTGCTCTCGCGCGTGACATCGTTCAGCCTCTTCAAGCCGCGTGTGCTCGTCACGGTTCCGAGCAGCGTGACCGATGTGGAGGAGCGCAACGTCATTGACGCCGTCATTGAGGCCGGCGCGCGCAAGGTGTATCTCGTCGAGTCCGCTGTGGCCACGGCGGCTGGCGCAGGTGCCGACATCTCCAAGCCGGACGGGCACCTCGTCATCGACATCGGCGGCGGCACGACGGAGGTCGCGGTCGTCTCGCTCGGCGGCGTGGTCGAGAGCGAGTCGATCAAAACCGCCGGCGATGCATTCGATGAGGCGATCGTGCGCTATGTGCGCCGCAAGCACAACATTCTCATCGGCAAGCGCACGGCCGAGGAGCTCAAGATCGGCATCGCGTGCCTGGTGCCGCGCGCGGAGGTGGGCATTCAGGAGGTCAAGGGCCGCTGCCTGACGACAGGCCTGCCGAAGTCCGTGAAGATCAGCTCTGTCGAGCTCGTGGAGGCCATTGCCGAGCCCGCGCGCGACATTCTGGAGACCATCCACATGGTGCTCGAACGCACACCGCCGGAACTCGTGGCGGATCTGGCGCAAAACGGCATCATCATGGCCGGCGGCGGCAGCCTCATCTATGGCTTCGATCAGCTCGTGGAAAAAGACACCGGCATCCGCACGACCGTCGTGGACGATGCGCTCTCGTGCGCGGCGTTCGGCAGCGGCAAGATGCTCATGAACCTCAACGATATGCCTGACGGCATGGTCAATCTCGCGCGCAAGCGCCAGATGAAGGCGTAAACGGCAAAGGCCGGGCATCCCCGGCCTTTTTCAGCTATGTATTATCACACTTTGAACGAGGAGCTGCGCCGCCGCTTCGGCTGCAAGGTCTACAAGCTCGCGCTCGACGGCGGCTTTACCTGTCCGAACCGGGACGGGACGCTCGGAACGCGCGGCTGTATTTTCTGCGCCGGGGACGGCTCCGGCGCCTTTGCGGCCGACCGCGCGCTGGATATTCCGGAGCAGATCGAGGCGGCCAAGGCGCGCGTGGCCGGCAAAAACGGCGGCGGCAAATACATTGCCTACTTTCAGAGCTTTACGAACACCTACGGCAGTCTCGCGCATATGGAGCGGCTGTTCACACAGGCGCTTGCGCCGGAGGACGTGGTAGCGCTGTCGGTCGCCACGCGGCCGGACTGCCTGCCGGATACGACCGTTGCGCTCTTGCAGCAGCTGAACGCCGAAAAGCCCGTCTGGGTCGAGCTCGGCCTGCAGACCATCCATCCGCAGAGCGCGGCCTACATCCGCCGCGGCTACGACCTGACGGTGTTTGACGATGCGGTCCGCCGCCTCCGCGTGGCCGGCCTGGAGGTCATTGTGCACCAGATCCTTGGTCTGCCGGGGGAGACGGATGCGCAGATAGTGCAGACCGCGCGCTACATCGGTCAGAGCGGGGCGCAGGGCATCAAGCTGCACCTGCTGCATGTGCTGCGCGGCACGGATCTGGCGGCGGACTACGCTGCCGGGAAGTTCGAGGTGCTCTTACAGGAGCACTATATCGGCCTGCTGGAGCAATGTCTGCGCGTCCTCCCGCCGGAGATGGTCATCCACCGCCTGACCGGCGACGGCGCCAAGCGCGACCTCATTGCGCCGCTCTGGAGCGCGGACAAAAAACGCGTGCTCAATGCGATCCACGCCGCTTTCGCGCGCGACGATCTGGTACAGGGCTCGGAACTGTAACGTTATTTCAGGTGCTGACTATGAGAAGAGAAGTAGATTTCATTCATGGAATATGCGAATTCTGCAGGCGCATGGATTCGGCATATTCAGGCGCTCCAAAAGATGATATTGAAGTTAAACTCGTGGAGCATATTTCGTGCCGGGAGTTTCTTGCCTTGCAGGGTTTTGCGCGAGATTTGTGTACTGGCATTTCGAGATTTTTGGCATATTCACGCGAAAACGAAACTGTCTCCATCGCCATGCGTATCAAAGACCACGGACTCTATTTGTGCAATTATTACGACCGGCAAAAGTCATACGGAATGATTGCTGCGGCTGATAGAGAAAAAGCTCTCTCAAACGTGCGCTGGCTTTTCAGAAGGAAGCTGGGCGCATCACATTCGACCGGTATCACAGGCTTGTTCCGGACACTCTCGCAGCTTTTGCATTATCATGTGCTGACGGACGCCGCTGGGAATGAACTGCTTTGTTTATGCGATGACCACAGAAAGACCATACCGCTTTCCGTAGAGGACAAAACGGCATATGAGGCTGTAAACAACCACGAGCATTTGTTGGACGATATTTCAGACGAAGCGTTTTCTAAACTTGTTGCAGATGCACCTGTTCTTTGCCGGCTCATCTATTGCAATATCAAGATGAAGTATCCACATAGAAAGCTTGCAGTCTATGTTGCAGTAAGCCGCCATGATTCCCTTACGGTTCGTTTCCATCAGGTGTGGATGGGGGAACCTCCGTACTATGATCCGGAAGATTTTTCATCCGGGGATGAACGCGTTTTTTCTCTCATCGACTAAGCGCTTTATAAAATACTGCGGGCGGTGCATCAGCACCGCCCGCAGCTTATATAGCTTGTTGTGATGAACTCCGAGGAAATCAAATCTTACTGTTGAGCCAGTCGAGGATGTCCGCATAGACCTCGTCCTTGTTGAGCTCGTTGAGCATCTCGTGGCGGCCGTCTTTGTAGAGCTTGAGCTTCACGTCCTTGCAGCCGACCTTCAGGAAGCGGTTATAGACCTTCTTGACGCCCTCGCCGTAGTTGCCGACCGGGTCGCCGTCGCCGGCCATGAAGTAGACCGGGGTGGCCTTGTTCATCTTGTTGAGGTTTTCCGTCTTCCAGATATACTGCAGGCCGCCCATCATATCATGGAACATGCCGGCAGTCGCCATCGCGCCGCAGAGCGGGTCGGCAATGTACTGATCCACGATCGCCTCGTCGCGCGTCAGCCAGTCAAGATTGGTGCGCACATGGTCGTACTTCTTGTTGTAGCTGCCGAAGGCGAGCTTATCGAGCTTTGGGCTGTGGTACATCGGGCCGTTGTCGATCATCTCGAGCTTGGCCACGAGCTTACCGGCGGCGACAACGGCGGCAGGATTCTGGCCGGTGCCGCTGATGATAACGCCCTTGAGTCCCTCCGGGTGGTCAATGATGTAGGTGCGGGTCAGGAAACTGCCCATGCTGTGGCCGAACAGGAAGTAGGGGACATCGGGATACTTGGCAGCGGTCAGCTTGTGGAGCTGATCCATGTCGCTCACGACATCGTTCCAGCCGTCCTTTTCCGCGAAGAAGCACAGCTCCTGTTCGTTTTCGGCGGTCTTGCCGTGGCCGAGGTGGTCGTTGGCGACGACGACAAAACCGTTATTGGCCAGAAACTCCATGAAGGGGGCGTAGCGATAGACGTGCTCGGCGACGCCGTGCGCGATCTGCAAAACGGCGCGGACTTCGCCGTCGGGGGTACATTCTCTTGCAAATACCTTGTGTTTTCCATCAGTGGACAAAAACCTAAAATCATGAAAAGATGGCATAGCAATACTCCTCCAGTTGTGATATACTAAATACTACTTGAATTGTATTCCAATTGACGGATTCCGTCAAGTCCATGGAGGTTAATTATGAACGGCTACATCATTGCACTTGACCAGGGTACAACCAGTTCCCGCTCCATCATCTTCGACAGCAAGGGAAACATCGTGTCGCTGGCACAGTATCCCTTCACCCAGATCTATCCGAAACCGGGCTGGGTGGAGCATGACCCGATGGTCATTCTCGAGAGCCAGATGCTTGCCATGAGCGAGGCATTTGAAAAGAGCGGCCTGTCGCCGACGGACATCGCAGGCATCGGCATCACGAACCAGCGCGAGACGACGATCGTCTGGGACAAGAACACCGGTAAGCCCGTCTATAACGCGATCGTCTGGCAGTGCCGCCGCACGGCGCCCATCTGCGACCAGCTCACGGCGGACGGCCTCGGCCCCTACGTGAAGGAAAAGACCGGCCTGCTCATTGACGCTTATTTCTCCGGCACGAAGATCAAGTGGATCCTCGATAACGTCCCGGGTGCACGGGAGCGCGCCGAGCGCGGTGAACTGCTGTTCGGCAATGTGGACTCGTGGCTCATCTGGAACCTGACCGGCGGCCGGGCGCACGTATCGGATTATTCCAACTGCTCGCGCACGATGCTGTTTGACATTGATAACCTCTGCTGGGACGAGGAGCTCTGTGCGCGTCTCGGCATCCCGATGAGCATGCTGCCGACGCCGGTGCCGTCGTCCATGGTGTATGGGCAGGTGGCGGTGGGGCTGCCGGGTCTTGAGACGCTTGAGGGCATCCCGGTCTGCGGCAGCGCCGGTGACCAGGCGGCCGCCCTGCTGGGGCAGGCGTGCATCCTGCCGGGTCAGGCGAAAAATACATACGGTACCGGCTGCTTCACGCTCATGAACACCGGCAGCAAGTCGGTGCGCAGCGTCAGCGGTCTGGTTACGAGCGTTGCGTGGTCTGTTCACGGCGAAACGACCTATGCGCTCGAGGGCAGCGTGTTCAATGCCGGCAGCTCCATTCAGTGGCTGCGCGATGAGCTCGGCCTGATCGGCACGGCGCACGAGTGCGACCTGCTGGCCGAGAGTGTACCGGATAACGGCGGCGTGTACCTTGTGTCCGCGTTTACCGGGCTCGGCGCCCCGCGCTGGGACATGTACGCCCGCGGCGCGATCGTCGGCCTGACGCGCGGCAGCAACAAGGCGCACATCGCCCGTGCCACGCTGGAGGGCATCGCCTATCAGGTCAAGGATCTGCTCGATGCCATGCAGGTCGATGCCGAGAGCCCGATCTCCGTCCTGCGTGTGGACGGCGGTGCGTCCGTCAGCTCGTTTTTGATGCAGTTCCAGGCGGACATGCTGCGTGTGCCGATCGACCGGCCGAAGCTGGTCGAGACGACGGCGTTCGGCGCGGCATTCCTTGCCGGCCTTGCCAGCGGCGTGTGGGAGCGCGTGGACGATATTGCGCTCCTGCGTCAATCCGACCGTATTTTCAAACCCGAAATGGATGCCGAACAGGCAAAGCAGTATCACGACAACTGGCTGCGTGCCGTCGGCAGAGCGGAAAAATGGAGTAAAGAATGAACCAGAACCTGTTTTTTACCCCAACCGATATCCTTTTGCCGGCGCATGCGGATATGCAGCGCTGGAGCGTCATTGCCTGTGACCAGTTTACATCGGACGCGGGCTATTGGCAGACGGTGCAGGATACCGTCGGCGACGCGCCGTCCACGCTGCGGCTGATGCTGCCGGAGTTTTACCTCGGCAAGTGCGATGAGGCTGCGGCGACGCGTGAGATCCAGCAGACCATGCACCGTTATCTGGACGGCGGCGTGTTCCGCACCGTGCCGCACAGCCTTGTGTTCGTGCAGCGCACGCTGCCGGGTGGCGCTGTGCGCTGCGGCATCGTCGGCGCACTCGATCTGGAGGCGTATGACTACGCGCCCGATTCCGTCACGCCCATCCGCGCGACGGAGGGCACGGTCGCCTCGCGCCTGCCTGCGCGTGTGCGTATCCGTGCCGCGGCAGCGCTGGAAATGCCGCACATCATGGTCTTTTACAGCGACCCCGACGATGCGATCCGCCGTGAGGCGCAGACGCTGGCGGGGGACACGCTCTATGACTTTGATCTCATGTCCGGCGGCGGACACATCTGCGGCCGGCAGATCGCCGGCGCGGCGGCCGACCGGCTTGCGGCAGCGCTGTGCGCGACCGGCGTCGGCACGGACGGCGCGCACCCCATGCGCTTTGCCATCGCCGACGGTAACCACAGCCTGGCGGCGGCCCGCCTGTGCTGGCTGGAAAAGAAAAAGTCGCTCACGCCCGAGCAGGTGGCGGTTGACCCTGCGCGCTATGCGCTCGTCGAGCTCGTGAACCTGCACAGCCCGGCCGTGACGTTCGAGCCCATCCACCGCGTGCTGTTCGGAACCGATGCGTCCAAATGGATGCAGGCGGCGGAAGCGGCGCTGGCATCCGGTGACGGCAGCGGCTATGCGATCTCGCTGCTCGCCGGGCGTGCGCGCAAAGATATCCTTGCCCGCGGTGCGTCGCTTGGCGAAGCCATTGCCGCGATGGACACGTTCTGTACGTCCTATCTTGCCGAGCACGGCGGCACGGTCGATTATATTCACGGCGACGACGAGGCGATCGGCCTTGCAGCCGGCGCCGGCTGCTGCGGCATCCTCATGCCGCGCATGGAGAAAACGGAGCTTTTCACATCCGTGCTGCGCTCCGGCCCGTTCCCGAAAAAGAGCTTTTCCATCGGCCTCGGTGCGGACAAGCGCTATTATCTCGAGTGCCGCAAACTGTGACAAGTCAACACCGCACCTCAGAGACAGCCATTCGGCTGTCTCTTTTTTTGTTCTGCCGCGCGCAGCGCGTGCATAGGATGAGGCAGAACCAAAGAGGAGGGACGACCATGATCTTCACAAATCAGGCGCTGGCGCTGTTCCCGCCGGCACTGGGACAGGCCATTGCGCAGACGCAGCGCGACCGGCAGGAACTCGTGGAAGAGATCTGCTGCCGCATCGGTCAGGTACCGGTGCTGCTGACGCAGGCGCATGCGTACCCGGCGCAGTGCCGCGCCATTCTGGCGGGCGATCTGGATTATCTGCTCGAACGCGCGACGGGGGCGTCCGTCTACGCAGCCGGGGAGCAGATCCGGCAGGGGTACTTACAGACGGCCGGCGGCTGCCGCGTCGGACTGTGCGGCTGCGCCTATGGACAAGCCGGGCAGATCGACGGCATCCGGCAGTTGAGTTCCGTGTCCGTGCGCATCCCGCACGCGGTACCAGGCTGTGCCGATGCGCTGCTTCCGCAGCTTTTGAAGGGCGGATTTGGCAGCACACTCATCCTCTCACCGCCCGGCAGCGGTAAGACCACGCTGCTGCGCGAGTGTGTGCGCCGCCTGTCCGATCAGGGCACGCGCATCTCACTCATGGACGAGCGCGGTGAGATCGCCGCCGTGCAGAACCGCACACCGCAGTTTGATGTCGGCGCCAATACGGATGTGATGACCGGCGGACAGAAGGCCGCCTGCTGTATGATGCTCCTGCGCGCCATGCGGCCGGACGTGCTGGCATTCGATGAGATCAGTGCGCCGGAGGACATTGAGGCCATCCGCATCGCCGCCGGATGCGGCGTCGCGCTGCTGGCGACTGCGCATGCGCAGAGTGTGGCATCCCTGCGGCAGCGGGCGCTGTACCGTGCGCTGCTCGACGAGCACATTTTCCGCCGCGCCGTGTGCATCGCGCGCGACGGCGGCGAGCGCATCTATACCGTTGAGGATCTGGCATGACGTGGCTGCACTGGCTGGGAGCGACGTTGCTGTTTCTGGGCGGCACGGCCGCCGGGTTCGCGCTGCGGCAGGAATTGCGCCTGCGCCTGCGCCTGCTCACGGCGATGATCGACAGCCTGAACCTGCTGCGCAGCGATATCGTCGGCCGTCTGCTACCGCTGCCGGAGGCGCTGCGCCATTTGGCCGAAAGTGCGACGGAGCCGCTGCGCACGCAGTATGCCGCGCTCGCAGACGGCATCACGGACGGCGGCCAGCCGTTTTCCGTGTGCTGGGCGGCCGCATTTCAGGCACAGGACATGCTCGAGCCCGATGTGCGCGCCGCGCTGCTGACACTGGGCGAACAGCTCGGCAAATATGACGCGGCGCTCCAGCGTCAGGCGCTGGATGCCTGCATCGAGACCATGCAGGACGCTGCCGCGCGGATGCGGACGGACACGGCGCAGCGCGGGAAACTGGTTTGCGGCCTCGGCGCGACGTTCGGATTGCTTGCCGCCGTCGCGCTGTTTTGATGACATAGGAGGAGCCATATGGACGTTGACCTTGTCTTTAAGATCGCGGCGATCGGCATTTTGGTCGCCGTGCTCAACATTCTGCTCTCACGCGCCGGGCGCGACGAGCAGGCGCTTATGACGACGATCGCCGGCCTGGTCGTTGTGCTGGTGCTCGTGATCCAGAAGATCAGTGAACTGTTTGACCTGATCAAGAGCCTGTTCTCGTTCTGATGGAGACGATCTTTCAGGCGGTCATCATCGTGGTCATCGCCGCCGCTGCCGCCGCCACGGTCTACAAGACCGTGCCGGGCATGTCGCTCCTGCTGAGCGTCACGGCCGCGCTGCTGGCACTGTTTTTGTGCATCGGCCTGCTGGAGCCGCTGGCAGAATTTTTCCGCGACGCGATCGTGCTGAGCAATTTGTCCGGTGTCTACACCGGGCCGCTGCTCAAGTGCATGACCATCAGCATCCTGACGATGATCGGCGAGAGCCTCTGCAAGGACGCCGGACAGACTGCGGGCGCCTGCGCGGTGCAGCTCGTCGGTGTGGCTGCGGCACTCTATGCTGCACTGCCGCTGATGCATGCGTTTTTGAAAATGATCGGAGAATGCCTATGAGAAAGCGACTGCTTACGTTTCTGGCGGCGCTGCTGACGCTGGCGGCGTGCACGCCGGGCGCCTGTGCATACGATGTTGCGGCCGAGCAGGCAGCGGATTTTGGCACCGCAGCGCTGGAATCCGCGCTGCCGCAGCAGGCGCAGGATGCGTTCGGCGCCTTGTCTGTCGCTGATGCTGCGCAGCCGCAGTCCCTGCTGGAAAAGCTTTGGGCGTACGCGCTGCGTGAGGGCGGCAGCGCCGTCGCATCCGCTGCGCGCAACGCGGCGCTGCTGCTGGCGATCGTGTTTCTGGCGGCGCTGTGCGCATCGATCTCGACGAACGCCGCCTGCCTGAAGGTCTCGCAGACGGCCGGTGCCGTGGCGGTGGCGGTGCTGAGCATCGGCCACGTGACCTCCTGCATCACCGCCGGCAGCGAGGCGCTTGCCACGCTGCGCGACTTTTCCAAGATCCTGCTGCCGAGCATGTGCGCCGCCGCTGCGGCGAGCGGCGCCGCCACCTCCGCCGCCGCAAAGTATGCGGCCACATCGCTGTTTCTTGATGTGCTCTTGTCTGCCGAAACGGCGGTGCTCCTGCCGCTGCTGTATCTGTATGCGGGCACAGTGATCTGCGGCACGACGCTCGAAAACGACGTGCTCTCATCGCTCAGCGGTCTGCTGCGCAAGGCGTTTCGGCTGCTGCTCATCGGGTTTGCGAGCGTGTTCACGCTCTACCTGTCCCTGACGGGCATCCTTACGGGCGCCGCGGATGCAGCGGCGGCGAAGGCGGTCAAGACCGCCGTCTCTGCGGCGCTGCCGGTCGTCGGCAGCATCGTGTCCGACGCGGCATCCACGGTCACGTCCAGCGCGGCGATCCTGCGCGGCGGCATCGGGATCGTCGGCGTTGTCAGCGTTGCCGCCGTCTGCATCACGCCGTATCTGCAGCTCGCTGTGCACTATGTCCTGTACAAGCTCGCGGCCGGCGTTGCCGCCTCGTTTGCGGACAAGCGGGTCGGGCGGCTGATCGACGGATTTGCGGACGTGTACGGCTTCCTGCTGGGGATGGTCGGCGTGGCGTCGCTCATTTTATTTCTCTCGATCGTTTCGAGTATGAAGGCGGTGACGGGATGATGGAGTCTCTGCGTGCCTGGATGCTTAGCCTGGCGGGCGTAGCGCTGCTCACGGCGCTGGCGTCGCTGTTTCCGGCGTCGGAAAGTCTCCGCCGTGTGACAAAGCTGGCCGGCGGTGTGGCGCTGACGTGCCTGCTGCTGTCGCCGCTGCTGACGTTTGATTACGACGCTTATGCCGCTGCGCTGCAGGCGTACCCTGCCTCCGGAACGACGGACGGCGCATCCACCGACAGCAGCGCGCGTTTGCAGCGCACGGTCATAGAATCAGAAATGCGCACATATATATTGGACAAAGCCGCGCAGTGCGGCGCCGCGCTCTCGGATGCGCAGGTCACACTGCAATGGAGCACCGATGGTTACTGGTACCCGCAGTCCGTCCGCCTGGTCACATCCGGGCCGGCGGCAGAAAACAGCCGGCTGGCGCAGATCATCGAGTCTGACCTCGGGATCCCGCGCGCTCGGCAGGAATGGAGCAGCGCATCATGAACGCACGAAAACTCAGCGCTTTTGCAGCGAAATACAAGTATGTTTTGATCATTCTGCTCGCGGGGCTGATCCTGCTCCTGCTGCCGACCGGCAGCAGGGCAAAGGCCGATACCGTGCAGGCACAGACGGCCGCTGCGCAGACGCAATCCCAGACGATCGAGGCAGAGGAGCAGCGCCTCACGCAGCTCCTGCAGCAGATCCGCGGTGCCGGACAGGTGCAGGTGCTGCTGTCCTATCGCTGCTCGGCAGAGCGGGAGCTGGCGACGGACGATGCCGGAGAGCCGACGATCATCTCCGCCGGCGGCGGGGCACAGGCGGCAGTGGAGCTCAAGACCGTCAGCCCGCAGTATCTCGGCGCAGTAGTCGTCTGCGACGGAGCGGACTCGCCGCAGGTGCAGCTCGCCGTCACGCAGGCGGTGGCGCAGTTTACCGGCCTGAGCACGGATCGTATCTCCGTGCTCCAAAAGCAGCCGGATCCGCAATCAAAATAACGGGAGGACGACTATGAAAAAAACCAAGCGAAACGTTGCGATCATTGTGGTGCTGCTGTTTGTCTGCGCCGCGATCTACTTTAACTGGTCTTACAACACGCAGTGGGGGAAGGCGGATGCCGAAATGGCCGCTGCCGAGGATGCCGCAACGGCAGCGGCCAAGGCGGAGGAAGAGGCGGCGGCAGCCTCGGCACCTGCGGCGGATGATTACTTCGCCCAGGCGCGCCTGACACGCCAGCAGTCGCGCGACGAGGCACTGTCGCTGCTCAAATCGGCCTCAACGGCCGAGGGCGCGTCGCAGGCGACGATCGACAGCGCCATGAGTGCCATCTCCGCCATGGCGAGTGACTCCATGACCGAGACGCAGATCGAAAACCTCCTGCTGGCCAAGAATTTTTCCGAGTGTGTGGTCTATATCACGGATGAGGGCATCACGGTCGCCGTGCCTGCTCCGGCAGAGGGCCTGAGCACGGCGCAGGTCGCAACCATCACGGACACCATCGTCAACGAGACGGACTACACCGCGCCGCAGATCAAGGTCATCGAGGTCAAGGCCGACGCACAGGATGCGCAATAGGTATATCGCGTCACCCCGCTCCGTTGGAGCGGGGGATTTTTTTGGCAAGGCCATAAAGCGTAAAGTATAGTTTTGTAAGAACATGAAAAAGGAATCTCCCGGATGCACCCTGCGGATGCGCAGGGTGCATCTTTTTGCCTGCGGGGAAACATTTTGCTTTCCTTTTGCCGCCGCGCGTGGTACACTATACTGTACAATTTTATCAGGAGGTATTTTTACTATGCCGGAGAATTATATTACTTGCCAGGATGAAAAGGGCAGCATCAATATCTCTGAGGACGTCGTTGCCGCCATGGTGCGTGCAGCGATCACGGAAGTGGACGGCGTTGCCGGAATTGCGACCTCGACCGGTACGGAGCTGGCCGAGCTGCTCGGCATCAAGTCCGCCGCCAAGGGCATCAAGGTGCAGATCGTCGACGGTACGATGACGGTCGATACGATCATTACGGTGCGCTATGGCTGCAGTGTCGTGGCGGTGGCCAAGGCGGTGCAGGAGTCGGTCACAAGCGCGGTGGAGTCCATGACCGGTATGGGCAAGCCCATCGTCAATGTTCACGTGTCCGGCGTGGCTTTCGACAAATAAAGAGAATCAGGAGACATCACTATGACAAGAACGGTTGCGCGTGAGATCGCGATCCAGCTCAGTTTTGCCGCGCAGCTCGCCGGGGAAGACGTCCGCGACACGGCGGACACTTTCTTCAGCCGGGAGCACTTTGCCACGCTCGCAGAGGAGGATCCGCTGTTTCAGGAGTACCCGAACAAGAAGCAGCTCGACTATATCCGCCGCCTGACCGGCCAGGTCTATGACCATATGTATGAGCTCAACCACATGATCGAGAAATACGCCCGCGGTTGGAAGCTCGAGCGCATTTCCCGCATCGCGGCAGCGATCATGCGCTGCGCCATGTGCGAGATCCTGTATATGGACGACGTGCCGAACGCTGCCGCGATCAATGAGGCGGTGGAGCTGGCCAAGGGTTATGAAGAGCCGGAGACGGTCGCGTTTATCAACGGCGTACTCGGCAGCTTCATGCGCGGCGAGGTCGCGCCGTCGGAGGAAGCGGAAGCGGAGCCCGCCGAGACAGCCCCCGAGGAAGCGGCTGCAAAGCCGGAACCGGCGCCGGACACCGGCGCTGAAGAAGGCTGACATGGCGCGCACTTCCTTTACCGTCACCGAGCTCAATGCCCACATCAAGCAGCTTCTGGATGCGGACATGCTGCTCGGAAACGTGTGTGTGACAGGGGAACTGTCCAATTATAAGGTTTACCCGTCCGGACACCACTACTTCACGCTCAAGGACGCCGAGAGCAGCCTGCGCTGCGTGATGTTTCGCAGCAGCGCGCAGTCGCTGCGCTTTCGTCCGGTGAGCGGTATGAGCGTTGCGGCCGTCGGCCGCATTTCGGTCTATCCGCGCGACGGGGCATATCAGCTCTACTGCACGCGGCTCATTCCGGGCGGCGTGGGCGACCTGTATGCCGCCTATGAGCAGCTCAAGGCGCAGCTTCAGCAGGAGGGCCTGTTTGACCGCGCGCATAAAAAACCGCTGCCGGCATTTCCGCAGCGTATCGCCGTCATCACGTCCTCGGCCGGTGCCGCCGTGCGCGATATCATCCGCGTGCTCGGCAAGCGCTGGCCGGCCAGCGAGGTCGTGCTGCTGCCCGTGCGCGTGCAGGGCGCAGAAGCACCGGCGGAGATCGCCGGAGCCATCCGGTATGCCAACCGCTATCAGGTCGGCGACCTGATCATCACCGGCCGCGGCGGCGGTTCGATCGAGGATCTCTGGGCGTTTAATGACGAGCGCGTGGCGCGCGCGATCTATGATTCAGATATTCCGGTCATTTCGGCCGTGGGACATGAGCCGGATGTGACGATCTCGGACTTCGTGGCCGATCTGCGCGCAGCGACACCGTCAAACGCGGCGGAACTGGCCGTGCCGAATGCGGAGGATATCCGCGAGACACTGCGTAGCTATGATATCCGCATGGCGCAGGCCATGCGCAAACAGATGGCGCAGCGCCGCGCGGCACTGGAAAGCCTGGCCGGCCGGCGCGTATTGCAGACACCGGCGGCCTATCTGGATCTCCGGCGCGTGGAGTTGGACTATACCCGCAGCCGCCTGACGGCGGCAGGGGAGCGCTGGCTTGCTGCACGCAGGCATGCGTTTGCGCAATGCGCGGCGGCATTGGATGCGATGAGCCCGCTGAAGGTGCTCGCCCGCGGCTATGCCGTGGCGACGGACGCAGCCGGAACGGTGCTGCGCACGGCAGCGCAGGTGCAGCCCGGTGATCCGATCCGCGTACAGCTTCAAAACGGCGCACTGCACTGCACCGTGAACAACAGGGAGGATACCCATGGCGAAACAGAAACTGACGTTTGAAGCATCCATGCAGCGGCTGGACGAGATCGTCAAGCAGCTCGAAAAGGGCGATGTGCCCCTCGATGCGTCGCTGGCGCTGTTTGAGGAGGGCTCGCGCCTACTCGCAGCCTGCAACGAGATGCTGGATACCGCGGAGCAAAAGGTCGTGCAGCTCAAAAAAGGGAGCGACGGCACGCCCGTCGAGCTTCCGTTTGAAACCGAGGAATGACATATGGAATACAAAGCGCAGTATAACGAATATAAGGCGCTCGCGGATGCGGCGCTCGATACTTACTTTACGGACACGACTGTGTCGTACCACCGGCTGCTGGAGGCCATGCATTACAGCCTGACGGCCGGCGGCAAGCGTCTGCGCCCGGTGCTGGTGCTCGCGTTCTGCGCCGCGTGCGGTGGGGACGTGCGCGCGGCGCTGCCGGTCGCATGCGCGGTCGAGATGGTGCATACTTATTCGCTCATCCACGACGATCTGCCGTGCATGGACAATGATGATCTGCGCCGCGGAAAGCCGACGAACCACGTGGTTTACGGCGAGTGCACGGCGACGCTGGCCGGCGATGCGCTGCAGGCGGAGGCATTCCGCACGATCCTTTCAACGGCGCTGCCGGCACAGGTGCGCGCCGAATGCGCCCGCATCCTTGCGGAAGCCGCCGGCGAAAACGGCATCTGCGGCGGGCAGCAGCTCGACATGGAGGGCGAGGGCAAGGCGCTCACCAAAGAGCAGCTCATGGACATCAACGACCGCAAAACGTCGGCGATGATCAGCGCGGCCTGTCTCATGGGCGTGACCTGCGGCGGCGGAAATGCGCAGCAGTGTGTGGCCGCCGAACGGTATGCCAAGGCGCTCGGCCTGGCGTTCCAGATCCGCGACGATATGCTCGATGTCATCAGCACGGAGGCGGAGCTCGGCAAGCCCATCGGTTCCGATGCGCGTGAGGGCAAAAACACCTTCATGGCGCTCTATGGTCTGGAGCGCTGCAGTGCCTATGTGCACGAGCTGTCCGAGGAAGCGGCTGCCGCCATCGACGGCGTGTTTGCGGACAGCACCTTCCTGCAGCAGCTCGCGCGCTCTCTGGCAGATCGGAAAAACTGAATCATAAAAACACCGGACATCCGGTGAATTTGCGAAAAGTGTCGGCTTGCTCTTGTAAAGTCCGGCACTTTTTGTTATAGTATACTTTGAATTATTATGCGTGAGGTATTCTGTTTTGAGTATATTAGAGCGAATCCATTCACCTGCGGATCTGCAAGCCCTGCCGGCGGAAGAAATTCCGGCACTGTGTGCGGAACTTCGTTCTTTCCTGGTTGAAAACATCGCCAAAACCGGCGGGCATCTGGCGTCCAATCTCGGCGCCGTGGAGCTCACGGTTGCGATCGACCGGGTATATCATACCGAAAAAGACCGGCTCGTGTTCGATGTCGGTCATCAGAGCTATGTCCACAAGATCCTGACCGGCCGGCGCGAGGCATTTTCGACGCTGCGGCAGTACGGCGGCATTGCCGGCTTCCCGAAGCCGGACGAGAGCGTGCACGATGCGTTCGTGGCCGGCCATGCTTCCACGTCGATCTCCGTTGCGCTCGGCATGGCGCGGGCGCGCACGCTCATGGGCGCGGACTATGACGTCATCGCCCTCATCGGTGACGGTGCGCTGACCGGCGGTCTGGCGTATGAGGGCCTGTCGGACGCCGGACAGAGCGGCGAGCCGATGGTCATCGTGCTCAATGACAACGGTATGTCGATCAACAAAAATGTTGGCGGCATGGCGACGCTGCTGTCCAAGCAGCGCGTGAAGCCCGGATATCTGCACTTCAAGCAGTTTTACCGCAATACCGTCGGCAAGGCGCGCGGCCTGTACAAGGTGCTGCACCATATCAAGGAGCACGTCAAAGACCTCGTTTTACCGAACAACATGTTCGATGATATGGGCTTTTACTATATCGGCCCCGTGGACGGGCACGATGAGCCGCAGTTGGAAAAAATGCTGCGCTGGGCGCGTGATCTGCGCCAGCCGGTGCTGCTGCACGTCGTGACGCAAAAAGGCAAAGGCGTTGCATATACGGAGCAGGCGCCGGAAAAGTACCACGGTGTCAGCTCGTTCGATCCGGAGACCGGGGCGCTGCCGGCATCAAAGCCGGACTTTTCGCACGTATTCGGCGAGACGCTCGCACAGCTTGCGGACGCGGATCCGACCATCGTCGCCATCACGGCGGCCATGCTCACCGGCACGGGACTGACGGCGTTTGCCGAGCGGCATCCGGACCGGATCTACGATGTCGGTATTGCGGAGGGGCACGCCATCACCATGGCCAGCGGCATGGCAAAGCAGGGGCTCAAGCCGGTCGCGGCGATCTATTCGAGCTTTTTGCAGCGCGCGTACGATATGCTGATCCATGACACGTCGCTGCAGCGGCTGCATCTGGTGCTCGGCGTCGATCGCGCCGGTATCGTCGGCAACGACGGCGACACGCACAACGGCTGCTTTGACATCAGTTATCTGAGCTCCGTACCGTATATGCAGATCCTCTGCCCGGCAAGCTTCGCGGAGTTGCGCGCGATGCTGCGCCGTGCCGTGCTGGAGATGAACGGCCCGGTCGCCGTGCGCTATCCGCGCGGCGGCGAGGGTGCGTATCGGGACTGCTATCTCGAACCGGCCACGGTGCTGCGCGAGGGTACGGATCTCACGCTCCTGACCTATGGCGTGGTCATCAACGACGTCATGGAGGCGGCGGATGCGCTTGCACGGCAGGGCATTTCGGCCGAGGTCGTCAAGCTCGCACAGGTCGCGCCGCTGGAACTGGCGCCCATACTCGCATCATTGTGCAGGACCGGGCGGCTGCTGGCGGTCGAAGATGTCTGCGCGGCCAACTGCATTGGTGAGCAGGTGCTGTCTGCGGCCGAACAGGCGAGCGTGGAGCTGCGCGCCGCGCGGCTGATGAACCTTGGCAACGGCATCATTCCGCACGGAGCGCCGAATGTGCTCAAAGCGGCCTACGGGCTGGATGCGCAGGCCATCACCGCCGCCGCGCAGGGAATGCTCTCCGGCGAGAAGGAGGGGAACCGCGTATGAAGAAAGTGCGACTTGACCAGCTCGTCTTTGACCATGGCCTGAGCGAGAGCCGCGAGCGCGCGAAGGCGATCATCATGAGCGGCGTCGTCTATGTCAACGGCCAGCGTGCGGACAAGCCCGGCGCGCAGGTCGCGCCCGACGCGCAGATCGAGGTGCGCGGCAACACGCTGCCCTATGTCAGCCGCGGCGGGTTCAAGCTGGAAAAGGCGCTCAAAGTCTTTCCGGTCGATCCGGCCGGTCTGACGTGCATCGACTGCGGTGCCTCGACTGGCGGCTTTACGGATGTGCTGCTGCAAAACGGCGCCCAAAAGGTCTACGCCGTGGATGTCGGCTACGGGCAACTCGCCTGGAGCCTGCGCAATGATCCGCGCGTCATCTCCATGGAGCGCACAAACGTGCGCTATATCACAAAGGAACAGATCCCGGAGCCGCTAGATCTGGCGGTCATGGATCTGTCGTTTATCTCCGTCAAGCTCATTCTGCCGGCGGTCGCGCCGCTGCTCAAGGACGATGCGGTGGTCATCTGCCTCATCAAGCCGCAGTTTGAGGCCGGCCGGGAAGAGGTCGGAAAAAAGGGCGTTGTCCGTGACCCGAAAGTGCATCTGGAAGTGCTGCAAAGCTTTCTGGACTTTGTGCCCGGCGCGGGCTACACCGTCATCGGCTTGGACTATTCGCCGATCAAGGGGCCGGAGGGCAACATCGAGTACCTCGGCTACCTGCGCAAGGGCGTGCATGATGCGCCGGTGCTCGACCCGGCGGCCGTTGTGGCGCAATCCCATGGTGCATTGGCGCACGGAAAAGAGAGTCACGTATGAAGCATATCGTCATTGCGGCCAACCCGTATCGGGACAATGGCCTGCAAAAAGCGCTGACCGTCTACCGGATGCTCACGGAGCATGGGCACCACGTGATCGTGTCACCGGTCTTCTCATCCAAGTGCTATCTGCCGGAGTATGTTCCGGTGCAGCCGCTGGCGAGCGCTGCGGAGCATGCTGCGCTCATCATCGTCATGGGCGGGGACGGCACGATCCTGCACGTCGCTGCCAGCATCCGCGACCATCCGATTCCGATCATCGGCGTGAACTTCGGCGGCAAGGGCTTTCTGGCCGGGCTTGAGGACAATGAACTGGACATTCTGCTTGAGATCGCAGACGGGAAGTATACCATCAGCCGGCGCATGATGCTCGATGTGGAGCTGGTGCGCAATGAGCGGGTGATCTGTGCGCAGTCGGTGCTCAACGATGTGGTCATCCATGGCGGGCACGTGGACTGCATCGGTATCACGGCCTATGGCGACGGCGTCCCGATCACACGCTTCAACGGCGACGGCATCATCATCGCCACGCCGACCGGCTCGACGGCCTATTCCATGTCGGCCGGCGGCCCGCTCGTCGAGCCGGAAAATGAAAACATTATCATGACGCCCATCTGCGCGCACAGTCTGGCCGGAAAGTCCTTCGTGCTCGCACCCGGGCGGCAGATCACGATCGTGCCGGAGCGTATCCATGACCGGCCGGCGATCCTGGTGGCGGACGGCGGGGACAGCATTGCGCTCATCCGCGGCGACCAGATTCGCATCCGCAGATCGGATAACTGCACGCTGCTGGCCGATACCGGCATGCGCAGCTTTTATGAAACGGCTTTTGACAAGCTGACAGACAGACTGTGAACGGAGGGATGACGTGAAATCCACCAGACAAAACATCATTCTGCAGATCATTGCAGATCAGGAGATCGAGACGCAAAACCAGCTCATGGATGCGCTTGCACAGCGCGGCGTCCCAAGTACACAGGCGACGCTGTCGCGCGACATCAAAGAGCTGCACCTGACGAAAACGCTCTCGCCGAGCGGGAAATACCGCTATGCCGCGCCGGCGGCGGACGAATTCCCCGGCTATGACGAGCGGCTGAAAAAAATCTTCCGCGAGTGCGTGACGTCGTATGCCGAGGCGCAGAACATCATCGTCATCAAGACGCTGCCGGGGCTGGCCTCTGCCGCGTGCTCCGCGCTTGACAGCATGCGCATCGATACGCTTGTCGGCACGCTCGCCGGTGATGACACGGCGTTTCTGCTCATGAAGGACAATACGTCGGCCGATGAATTTTTCCACGAGATCGAAAAACTGCTTTGATGCACACCGCAGGAGGTGAAGTGCTTTGCTGCGAGAACTGCATATTGAGAACGTCGCGGTCATTGAGCGGGCCGATCTGGAGCTTGGCCCCGGTCTGAACATCCTGACCGGCGAGACCGGTGCCGGCAAATCGATTCTGGTCGATGCCATGCACGCGATCCTCGGCGCGCGCGCCTCGCGCGAGCTGGTGCGCACCGGCGCCGAGAAGGCAGTCGTGTGTGCAACGTTCGACCCGGAGCCCTGCCAGGCCTGGTGCGACGAAAATGAGATCGAGTGCGATGATGAGCTCATCATCCGCCGTCAGATCACGGCGGAGGGCAAAACCTCCTGCCGCGTCTGCGGCGTTCCGGTCACGACGGCGCAGCTTCGTGCATTGGGTGTGCTGCTGCTCGATATCCACGGCCAGAACGACGGCCGGCATCTGCTCGACGAGCGGGAGCATCTGCGCAATCTGGATCGTTACGGGCAGGTGGAGCCGGAGATTGCGCGCTATCGCGCGCAGTATCAGGCGTATCAGGCGCTCTGCAAGGAGCGAGACACGCTCTCGAACTATGAAAACGAGAAAGAACTGCTGACCGACAGCCTCCGCCGCCAGATCGAAGAACTGGAGCGCGCGGAGCTCAAGGCAGGAGAAGAGGCAGAGCTCACGGAGCGCAGCGATCTGCTGCGCAACTTTGAAAAGCTCTCGGAAGCGGTCGATCAGGCCTATGATCTGCTGGCCGGACGGGACGATTCCGCTGCCGCGCTGGCGGGTGAGGCACTCTCCGAGGTGCAGCGCGCGGCCAATTATGCGGCCGAGCTGACCGCCCTGCCGGAGGCTGTCAAGGGTGCGGTGTTCACGCTGCAGGATGCGGCGGAGACGCTGCGCGATTTCCGCGACGGGCTGGATTTTTCGGACGAAGAATTTGACCGCATCGAGACGCGCCTGTCGCTCCTGCGGCGGCTGGAGCGGAAATATAACACGGATGAGTTGGGGCTGATCGACACGCTCGCGTCTGCCCGAAAACGCCTTGACCAGATCGAGTACGCCGGCGACCGGCTGCAGAAGCTCGAGTCGCTCATCCAAAAGCAGGCGGAGCAGACGCGCGTAGCGGCGGCAGAGCTGACCGCAGCACGGCAGACGGCTGCCGCATCGCTCGAGCAGCAGGTCGAACGCGAGCTGCGCGAGCTGTCCATGCCGTCGGTACGCTTTCATGTGGAGATCACATCGCTTGGCGGCGAGCCGGGCTTTCAGGCCACGGGGGCGGACAATGTGCGCTTTCTGATCTCGGCGAACACCGGTGAGGCGCTCGGCCGCATCAGCAAGATCGCTTCCGGCGGCGAGCTGTCGCGCATCATGCTGGCACTCAAGAATGTGTTTGCCGAGCGCGACGACGTGCCGTCCATGGTCTTTGACGAAGTGGACGCCGGCGTCTCCGGCGTGGCCGCGCAGCGCGTGGGGGAAAAGCTCAGCAAGCTCTCCGTGACCAAGCAGGTCATCTGCATTACGCACCTGCCGCAGATCGCGGCCATGGCCGACCAGCACTATCTGATCGAGAAACGCGAGCAGGACGGCCGCACCCGCACAACGGTGCAGCCGCTCGATAAAGACGGCCGCCAGCGCGAGATCGCGCGGCTCTACGGCGGCGAGCATATCACACCGCTGACACTGGCCAGCGCGGCCGAGCAGCTTGCTTCTGCCGCCGCTTATAAAGAATCCATTGAGAAAGGTGAGGAAAATCCATGAGTATTCAGGAATCCGCCATCGCATATCATGACAACGGCTGTAATTGTGCGCAGAGCGTGCTGGCTGCGCTCCACGAAGAAACAGGGCTGGATGAGGACACTGCCAAGCGCGTCGCGGCCGGTTTTGGCGGCGGCGTCCGCTGCGGGGAGATCTGCGGCAGCATTACCGGCGCCGTGATGGCGTTCGGCCTTGCGGCCGATCAGGCCACCGCCACAGCCATGACGAAGAAAATGACGCAGAGCTTCCGCGAGGAATTCGGCTGCCTGCGCTGCCAGGAGCTTGTGGCGAAAAACGGCGGCAAGGGTCACTGCGCCCACATGATCGCCTGGGGCGCACAGCGCGCCGAGGAGATCCTCGCAGAAAACAAAGTCAAAGAATAAGGGAGATAAAACGATGACACTGTATGATGAACTCATCGCCCGCGGCCTGATCGCTCAGGTGACGAACGAGGACGAGATCAAAAACATGATTAACAACGGCAAAGCCACGTTCTACATTGGCTTTGACTGCACGGCGGATTCTCTGCACGTCGGCCACTTCATGGCGCTGTGCCTGATGAAGCGTCTGCAGATGGCGGGCAACAAGCCTATCGCCCTCATCGGCGACGGCACGACTCTCATCGGCGACCCCTCCGGCCGCACCGACATGCGCCAGATGCTCACCGAGGAGACCATCAAGCACAACGCCGAGTGCTTCAAGCGCCAGATGGAGCGCTTCATCGACTTTTCCGACGGCAAGGCGCTCATGCTCTATAACTCCGAGTGGCTCAAGCCGCTCAATTATATCGAGCTCCTGCGTGAGGTCGGCGCATGCTTCTCCGTGAACAACATGCTGCGCGCCGAGTGCTATAAGCAGCGCATGGAAAAGGGCCTGAGCTTCCTGGAGTTCAACTACATGATCATGCAGAGCTATGACTTCTACTACATGTTCCAGCACTACGGCTGCAACATGCAGTTCGGCGGCAACGACCAGTGGTCGAACATGCTCGGCGGCACGGAGCTTATCCGCCGCAAGCTCGGCAAGGATGCCCACGCCATGACGATCACGCTGCTGCTCAATTCCGAGGGCAAGAAGATGGGCAAGACCGCCAAGGGCGCCGTCTGGCTCGACCCGAACAAGACCAGCCCCTTCGAGTTTTACCAGTACTGGCGCAATGTCGACGACGCCGACGTGCTCAAGTGCATCCGCATGCTGACGTTCCTCCCGCTCGAGGAGATCGACAAGATGGACGGGTGGCAGGGTGAGCAGCTCAACAAGGCCAAGGAGATCCTGGCCTATGAGCTTACGAAGATGGTGCACGGCGAAGCTGAGGCCGATAAGGCGCAGGCGGCCGCCAAGGCCGTGTTCGGCGGCTCCGGCGAAGGTGTGCCGACAGTCGAGATCACGGCCGAAGACGGCGCGGATATCCTCAGCCTGCTCGTCAAGAGCGGCCTGTGTGCGTCCAAGTCCGACGCGCGCCGCAACGTGCAGCAGGGCGGCGTGGCGGCCAATGATGAGAAAGTGACGGATATCGCCAAAACCTTTACGGAGGCGGAACTGAAAGCCGGCGTCGTGCTCAAGCGCGGCAAGAAAAACTTCCGCAAAGTGCTGCTGAAATAATCCGGAGTCGACAGATTGATCGTGCCCCGCCATTCCTGGCGGGGCACTTTTGTTGACGTTGCCGAAATGTATAAATTTTCATTCCGACGCTTGAAAAATGTCGGTTTGAGTGGTATAACTTCAAGTAGATGGTTAGTGACGTCTAATTTAAATTTGAGTCATGTAACCAAGCCGCATTCATGCGGACAAAAATAACACGGAGGTAATCATTATGAGCATGGAAAAATTGGGAGCATTTGTTGGCGGCGCACTGTTTGCAACGGTCGGCGCGAAGATTCTTGCAAGCAAAGATGCCCAGAAGGTGTATGTGTATACGACGGCGGCAGCCCTGCGCGAGAAAGAGGACGTCATGGCAGTCGTGACAAATATCAAGGAGATCGCGGGCGACGTTCTGGCCGGCGCCAAGGCTTTCAACGAAAAGCGCGCAGCCGAGCAGGCTGACGTCATTGAAGACACGGCAGAGAAGGCTGAGTAATTATGAAATGCACGATCCTGCATGAAACCCGAGGCCGTATGCGCGTGCATACAATGCAGGGTGCCATGTCGCTGCAGCAGGCGGACATTTTGGAGGCATACCTGAATCAGGTTCCGGGTGTGACGAAAGCAACGGTCTATGACCGGACCGGTGATGCGGTGATCTGTTATGACGCGCCGCGCGAGACGGTCACAAAGGCGCTCGCATCGTTTGCCTATGCCAATGAGCAGGCGCTGGCTCCGGAGCACAGCAGCCGCGCCATGAGCAGGGAATACGAGGATAAGCTCGTCGTGTCGCTGTGTTGGCGCGGCATCAAGCAGCTATTTATCCCCGGCTCTGTGCGCACGCTGATCACGGTCGCGCGCGCCGTGCCGTACATCAAGTCCGGCCTGACCTGCCTGATGCACAAGAAACTGCAGGTGCCGGTGCTGGATGCCACGGCGATCTCGGTTTCGATGCTGCGCAAGGACTTCAAGACGGCGAGCTCGATCATGTTCCTGCTGGGCATTGGTGATATCCTCGACGAGTGGACGCACAAAAAGTCCGTGGCCGATCTTGCGCAGACCATGTCCCTGAATGTGGACAAGGTCTGGAAAGAGACGGACGCCGGCTCCGTGCTTGTGCCGGTCACGGATGTTCAGGTCGGCGACCGGATCACGGTTCGCACGGGCAGCGTCATCCCGCTGGACGGCAAGGTCGTCTCCGGTGAGGCGATGGTCAATCAGGCGTCCATCACGGGCGAGCCGCTGGCTGTGCGCAGAACGGAGGGCGGCTATGTCTATGCCGGCACCGTCGTCGAAGAGGGCGACTGCACCATCCGTGTGGACAAGAGCGCCGGCAGCGGCCGCTATGACCGCATCATCCGCATGATCGAGGAATCGGAGAAGCTCAAGTCCGTAACGGAAGATCACGCATCGCACCTCGCCGATCAGCTCGTTCCGTACAGTCTGGGCGCAACGGCATTGGTCTGGCTCCTGACCGGCAACGTGACAAAAGCGCTGGCCGTGCTGATGGTTGATTTCTCGTGCGCGCTCAAGCTCTCGATGCCGATCGCAGTGCTCTCCGCGATGAAAGAAGCCAGCGACCATCATCTGTCCGTGAAGGGCGGCCGCTTCCTCGAGGCCATGTCCGAGGCAAATACGATTGTCTTTGACAAGACCGGCACGCTCACGCGCGCCGAGCCGAAAGTGGCACAGATCGTGCCGTTCGGCGGCAACAACGAGGCGGATATGCTGCGTCTTGCGGCCTGCCTGGAGGAGCATTACCCGCACTCCATGGCCAAGGCGGTTGTTGCGGAGGCGGCGCGCCGCGGACTGCGCCACGAAGAACGGCATTCGCGTGTGGAGTATCTGGTCGCACATGGCATCTCCAGCAGCGTGGACGGACAGAAAGTCGTCATCGGCAGCCATCACTTTGTTTTTGATGACGAGCACTGTGTCATCCCGGCAGGGGAGCAGGCCAAGTTCGACGCGCTGCCGGATACGTATTCGCATCTGTATCTGGCCGTTTCCGGTGTGCTGGCGGCAGTCATCTGCATTGAGGATCCGCTGCGGCCGGAGGCTGCGGATGTGATCCGTGGTCTGCGCGAGCTCGGCATCTCCAAGCTGGTCATGATGACCGGCGACAATGAGAAAACCGCCCGTGCGGTCGCCGAGACGGTCGGTGTGGATACCTACTACGCCGAAGTGCTGCCGGAAGACAAGGCAGCCTTCATTCAGGCCGAGCACGCGGCCGGACGCAAGGTCATTATGCTGGGCGACGGTGTGAACGATTCCCCGGCGCTCTCTGAGGCGGACGTCGGCGTCGCCATCAGCGATGGCGCTGCGATCGCGCGCGAAGTAGCTGACATTACAGTCAGCGCCGATGACCTGTACGCACTGCTGACGCTCAAGCGCCTGAGCGACGCGCTCATGGAGCGCATCCACAGCAATTACCGCAAGATCATCAGCTTCAACTTCCTGCTGATCTGTTTGGGCGTGGCCGGTGTGTTGCCGCCCGCGACTTCGGCGCTGCTGCACAATGCCTCCACGCTGGTCATCAGCCTCAAGAGCATGACCAAACTGCTGGCGTGATATCCAGATAAGGAAAAAGCCTGACGAACCATCGTTCGTCAGGCTTTTTTGCGCCCTGCTTATGCCTCGGCCGGCGCCGGGAGCTTGCATACGTCGATCCACTCGAGCGCGTTGGAGTATTTGTAGAGCTCATCGAGGTTGAGCTCGATCGCGCTCGACGGGCTGCCGACGGCGGGGAACACCGTCTCAAACCGCTGCAGCGACACGTCCAGATACACCGGAATGCCCTCCTTACAGCCAAACGGGCACACACCGCCGACCGGATGGCCCACCAGCTCCAGGACTTCATCAGCCGAGAGCATCTTGGCCTTCATGTGGAACTTTTCCTTAAATTTATGGTTGTCAATGCGCGCATCTCCGGCGGCAAGGATCAGCATGCAGCCGTCCGCCGTCTTGAACGACAGCGTCTTTGCGATCCGCGCGCCCTCAACGCCAAGGGCTTTGGCGGCCAGATCCACGGTCGCGCTCGAGACCGTGAACTCCTGCACACGGTTCTCCATACCAAACTGCCGGAAATAGGCTCTTCCTGCTTCGATCGACATTTGATTCGCTCCTGTTCTTTGAAGTATCTGAAGCACATGATAGCGCAGGTGGCACCATTCGTCAAGCGGCGATTTTTTGCCGCCGGCACTTGCAGGATATCCGTAACAGGTGTATAATAACCTAGTTATAGAATGCGGTATGGGATCCGGCCGCAGCCCGGCATCCATAGAACGGAGTGACATCCATGACAAAACTTGCACCTTCCATCCTCTCGGCGGACTTCTGCACACTGGGTGAGGATATCCGCCAGATCGAGGCCGGCGGCGCGGACTATGTCCATATTGATGTGATGGACGGCATTTTTGTGCCGAACATCTCGATCGGCATCCCGGTCGTGAAGTCCGTGCGCAAGCATACGCAGATGTTTCTGGATGTACACCTGATGATCGACCGCCCGCACCGCTACGTCGGTGAATTTTGCGACGCGGGTGCGGATCTTGTCGTGTTCCACGTCGAAGCGGACGAGCCGCAGGATGTTTTCGCCGCGATCGAAGACGTCAAGGCGCACGGCAAAAAGGTCGGCCTTGCCATCAAGCCGAAAACGCCGGAGAGCGTGCTCATTCCGTATCTGCCGCTGCTGGATCTGGCACTCGTCATGACGGTGGAACCCGGTTTCGGTGGTCAGCGCTTCATGGCCGATCAGCTCCCGAAGATCGCGCAGCTGCACGCGCGCATCGCGCAGGTGAATCCCGCCTGCCAGCTGGAAGTGGACGGCGGGATCGACCCGGACACGTCGCCGCTCGTGAAGCAGGCGGGCGCCAACGTATTGGTCGCCGGCAGCGCCGTGTTCCGCCAGACAGACCGCGCGGCCGCCATCGCCGCTATCCGCAATGCTTGATTCAGGACGGTATCTCCATGTCTTTTTTTCCGAATGCACTTGAAAATCTTATCGATCAGTTCGCTGCGCTGCCCGGTGTCGGGCGCAAGAGTGCACAGCGGCTGGCGTTTCATGTCCTGTCCCTCCCGGAGGAGGAGGCGCTGAAGTTTGCAGCCTCCATCGTGGACGCGAAAAAGAATATCCATTGCTGCAGCATCTGTCAGAATCTCACCGATCAGGAGACGTGCAGCATCTGCGCGTCCCCAAAGCGTGACCAGAGCACCATCTGCGTCGTCGCGCAGCCGCGCGATGTGCTCTCGTTTGAGCGCAGCCGCGAGTATAACGGCGTTTATCATGTTCTGCACGGCGTTTTGTCGCCGATGAATCATATCGGCCCGGATGACATCCGGATCCAGGAGCTGGTCAAGCGTGTCGCTGCCGGCGGGATCACGGAGGTCATCATGGCCACCAACCCCGACACGGAAGGGGAGGCCACTGCGATGTACATCGCACGCCTGCTCAAGCCGTTTGACGTGAAGATCACACGTCTGGCTTACGGCATTCCGGTCGGCTCCAATCTGGAATATGCGGACGATGCCACGCTCCTGCGGGCGCTGGCCGGCCGAATGGAAATGTAACAGGTTTGACGGCTCGGATTTCTGGGAATACTCTGGTCATCCGCTGCCGCGGCAGCGCATTTCGTACATATTTTTCGAAAAATCAACCTGCTTCCGGGGGAGTAGTCTGCCCGAAAGCGAACGTAAAGGAGTTACGAATGGCATCGAAATTGAAAATCATCCCGCTCGGCGGGCTTGGCGAGATCGGTAAGAACCTCACCGTGTACGAGTATGGCAAGGATATGTTCCTTGTCGACTGCGGCATGGGCTTCCCAGATCAGGATCTCTATGGCGTCGACATGGTCATCCCTGACATCAGCTACCTCAAGGCAAACAAAAACCGCATCCGCGGTATGGTCATCACGCATGGGCATGAGGATCACATCGGCGCGATCCCGTATGTGCTCAAGCAGCTCGACATGCCGATCTATGCGACCCCGCTGACCGCGGCCATCATCGAGCTCAAGCTCGAAGAGCACGATCTGCTCTATCACACGCAGATCTTCACGAAAAAGCCCGGTGATAAGTTCAAGCTCGGCTGCTTTGAGATCGAGTTTATCCACACGAACCACAGCATCGCCGATTCCGTCGCGCTGGCAATCAAGACGCCCATCGGCACCGTCATCCACACCGGCGACTTCAAAATCGACCTTACACCGATCCAGGGCGGCATGATCGACCTTCCGCGCCTTGGCCAGCTCGGCAACGAGGGCGTGCTCGCGCTGCTGTCCGACTCCACGAATGTGGAGCGCCCGGGCTACTGCGCCTCGGAAGCGCGTGTGATCGACTGCTTTGACGAGCTGTTCAAAGACTGCAACAAGCGCATCATCGTCACGACGTTTGCGTCCAATGTGCACCGCCTGCAGCAGATCATCAACGTGGCGGCAAAGTATAAGCGCAAGGTCGGCATCACCGGCCGCAGCATGGAAAACGTCATGCGCGTGGCGACCGAGCTCGGCTATGTTGACATTCCTGACGGCGTCATGATGGACATGTCGCAGATCGGGAGCCTGCCGCGCAGCAAAACGGTCATCGTCTGCACCGGCAGTCAGGGCGAGCCGATGTCTGCGCTGCACCGCATGGCCTTTTCCGAGCACAAGCAGGTGTCGATAGACGCCGGTGACCGCATTATTATCTCCGCCTCGGCCATTCCGGGCAATGAGATCACGATCAGCCGCGTCATTGATGAGCTGTTCCAGAAGGGGGCAGAAGTCATTTATGACCGCAACACGCCGCTGCACGTCTCCGGTCATGCCTGCCAGGAGGAGCTGAAGATGATGCTCGCGCTGACGAAGCCGCGCTACTTCATCCCCGTCCACGGCGAGTACCGGATGCTGTGCAAGCACGCCGAGATCGGCAAGCTCATGGGCGTGGAGCCGAAGAATGTCCTCGTGGCCAAAAACGGCGAGGTGATCGAGATCACCAAGCGCAGCATGCGCGCCACGAGCAGCGTCCCGGCAGGCGATGTGTATATCGACGGCACCGGCATCGGTGACGTCGGCAGTGCCGTGCTGCGTGACCGCCGCCATCTGGCCGAGGACGGCATCGTCATGGCCATCATCACGCTCTCTGCGGAAAACGGCAAGCCCGTCACGGATCCTGAGATCATCACGCGCGGCTTTGTCTATGTCAAGGAGGCGGAGGCGCTCATGGGCGAGCTCAAGCGCGTCGTGAATGAGAGCCTTGCAAGCTGCGAGCGCCAGAAGCAGCACGACTGGGCGACCATCAAGGGCCGCGTAAAATCGAACATCAGCGGCTATCTTTACAAGACCACGCGCCGCAGCCCCATGGTGCTGCCCGTGATCATCGAAGTCTGAGCAGGGGAGACGTGCCATGAAGATCCAGATCTGGGGCAAGTCCAAATGTTTTGACACCAAAAAGGCCGAACGCTATTTCAAAGAGCGCCGCATCCCGTACCAGGCCATTGACCTGCTGCGCTACGGCATGAGCCGCGGCGAGCTGACGAGCGTGAAAAACGCCGTCGGGCTCGATGCGATGCTCAACCCCAAAGCAGCAGATTACGCACTGGTGCAGCATCTGGCCTATGAGCAGGACAAGATCGAGCGCATGCTCGATGATCCGTCCCTGCTGCAGACGCCCATCGTCCGCAACGGCAGGCAGGCCACCATCGGCTACTGCCCGGATGTTTGGAAAACGTGGGAATAAAACAGCAAAGCACCCGATACGACCAAGGCCGCATCGGGTGCTTTTGCAATTGCTTCATTTTCCCGTCTGGTGCTCGCGGATCGCATCGCGCATCCGCTCCAGTCCGGTCTGAATGATCGCGCGCGGCATCGCAAGATTCAGACGCACATATCCGCTGGCGTTGCCGACGAAGAGGGAATTTCCGCCCTCGAGCAGGACGCCGGCCTTGTTGGCGAAGAAGTCTGGCAGATCCTCCACATCCGGCAGGCAGCGGGACAGGTCGACCCACGCCAGATAGGTCGCCTCCGGAATGTACATGACAGCCTCCGGCAGCTCCCGCTCCATGAACGCCTTGACAAAGGCAAAATTTTCATCAAGATACTGCTTGAGCGCCTCGTGCCACGCACCGCCGTGCGCATAGGCCGCCTGTGCCGCCGTGAGCGACATGGGATTGACCATGCCGAACATCTTATCGCGCTCCTGAAAACGTGCGCGCAGCGCCGGGTCGCGGATGATGATGTTGGAAAACGCGAGACCCGCCAGATTAAAGGTCTTTGTGGGTGCCATGCAGGTGATGAGCTTGGGATAATCGTCCATGACCTTTGCCATGGGAACGTGGTGGCGGCCGCAGCGGATCAGGTCGCAGTGGATCTCATCGGAGACGACCCAGAGGTTGTATTTCTGGATGATCGCGGCCACGCGCCGGAGTTCTTCCTCCGTCCACATCCGTCCGGTTGGGTTTTGCGGGTTGCACCAGAACACCAGCTTACAGGCAGGGGCGGCGCACTTGCGCTCAAAGTCGTCGTAATCCACTTCAAACGTGCCGTCCGCCTTCTTGTGCAGCGGGGAAGTCAGCACACCCACGCCGGCATATTCCGCCGCGTGGAGAAAATAGCCGTAGGCCGGCGTGTTTACCAGCACCTTTTCGTCCCGGCCGCAAAGGGTCTCCGTGAGCTGATACAGCGCGGGAATGATGCCCGGCGAGATGCATAGCTGCTCCTTGGGGAAGTGCCAGTCATAGTGGGTTCTGCACCACTTGGAGAAGGTCTGATAGTAGTCGTCGTCGTACAGGCCGGTATAGCCAAAGATGCGGCAGTCGATGCGTGCGCGCATCGCGTCAAGGATCTCCGGCGCAACGGCGAATTCCATATCCGCCACCCACATGCGGACAAATTCCTCGTCTTTGAAGGCAAACACCTTTTCCGGACCGGCGTGAAAAATATAGCCGCGAAAACCATCCGTGTTGAGTGCGTTGGTGTGGCGGCGGTCAATGATCTCATCAAAATTGTAGGTCATGGTGGTCGTCCTTTCTGTAAACTTGCAGCAGGGTATTACCGGCTGCACAGCCATTATAGCAAATATCCCCGGCAGCAGGCAACCATGCTCGGCAAAAAAGCACTATGTGCGCGGACTTCCGCGCACATAGTGCCAGATGCTTCGATATCGTTCTTAGCTGAAGTTTGCGCTGCCGCCGTTGGTCGGGATCACGCCGACGTAGGTCGTGCCGCGGGAAAGATTCAGCGCCGTGCCGTCTTCGAGCGTATAAGTAAAGCAGTCATGGATATCGCTGCGGGACCACTTGATCGGCACATACTTGCCGCCGGTCACAAAGTAACCGGTGCCGCTGCCGATGAGGTCGACAGCCAGGCGGCCGTAACTGTCGACCGTCTTCATATCGGCCGAGAGAATAAGCAGATTGGAGAACGTGACCTTTTCGCCGGTCGCGCCATCCTTGTAATCGCCCTTATACTGCATGGCCGTGTATTTGCCGCTGTCCTCGTGGTATGTAAAAGACGTGCTCTTGGATGTGTTGAACGTCACCTGCACGTTCGCGGCCGCACCGCCGGTGCACTGATCCACCGCATTGTCGGCAAAGTTCAGGCCGGTCTTGTAGCTGCTCTCGTGCTCCGTGCGGAACTGGTACTTATCCACGAGCGCTTCGACATTCGCGCCGTGGAAAAACAGTGTGTGCTCCGAGCCGTGCTGGCCGCGGCTGGCGTCGCGGTAGAACATGGAGCTGGTGTTGCCGTCGCGCACGCCATCGAGATGGTCGGCGTTGTAGGTCTTGACATCACTGTATGCCTGCTCACTGCCGCCGGCGTGAATGACGATGGCGTCATACGACAGGGCAACGCTCAGATAGTACGGGCGCAGGCTGCGGATGCTGCCGACGGATTCCACGTCATACAGGTGGCTGAAGATCGCCATCATGCGCGTGATGCCGCCCTCGGCCGGGATCTCATAGATCATGTCCGCGTTGCTGATGCCGACCTGCGGCTGCGCGTAGACGATGTTATTGATCATGACGGCAAACGGACGGGTGTTTTCGGGTTTGCTGCTCAGCGGCTCACCGGTCAGCGGGGCATAGTAGCTCTCATTTTTCCCGTCGGCGCCATTGACGGACGGCTCCTCGGATTTTTTGCCGCAGCCGGTGCAGGCGCAGGCGAGCAGCGCCACGGCGAGAAGACAAGCAAAGATGCGATTGAAACGTTTCAAAACGCAATTCCCTCCTGTTACAATTATTTGGTCAACGTTCATGATACACGCCTTTCAGAGGATTGTCAAATGCCCCGCAGCGTGCTACAATGGAAATAAGAATTTTTAATAACTGTCTGGAGATGACCTTTTATGTATGAAGAAATCCGCACGGCAGCCCGCGCAGCGCTGCTCGAGCTGCTGGATGTCGCCGCACTCAAGCCTGGTCAGCAGGTCGTGATCGGCTGCTCCTCGAGCGAGATCATGGGGCAAAAGATCGGCAAAGGTTCCACGCCGGAGGCGGCAAAAGCCGTGGTCGATGAGATCCTGCCGATCCTCAAAGCGCGCGGCCTCTGTCTGGAGGCGCAGTGCTGTGAGCACCTCAACCGCGCCCTGATCATGGAGCGCGCCGATGCCGAGCGGTTCGGATACGAGATCGTCTGCGTCCGTCCGCGGCCGAAGGCCGGCGGCTCGTTTGCAACGGCGGTCTATGAGGCCATGGACGATCCGGTGGCGGTCGAGTTCGTGAAGGCCGACGCCGGCCTCGATATCGGCAACACCATGATCGGCATGCACCTCAAGCACGTGGCCGTGCCGCTACGCCTGTCGGTTAAGACGATCGGGGAGGCGCCGGTCAATGCGGCGCGCACGCGCCCGAAGCTCATCGGCGGCAGCCGCGCGGAATATCCGGATTGATACCGAACAAGAAAACGAAATGTGAAAAGCGCATCCCCCGGCCAATGCCGGGGGATGCGCTTTTATGCGGCTGTGCGCTGAAATTATGCGCCCTTGTGCATCAGGACGGTCAGCACCAGCGTCAGGACAACAAAGACGAGACCGAACCACTTCGTTGCCTTGGCGAGCTTGGCATCGAGCGTCTTGGCTTTGCCCTTGGAAAGGAACGTTTCCGCGCCGCCAGCAATGGCACCGGACAGGCCGGCGCTCTTGCCGGACTGCATCAGCACAATCACGGTCACGGCCAGACCGGACAGAAGCTGGATAATCGTCAGAATCAGTTCCAAAGTAGTCATGGTATTCATCCTTTCATGGTAGGGGAAATCATCTAATATAACGGAGTTACTATATCACAACATCTGGTGCATTGCAAGAGGAGTTTTGCAAAAACAGCTTGTTTTTGATCGTGCGCTATGCAGATCACTGCGAGTCATTCGAAAAATAATCGCTGTCGATCCGCTTGATTTGATATGTTTTTTGCGCGGATACGCCCAAATTGTATTCAATCATGAGTTCCGTCAATTTTTCGCCATCGACAAGAATGATATGCTGCGCTTTTGCAAAATCCATTGCACCTTGCGAAAACTTTGCGGTCGTTATGAACAGCCCTTTCTCCACTTTTGGAGGGCCCATCATGGCACCGGCAAATTTCTGGATTTCCGGCTTTCCGATCACTGAATCCTTGTTCCAGCGCTTCGCTTGAATGTAGATCAAGTTGAATCCGAGCTTATCCTCGTAAATAATGCCGTCAACTCCGCCGTCACCGGTTGCCTTTGTAACGAAGCCGTCACCATATCCCATGGCTTTCATCAAATCCACAACAAGCGTTTCAAAGAATGATGGCGTTTGATCTATAATAGCGGTGAGTAAGTCATCCGCCAGCTGCTCGTTGATGATCGAATAGACGCGCTCAAGAGTTTCCGGCGGAGTTTCCAAGGCGTCACTTTGCGCCGTCCCATCAGAATCGATGATAACCTTTTTCCCTTTCCGAAACGCAGCAAAGTCAGGATAATGCTCCGCAAGATAATGATTCGTAATATCAACACCGCTGTTAAGAAGACGCTTCCCTTCATCGGTTATCTGACAATGCCCGGCTTTCGGCGCGATCACGAGACCGGCTTTCTTCAAGTATGTATTTGCCCAGCCAAATCTTGAAGCCCATACGGACTGACGATTGCTGGAAATCAATTGCGACAGATCATCCTCCGACAGGTGAAGGCTGGATGCCAGACGATCTCTAACTTCTTTCACAGAGTGGACAGCGCCATCTTGAATCGTTGTCAAAAACGGCAGATAGAGTTCACTATACTTCGGTAAAGACATTTTTTCACCGCCTTATTCAGATAGTCTATTCAGCAGAGCCACCGTCTCGACGGTTGTTTCAGTTTCCAAGGGAAGTTCTTTCACTTCCTCGCCATCAACAGGCACAGGGAAATTGAATACAATCTTCTTTATCCAGCTTCCGTCTTTTCTCTTTTCCGGGAACATCTCAATTCGCTCGATAAAGGCTTTCATAAACTCTTTCTGTTCTGCTTCCGTTGCGGAATGGTAGACTTCATCAAATGCCAGTAAGAGCCGATAAATGTTATCGCCGGAGATTTTCTCCTGCTGGATGCTGCGTATCTGACTTTGCAATTCGCCAATCTGAACTTCGATTTCCTCTATCGTATCATACTGCTCATCATAGCGGCGTTGCAAGTCCAAAATCTTTCTGTCATAGTGGGCATCGTTGATGTCCAAGGTATCCATCTGACGCTCCAAGCGGCTTTTCGTTCCAAAGGCTTGCTTTAGCTGCCCTTGCAGGACGGCGATCTGCTTTTCCATATCCTCTGTATCAACCGCTGTTCCGATTTTCGCTTGAATTGCTTCTACAAATCGGGGATTGTTGACCATAGCGGAAATAATCTTCGCCACAAATTTGTTGATCTCTGTCTGTTCGATATTCAGCCGGAAACTGCACTCATGCCCTGTCGGCGTAACTGTATTTTTGCAGTAGTAATAATACCGTGTTTTCTTGTCCTTGCTATGAGCCTTGGCAATATTGCCGTACATACTCTTTCCGCAGCATGGGCATTTCAAGATACCGGACAGGATGTGTGCGTGGTCTGGATTGTTGACCTTTTCCCGCTTAAAGGAATTGATCTTGCGCTTTTCCTGTGCCAGATACCAATCCTCTTCAGAAATGATAGCTTCGTGCTGTCCTTCATAAACCGGAAACTCCGACTGCTCAACCACGTGAATCTCGTTTCTTGTACCCTGTTTCTTTTCAGTTCTTCGTCTGCCGTAAGCAATCTTTCCCATATAAACAGGATTGTACAATACATTTTTCACAAAATCTCTTGAAAATCCCGGAATGGTATTATTCTGTCTTAGTTTCTTTACATAACCATTGCGGTTCAGATATTTTGCAACTCCTGCAACACCCTCGTTTGTATGAATATAACGATCATAGATTACTCGGATAACTTCCACTTCATCCTCTGCAATGACAAGGTTTCCGTTTTCCAGTTTGTATCCATAGGGAGCGAAACCGCCGTTCCATTTGCCTTCACGAGCCTTTTGCTCCCGTCCTGCCATTGTCTGTGTGCGGATATTTTCTCGCTCAATCTCTGCCACCGCAGACAGCACAGAGATCATCAGCTTTCCGGCATCCTTGGAGCTGTCAATGCCATCCTCCACGCAAATCAGGTTGACACCAAAATCCTGCATGAGCTGCAAAGAGTTCAGAACATCGGCTGCATTTCTGCCAAATCTGGAGAGCTTAAAGACAAGCACATAGGAAACGCCGTCTTTGCAGTCCTGGATGTCGTTCAGCATCCGTTGAAACTCCTGCCTCCCTTGGATGTTCTTGCCGGAAAATCCTTCGTCAGAATACTCCCCGGCAACGACCATATCCTCGTATGCCGCATACTTCCGCAACTTGTCCCGCTGGGCATCCAAGCTGTATCCGTCTACCTGCATGGAGGTGGACACTCTCGTATATAGATAACATTTAAGTTGCTTCTTTTTCAGAATCGCCACCTCCTTCGCTCATTTCTTTTACCATCAATCCCTCGTTGCGGATATAATACTCCAAAAGTCTAAGCACATAATCCGGTGCATGGCGGTTGTCCAATTCCCACTCGGTCATAGTCCGGTAAGGAATATGGACGAGCTTGCAAAAATCTTTCCGGTTCAGTCCTGTGCTTTCACGCAACTTAATAATTCTGTTTTTACAATCCATTCGTCTTTTCTCCAAAAAAGCAAAAATACACGTTGCGTACATATTATAGCATAGCCGCAACAAGTACGCAACGTGTAAATTGTAAATTTTTACGCAGCCTTATCCGTCAAAGGCTGCGCTTGCTTATCATCCTTGGAACACTCCACCGTTTGTGGAGTATCCTGCTCTAATTTATCCAAAACCTGATGCCCGTACTTCTGGAGCATCTGGCTCATAACATCCACACAGCGGTCAAATGCCGCATTATATT
>ERZ827104.399-NODE-399-length-49034-cov-7.070888_pt1 | contig 49034 bp, 42 predicted proteins | sample MGYA00519781_ERZ827104 | MGnify/ENA primary metagenome ERZ827104 (study PRJEB31778, sample SAMEA3449257) | human gut metagenome | biome: human gut; feature: human-associated habitat; material: faeces | place: United Kingdom | collected 2010/2012 ...
AGTAGGGCAGCACGCTGTTGATGCCGGCGCGCTGGCCCCAGCCCATCAGGCCGTGGACGTAGACAGTCGGGTAGCGCTTGGCTCCGGACTCCGTGTCCGCTGCGGCTGCCGCCGGCAGAAGCAGCAGGCTCACGGCCATCACCAGCGCGAGCAGCAGGCACAAAAACTTCTTACTCTTCTTCATTTTCTTGCGCACATTCCTTTCCGGCGCGCCGCAGCGCGCTTGTATTTTTTGAGTATTATAGTGCCGGACGCGCCGGTTTGCAATCATGGTTTCACGGCAGAACCTGTGTCAGATTTGCCGAAGTGTGAGATTTTTGGGCATATGTGCGCAAATGTCGCATTCGACAGCACTGTCTGCCGGGCAAAAAGACGCACGCCCGGCAGCACGGGCGTGCGTCCTGATCGGTCTGTGTGCGTCTCAGCACTGCATCTGTTTGAGCATCTCCTGACGCAAGTGCGCGATGATGCGCTTTTCCAGCCGGCTGATGTAGCTCTGCGAGATGCCCAGCAGATCGGCGACCTCCTTTTGTGTGGCCTCGCGCGCGCCGCCGATGCCGAAGCGCAGCAGAATGATCTGCCGGTCGCGCTCGCCCAGCGTCTCGATGGCGTGCAGGAGCATGGTGCGCTCGGCGTCGTCCTCGAGCGGGCGGCTCACCGCGTCGGCGTCCGTGCCGAGGATGTCCGAGAGCAGCAGCTCGTTGCCGTCCCAGTCGGTGTTGAGCGGCTCGTCGATGCTCACCTCGGTTTTCTGCGCGCTGCATTTGCGCAGGTACATGAGGATCTCGTTTTCGATGCAGCGCGAGGCGTAGGTGGCAAGCTTGATGTTCTTGTCCGGCTTGAAGGTGTGGATGGCCTTGATGAGCCCGATCGTGCCGATCGAGATCAGATCCTCGATGTGGATGCCCGTGTTTTCAAACCGGCGCGCAATGTACACCACTAGCCGCAGGTTGTGCTCAATGAGCAGAGCGGCCGCGTCCTCGCTCCCGGCGGCCAGCGCGGCGATGGCCTGCTGCTCCGCTGCGCGTTCGAGCGGGGCGGGCATCGTGTCGCTCCCGCCGATGTAAAACAGCCCCGGCGCACCGTGTATGCGCCGCCGCAGCGCTGCCCAGAGTGTGCGCAGCCTGTCCAGAATCCTGTGCATGAAAACCCCTCCTCAGCTTTTTGGCGGCAGCACCATGGCAAATGCGCCGTCGGATGTGAGCGCCTGTGCGCTCAGTGCCAGCAGCATCGGCTCCGCCGTGCCGCCGATCGTCACGCTGTCCGGCCGGAACGCCGGCAGCAGCGCACCCGCCACGCCCACCGCCCGGTACGGCAGCAGCACGACCCGCCCCGTACACTCCGGCAGCGCGCCGAGCGCCTCCACCGTATGTACCGCGTCGTCCGGCAGCGTGTGCAGCGCCGGAAACAGCGGCAGCACCGCCGCGCGCTCGACCACCGCCGCCGGCAGGCCGGACACCGGGTCGTGCAGATCGTTGCCGCTGTCGCGCAGGGCTTTGAGCGTCACGCTGCGCCCGGCGAGCGTGACCGTCACGGTGCACACCGCCCGGTCGGCGGCCTTTGCCTGCCGGCGGAACACGAGCGATACGGCGGCGTAGCACGCGGCGAACGACAGTGCCAGCACCCGGCTCGACACCGTCACGAACGCACCGCCGCCGGGCGGCATGCCCGCGAGCAGACCGGCCGCGTACACCGCGCCGCCGAATGCGGCCGACACGGCGAAAAACACCACCGTGCACCGCACGAGGTGCGCCTCCCCGCCGAAGGCGATGAGTGCCATGGCCGCGCCGAGCGCGAGCTTCATGCCGCCGTTTGCCAGCCATCCGCAGCCGGGCAGCACCATGGCGGCCGCGTACAGTGCGCCTGCGAGCGCCGCAAGCGCGTACCGCCAGCGCCGCAGCACCACGCCGCACACGCGCGCCGATGCCAGCACGAGGCAGTAGTCGATCAGCAGATTCAGCCCGAACAGGCTGTCGAGATAGATGACGTCCATAGGGGTATCCTAGCACGGCGGGCGGGTGAAATTGCGCAAAGGCGGCCTGACGGAAAACCTGACACAATGCCCGCGGACTGCCGCGGCCGGAAATGTCGGATGACGTTGCTTTTGCAGGCGCCGGCTGTTATAATGTTGCGTGATTTCAAGGAATGCGCGCACGGGCTGCCCGTGCGCGCGGACGACCCCTTCAGGAGGCAGATCATGAGAACGAAAAAACGGTTTCTGGCGCTGTGCCTGGCGCTGCTGCTCGCGTGCACGGTGCTGCCGGCCCCGGCGGCGCAGGGCGCGGACGTGCAGCCTGTGCTCTCGGCCGTGCTGGCACGGCAGGCGGCGGCCGTCCCGTCGCCGGATTACGGCGATGAGTGGGCGGTGCTCGGCCTCGCGCGCGGCGGCTATTACGCCGGTGACAGCGATTATTGTGCGCACTACTATGCCGCCCTCGCGGCCAAGGTGCCGGAGCTGGTGGCGGCGTCCGGTCGGAGCGGCGCGCTCAACGCCTACAAATCCACGGACAATTCGCGCGTCATTCTCGCGCTGTCCGCCATCGGGCGCGACGCCACACAGGTCGCCGGCTGCGACCTGACCGCCCCGTATGCCGACTTTGCCTGGGTGAGCAACCAGGGCATCAACGGCCCGATCTTCGCGCTGCTCGCGCTCGACAGCCGCAGCTATCTCAGCGGCAGCACGGTGCGCCGCCAGTGCCTGGATGCCATCCTGGCGGCGGAGCTGTCGGACGGCGGCTGGGCGCTCAATGGTGCTGCGGCCGACCCGGATGTGACGGCCATGGCGCTGCAGGCGCTGGCCGCCTACCGCGGGGAGTCGGCCGTTGCGGCGGCCGTGTCGCGCGGGGTGGATACGCTCTCGGCCATGCAGGCCAGCGACGGCGGCTTCACCTCGTGGGGCACCGCCAATGCCGAGAGCGTTGCGCAGGTCATCGTCGCCTGCACGGCGCTGGGCATCGACCCGGATGCGGACAGCCGCTTTGTCAAAGACGGCGGCTCGGCCGTCGATGCGCTGCTGACATTTTACGATGCGGGCGCCGCCGCGTTCCGCCACACGGCCTCCGGCGGCACGAACGACCTTGCGACCGAGCAGGCGGTGTACGCGCTCGTGGCCGTCTCCCGCTTCCGGCACGGGCAGAGCGGTCTCTATCAGGAGACGGATGTGCCCGCCGTCGAGACGCCGGCGGCCGAGCCGGAGCCGTTTGCGCGCGTGCTGTGCACGGCGGACGGCAGCGGCCTCATCCCGGCCGGCTACCGCACGGTCGCCGTCTGCCCGCCGGACGCGGCGGCGGACAGCGTTGTCACATTTTCCGACGGGACAAAGCTGCTTTACAGCCCCGTTCTCTCCGAGCGCAGCGACACGCCGACGTGGGTGTGGCTCTTTGCGCCGGATGTGACGGATGCCATGCTCAACGATGCGGAAAACTACACCGTGGCGGACGGGAAGAGCCCGGAGCTGACCTTTGGCGATGTCAACGGCGACGGTGTCCTCAACGCGCAGGACGCGCTCAACATCCGCACGGCCTGCGACGGCAGCGCTGCTGCCCCGGCGACGGATGTGCTGCTGACGATGGATGTGAATCTCGACGGCCGCGTGGACGCACAGGACGTGCGCGCGCTGGCCGACGGCTTCGTGCATGACACGGCGCTGCCCACGGCGCAGGAGGACGGACAATGAAGGCGTTTTGGACGAAAAAGAACATTGCCATTACGCTCGCCGTGCTGCTCACGGCGGCCGTGGTGGTGCTGGTGTTTGCCCTGCGGCAAAAGAGCGTGGAAGAGACAGACCCCACGCTGACGCTTGTGTGTTCGGCGCCGGACGCGGACGGCGTGTACACGGTCGACGTTGCGCTCTCCGGCCTGCCGGACGGCGCGCACTACGAGGCGGCGAGTCTCGCCGTGGCGTTTGACCCGACACAGGCTGCGTTTCTCGGCACGGCGGGCGGGGACATCCCGCTTGTCATGGGCAGCCTCCCGGAGTGGGAGAGCGACCCGGCGCGCGCCAACGAAACGGGCAGCGTGCACGTGCTGTGCCTGCCGGATGCGGACGCGGCGTTTGCCACCTCGACCGGCAGCGTGCTCGTACGGCTGCAGTTTCGGCTGGCGGACGGCGTGCAGAGCGTCGCACTGACGGTGTCGGACGCCGTGCTTGCGGCCGCGGACGAGACGCAGAGCCTCTCGACGGCGGCGGCCACGCTCACGGTCGTGAACGGGACGGTGCAGCATGGCTAAACGCCGGGGACTGTGCCTGCTGCTGTGCCTGCTCGTGCTGCTGTGCGCGGCCTGCGGCGGTCAGGCGCAGAGCGATACCGGTTCCCTGCACTGCACGGTGCAGATCGAGTGCGGCACGGTGCTCGCGCACATGGACGATCTGAAAGTCGGCAAGGCGGAGATCGTGCCGCCTGACGGTGTGATCCTGCCGGAGACGACGGTCGCCTTTTCGGAGGGCGACACGGTGTTTGACGTGCTGCAGCAGGTCTGCCGGGCGCAGAAGATCCACCTCGAATCGACCTGGACGCCTGCGTACAACAGCGCCTACATCGAGGGGATCGGCAACTTATATGAATTTGACTGCGGCGAGCTGTCCGGCTGGATGTACAGCGTCAACGGCGACTATCCGGACTTCGGCTGCAGCGGCTATACGCTCCGCGACGGTGACACCGTCGTCTGGCGCTACACCTGTGACCTCGGGCGCGATGTCGGCGCCCGGCAAGGAGACACATGAACGATGCTTTCTCGGCGCTGCACCCGGCGCTGACCTTCTGCTATTTTGCAGCCGTGCTGCTGCTGACGATGCTCGTGCTGCACCCGGTGTTTCTGGCGCTGAGCCTGCTGGGCGCGCTGGGCTATTGCGCGCTGCTGCGCGGCTGGCGCAGCCTGGGGCGGACGCTCGGGTGGCTCGCGCCGTTTCTGGTGCTGATGGCGGCGCTCAACGCGCTGCTCAACCATGCGGGCGTGACGATGCTGTTCTACCTGCCGAACGGCAACCCCGTCACGCGCGAGGCGCTGTGCTACGGCGCGGCCGCCGCCGCGATGTTCGCGGCCGTGATCCTGTGGTTCCAGTGCTGCAACGCGGTCATGACCACTGATAAATATCTGTATGTGTTCGGCAGCGTGCTGCCGGGCGTGTCGCTGCTGCTGAGCATGGCGCTGCGGTTCGTGCCGAAGTTTTCCGCGCACATCCGCGCCGTGCGCGCGGCGCAGGCGTCGCTCGGCTGCGGCACGCGCGAGGGCAGTGCATGGCAGCGGCTGCGCAGCGGTGCGCGCATTTTGTCCGTCACCGTCTCGTGGGCGCTTGAGAGCGGCATCACGGCGGCGGACTCCATGAAGAGCCGGGGATACGGTGCCGGCAGGAGAACGTATTTCGGCAATTACCGCTTCACCCGGCGCGACGGGGTGCTCAGCACCGTGCTTGCGCTCACGCTTGCGGGCGTGTGCGCGGGCGTCGGCTGCGGCGCGCTGTATGTGCGCTACTACCCGTCGATCCGCATCGGCGGCGCCGGCGTGGGCGGTGCGGTGTGCATGGCGTGCTTTGCGCTGCTGTGCTTTCTGCCGCTGCTGCTCGATGGAAAGGAGGCGCTGACATGGCGTCGTTTGCGCTCGAACATCTGACGTTTACCTATCCGGGCCAGACGCGCCCGGCGCTCAGCGACCTCACGCTCACGATCCCGGAGGGGGCGATCACCGTCCTCTGCGGCGAGAGCGGCAGCGGCAAATCCACCCTCCTGCGCCAGCTCAAAACCTGCCTCACGCCGCACGGCGCGGTCAGCGGCACAGTGCGTCTCGGTGATACGCCGCTGCAGGACATCCCGTTTGCCGAGCAGGCGCGGCGCATCGGTTTTGTGCTCCAGCACCCGGACGATCAGATCGTGACGGACAAGGTGTTCCACGAGCTGGCGTTCGGGCTCGAGAGCCTTGGCTGCGCGGAAAAAATCATGCGCCTGCGCGTCGCCGAGATGGCGAGCTATTTCGGCATCGCCGACTGGTTCGACCGGGACGTGACCGCGCTCTCCGGCGGCCAGAAGCAGATGCTCAATCTCGCGTCCGTCGTGGTCATGCGGCCGGACGTGCTCATTCTGGACGAGCCGACGAGCCAGCTCGACCCCATCGCGGCGAGCACCTTTCTGCACACGCTGCGCAAGCTCAACGAGGAGCTGGGGCTGACGATCCTGTTGTCCGAGCAGCGCCTGGAGGAGGCCGTGCCGCTGGCCGACCACCTTATCGTGCTCGAGCAGGGGCGCCTGCTTGCACGCGGCGCGCCGCAGGCGGCCGCAGCCGCCGCGCGCGGCCACGCGATCTTTTCCGCCATGCCCACGGCAGCACGCATCGCCGCCGCCCTTGGCGAGACGGCGGATCTGCCGCTCACGGTGCGCGCGGGCAGGGCGTATCTCAGGCGGTTTGCGCCGCACCCGATGCCGGAGATATTGCCTGCGCCTGTGGATGCACCCCCGGTGCTGGCCGTGCGGGACGGTTGGTTTCGCTATGCGCAGGGCGCGGCGGATGTGCTGCGCAGCTTCTCCCTCGCGCTGCGCCCGGGGGAGCTCTACGCGCTCACCGGCAGCAACGGCAGCGGCAAGACAACCGCGCTCGGTGTGCTCTCGGGGCGGCTGCGGCTGTACCGCGGCGGCGTGTACCTCGACGGGAAAAAGCAGCGCACGCTCCAGCCCCTGCGCGACGGCATTGCCGCCGTGCCGCAGGATCCGCGCGCGCTCTTCGCGGCCGACACGGTGCGCGCCGATCTCGCGTCCCTCGGCAAAGATGCCGCGCTGGTGGATACGGTCGTGCAGCAGATGGCGCTCGCGCCGCTGCTCGACCGGCACCCGTTCGATCTCTCCGGGGGCGAGCAGCAGCGCGCCGCACTGGCGAAGGTGCTGCTCATGCAGCCGCGCGTTCTGCTGCTCGACGAGCCGACAAAGGGTATGGACGGCGCGTTCAAGGCAGAGTTCGGCGCGCTGCTGCGCGCGCTCTGCGCGCAGGGCACGGCCGTGTGCATCGTGAGCCATGATGTGGAGTTCTGCGCGCAGTATGCCGACCGCTGCGGCCTGCTGTTTCGCGGTGAGGTCGTGACGGAAAATACCGCGCGCGCATTTTTCTCCGGCAATTATTTTTACACCACGGCGGCCGCCCGCATTGCGCGCACGGCCGCGCCCGGCGCCGTGCTGTGCGAGGAGGTCGTGCAATGTCTCACCGACTGACGCGGCGCACCCGGGTCGCGCTCGGCATTCTGCTCGTGGCGATCCCGGCGCTGATGGCCGTGTTCGTGTGCGTGTGGGACGAGCGGAAGTACTACCTCACGTCGCTGTTGCTCGTGGGGCTGATGTTCGTGCCGTTCGTGCTGCGCTTTGAAGGCCGAAAGCCGCAGGCGCGCGAGCTCGTGCTGCTTGCGACGATGACGGCGCTGGCCGTGGCCGGGCGCGCGGCGTTTTACTGGCTGCCGCAGTGCAAGCCCGTGTGCGCGATCGTGATCCTCACGGCCGTGGCCTTCACGCCGGAGGCGGGCTTCGTCACCGGCGCGGCGGCGGGGCTGATCTCGAACTTTTTCTTCGGTCAGGGGCCGTGGACGCCGTGGCAGATGCTCGGCTTCGGGCTCGTGGGCTTTCTCGGCGGCGTGCTGTTTGCCGGGCGCAAGGTGCGTATCGTGCCGCTGCTGCTCTACGGCTTTTTCTCGGTGCTCATCGTCTACGGCGTGCTGCTCGACACGGCGAGCATGCTCATGTACCAGTCGGCGCTCTCGTGGCAGCTCTGGCTTGCGACCTGCGCGTCGGGCTTCGTGTTCAACCTCATTCACGCGGGGGCAACGGTCGTGTTTCTGCTCCTGCTGTATAAGCCCCTGCTCACCAAGCTCGCGCGTATAAAAGAAAAATACGGCCTGCTGGAATGAAAAACATCTCCGCATCCGATCGGATGCGGAGATGTTTTTGTATGCATTTCATGCCTGCTGCCAGAGCAGGCGGTTGTCTTCAAAGACGGCGCGGAGTTTTCCGCCGTCGCTCAGCCATGCGAGATAGGAGCGCACCGTGCTGCCGACGAGCACGTACTGCTCGAAGTTCATCACGAGATCAAAGCGCGTGAATAGCTGCTGCAGGATCGCCTCGAACGTCTGCGGAGCGCGGCAGAGCTCCGTGATGATGTCCGCGATCTCGCGCACCTGGTCGATGTTGTACTGCGCGAGCGGCGCAATGTCCTCCGTGACCGCGGCGTGCGCGGGCACGAAAGCGCGCGCGGAGAGCGTCTTGACCGTTTCGAGCGTGTTCAGGTACGCGGCAACATCGTAGAGAAAGCCGATCCGGTACTTTTCGAGCGTCTCGCGGCTCGACAGGCAGTCGGCCAGATACACCACGTCGTCCGGTGTGCGAAAGCCCACCATGTCGAAGAAGTGCCCCGGCAGCGGCAGCAGTTCGAATCCCTCCGGCAGGCACGCCGGCGTCAGCTCCTGCGCATCGCTGGGCTTGGCCATGAGGAACTTGTGCTGCAGCGCCTTCGGCGGATAGCCGCCGTAGAGAAACGACGGCTCGAGCAGCGGGTGGCGCGTGAAGTCGCACTCGATGCCGGGGGCGTAGATCCTGCAGCCGGTCTGATTTTGCAGGTACTGGTTGCCGCCGATGTGGTCGGCGTTGGAGTGCGTGTTGTAGATGGCGGTCAGGCGCCAGCCATTGGCGTCGAGAATCTGGCGCACTTTGCGCCCGGCCTCCTTGTCATTGCCGCTGTCGATGAGGCAGACGTCGGTCTCGTTCAGGCGCACGAGGCCGATCTTTGCCGGGCTCTGGATATAGTAGCTGTTTCCGGACACCTGGATTAGTTCGTACATGGCATTTTCCCCCCTTTGTCAGACGGTATGTTTGCGGATGAGCGGCTCCACCTGCGCGGCGAGCTGCGCGAGCGCGCCCGGCTCGAACGGGGAGCGGAAGCCCGCCTCGGCCAGCAGATCCGTCCAGAGCTTTTCGCCGCCCTGCTGCGACAGGTGCAGATAGCGGGCGAATGCCCCGTCGTAATCGTCCTGCGATGCGAGCAGGAACTGAAACGCCGCCGTCTGCGCAAGGCAGTAGTCAATGTAATAAAACGGCGTCTCGTAGATGTGCATCTGGTACTGCCAGCGCGTGCCGCGCTCCAGATACGGGATGCCGCGCTGATCGATGTGCGGGCGGTATTTCGCCTCGAGCTCCAGCCAGACGGCGTTGCGCTCGGCCGGGGCGAGGTCGGGCTCGGCGTAGATGCGGTGCTGGAATTCGTCCACCATCGTGCCGTAGGGCAGGAAGCTGAGCGCGTCGAGCGCGTGCTGGAAGCGGTAGCGCTCCGCGTCACCCGCCTTGGGGAAGAAGGCGTCGAGATACGGCCAGGCGAAAAACTCCATGCTCATCGAGTGCGTCTCGGCGGTCTCCATGCCGCCGCAACCGAGCTCGAGCGCAAAGCGGTTGTCCGCGATCAGATAGGCGTTGAGTGCGTGGCCGGCCTCGTGTGTTACGACATCGACGTCGCCGGACGTGCCGTTGAAGTTTGCGAGGATGAACGGCTGGTGGAACTTCGCAAACTCCGTGCAGTAGCCGCCGCCCCACTTGTTCGGGCGGGACTCGACGTCGAAGGCCTCGTTTTCGCGCATCATGCGGAAAAACGCGCCCGGCACGTCGCCCATGGCGTCGTACATCTTCTGCGCGGCGTTGAACAGTTCGTCCTTGCCGTAGGGCACCGGGTCGCCGCCGGGAGTGAAAAATTCGTTGTCGTAGAGCCGGAACGTGTCGATGCCGAGGCGCTTGGCGTTTTCCAGTCGCAGCCGGGACACGACCGGCACGATGTCGCGCACGATGTTCTCGCGGAATGCCTGCACGGCCTGCACGTCATAGCACATGCGCTCCATGCGGCAGTAGCCGAGCTCGATGAAGTTCTGATAGCCCATCTTTTTGGCCATCCGGTCGCGCACGTGCACGAGCCGGTCGAAGATAGCATCGAGTTGCGCGCTGTGCGCCTCCAGCGTCGTGCCGAGGGCCTCGTAGCAGTCTCTGCGCGTGGCGCGGTCGGCGCTGCGGGCGTATTTCATGAGCATCGGCCGCGGCAGCTCCTCGCCCCGGAAGGGGAAGAGCATACCCGCCATGAGCTGGGCGTATTCGCTGACGAGCTTGTTTTCCTCGACCATGTCGTCGATGATCTCCGGCGCCATGCTCCGCCGCTGCAGCTCCATGCTGCGCAGCAGGATCGGCGAGAGCGCTGTCTCGAGCTCGGGGCGCAGCGGGCTGTCGAGCACGGCGGCGGCGTACTGCAGCGCGAGGTTTTCGACCTCCGGGCCGATCTCGTCGTAGTAGTCCTTTTCCGCCAGATAAAACGGGTCGACGGTGTTGATGGTGTAGCGCATGTATGACAGCGACTGCGCCGTGGCGTACTCCGTCATGAGCGAGAGATACTCTGCGCGCGCGGCGAGGATCTCCTCCACGTCCTGAGCAGCCTGCACGCGCTCGATCACGTGCCGGAGCCCTTCGGTCATTTCCTCGCGCGTCACGCGCCGGTAGGGGAGTTCGGATACTTTCATGCTTGCTCCTTTCCAAGTTCCGCGGCCTCGGGATCCGTGCGCAGCGTCTGCCGGGCGAAGGCGAGAAACCGCTTTGCCGCCGGGGACAGCTCCTCCGGCGCGGGCGCGGCGATGCCGATCTCGGCATACTGCGGCGGATCGACCGGGAGGATCACGATGCCGGTCGTGTCCCAGCCGCGGGTGATGAGTTGATTGTTCAGGCTCACGCCGAGGCCGGCCTGCACCATGGCGAAGGTGGCGCGGCTGTCCACGGACGTGTAGCGGACGTTCGGCGTGATGCCTGCGCGGGCGAACACGCGCGCGTTGTCCGTGTCCTGGTGCATATAGGTGGCGATCGTCGGCTCGGTCGCAAACGCCGCGAGCGGGAACGTCCTGCCCCCGGCGAGCGGGTGCTCCGGCGGCAGCCACGCGACCATGGGGTCTTCGTACAGCGGGATCCAGTCGAAGCTGCCCTCGCGGAAGCTCGTGATGCAGAAATCCGCCGTGTGCTCGCTCACGGCGCGCGTGAGCTGGCTGCTGTTGCCCTGCAGGACCTGCACCTCGATGCCGGGGTAGTCCCTGCAGAAGCGGGCGATGCAGCGGCTGAGCCAGCCGTAATACGCCCCGTACACGCAGCCGACGGCGATGGTGCCGGTCTCGATGCCGCGGATCTCGGCAGCCTGTGCATCGAGCAGGGCGCTCCAGTGCGTCAGCTCCCGCAGGGCGGGCAGCAGCGCCTGGCAGGCGCGCGTCGGCCGCACGCCACTGCGCGAGCGGCACAGCAGCGGAAAGCCCAGCTCCTGCTCGAGCGCCGCCATCATCCGGCTCAGGCCGGAGGGGGTGTAATCCAGTTTTTCCGCCGCCGCCGAGAGGCTCCCGGCCTCGAGCACAGCCAGCAGTGCGCGGCATTTCTCGGTGTCCATAGGCTGTCTCCATCCTTGCAAAATTCGCAAGGAACCGTTGAAATATTGTCTCTTTACGCAATGATACAACCGCGGTATCGTTTCGTCAAGACATTTCAAGGAGGGATCCCCATGGCAGCCCGCACACGTGATCTGACGGCCGGCAGCATACCGGAGCATTTGCTCCGTCTGGCGGCGCCGCTGATCCTCGGCAACATTCTGCAGCAGCTATATAATGCGGTGGATGCGTTCATTCTCGGCCGCTGCGCGGGAAATCTGGAGTTTGCGGCCGTCGGCATTGCGGGGTCGGTGATGAACCTGTTTCTGTTCATGATTACCGGTGCATGCACGGGCGTGTCCGTGATCTTTGCGCAGCTTTTTGGTGCGCAGGATCTGAAAAGATTCCGGCGTGAGCACTTTCTGTCGCTGACGTTCGGCCTGCTGTGTACGGTCGCGTGCAGCGGGATCGGCTTTTTGTGCCTGCCGCTGCTGCTGCGCGTCATTCAGACGCCGCAGGCGCTCACGGGCTATGTGACGGCGTATCTCACCGTCATTCTCCTCAGTCTGCCGGCAGCGTTTGCCTATAATCTCTATGGTGCGCTGCTGCGTGCCATCGGCCGCGCGACGGCGGCGCTCATGGCGCTGGCGTTTGCCGTGACGGTGAATGTCGGGCTGGACGTGCTGTTTGTCGCGCACTTTGGCTGGGGCATTGCCGGCGCTGCGTGGGCGACGGCGGCCTCGCAGGCCATCTCGGCTGTGATCTGTCTGCTTTATCTGTGCCGGGCCACGCCGCATCTGCTGTTCACCCGTGCCGACTGCCGCATGGATGCGCCGCTGCTGCGCCGCACGGCGCGGTACAGTTTCGTCACCGGTCTGCACCAGTCGAGCCTTTATATCGGCAAGCTGCTCGTGCAGGGCGCGGTCAACACCGGCGGCACGGATCTGATCTCGGCCTACACGGCCACGACGCGCATCGAGGGCTTTGCCAACTCGTTCGGCGACAGCGGCGCCGCGGCGACGTCGGTGCTCGTGGCGCAGAATCTCGGTGCAGGAAAGCCCGAGCGCGTGCAAAAGACGTTTCGCAGCAGCCTGCTGCTGATGCTGGCGATGGGGCTGCTGTCCGCGCTCGTGATGTACCTGACGGCGGGCGCGACGGTCGGCTTCATGCTGGGAGCATACAGCGGTCTGGCCTTTGAAAACGGCCGGGAATATATGCAGCTCATCGCGCTGTTTTATCTCTTTTGCTTCACGGGCAACACGTTTGCCGGATATTTTGACGGTCTCGGCCGCGTGACGATCCCATTCATCGGCGCGGCGAGTCACATCGCGCTGCGCGTGGTGCTCTCCTGGCTGTGGATCGATCGCATGGGCATGCGCGCCGTCGCACTGGCGACCGGCATCGGCTGGATCCTGGTAAATCTCTTCTGGGAGATCATCCGCCGCCGCAGCACCGGCAGGGCGCCGGTACACGCGGACACACAGACCTGAGCCAGGGTGCAAAAATCCCCGGATGCATGGCATCCGGGGATTTTCTGTTTATGCCTCGTTCTGCGCCTGATAGGCACGCACATAGGCGACAAGTGTGTCAACGGTCTTTTCAATGCCGAGCTTGCCGCTGTTGACGACGAGGTCGTAGCCGCGCGCATCGCCCCACTTCGTGTCGCAGTAGTAGTTGTGGTAGGCCTTGCGGTCGCGGTCGATGCGGCGCATTTCCTGCGCCGCCTGGTCGGCGGTCAGGTTCTTTTCCTCCATGAGCCGCTGGCGCTTGTGGTCGGGCTTGCCGGCGATGAACAGATGCACGGCGTTCGGATTGCTGCGCAGGATGAAGTCCGAGCAGCGGCCGAGCACGACGAACGACTCGCCGCTGTCCGCCAGCTTCTGAATGTAGTCGAACGTCTCGTGTGCGAGCGCGTCCTCCGGCGCGTTGAAGTTCTCGCCGATGCGGCGCGACCACAGCAGGTGCACGGGCTTCTCGTCATAGCGCGCGGCATCCTCGGCGTTAAAGACACTGTGGAGCAGCAGCTCCTTATCATAAAACGCGATGCCGAGCTGTTTGGCGATCTGTTCGGCGATGTACTTGCCGCCACTGCCGTGTTCACGGCCGACGGTCACGATGATCTGTTTCACGATGCGTTACCGCCTTTCTGATGTAAAATTACAGGTATCTCAGGAACAGGCATCCCAGCGAGACCGCAATGACCAGCACGGTGGCCGGGACGCAGTATTTGCAATATTTGCCCCAGCTGATGGGGTGACCACTCTTGGCCGACACGGACGTGGCCACGACGTTGGCCGACGCGCCGATGGGCGTGGCGTTGCCGCCGAGGTCGGTGCCGAGCGACAGTGCCCAGGCGAGCACGGTCAGATCCATGCCCTGCGTCGCCGCAATGGACTGCACGACCGGGACCATGGTGGCCGCGAACGGGATGTTGTCGATCAGTGCGCTGCACACGGCCGACAGCAGCAGGATGATGAGGATGACGACCTTGATGCTGCCGCCGCTGATGTTGGAGATGAACTGCGCGATGAGTTTGAGCACGCCGGTCTGCTCCAGGCCCGCGACGGAGATGAACAGGCCGATGAAAAACAGCAGCGTCTTGTAGTCCACACCGCGGAGGACTTCCTTCACGGCGGCGCCGCCGTTGGTAAACACGGTCACGAGCAGCGTCAGGCCCGCGACGATGGCGCCGATGCACGCAACGGTCAGGCCGGTCTGTGCATGCGTCACGAGCAGCACGACCGCGATGAGAAACACGATCACGTCCGCGACGAATGCCTTGCGGTTGGCGATGGCGGTCGCCGGAGCGGGGCAGACGGCGTCGGCCGGGCGGGCGGCCTCGCTCGCCTTGAGCGGCTTGCGGAAGCACAGCCAGAAGAAGATCAGCACGAACACGAAGCAGATGCCGACGATCACGCCGGTGTTTTCAATAAAGTCCGTGAACGTGTAGCCGAGCGCGGTGCCGATGATGATGTTGGGGGGATCGCCGCACATGGTGGCGGCGCCGCCGAGGTTGGCGCAGAAGACCTCCGACAGGATCATCGGAACGGGGTCAAAGCACAGGATTTGTGCCAGCTCCAGCGTGACGGTCGCAAGAAACAGCACGACCGTGATGCTGTCGATGAACATGGCCAGGAATGCGGCCATGGCCATGAAGCACAGCAGCAGCGGCACGACATGGTAATGCGCCAGCTTTGCCAGCGACAGGCACAGCCAGCGGAAAAAGCCGGACTTGCCGAGCCCCTCGACCATGATCATCATACCGGTGATGAAGAAGATGGTCGACCAGTTGACGCCGGAGCTTGCGCTCTCCGAGGCGCCGTACCAGAAGTCGGAGCGGAAGATCGCCCCGAGGTTCAGGGCGTTTTTGATCGCGTCCCAACTGTGCATGCAGATGCCGAACACGACCACGAGCACGAGGGCTGCGCTGCCGAGCGTGACATACTGACGCTCAAATTTGTCCATGATGATGAGTGCGAACATGCCGACAAAGATGACGGCTGCAAGGACCTGAGCAGTCATGGGAAAAACCTTCTTTCTTGAAATTTGGGGGGTGTCCGACGCAGCGGCATCAAAGAAAGAGGTTCGCTTTGCGGTGGTGTCCTACCCCATCCAAGAGAGGAATTCTAGCGTGCTAGCAGGCGAAAGTCAAGGGGGTTTTTAAAAATCTGAGCGGGTTTTTATCACACTTTCAAATGCTTGATATTACAGGCATTTATACGCAATGATCGTCGCGCCGCCCTTGCCCTCGTAGCGCTTGATCTGGTACTTGTTCGGGAACGCTGCCAGCAGCTCCGGCAGCTTGCTGTACCCGTAGGCACGCACGTTGAAGTCCGGCTTCACACGCTTGATGTACAGCCCCGAGGAGCTGACGTTGACAAATCCGTCCGCGTCCTGATACTTCTCGGATGCGATGTGCAGCAGGTTGTGGATCTCGCGGATGTCGGGCTTTTTCGGTTCCGGCTCCGGTTCGGGTTCGGGCGCCGGCTCCGGCTCGGAAGCCGGCACAGCCTCGGCCGTGGGCTTTTTCGTGCTGCGGGTGGTCTTTTTCGTCTTGCGGGCGGGCTTTTTGGGCGCAGGCTCGGCGGTGTGCTCCGCCGCTGCGGGCTTCTCGTCCGCCTTGGACAGATAGTCGATGAGGATGAAGTCGTCGCACGCATTTTTGAACGATTCCGGCGTCGTCGTCACGCCGGCACCGATGATGTACAGCCCCGATTCGCGCAGGCGGATGGCCAGCGGCGTGAAGTCACTGTCGCTCGACACGAGCACGAGCGCGTCGTACATATTCGTGTGCAGCAGATCCATGGCGCCGATGACCATGGCAATGTCGGTCGTGTTCTTTCCCGCAACGTAGTCAAACTGCTGCTCGGCTCGGATGGCGAGGCGCTTGAGCTCGGGCTCCCAGTTTTTCAGCGAGTCCTTGCGCCAGTTGCCATAGGCTTTTTTCACGACGATGCGCCCGTAGGTCGATACCTCGTGCAGCACGGCCTCCAGCTTGGATAGCTGTGTATTGTCGGCGTCGATGAGGACGGCGATTTTCTGATAATTGTCCATAATCATATCTCCTGAACCGCCCCGCGGGCGGTGCTTTTTTCTCTATTATAGCGGTTTTGCACGCAAAATGCAACGAAAGCGGGGGCGCGCTGCCGCCTCCGCTTTCTATGGACTCATGTGCCCTCGCTTTCACTTGCCGTCGCCGGGCATTGCCGGCCGTTGGGGTCGATGCTCGTGTCGCCGGGGAGGATCATCTGCGAGACGGGGATGATCGTGTAGCCGTCGGCGATGAGCGCCTCAATGATCCCGGCCAGCGCCTCCGGCGTGTGCTCGGCCGCGTTGTGGAACAGCACAATGCTGCCCGGCTGCACGCGTGTGAGCACGCGCGAGGTGATCTCCTCGCTGCTCAGCCCCTTCCAGTCGAGCGAGTCGACGTCCCACTGAATGACGTGCATGCCCAGATCGTTGATCGTGCGCACGACCGTGTCGTTATACTCTCCGTACGGACAGCGAAACAGCGTCGGCCGCGTGCCGGTGACGGCGGCGATCTTATCCGCGCAGCCGTTGACCTCCGTCTGGATCTGTTCGGCGGATAGCTGCGCCATGTGCGGGTGCGTGGACGAGTGGTTCATGACCTCGTTGCCCGCATCCGCGAGCGCCTTGACCGACTCCGGATATTTGTCCACCCATTCGCCCACGACGAAGAACGTCGCGTGGACATTGTACTTGTTGAGAATGTCGATGAGCATCTGCGTGTCCTCGTTGCCCCAGGCCGCGTCGAACGACAGGCTCACGACGCGGTCGTCGCGCTGCACGCAGTAGATGGGCAGCACGCGCTTGGCCGCGCTCACGCCCACGATCGCGGGGCTGTTGACCGCCCAGAACATGAGCGCGATGGCCAGCACCATCGCGCACACACTCAGCAGTTTCCGGTGTTTTCTGACGGCTTGCCGCACTTTGTACATTGCACCACCTCCGGCTTTCTGCCACCATCCTATGAGCGGATGCGGCGCAGTATGCGCCTTGCCGGTTTACATAACGTCAGAAAAGCGGACGGGAAAGCGCCCGCGCAGACCAAGCCGCGCGGGCGCAGATCCTCAAAACAGGCCGGTGATGCGGCCGCTGTCGTCGACGTCGATGTTCTCGGCGGCCGGCACTTTCGGCAGACCGGGCATCGTGAGCACATTCCCCGTGAGCGCGACGAGAAAGCCCGCCCCGGAAGACACGGTCACACTGCGCACGGTCACGGTAAAGCCCTCGGGCGCGCCGAGCAGCGCCGGGTCGTCCGAGAGACTTGCCTGCGTCTTGGCGATGCACACCGGCAGGCCGCCGAAGCCGAGCGCCTCCAGCTCCCGGATCTGCCTGTGCGCGGCGGGCAGAAGCTCCACATCCGCGCCGCCGTAGACCTTGCGCACGACTGCGCGGAGCTTTTCCTCGACCGGCATAGCGAGGTCATAGGCGAAGCGGAAGTGGTTTTCCGCTTCGCACAGGCGCACGACTTCGTGCGCGAGCGCCTCGCCACCGCGCCCGCCGTCCGCCCAGACGGTGGACAGTACGACGTTCACGCCCAGCGCGCCGCACAGCTCGGTCAGCAGTGCGATCTCGCGGTCGGTGTCGGTGGGGAAGCGGTTGATGGCCACGACGCACGGCAGGCCGAACGTGTCGCGGATGCAGCGCACGTGGTGCAGCAGGTTCGGCACGCCGCGGCGCAGCGCTTCGAGATCTTCTGTATCGAGTGTATTCAGCGCCAGGCCGCCGTGCATTTTCAGTGCGCGCACCGTCGCCACGACGACGGCGGCGTCCGGCCGCAGCCCGGCGAGACGGCACTTGATGTCCAGAAACTTCTCCGCGCCGAGATCGGCGCCAAAGCCGGCCTCCGTCACGGCGTAGTCGCAGCAGTGCATGGCCATGCGAGTGGCGAGCACGCTGTTGCATCCGTGCGCGATGTTGGCGAACGGCCCGCCGTGCACGAACGCCGGCGTGCCCTCGAGTGTCTGCACGAGGTTGGGCTTGAGCGCGTCGCGCAGCAGCGCGGCCATGGCGCCCACGGCCTTGAGATCGCTCGCCGTGACGGGCCGGCCGTCGTAGGTGTAGCCCACGATGATGCGTGCCAGCCGTGTCTTGAGATCGGCGATCGACTCCGCCAGACACAGCACGGCCATGATCTCACTTGCGACCGTGATGTCAAACCCGTCCTCGCGCGGCACGCCGTCGGCCTTGCCGCCGAGCCCGTCGACGATGCGGCGAAGCTGCCGGTCGTTCATGTCCACACAGCGGCGCCACGTGATGCGCCGCGGGTCGATGCCGAGCGCGTTGCCCTGCTGGATGTGGTTGTCGAGCATGGCGGCGAGCAGGTTGTTCGCCGCGCCGATGGCGTGAAAGTCGCCGGTGAAGTGCAGGTCGATGTCCTCCATCGGCACGATCTGCGCATAGCCGCCGCCGGTCGCGCCGCCCTTGCGCCCGAACACCGGGCCGAGTGACGGCTCGCGCAGCGCGACGGCCGCGTCCTTCCCGATGCGGCGCAGTGCGTCGGCCAGACCGATGGTCGTGGTCGTCTTGCCCTCGCCGGCGGGCGTAGGCGTGATGGCCGTGACGAGGATCAGCTTTCCTTTCCCGCGCGGCGGCTGTCCGAGCGCGGACAGCGCTACCTTCGCCTTGCAGCGGCCGTACGGTTCTATATCGGCATCGTCGATCCCGACGGTGCGTGCAATGTCATAGATCGGCTGCATCGTGCAGCTCTGGGCGATCTCCAGATCGCTTCGATATCCCATGAAACCCCTCCTCCGGATGCGTGTACCCTTTATCATACCTGACGGCGGCGGGTTTGTAAAGCTTGACGCAGCGCGAATTTTCCGCTATCATGAGCCGGACAATGAGGTGATGACCATGCAATATCTCTGCGCGCCGATGGAGGGCGTGACCGGCGACCTGTTCCGTCAGGCGCAGCGGCAGACCTTCCCCGCGGCGGACAGCTACTATACGCCGTTTCTCTCGCCGACGGCCAACCGCACGTTTTCCCCGCGCGAGCTGCGCGAGATCGAGCCTGCGCACAACGCGGGCATCTACGTCGTGCCGCAGCTCATGGGCCACTGTGCCGAGGACTTTCTCTGGATGGCGGGGCGGCTTGCCGACATGGGCTACGACGAGGTGGATTTCAACCTCGGCTGCCCGTCGAATACCGTCACGGTGAAGAAAAAGGGCGCCGGCCTGCTCACGGAGCCGGAGCTGCTGCGGCGGTTTTTCGATGCGGTGTTTGCCGCCTGTCCGCTGCCGGTCTCCGTGAAGACCCGCCTCGGCAAGGCGACGGCGGAGACGTTCCCCGCGCTGCTGGAGCTGTATAACGATTACCCGATCCGGGAGCTGATCGTGCACCCGCGCGTGCAGACCGACCAGTATCACGGACATCCGGATCTGGACATGTTCGCCTATGCGCTCGCGCACAGCCGCGCCCCGGTGTGCTACAACGGCGACCTGTTCGACGCGCCGGCCGTGCGCGCGTTTCAGGCGCGGTTTCCGACGGTGGAGCGCATCATGCTCGGCCGCGGGCTCGCGGCCAACCCCGGTCTGATCGGCCAGCTTCGCTCCGGTGCCGTTCCGACGGCGGCGCAGTTTCAGACGTTTCACGACCGGCTCTACGCCGCTACGCGCGCACGCATCCCCGACCGGCGCGCGCTGCTGTTTCGCATGAAGGAGGCGTGGCGCTACCTTGGCTGCAGCTTCGCGGACGCCGAACGGCCGCTGCGCCGCATCCGCAAGGCGCAGGATCTCGCGGAGTACGAGAGTGCGGTGCGCCAGCTCTTCGCAGCCTGCCCCGTGCGGGAGAATGCAGGCTATTACATTTAAACAAGATCGTCCCCGGCAGTTACGCTGCCGGGGACGATTTTTCTGTTTCAGTTCTGGCCGTACCAGTCGCCGCCCGGCTGCGCGCCGGGGTTCGGCTGCCAGCCGTTGGGCGTGCGGCCGCCCATGACGCGCGGCAGGCTGCGGTAGAACGCGGCGTGCGACACGGTCATATACGGCGCGAGCCACAGATAGCCGATGCCGGCGGTCAGCGCGCCCAGCAGCGCCCAGCCGATGAAGCTCAGGTCGAGGCAGAACAGGTCGCCCTTGCGCCCGTTCATGAGCGCCTTGGAGCGCTCAATGGCCTCCGTGGCCTGCATGCCCGGATTTTCGGCCATGATGTACGTCGCCATGGAGTAGCGGTAGGCGGCGATGATGCCGGGGATGACAAACAGCAGCGACCACGCGATGACCTTGAGCGTGATGAGCAGGTTGAGCACGAAGGCGTTGCCGAAGATGTCAAAGCCGGAAAACAGGTCTTCAAACTGCGCCTGCTCGCCGTCGACAAGCTTCAGACAAAAGCGGTTATGCCCGATGGCGACGCTGCCGCCGATGACAAACTGTGCCAGCGAGATCAGCCCGGAAATGGGCAGAAACACATGCAGGAAACTGCGCAGGAACTCCGGATAGTACTGCGACAGATCTTCGCCGTTGATCGTGATGTTCAGCGGCGGGGTGAAGCCGGTGCTCGTGCCGCCGAGCAGACTTGCCAGCAGCGTCACGCCGACGGCGAGCCACCAGTAGTTTTTCAGCGCGCGGCGCGCCATGCTGCGGTAATCGGATGCGGAATACATAGGGGTTCTCCTTTCTGCCTGCCCTCACCAGGGCGTGCGGGTCTGCCTGTGCACGAGGTAGGCGTGTTCGGCCAGCTCCGCGAGCGGGCTGTCGCTGCGGGAATCGGAGTAAAACTCCGCGATCTGCACATCGGGATAGGCCGCACGCAGGCGGCGGACTTTCTCGGTGCCGTGGCAGTTTTCACCGTCGGTCGCGCCGGTGTGCTTGTCCACGCGCGAGGCCAGCAGCCGCACGCCGAGCTTCTGCGCCGGGATGCGCACGAGAAACTCCGGCGAGGCGGAGATGATGATGTCGTCCGGGCGCTTCTGCGCGAGGTACCACGGGTTCACGCGGTCAAAGTTCTTTGCCCAGAACGCCTCCAGCTCCGCGTCCACGTCGGGCACGCGGCGCAGAAAGCCGTACATTCGCTCCTTGATGGCGGTCTTGCTCACCTTGCCGAGCCAGTAGCCCGGCAGCAGAGCGAGCGTGCGCAGCAGCGCCCAGATCACCCCCGGGTGCCGCCGCAGGCACCAGCGTACGAACGCCACCGTGCTGTCCACGGGAAAGATGGTCTTGTCCCAGTCGTATACGTTGACTTTTTCCATAGGGCTCCTCTCAGTACAGGGTGCCGGCCAATTGCATGTACGCGGCGGCGAAGGCTTCCCGGATGAAGTAATTGATGCGCATGGACGGGAGCGTCGTCTCGGCGGCGATGCCGACGGGGTCTGCCCCCAGCGCCCGTGCCATGCGTTTGGCGCGGTAGAGGTGATATTCGCTCGTCACGATGCCGACGCCGTCTGCAGGGTCATATCCCCGCACGCGGAGGATGGCAAAGGAGTTTCCCAGATTCTCGCGCGTGGTGCGCGACTGGTCCTCCTGCACGATGCGCGCGCTGTCCACGCCGTGCGCCGCGAGATAGTCGGCCATGGCACTGGCCTCCGTGATGTCCTCGCCCGCGCCCTGACCGCCGGAGACGATGACCAGCGCGTCCGGGTCTGCGCTGAGATAGTCCAGCGCGGCGTCGAGCCGGTTGCACATCGACAGCGACGGTGTGCTGCCGTTGACGCCCGCGCCGAGTACGATGATCGCGCCGGGGTGCGCGTCCGTGTCCGTGTGCGCGGCGCGCACGACGGGGATCTCAAAGACGGCGAACACGATCAGCCCCGCGCACACGAGCGCGCCCAGCACGCTGCGCCCCACACGGTGCAGCCGCGGAAATAGAAACACCAGTACGGCGATGCCCCAGAGCGCATAGCCCAGAAAATCGTGCCCCGGCATGGCAAAGCGCAGCACGCATCCCGCGATGACGAGCACGATGGCGGTGAACAGCGAAGCTTTGTGTTTCATTCGCACAGCGCCTCCCACGCTTCGTAGAGCGTCTCGAGCTGCGCATTGAGCGCCTGCTTCTGCGCGTCGAGCTCCATGAGCTTCTGATAGTCCGTGGCGTTGGCCTCGCTCTCGGCGTCGAGCGCCGAGAGCTGCCCCTCCAGCTTTTCAATCTCGCGCTCCGTGCGCTCGCGTTGGCGCGTGGTGTTCGGTGCGCGTTTTGGCTTCGGCTTCGGTTCCTTTTTGCGCTCGACGGCCTTGGCCGTCTGCTGCAGGGACGTCTGGCGTGCGCGGTATTCGCGGAATTCCGCGTATGTGCCGCGGTAGTCCGTGATCGTGCCGTTTTCGAGCAGCCAGATGCGGGTGGCGAATTTCTCGATGAAATACCGGTCGTGCGACACGAACAGCAGCGCCTGCGTGTAGTCGCTCAGCGCGTCCTCGATCCATTCGCGGCTGGCGATGTCGAGGTGGTTCGTCGGCTCGTCGAGGATGAGGAAATTGATCTCCCGGCGCATGAGCATGCACAGCCGCAGCCGCGACAGCTCGCCGCCCGAGAGCGCCGACACGGGCTTGAGCACATCCTCGCCGCAAAATCCGTAGGCACCGAGCTGGTCGCGTGCCTCCTGCGGCGTGCACTTGCACTCGTAGAGCATCGTGTCGAGCATGGAGCGCTCCGGCACGGCAAAGCGGATGATCTGCGGCAGGTACGCCGTGCGCACGGACGGCCCGCGCTGCACCCAGCCGGTGTCGGGCGTCTCCTCGTTCATGACGAGGCGCAAAAACGTCGTCTTGCCGGCGCCGTTGTCGCCGATGAGGGCGATGCGCTCGCCGCCGGTCACGGTCAGGTCGAGGTCGTGAAAGAGCGTGCGCGCGCCGTAGTGCTTGCTCAGCCCCGACATGGTCAGCACGTCGTCGCCGCGAAATTCGTGCGCGGTGAAGTGCACGTTGAGCTTGCGCGCCTCGGTCGGCCGCTCGGTCGTTTCAAGTTTTTCCATGCGCTTTTCGATGGAAAATGCGCGCTTGTGCAGCTTGTCGTTGCCCATGAAGGCCCAGAGATGCAGCTTTGCCGCCGCCTCCGTGAGCTGCTGGAGCTTGGCCTGATCCTTTTCGTATTTTTTGAGCTGCTCGTCAAAGCGGCGCTGCCGCTCGACGACGTAGAAGCTGTAATTGCCGTTGTAAAACTCGGCCTGCCCGGACGTAAAGTCGATTGAGCGCTGCACGACGCGGTCGAGAAAATACCGGTCGTGGCTGATGACGAGCACCGTGCCGCGAAAATGCAGCAGATAGGTCTCCAGCCACTCGGTCGCGCGCAGGTCGAGGTGGTTTGTCGGCTCGTCGAGCAGGAGAATGTCCGTGTCCTCGAGGATGAGCCGCGCGAGGTTCACGCGCGTTTTTTCCCCGCCGGAGAGACTGTCAAACGGCTGCGCGCGCATCGCGGCCGGAATGTCCAGACCGTTGGCGACGCGGTTGCGCTCGTGCTCCATGTCGTACCCGCCGAGGCGGCGGAAGTTTTCCGACAGCCGGTCGTACTCCGAGAGCAGCTCGGGGGAGTCGTCCGTCGCCATGCGCGCGGTGAGCGTGTTCATGCGCGCTTCCATGTCGTAGAGCCGGCGGTGCGCCTCGCGCAGCACGTCCTCCGTCGTCCAGCCGTCGGGGTAGACCGGGATCTGCGAGATGAGTCCCAGCCGCCGCCCGGAGGCGATGGACACGGTGCCCGCGTCCGGCTGCAGCTCGCCCGAAAGGATGCGGAAAAACGTCGTCTTGCCGCAGCCGTTGCGCCCGAGGATGCCCACGCGCTCACCGGCGTTGACGTCAAATGTGATACCTTTTAATATGTCGTTGCCCTGTTCAAAGCCCTTGACGAGCCCGCGGACGGATAGATCGATCATAGCGTTGGAAACTCCCGTTATTTGTTCACGGCCGCCTGCAGCACGGTATTGGCCACGGCGCCCGCGTTCGTCAGACCACCGCCGGCGTTCTCCACCAGTACGACGAAGGCGTACGGGTGCGCGTCGTCAAGCAGAAAGCCCGTGAACCAGGCGTGCGACGTGCCGTCGCCGACTTCGGCGGTGCCGGTCTTGGCGCAGAGATTCAGCCCCGGGAACCGGTTCGTGCCGTAGTGTGCCGAGACGTTGTAGTTCATCATGTCGCGCAGCTTGTTGGCGGTCGTGCCGCTCAGCAGGTTTGTGGTCGAGCCGCTGGGCGTGTCGAGCAGCAGCGACGGCTCCACGACGCTGCCGCCGTTGGCGATGGCCGAGACGTAGCGCAGCATGGAGTACGGGCAGATGAGATCCTCGTACTGACCGATGCCCGACCAGGCGAGATTCGCACTGCCGGACGCGCCCTTCGTGAAGCTGCCGGCCAGCGTCGGGATGCCGCTCAGCGACTGGGAATCGAGGAAGCCGAACTTCTTGGCGTAGCTCTCGATGGTGTCCGCGCCGAGCTCGAGCGAGATCTGTGCGAACGCGCAGTTGCAGGAATTGGCCAGCGCGTCCTCAAACGTCTGGCTGCCGTGCACGCCCGTGCACTTGACGGTCACGCCCGCCACATCGACGCTGCCCGCACACGTAAAGCGGCGGCTGTCGATGTCCTTGATGTTCTCGATCGCGGCGGCGGAGGTGATGAGCTTGAAGATGGAGCCCGGCGTGAACGAGCCGTTGATGCAGCGGTTGATGTACGCGCCGTCCGGCACGTCGCCGTCGCTGTTGGGGTCGATGCTCGGGCCGGAGACCATGCACAGGATCTCGCCGGTCTTGTAATTGCTCACGAGCACGGCGCCCTTGCGCCCGGCGAGCGCCTCATAGGCGGTCGCGCACAGGCTCGAATCGAGCGTGAGCGCGACGGTGTGCCCGTCGGTGGCGTAGGTGCCGGTGATGGGGTTGTAGCCCGAGAGCTGCTTGGAAAAGGCCTTGAGCGCGCCGGTGCCGACGTTGCCGGTGTAGTCGCCGACGGCCTGGTAGCAGGCCGTGCGCACGGCGGCGTCCTCGGCATAGCTGCGCGAGCTGCCGTTGGCCGTCGCGAGCACGACGCCGCTGCGGTCGGTGAGCGTGCCGGTGCTGAGCACGCCGCTGGTATAGACGCTGCTGTTGGCGGCGAAGGTCGCCCACTCGGCACCGTGTTCGATGTAGCGCACGATGTACACGCCGATGCCGCCGAGCACCAGCACGGCGACGAGCAGCGCGCTCATGGCGCGGCGTTTGACTTTGTTCATGCCTGCGCCTCCTTTCCGGCGCGTTTACTCGATGGCAGCCGCACCACGAAGCTCGCGCCGCGCCGTGTGTCGGCGGCCTTGATGTAGGCCAGCAGCATCCAGCACGAGAGCATGCTCGACCCGCCCTTGGACACGAACGGGAACGTCACGCCCGTGAACGGCAGAATGTCGAGCACGCCGAACACGTTCAGCGACATCTGCACGAGCATGAGCGTCACGGTGGCGCAGCCGGCAATGACGTAATACGACGAGCGGCCTTGCGCCGCGTTTTTGACGGTGAAGATGGCGAGGGCAATGATGGCCAGCATCGCGCACAGCGCCACGATCAGGCCGAGCTCCTCGCACAGCATGCCGAACACCATGTCGGTGTTCGCGGCGAAGATGTTCTTCAGCCAGCCGCAGCCCGCGCCCTGGCCGAACAGGCCGCCGGAGGCGGCGGCGCTCAGCGCGCGCGTCTGCTGATAGCCCGCGCCGGAGACGTTCTCCCACACGTGCCCCCAGGTGGCAAAGCGCTGCGCCACGTGCGGCTTGATGCTCAGCACGAGCGTGCCCGCCATGGCGGCGGACGCCACGGCCAGCAGCACGGTCGCAATGCTGCCCGAGCGCATGAAGGCGATGACGAGGAAGGTCGCAAAGAAGATGAGGGCGGAGCCGAAGTCGCCCATCAGGGCGAGACCGCCCACGCAGATGGCGGAAAAGGCGATGAAGAGCAGGATGCTCTTGCTGCGGAACATCCGGTTGAGCGACGTCGCGCCGACGTAGATGAACGCGACCTTGATCAGCTCCGACGGCTGCAGGGAGAAGCCCGCGATCGTCAGCCAGTTTTTCGCGCCGAACACCTCGCGCGCGGCAAACAGGTTCAGCGCCAGCAATGCCAGCGAGATGATGGCTGCCGGCCAGCGCAGCGCCTTGACATGGCTCAGATCGCGCAGCCACCAGCCGAGCAGGAAAAACAGCGCGATGCCCACGATGATGAGGATGATCTCCTTGGTCAGGTCGTCCGGCGTGCTTGTCGCGCAGATCTCGAGCCCGAGCGTGCAGAGGAAAAACGCGATCGTCTCCACCTCAAAGCCCGAGCGATCCATCGTGCGCATGAGCACATAGCAGAACCACTGCGTGAGCGCGAGCGCGGCAAACGCCATCAGGATGCCCAGCAGGTGCGCGCTGTCGGCCGAGGACACGAACTCCAGCGCCAGCAGAAGCTGAAACACCGTCAGGAAAAACAGCGTGCCGCCGGCGGAGACCTTCCGCCCGGCGATCGTGCGGCGCTGCTCCTGCACGGCGCGGCGCTCCTCGCTCATGTCGGCAAACTTGAGCATGTGCGTCGAGCAGCGGAGAATATCGCCGCTGAACACCTGCGTCGGCTCCGTGATCTGTTCGCCGTTGAGGTATACGCCGCCGCTGCGGCTCAGGTCGCTGACAGTCCACTCACCGGCATCGTTGCGCATAAGCACGGCGTGGACGTTGGCCACGTCGGCATAGGGCAGTGTGATGTCCGCGCTGCGGGCGCGGCCGATCAGGCACTCCCAGTGCAGCAGGGGATAGACCTTGCCGTCCGGCGTGACGAGATGCCCCCACGTCTCCGGCTCCGCGCGGCCATAGAACATGGACGCGATGCAGCGGATCAATACGATCAGCGCAATGACCGGCAGAATAAAGTGCGCGGCCTGCGATGCGTAGGCAGTTACGGCAGACACGGCGTCCGCCTCCTTTCCGAAGCTCCCGCACGGGGAGCGTGCATACATTTAATAAATAGAAGCACAAAAAATCAAACCATTATACCACGGCAAAAATCCATTGACAACCACCGCCGGGCATCCTACAATGAACCTATGATGAAACAGACGAAATTTTGGGTCATTTTGTTCGCCGCGCTCGCAGTTTTGGGCGCCGGCGCCTTTTTGCTGCTGCGCGGCCGCGGCCAGACGGGGCAGACGGCCGTCATCCGTGTCGACGGCAAAGTCTATCAGCGCATCGACCTGCGCGCCGTCACCATACCATATGATATAGAGGTGCAGACCGACTGGGGCACGAACACCGTGCACGTCGAGCCGGGCGCCGTGTCCGTCACGCAGGCGGACTGCCCGGATCACCTGTGTGTCCAGCAGGGGGAGATCACGACGTCGGCCGTCCCGATCGTCTGCGTGCCGCACCACCTGACAGTGCAGATCGAGGGGACGCCATGAAGGGGACAAAGCGTCTGGCCGTCCTGGCCATGTTCACCGCCATCGCGCTGACGATCTTCGTCGCCGAGGCGCAGATCCCGCCGGTCGTGCCCATCCCGGGCGTGAAGCTGGGGCTTGCCAACATCGTCACGCTTATCGCCATGGCGCTGCTCGGCCGCCGGCAGGCGGGGGAGATCCTGCTCGTGCGCATCGTGCTCGGCAGCATGTTTACCGGCGGCGTGTCGGCGATGCTCTTCAGCATCGCGGGCGGCGTGTTTGCCTACCTCGTCATGTGCCTGACCATCCGGCGCTTTCCGGAGCGGCTGCTCTGGGTCGTGAGCGTGCTGGCCGCTTTCGGGCACAATGCCGGGCAGCTTCTGGCCGCCGTGTGCGTCACGGGTACGCCGTCCATTCTCGTGTATGCGCCCGCGCTCATCGCGGCCAGCGTTGTCACCGGTGCGTTCACCGGCGTTGCCGCCCTGTATCTCGTGCGCGCCCTGCGCAAAACGGGGTACTTCCCGCAGGCGTGATACGGGACTGTCACGTTTTCGTAACATTTCCGGCGTTTCAGATTTTAAAATATTCTGCAAGTTGGAAGCCGCAGTTTTTCGGAAACTGCGGCTTTCTTGTGCAAAAACGACAAAATACGCAGAAAAGATATAGTAATATACATCAAAATGCAGGTGAAAAAATTTCGGAAATGTTAAATCTGTTTTAAGTATTGACTTCCGGCGGTGGGCGCGCTATAATGCATCCGCAATCGAAAGATGGGAAGATTTAGGCTGGTATCAGCCGGTTACAGAGTCGTTTTTTCCCATGCCGGTCTCCCCGGCGGAACTTTCTGAATGAATGATGATGTGCGTATGAATGCTTTTGATAAATCCATGCAATCGAATACGCGGCGGGCTGAGCGCGGACATCGCTTCGCGCGGTGGTTTGACCGGCTGTGGGCGTTTGCCGATGAGCGCATCGGCGGTGCGGCGCAGCTCGTTGGCGCCTGCCGGAGCGTGGCTGACCGCTTCTGGCACAGCAAGCTGTATTTCCCGGTCTGCTTTCTGATGCTGGCAGTATTTATGGCGGCAGGGCTCCCGGTCACCGGCGGCGTGCTGGTCATGTCGACGCTGATCTTCCTGCTGCTGTTTTGCGACGATCTGCTCAGCATCCTGTTCCCGATCGTGCTGCTGGCCATGGTGGGCACGGAGTTTTACGACGAGCTTTACAGTCTGCTGCGCTTCTGGTGGATCGGCCTGCTGGCTGCGGCTGCGCTGCTGGTGCACATCGGGGCGTATGCCCGCGCACCGCGCAACGGCGGCTGCCTGCACGGCATGGTGGCCGTGTCGGTCGCAACGCTGCTCGGCGGTCTGGGCTTCATCTCCCGCGAGGAGTATTTCTCGCCCACGGCGCTGTATTATTCCCTCGGTCTCGGCGTCGTGATGCTGCTGGCCTATCTGCTGTGCCGCAGCGAGGCGGATCGCGTGCGCGACTATGACGTCGCGGAGCGCATGCTGCAGATCCTCTATGCCGGCGGCCTGTTCACAGGCTTTGTGGTGGCGCTGTTTTACGCGCGCCATATGCAGGAGTTCGTGCAGGACTTTGCCACGATCTACTTCAAGTACCGCAACTTCAGCGCGACGCTCCTGCTCATCTCGCTGCCTGCCGCGGCGTACTTTGCCGCGCATGACCGGCGGCACTTTCTGTCCGTTGCGTTTTTGTACTTCATGATGCTCATGACCGGCTCGCGCAGCGGCCTGATCTTCGGCACGGCGATGCTGCTGCTGTGCTTTGCCTACATTTACTACTGCGACCCCGAGCACCGCAAGGTCTACCGGCGCGTGGGTCTGATCGGTCTTGTGCCGACGGTCGCGCTGCTCATCGCGCTCGTGCCGCGGCTGTTTGCCTCGCGCATGGTCGACGGTGCGCTCATCTCCCCGGATGACAGCCGGTATACGTTCTTCATCCAGGGGCTGGTGGACTTTGTGAAAAACCCGCTCTTTGGCTGTGGCCTCGGCTCGATGCACAATGCGCCGATCTTCCTCGGCGTGGAGGGCAGCATCGTCTGGTATCACAACCTCATTGCGCAGATCCTCGGCAGTATGGGCCTGGTCGGCGCTGTCGGCTACAGTTGGCTGTTTTATGATCGGGTGCGTCTGCTGTGGCGTAAGCGCAGCCGCACGACGATGGCCTTTGCACTGTCCTACTTTGCCATGCTGCTGATTTCCATGACGAACCCGGGCATGTTCTGCCCGATGCCGAACGCGCTGCTGATGGTGGCCATGTTTGTGGTCGTGGAGCGGCAGCCGGACACTGCTGCGGTGCCTGTCGAGGTGGGCAGCACCGTGAGCGCAACGGAAAGGAGACTGTTCTGATGAAACGCTTTCAGCTTCTCACCACTGCGATTTTTCTGTTCTGCACGCTGCTGATCGCCGGCTGCACCGGCCGCGGCGTTGAGGCGCAGGCAACGCCTACCCCGGAGACGACGCCCGCTGCGACGACGAACATCATGTCCGGCATCCAGACCGGCGACAACGAGGTCAACAAGATCCTGGCCGGTACGTGGACGTTTGAGCGCACGGACACCGACAAGAAGGCGGACGACGGCGAGCTCAGCCAGATCCTGCCCGGCACGGACACCGGCGCCAAGGAAGCTGCCGATATTAAGGAACCCGGCACGATCCGCGAGCTGATGTTCCGCACCAACGGTACGGGTACTTACACGGATGCCAGCGGCACGCCGGCGGCGTTTGAGTTTGCGCTCAACGGCGACAACCTGACGCTCGCGCTCGGAAACGGCACGGTCGAAATGTTCCGCTGCACGCTCGAAAACGGCCTTATGTATCTCACGCCGATGAGTAACAACGGCGCATATCAGGCCTTCACCGATGTGTTCCGCCAGACGCAGAGCACGTCCGGCGACACGACGAACTGAATTTTCTGCCCTGCTTTTTCCGGCCGGACGCTGCGTGCGTCCGGCCGTTTTTTGTGCGGCGGAGAGATTTCAGAAAATTTTCAGGTTTTCCGGCCGGAAACCGTGTATAATCATAGGCATCCCGGAAAGGAGATTCGCCATGTCCCGAAAGACAAAACGACGCGGCCGCCGCCGGCTGCTGATCATTGTGGTGCTGCTGGCGCTGATCGTGGGCGGCGTGTTTGCGCGCGGCCTGCTCACCAGCGGCAAGACGACCACGGAACGCGCGCAGCGCGAGCTGGATACTTACGCCGAGAAGAACGACGTCTCGCTCGACGATTATCCGGATGCACTTGTGCAGCTCTATGCCCGCAATCCGGACGCACGTGATTTCGTGCGCGACTATCCGAAGAAAAAAGACCTGACCCCGGCGATCGACCTCAGCGGCCTTGCCGGGGCGAAGACCGTGCCGCTGCTGCTGCAGTGGGACGAGCGCTGGGGCTACCGGGCATATAACGAGAGCATCATCGGTCTGGCCGGCTGCGGGCCGACGTGTCTGTCCATGGTCACGATCTACCTCACCGGCGACACGACGAAGGATCCGCTCTGGATGTGCCAGTTTGCCGAGCAGCATCAGTTCAACGTGCCCGGTAGCGGCAGCAAGTGGGCGCTCATCTCCGAGGGCGGGCGGATGCTCGGCCTGGACGTGACGCAGATCCCGCTGGACAAAGAGCGCATCTACCGCAACCTCGATGTCGGCAACCCGATCATCGTGGTCGTCGGTCCGGGCGATTTCACGACCGACGGACACTTCCTTGTCCTGATCGGGCACAGCGGCGACAAGATCACGCTCAATGACCCGAACAGTCCCACGAATTCGGCCAAGAGCTGGGATTATGATACCCTCGCCGGGCAGATCCAGAGCCTCTGGGTACTGCGTCGCGCGGGCTGATGCACACAGCAGCGCTGTCCGACCGGACGGCGCTGCTTTTGCGCGTTTCCGGGCTTGCAGTGCGCGGCCGGATGGGCGTATAATAGCGGCATCTGAGATTTTTGCGAAAAGGGGTTATCGAATGGAATACCGTCTGGAGCATGATACTATGGGTGAGGTGCGCGTGCCTGCCGACCGGTACTGGGGGGCGCAGACGCAGCGCAGTTTTGAAAATTTCCGCATCGGCACCGAGAAGATCCCGCCGGAGGTCATCCGCGCGTTCGCGGTCGTGAAGCTCGCCGCCGCGCGCGCCAATGTGCAGCTCGGCGCGCTCGATGCCCGCCGCGCCGGCGCGATCGAGACGGCCTGCCACGAGATCCTCGACGGTTCGCTTGACGGCAATTTTCCGCTCGCCGTCTGGCAGACCGGCAGCGGCACGCAGACGAATATGAATGTCAACGAGGTCATTGCCCACCGCGCCAATGAGCTGCTGGGTGAGGAGCTCGTGCACCCGAACGACCACGTCAACTGCTCGCAGAGCTCGAACGACACGTTCCCCACGGCGATGCACGTGGCCGCGCGCGTCGCGCTCGAGGAGCAGGTGCTGCCGGCCATCGACCGCCTGACGGCGACGCTCGACCGCCTGAGCGCGGAGTACCGCGACGTGGTGAAGATCGGCCGCACACACCTGCAGGACGCTGTGCCGCTCACGCTCGGACAGGAGATCAGCGGCTGGAGCGCCATGCTCGGCCACGACCGGGACATGATCGTGCAGGCCTGCCGTGCGCTCAGTGAGCTGGCGCTCGGCGGCACGGCCGTCGGCACGGGGCTCAACGCTCCGGCGGCGTTCGGCGACCTGGCGGCGGAGGAGATCTCCGAGCTGCTGGGCTACGCCTTCCTGTCGGCGCCGAACAAGTTCCACGCGCTCACGAGCAAGGATCAGATGGTGTTTGCTCACGGCGCGCTCAAGGCGCTGGCGGCCGACCTCATGAAGATCGCAAACGATGTGCGCTGGCTCGCATCCGGCCCGCGCTGTGGCATCGGCGAACTGATCATCCCGGCCAACGAGCCCGGCTCGTCCATCATGCCCGGCAAGGTCAACCCCACGCAGTGCGAGGCCGTCACGATGGTGGCCGTGCAGGTCATGGGCAACGACACCGCCATCGGCATCGCGGCGTCGCAGGGCAACTTCCAGCTCAATGTGTTCCTGCCGGTGACGATCTATAACTTCCTGCAGTCGGTGCGCCTGCTCGCCGACGCCATGGACTCGTTTGAGGCCAACTGCGTGCGCGGTATCCGCCCGAATTACGATGTCATTCGGGCGCATCTGGACGCATCGCTCATGCTCGTCACGGCGCTCAATCCGCATATCGGCTATGAAAACGCCGCGAAGATCGCAAAGCACGCCCACGCCACCGGCCAGACGCTGAAGCAGGCGGCGGTGGAGCTCGGCCTGCTCACGGCCGAGGAGTTTGACGCCTGGGTGCGCCCGGAGGACATGGTGCACCCGAAACAGGAGGAGGCATAACGATGGATTACGCAAAGGAATCGCTCCGGCTGCACGAGCAGTGGGGCGGCAAGATCGAAGTCAACACCCGCGTACCGGTCTCCACGAAGGACGACCTGTCGCTGGCCTATACGCCCGGCGTGGCGCAGCCGTGCCTGGAGATCCAGCGCGACCCGGACAAGAGCTACACGCTCACGCGCCGGCACAATCTCTGCGCCGTCATCACGGACGGATCGGCCGTGCTCGGCCTCGGTGATATCGGCCCCGAGGCGGGCATGCCCGTCATGGAGGGCAAGTGCGTGCTGTTCAAGGCGTTTGCGGACGTGGACGCCTTTCCGCTGTGCATCCGCACGAAGGACGTGGATGAATTCGTGCGCACGGTGTACCTGCTCTCCGGCAGCTTCGGCGGCATCAACCTGGAGGACATTTCCGCGCCGCGCTGCTTTGAGATCGAGCGCAAGCTCAAGGAGCTGTGCGACATCCCGGTGTTCCACGACGACCAGCACGGCACGGCCGTCATCACGCTCGCGGGACTCACGAATGCGCTGCGCGTGGTCGGCAAGCGGCTCGAGGACGTGAAGATCGTCCTGTCCGGCGCGGGCGCCGCCGCCATCTCCATCAGCAAGCTCCTGCTGCGCGCCGGCGCGCGCGACGTGACGCTCTGCGACCGCCGCGGCGCGATCTATGCCGGCCGGCCGGAGAACATGAACTGGATCAAAAACGAGATGGCCGAGGTCACGAACCTCCGCCGTCAGGCAGGCACGCTGGCCGATATCGTGCGCGATGCAGACGTGTTCATCGGCGTGTCGCAGCCCGGCCTGCTGACCGGCGACATGGTGCGCACCATGCACCGCGACGCGATCATTTTCGCCTGCGCCAACCCCACGCCGGAGATCTTTCCCGACGAGGCCAAGGCGGCGGGCGCCGCCGTCGTCAGCACCGGCCGCAGCGATTATCCGAACCAGATCAACAATGTGCTCGCGTTTCCGGGCATCTTCCGCGGCGCGTTTGACGTGCGCGCGTCCGATATCAACGAGCCCATGAAGCTCGCCGCCGCGCACGCGCTCGCATCGCTCATCACGCCCGAGGAGCTGTGTGCCGATTACATCATTCCGAAGGCCTTTGACCCGCGCGTCGGCCCGGCCGTGGCCGCGGCGGTCGCGCAGGCCGCGCGTGAGAGCGGCGTCGCGCGCATCTGACTTTGATTTTTTTCCCGCAAAGGAGACACCCTATGGATTCCTATGAAAAATCCCTGCAGACGCTGGAACTGCCGGCCGTGCTGGCGCTGCTGGCGGCGCAGGCCGTGAGCGAAACGGCCCGCGCGCAGGCCATGGCGCTGCGCCCGAGCGGCGACCGTGCCGTGGTGGCGACTCGCCTCGGTGAGACGAGCGCGGCCGCGTCCCTGATGGTCATCAAGGGCAGCCCGTCGTTTTCCGGCGTGAAGGACGTGCGCGCGGCGTTGCAGCGCGCGGACATGGGCGGTGCGCTCAACACGCGCGAGCTGCTGGACATTGCGGGCGTGCTGCAGGCGGCGCGCTGCGTGCGCAGCTACGGCACCGGTGACCGGCAGGACAAGACGAGCATCGACTACCTCTTCAGTGCCCTGCAGGCCAACCGCTTTCTGGAGGAGAAGATCTTCACGTCCATCACCGGCGAGGACGAGATCGCCGACAGCGCGTCGAGCGAGCTGGCCTCCATCCGCCGCCTGATCCGTGCCGCAGGCGCGCGCGTGCACGACGCGCTGCAGAAGATCATTTCCTCGCCGAGCTATGCCAAGGCGCTCCAGGAGCCGATCATCACCATGCGCTCCGAGCGCTATGTGGTGCCGGTCAAGGCGGAGCACAAGGGCGCCGTACCCGGCCTTGTGCACGACGTGTCGGCCTCCGGCGCGACGCTGTTTATCGAGCCGATGGCCGCCGTGAAGGCAAACAACGAGCTGCGCGAACTGCGCGCGCGGGAAAAGACCGAGATCGAGCGCATCCTGGCCGAGCTCTCGGCCGAGTGCGCCGCGCACCGTGAGGACATTTCGAGCGATTTTGACGTGCTCGTGCGCCTCGACCTCATTTTTGCCAAGGCAAAGCTTGCCTACCAGCTCGACGCGATCGCGCCCGAGCTGACGGATAAGCACCTTTCGCTGCGCCGCGCGCGCCACCCGCTGCTGCCGAAAGACACTGCCGTGCCGATCGATGTGGCGCTCGGCGGCGAGTATGACACGCTCGTCATCACCGGCCCAAACACCGGCGGCAAGACCGTCACGCTCAAGACCATCGGCTTGCTCGCCGCCATGACGCAGTGCGGCCTGCACATCCCGTGCGCCGACGGCAGCACCATGCCCGTGTTCGGCGAGATCATGGCCGATATCGGCGATGAGCAGAGCATCGAGCAGTCGCTGTCCACGTTCTCGGCGCACATGACGAACACCGTGCGCATGCTCAAAGAATGCGACGACCGGTCGCTGCTGCTGTTTGACGAGCTCGGCGCCGGCACGGATCCGGCAGAGGGCGCGGCGCTGGCCATCGCCATCATCGAGCACGGGCGCAAGTGCGGCGCGCTCATCGCGGCCACAACGCACTATACGGAGCTGAAGGTCTACGCCACGACGCAGCCCGGCGTCATGAACGCCTCGTGCGAGTTTGACGTGGACTCTCTGCGCCCGACGTACCATCTGCTCATCGGCATCCCCGGCAAGTCCAACGCCTTTGCCATTTCCGAGCGGCTGGGGCTGCCGCAGGAGATCATCAACGATGCACGCAGCCGCGTCAGCACCGAGAGCGCGAGCATGGAGGCCACCATCGAAAAGCTCGAGCAGGTGCGCCAGCTCATGGAGCGCGACCGCGCCGAGGCGGCGCGCCAACTGCGCGAAGCGGAGGAAAACCGCCGCAAGTCCGAGCGCCTGAAGGCAGAGCTCTCCGTCCGGCTTGAAAAGGCGGACGAGAAGGCCCGCCGCGACGCCGAGCGCATCATCGGCGACGCGCGCCGCACGGCGGACGAGGTGATGCAGGAGCTCGATGCGCTGCGCAGGATGGAGAAAACAGACGCCGACCACCACCGCGCCAACGACGCGCGCGCGGCGCTGCGCCGCAAGCTGAACGAGGCCGAGGACGCGGCTGCCGCCGCGGCGCACCCGCAGGCACAGGAGAAGAAAGTCTCCGCCCGCCCCGTGCGCGTGGGCGACACCGTGCAGCTTCGCAAGATGGGCGATATCAAGGCGACCGTCACGGCCGTCTCAGCCGACCGCACGCTCACGCTGCGCGCCGGCATCATGAACGTGACCGCCAAGGAGCAGGACGTGTACCTGCTCGAAAACGAGAAGCCCGAGGCGCAGAAATTTGCCGCCGCGCATGCGGCCAGCCTGCGCAGCGTGGCCGCCGAGTCCGAGATCGACCTGCGCGGCATGGACACGATGGAGGCCGTCGCCGCGACCGAGCGCTTTCTCGATAACGCCGTCATGGCCAAGCTTGAGAAAGTCACCATCATCCACGGCAAGGGCACCGGCGCACTGCGCGCCGCCGTGCAGCAGTCGCTGCGCAAAAACAAGGCGGTCAAGTCCTACCGTCTCGGCCGCTACGGCGAGGGCGAGAGCGGCGTGACCGTTGTCGAACTGAAATAAAATCGAAAAATATCGGCGAAAAAACGCTGTGCAAAGCAACAAAAAAGAGAAAATCGGTTGACGATGCAGGGCGTTTTTGATAAGATGAAAAAGCATAATGGTGCATAAGGAGTGGAGATAATGATCACGAAAGAAGCAGTCATCAACAACCAGGTGGGACTCCATGCACGGCCCGCGACCTTCTTCATCCAGAAGGCAAACGAATTCAAGAGCAGCATCTGGATCGAAAAAGACGAGAGACGCGTCAACGCCAAGAGTCTGCTCGGCGTTTTGTCACTCGGCATCGTGAAGGGCACGACGGTCACCCTCGTGGCGGACGGCGCCGATGAGCAGGAAGCGATCGATACCCTGACCGCACTGATCAATTCCGATTTTTCCGAGTGATCCCAACAACATGAAACCGAAACAGGGGCGTGTCTTCAGCACGCCCCTGTTTTCCTGACCGCAGATCTTCTTCGGCACCGCAGGAGCAAGCTATGGAAAAACTCCGACCCGAACAACTGCGCGAAAAGGCCAATATGCTTCCGCTGCTGCCGGGCGTGTACATCATGCTCGATGAGCACGGCGAGGTCATTTACATCGGCAAGGCGAAAGCGCTCAAAAACCGCGTCACGAGCTATTTTCGCGGCGAGCACCTGCCGAAGGTGGCGGCCATGGTCGCGCATGTTGCGGATTTTAATGTCATCGTCGTGCAGTCCGAGTTCGAGGCGCTCGTGCTCGAAAACTCGCTCATCAAGCTGCACAAACCCAAATACAACATTCTGCTCAAGGACGACAAGGGCTATCCCTTCGTGCGCCTGGACGTGACGCAGCCGTACCCGACGTTTTCGCTCGTTAACCGCACGGAAAAAGACGGCGCAAAATACTTCGGCCCCTACGGCGGCCGGAGCATGACGGCCGAGATCATCGACACCGTGTGCAAGATGCTGCGTCTGCCAACGTGCACGCGCAAGTTCCCGCGCGATATCGGCCGCGCGCGCCCGTGCCTGAATTACCACATGGGCACCTGCGCGGGCTACTGCCTGAAGGACGTCACGCGCGCGGAGTATCTCAAGGCCATCCGTGAGGCGGAGATGATCCTCGACGGCCGCACGGCAGAGCTCACGGCCGAGCTCACCGAGCAGATGCAGGCCGCCGCCGATGCACTGCGGTTTGAATACGCGGCGTCGCTGCGTGACCGGCTGCGTGCCATCCAGGGGCTGCAGAACCATCAGCGCGTGATCGCCACGGCCTATTCCGACACGGACGCCGTCGGCTTTCAGCGCGGCGCCAAGTGCTGCTTTACCGTGCTGCACTTCACGGACGGCAACCTGACGGGCAAGGACAAGTCGTTTCTCGACGAGCCCATGGAGCCGGACGGCGAGGCGCTTGCCGCGCTCGTGCAGCAGTATTATGAGGGGCGCGGCACTTACCCGCGCCAGGTGCTGCTGCCGTGCGCGCTCGAGGGGCAGGACGCGCTCGAGCGGCTGCTCACCGAGGCGGCGGGACATAAGGTCGCGTTCGCCGTGCCGCAGCGCGGCGACAAGTGCCGTCTGACGGAAATGGCGGCGAAAAACGCGCAGGAAGAGATCCTCATTGCCACGACGAAAGCGCAGCGCAGCCTCAAAACGCTCGAATGGCTCCAGCGCGCGCTCGAGCTCGACGCGCCGCCGGAGCGCATCGAGGCGTTTGATATTTCCAACCTTGGCGACACCGGCATCGTCGCCGGTATGACCGTGTTTCAGCACGGGCGGCCGCGCAAGTCGGATTACCGGAAGTTTCGCATCCGTACAACGGACGGGCAGAACGACTACGGCGCCATGCACGAGGCGGTCACGCGCCGTTTTCAGCACTATGTGGACGGCGATCCGGGCTTTTGCCCGCTGCCGGATCTGCTGCTCATTGACGGCGGCGCCGAGCACGCGACCGTTGCACAGGCGGTGCTCGACGGCTTCGGCCTGACCGTGCCGGTGTTCGGCATGGTCAAGGACGACCGCCACCGCACACGCGCGCTCATCACGCCCGGCGGGCATGAGATCGGCATTGCCGCCAACCCCGCGGTGTTTGCCTTCATCGGCACGATCCAGGAGGAGACGCACCGCTTTTCCATCGACTATCAGCGCCGGCTGCGGCGCGAGAGCCTCTCGTCCGAGCTCGACCGGATCCCCGGCGTGGGCGAGAAGCGGCGCAACGCGCTGCTCAAGGCGTTTCGCAGCGTCAAGGCCATCCGCGCGGCTTCGTATGAGGAGCTGTGCGCGGCCGTCCCGGCGGGCGTCGCCCGCGCGGTTTATGACCACTATCACCCGAAAGGAGAACCGCCATGCGCGTGATCACAGGCACGGCGCGCGGCCGAAAGCTGCGCGAGCCGGAGGGGATGGCCACCCGTCCCACGACCGATAATGTGAAGGAATCCATGTTCAACCTCATCCAGTTCGACATCGAGGGGCGCCGCGTGCTCGACCTCTTTGCCGGCACCGGCCAGCTCGGCATTGAGGCGCTCAGCCGCGGCGCGCGCAGCGCCGTGTTCGTCGACGAGAGCCGTGCCGCCGTGCAGCTCGTGCGCGCCAATCTCGCGCTGTGCCGCCTGCAGGGCGACGTGGTGCAGGGCGAGTCGCTCGGCTACCTGCGCACGTGCGGAAAATTCGATCTGATCTTCCTCGATCCGCCGTATGATACGGGACTGCTTGACAAAGCGCTCGAAAATGTTGTACAGTTTGACATATTGGCTGAGGGTGGTATAATCGTGTGTGAAAGCCGCCGCGAGAAGGCACTCCCGCAGCTTCCGCTGCCGTATCATCTGCTCACCGAGCGCAATTACGGCAAGATCAAGCTCACGCTCTATGGAAAGGGAACCCACGCATGAAAACAGCGATTTATCCCGGCAGCTTTGACCCCATAACCCTCGGTCACCTGAATATCATCCGCCGCGCGTCCGGCATCTTTGAGCGCGTCGTCGTGTGCATCATGCCCAACGCCGGCAAGCAGCACCCGATGTTCACGCGCAAGGAGCGCGTGGCGCTCGCGCGCCGCGTCGTCAGCCGCTTCCCCAATGTGGAGGTGGACACGTTCGACGGCCTGCTCGCCGAATATGCCAAGACCTTCCCGGAGGGCGCGGTGATCGTCAAGGGGCTGCGCGCGAACACGGACTTTGAAAACGAGTTTCAGATGGCGCTCATCAACAAGAAGATCAATCCCGAGCTGGACACCATGTTCCTGACGGCAAGTCAGAAATATACGTTCCTCAGCTCGTCGGTCGTCAAGGAGCTCGCGGGCTATGGTGCGGATCTCAAGCCGTTCGTCCCGTGCGAGATCATTGACGACGTGCATGAACGCGCCGCACGCGGCGAGCAATAACAAGATTCGTTTCAGATAGATTTTTTCACCGGCACCGCCGGAACACGCTTTGGGAGGAAACAATATGGACAACGAAGTCATGGAGCTCATTGACCAGCTTTATACCATGGTGTCGGAGGCATGGGGTGTGCCGCTCGGCAACGAAAAGTGCATTGTCGAGCGCGACCAGGTGCTCGAGATCCTCGATGAGATCAAGACCGCCATGCCGGTGGAGCTTTCCGAGGCAAAGCGTCTGGTCTCCGCGCGCGATGAATTTATCAACAACGCCAAGCGTGAGGCCGAGGGCATCCGCAACCAGGCGGAGGAGCGCGCCCGCGCGCTCGTGGACGATCAGGAGATCGTGCGCATTGCCAAAGCCCGCAGCAACGAGATGCTTGCCTCCACGCAGGCCAAGGTCGACGCACTGCGCCGCGCCTCAAGCCAGTTCTGCGACGAAGCGCTGCGCCGCACGGAGGAGGCCATCTCCGCCGCGCTCGGCAGCGTGCAGCAGGCACATGCCGCGTTCCAGGGCGTGGCCGGTGCCGCATCCGCACCCGCTGCGGCGCCCGCCGCGCCTGCGGCCAAGCAGCCGGAGATCCACTTCGAGGGCGAGGCTGCCCCGGAAGAGGAAGCCAACTGACTGACGCTTACAGCACACGGATACCGCCGCCGGTTTGCCGGCGGCGGTTTTGCGTTTTGCCGAAATTTTTTCCCGTCGGAAGCGATCTGCACGCGCCCGGCGGGCTTTTTTGCGCACTTTGGCGGCACATCTTGTGCCGCCGTTTTCCTTTTTTCGGCGGGAAACGCAAATGCTTGTGACCGGGAAAACCACGGGCGGATTGACAGAATTGTCGGAAATTGCAAGATAATGACGGGAATTTCTCCTTGCAATTTTCTCTGCCTGCCACTATAATGAGGATTACATGTGGGGCGAAGTGGTTTAAAAAGCACCAAAAGCCCACACATGGGGTGCGCAAGTACACGATTCCGGAGAAGGAGGGATGCAGCATGACCGGTATTTATCAGCACACGCTTGACGCCAAAGGCCGGCTGTTCATCCCGGCCAAGCTCCGTGAAGAGCTGGGCGATACGTTCTATGTGACGGTCTCGCCCGAGAAGTGCCTGTCGGCATACAGCCAGGAAAACTGGAAGGGCATCTCGGACAAGGCGGCTGCCATGTCCAATGTGCAGCAGCGCAAGGTGCGCCCGCTGTTTGCGTATGCGGCCCGCTGCGAGCTCGACGGCCAGGGGCGTATTCTCCTGCCGCAGCACCTGCGCGAATTTGCCGGCCTGACCAAGAGCGTCACCGTGGTCGGCAGCAACAACCACGCCGAGTTCTGGGACAGCGCGCGCTGGGACGAGATCTGCCCGCTGGAGGCGCTGCCGGAGAACATCGCTGCCGTCATGGAGGAGCTGGATTTCTGATGGATGCCGGACATATCCCCGTGCTTTTGCATGAATGCATTGACAATCTCAACATCCGGCCGGACGGCATTTACGTCGATGGTACGCTCGGCATGGGCGGCCATTCCGAACAGATCGCCCGCCGCCTGACGACCGGAACGCTCATCGGCATCGACCGCGACGAGACGGCGATCGCCCGCGCCGGCGCACGGCTGGCACCGTTCGGAGATCGCGTGCGGCTCATACACGGCAATTTCCGCGACACGGCCGCCATCCTCGACCGCCTCGGCATCGACGCCGTGGACGGCATGCTCTTCGACCTTGGCGTCTCCTCGCCGCAGCTCGACGAGACGCAGCGCGGCTTTTCCTACATGCACGACGCGCCGCTCGATATGCGCATGGACGCCACCGACGGCCTGAGCGCATGGAACGTCGTCAACGAGTGGCCGGAGAGCGAGCTCAAGCGCATTTTGTATGAATACGGCGAGGAGCGCTATGCTCCCCGCATCGCCGGGGCGATCGTTCGTGCCCGGGCGCAGCGGCCGATCTCGACCACGCTGGAGCTGGTCGATGTGATCCGCTCGGCCATGCCGGGCGCGGCGCTGCGCGAAAAGCAGCATCCCGCCAAGCGCAGCTTTCAGGCGATCCGTATCGCCGTGAACGACGAGCTGGCGGCGGTGCGCGAGATGATGGACACCGCGCCGGACAAACTCCGTGCCGGCGGACGGCTGTGCGTCATCAGCTTTCATTCCCTCGAGGACCGGATCGTCAAGACCGGCATCGCCCGGCGGGAGCACGGCTGCACCTGCCCGCGCGAGGCGCCGGTGTGCACCTGCGGCTTCGTGCAGACGCTGCGCAGCGTCTCCCGCAAGCCGATCCTGCCCGGCGAGGAGGAACTGGCATGTAACCCACGTGCCCGCAGCGCGAAGCTTCGCGTCGCGGAGCGCGTCTGAGAAAGGAACCGGACATGGCATCTCCTGCTTCGAGAAAACGGAATACCGCGCGCACGGACGGCAACGCGGCGTATGACCTGCGCAGCACGGCTGCGGAGGAGTACCTGTACAGTGCTCCGGTCGAACTGCCGCACGCGCCCCGGACGACGGAGGCCGTCGTCCCGGAGTCCGTTCCGACGCCCAAGCAGGCAATCGCCCCGCTGGCCGTGCTCGGCTTTGCCATCGCCGCCGTGCTGATCGTCATCTCGCTCGTCGCGCGCGTGCAGCTCTCGCAGGCGTCGGCGGAGGTCTCGGCGCTCGAGGATCAGTACGTCGAGCTGCAGGAACAGCAGACGCGCCTGCGCATCGACTACGAGAGCGCGTTCAACCTCACGGAGATCGAGGATTATGCCATCCACGAACTCGGCATGCAGAAGCCGCGCAGCGATCAGCTCTATTACATCAACAGCAGCGATGCCAAGGACACGGCGGTGGTCCTCGACCAGAATGCGGCTGAGCCGCTGAGCCTTGCCGACCGTTTCGGCGACTTTCTTTCTTCCATTGTGGAATATTTCCGATGAGCCAGCCTGTATGATAGTACTATCCCCGCAGGAACAAGGAGACAGACATGGCGAATGAAACTTCCGGGCGCCGGGATAACCGGGTGCCTTTTCGTGCAAGTACCAAAACACCGAATATCATGATGCTCCGCCGCACACGCTTCCTTTTGATTGTGTGCGGCATCCTTGCATTTGCTGTCCTTGCCGTCAAGCTGTTCAATGTCATGATCGTACACCATGACGAGTACGAAAAAATGGCAATCGACCAGCAGGTGCGCGAGACGGAGATCACGGCCTCGCGCGGCGCGATCTATGACACGAACGGCAAGATCCTGGCCATGAACGCCTCGGTCGATACGATCTTCATCAGCCCGGCCGAGATCGCCAAAAACAACGAGGATCCGCAGCTCATCGCGCGTGAACTTTCCGAGATCCTCGACGTCGATTATGGTAAGATCCTGGCCATGACGAAAAATACCGACCGCTGGTATGAGGTCGTCAAGCGCAAGGTCGAGCCGGACGTGTCGGAAAAGGTGCGCCAGTTCAAGAAGGACAACAAGCTCGTCGGCGTCAAGATCGAGCCGGACACGAAGCGTTACTATCCCTACGGCAGTCTGGCCGCGCACGTCATCGGCTTCGTCGGGCAGGACAACGAGGGCCGCTACGGGCTCGAACAGCGCTATGACAACTACCTGACCGGCAGCACCGGCCGCATCATCCGCGCGACGGATAACCGCGGCACGGATATGCTCTTCGTCAACTACGAGGACTATTACGACGAGACGAAGGGCAACGACATGAACCTGACGATCGACGCGACCATCCAGTATTACCTCGAAAAGCACCTGCAGCAGGCGGTCGAGGATTACGACGTGCAAAACGGTGCTGCGGCTATCGCCATGGATCCCAAGACCGGCGCGATCCTCGGTATGGTCTCGCTCGGCAACTTCGACCTCAATGACTACCAGAAGGTCAGCGACAAGGATCAGGAGGCCATCGACGCCGAAACGGATCCCGACAAGAAGGCCGAGATGCTCTCCGCCGCGCAGACGAAGCAGTGGCGCAACAAGGCACTGTCCGATACCTACGAGCCCGGCTCGACGTTCAAGATCATCACGCTGGCCATGGCGCTCGAAGAGGGCGTGATCAATGAAAACTCGTCATTTTACTGCGGCGGCAGCACGAACGTGCTCGGCCGCACCGATCCCCTCAAGTGCTGGAAGACGACCGGCCACGGCAGTCAGAATCTCACGCAGGCCATCCAGCACTCGTGCAACGTGGCGCTCGTGCAGATCGGCCAGCTTGTCGGCGCGCGCACGTTCTACAAATACGCCGAGGCGTTCGGCTTCCTCAATCTGACGAGCAATGTGGACAGCAACCTCACGGCCAAGACCGGCATCGACATGTCCGGCGAGAGCGGCAGCATCTGGTGGAGCCAGAACACGTTCTATGACCCGGAGAACCTCTCCCAGCTCGCGGCGGCCTCTTTCGGCCAGACGTTTACGATCACACCGCTGCAGCTCATCACGGCGGTCAGCGCCTGCGTCAACGGCGGCTATCTCATGAAGCCGTACGTCGTCAAGAGCATCGTCAACGGCGACGGGGAAGCGGTCGTGTCCAATTCGCCGACCGTGGTGCGCCAGGTCGTGAGCGAGCAGACGAGCGCCACCGTGCGCCAGATCCTCGAGCAAGTCGTCGGCGACCCCGTCGACGGCACCGGCAAGAACGCCTATGTCGCCGGCTACCGCATCGGCGGCAAGACCGGCACGTCGGAAAAAGTCGCGCAGGACGCGGCCGGCGGCGCGAAGGAGTACATCGTCTCGTTCATCGGCTTCGCTCCGGCGGACGATCCGCAGATCGTCATTCTCGTGCTGCTCGACACGCCGAGCAACAGCACCGGCATCTACATCAGCGGCGGCCAGATGGCCGCGCCCGTCGTCGGGAAGATGATGGCGGATATCCTGCCGTATCTCGGCGTGGAGCCGTCGTATTCTGAGACGGAGAAGACGCACATGGATAAGACCGTGCCGAACGTGACCGGCCTGTCCGTCGAGCAGGCGAAGGCCGCACTCGAAGAGGTCGGCCTGCAGGCGCGCGTCTATGGCGACGGGAGCACGGTCACGGCGCAGCTCCCGGGCAACGGCGCGGTCGTCGCTGGCGGCAGTACCATCCTGCTCTACGCGGGCAAGGAGCCATCGGCCGACAAGGAGGCCATGCCCGACCTGACCAATCTCAGCTATCAGACAGCCCGCGACCGCATGGCCGCGCTGGGTCTGTACATCAAGACCAACAGCTCCATCATAGACACCGCGTCGCAGGTCATCTCGGCGCAGACCGTGGCGGCCGGTACGCAGGTCGATCACGGCACGGTCGTGGAGGTCACGCTTGTGACGAGCGATTCGAGCATGCTGGGACGATACTGACGAACAACGGAGGTACGTTTATGAAACTCAAGCGACTGCTGTCCGTTCTGGACGTGCGTGAATGCACGGCCGATCCGGAACTGGACATCCGGGACATCAGCTTTGATTCGCGCACGACGCAGCCCGGCGACCTGTTTGCCGCCGTCTGTGGGTACGAGTCCGACGGGCACCGGTTCATCGGCGCGGCCGCGGATCGCGGCGCGGCCGTCGTGCTCTGCCAGAAGAAGCCGGAAGCGGATATCCCGTATATCCTCGTCGATGACAGCCGTCTCGCGCTCTCGCGCATCTGCTGCGCGTATTTCGGCAACCCGTCGCGCGAGCTGACCATGATCGGCGTGACCGGCACGAACGGCAAGACCACCGTCACCACGCTCATCAAGCACATGCTCGAGCAGTGCCTGCACACGAAGGTCGGCCTCATCGGCACGAACGCGAACGTCATCGGCGACGAGGTGCTGCACACCGAGCACACCACGCCCGACGCCTATGAGCTGCAGCAGCTCCTGCGCCGGATGGTCGACGCCGGCTGCACGCACGCGGTCATGGAGGTGTCGTCCCACTCGCTGGTGCTGCACCGCGTGGAGGGCATCCGCTTCCGGGTGGGCATCTTCACGAACCTGTCGCAGGATCATCTGGACTTTCACAAGACCATGGCCGCATACGCTGAGGCCAAGGCGCTGCTGTTCGCGCAGAGCGACATTGGCATCGTCAACGCCGACGACAGTTGGGCGCACGTCATGCTCGAGCGCGCGAAGTGCCCCATGCACACCTACTCGGCCAAACGCAACGACGCCGACCTCGTGGCCAAGGATATCCGCCTGAGCGCGTCCGGCGTGCGCTTCGTCGCCATGAGCGGCGACGCCATCGCGCGCATGCGTCTCGGCATCCCCGGTATGTTCTCGGTCTACAATGCCCTGAGCGTCATCGCCTGCGCCTGCGCGCTGGGTATCACGCTGGATGCCTGCGCCGCTGCGCTCGCCACGGCAGAGCCCGTCAAGGGACGTGCCGAGGTGCTTGAGACGGACGGCGACTACACGCTCCTGATCGACTACGCCGTCACGCCCGATGCCATCGACAACATTCTCACGACGGTGCGCGAGTTTGCGCCCGCGCGGCTCGTGTTCCTCTTTGGCTGCGGCGGCGACCGCGACCGCGGCAAGCGCCCGAAGATGGGGCGTATCGCGGGGCAGAAGGCGGACTTCGTCATCGTCACGAGCGACAACCCGCGCACGGAGGATCCGGAGGCGATCATCGCCGACATTCTCCCCGGCCTCAAGGAGACGCACACGCCCTATGTCGTGCGGCCCGACCGGCGCGAGGCCATCGCCTACGCGATCGAGAATCACTGCCCCGGCGATGTCATCATCCTCTGCGGCAAGGGGCATGAGGATTACCAGATCATCGGCAAGACGAAAGTGCACATGGACGAGCGCGAGATCGTTGCCGAAATACTCGAGAAGAGGAAGAGAGAGAAATGACACTGAAGCTGATACTGGCGTTTGTCATCGCGTTTGCGGTGTCTGCCGCCGTTGGATTTTTCCTGGTCCCGTACCTCAAGCGCATCAGGGCGGGCCAGAGCATCAAGGAAAACGGCCCCACGTGGCACATGTCCAAGCAGGGCACGCCCACCATGGGCGGGCTGATGTTCATTGCCGCGATCGCGGTCGTGTGCCTGTCGGTCGGCTTTGAGTGCATGGCCGAGGGCGAATACGGCCACCTGTTTTGTCTGGCGTTTGCGCTCGTGTTCGGCGCGATCGGGTTTCTGGATGACTATGAAAAGCTTAAGAAAAAGCAGAATCTCGGCCTGACGGCAGGCAAGAAAATGCTGTTGCAGTTGGCCGCGGCCGTGGCGTTCATTTTTCTCATGCGCCGCTTTGGCTATGTCGCGCTCGACAGCCTCTACATCCCGTTCTGGAACACGACGGTGGCCGTTTCCGAGCCGCTGTATGTGATCTTTGCGGCCTTTGTCATCGTCGGCACGGTCAACTCTGTGAACCTCACCGACGGCGTGGACGGCCTTGCCGCCAGCACGACGATTCCGGTGTGCATCTTCTTTGCCGTCATCTCCATCCTCTGGGGCGAGCGGTTTTTGTCCCTCGGCGTGTTCGCCTCCGGCCTTGCCGGCGGCCTGCTGGGCTTTTTGATCTATAATTTCCACCCGGCCAAGGTGTTCATGGGCGACACGGGCTCGCTCTTCCTCGGCGGCGCGGTCGCTGCGCTGGCCTTCGCCTACGACATGCCGCTCATCCTCGTGACGCTTGGCATCATGTACATCATCGAGGCGCTCTCGGACATCATCCAGGTCGGCTACTTCAAGCTCACGCACGGCAAGCGCGTGTTCAAAATGTCCCCGTTCCACCACCATCTTGAGATGGGCGGCTGGACGGGTCACAAATGGAAAGAGACACAGATCGTGGCGCTGTTTGCCGGCGTGACGGTGCTGTTTGCAGTTTTGTCGTTCATCGGCGTGTTCCACCGCTTCGGCATGTGAGGACGCGCCCACGGTGCAGGGAGGTGCTTGCATGAATATTTCCGATCTGAGACTTCCCGCGCGCCATGCCAGGGCGGCTGCCGGGCCGAAGCGTGGCAGCTTCGACCTGCCGTTTTTCGTGCTCACGCTGCTGCTGCTGACGATCGGCGTCATCATGGTGCTCTCGTCGAGCTTTGCCCGCGCATATGCACAGGGCAAGTCGCCCACGTATTACTTTGTCCGCCAGGCGGGCTTTGCCGTGGCTGGCGTTGTGGTCATGATCTTTTTGTCCAATGTGCGCATGGCCACGTATCGCCGCTGGTCGCTGGCGCTGCTGGGCGTGAGCATTTTTCTGCTCGCCATCGTCTGGATCCCGCACGTCGGCGTGGTCGGCGGCGGCGCGCGCCGGTGGCTGAGCCTCGGCTTCACGACGTTTCAGCCGTCGGAGATCGCCAAGATCGCGGTCGTGCTGTTTTATGCCAGCATGATCTGCACGTATAAAGAGCAGATGCAGACGCTGCGCTATGGTGTCCTTCCGTTCATGATCGTCACGGGCGTCATCGTCATTCTGCTCATGCTCGAGCCGCATCTGTCGGCGTCGATCATCATCATGGCATTGGCCATCGTGATGATGTTTGTCGGCGGCATCAAGCTCTCGTACCTGCTCATCGGCATGGGCAGTGCGGGCGCGCTGCTGCTGATCGCGGCCAAATTCGTGCCCTATGTGCACAAGCGCATCGTGTCCTGGCGCGACCCGTTTGCCGATACCAGCTCCGCCGGGTATCAGATCGTGCAGTCGCTGTATTCCATCGGCTCGGGCGGCTTCCTCGGCCTCGGCCTCGGCCAGAGCCGGCAGAAGTACCTCTACCTGCCGGAGGAGCACAATGACTACATCTTTTCCATCGTCTGTGAGGAGCTTGGCTACGTCGGCGCGATCGCCATCCTGCTCCTGTTCGCGCTGCTCATCTGCCGCGGCTACTGGATCGCCGCGCACTCGCCCGACCGGTACAGCTTTCTTGTTGGCGTCGGCATCACGACGCTGCTGTCGCTCCAGGTGTTTTTGAACATCGCGGTCGTCACGAACCTCATCCCCTGCACGGGCATCTCGCTGCCGTTTTTCAGCTACGGCGGCACGGCGCTGCTCATGCAGCTCGGGGAGATGGGCATCATCCTGAGCATCTCGCGCGACATTCCGACGAAAAAGACGCGCTAGATCTTACGACGTAAATACATCCGGCCGCCTGCGCGCTTTCGGCGCGGGCAGTCCGATTTCTGTTCTACTTCCGGGGAGGAAACCACTATGAACTTTCTCTTTGCCTGCGGCGGTACCGCAGGCCACATCAATCCGGCGCTCGCGGTCGCAGGGCTGCTGCGCGAGCGCGTGCCCGGCTGCGGCATTCTCTTCGTCGGCGCCAACGGCAAGATGGAGACCGATCTTGTCCCGCGCGCGGGCTATGACATCGTGACCGTTGAGGTCACGAACATCCACCGCAGCTTCAAGCCGGCGGAGATCGCCTACAATTTCCGCTCGCTGCGCAATGCGCATCAGGCGACGAAGGACGCGCGCAAGATCATTGAGGACTTCAAGCCAGACGTTGCCGTCGGCACCGGCGGCTATGTCTGCTATCCCGTGCTCAAGGCGGCGGCGCAGCTCGGCATCCCGACCATCGTGCACGAATCCAACGCCGTGCCGGGCTTGACGACAAAAATGCTCGCCGGCGCGGTCGACCGCATTCTCGTCGGCTTCGAGGAGAGCAAGCAGCATTACAGTGAGC
>ERZ827104.412-NODE-412-length-47957-cov-12.069141_pt1 | contig 47957 bp, 87 predicted proteins | sample MGYA00519781_ERZ827104 | MGnify/ENA primary metagenome ERZ827104 (study PRJEB31778, sample SAMEA3449257) | human gut metagenome | biome: human gut; feature: human-associated habitat; material: faeces | place: United Kingdom | collected 2010/2012 ...
TGGCGGCGCTCTGGTCGCCCGTGTTTGTGGCGGCGCTCTGGTCGCCCGTGTTTGTAGCGGCGCTCCGGTTGCCCGTGTTACTCTCTTTCGCGCTCTTAAAATCCACTTTTTCCAGAATGAACTTCACGCCAGCCTGAATCAGCCCCGAAAGGCCAATCTCTGTTTCAATCTTGATTCTTTTGCCAACCCGCTTGCTGTCCTTCTCAGTCTGCTCGTTAGTATCCAAATCTACCTCGCAGTAACGTGAATCTGCCGGGTTGTAGTATCCGAATACGTCCATCGGGTTCTCGCAGGCGTGGCAAATATCTGCCGCGTCTTCCTCGTACTCTTTGCCGATTTCGTACTGAAAACCACGGCATTTCAAGTCCTTGTCAAAACCTTTGTAGCATTTCACTTGCTTTTCGGCCTCCTCTGTGGTATCCTTGCATTAAACCATTTTACCTTTGCCGCTGATTGGGTATCCTACCACCCGTCAGCGGCTTTTCTCACGCCCATTCCGGCATCTCTAAATTTCCACTGATCGGTGCAAAGCGCTGCGGGAAAGTGTTGCCGAACTTGTCCCGCTGAAACAGGAATCGCCATCCCATCCGGTCAACCGTCCATACAAAGTCGCTGCCGGCGAGCTCCATTAACTCAGTTTTCAGCCGCTCCAGCTTCTCCAGTGTTGTCACATCCTCCGGCCGAAAGTCAAGTCCGTCCTTCTTGTGTGGTGCAAACCGCATCACTCTCTCGGTATCAAACGCCGATCCGTTAATTTTTACTACCATGTTTTTCCTCCGTTCTCATGCTGATCGTCTTTGCGCTCTCGCGCATCTGCAGGCCGTACTTCGCTGCTGTCATCGCCTTGCCGATAACCCGGCGCTGCATGTCTTTGACTTTCAACGTCTTGCGTCTTGCTTCCGTCATATCTTGTTTTCTCCCCTCAGCGATAACGACCGCGATATCGCCGCCGGTGCTCATAGGCACACAGCAGCATGCTGGTGCGTGCTGCTACCATGCCGACAGCCAGCAGCGCCAGCATGATAGCGGCTCCGGAAAACAAGTCGATTCTTCCGTTCTCGGTCATACCGCCGGAAATCAGCGTTCCGAGAAAGCACATTCCTGCAAGCCATCCGTAGTGTTTGTAGGTCATTGGTTTCAATCCCCTTTCGCGGTTTCTTGTAACCCTCGAACGTAGTGAGAGGGTTATTCTTTTCTTTCTTTCTTAGAAAGTTAAATTAATATATATTCGACCGTAGGGAGAATATATATATACTTCTTTTCTTTCTTTGTTACTTTCTTTCTTATTCCTTGGTTTGTTATCGGTGTGTTATCGGTTTGTTGATTGTGTGTTATCTGTGTGTTGATGGTCTGTTGTTGGAGTGTTACGCAGACGCTTCCGCCTGCACCAATCGGTTAGCCACATCGGCCACATGATAGCGACCGCCGGTTAAACGCGGGACACCATCTAAATAACGCTGTACGGTACGATAACTAACGCCAAACCAGTCTTTTAACTGTTTTGTGGTAATATATTCGCACCCTGCGAACGTGCGTAAACGACCTTCAACCGTGCGCCTGCGGTTGCTTAATTCTGTTGCTGTCATTCGTTCGACCCTCCGCTTTCTGTGTGTTATTGGTGTGTTGCTTAGTGTGTTGATGGTGTGCTATCGCTCATCATCGTTGTTGCCGCCACGCAGCATTGCACACACAATAAGCAGTGCCATTTCAACGCCCAGTGTTGCCAGCACTCCGGCAACAAAAGGTGGAATATACATCGGTATCACCTCCGCTTGTTCGCCCCTTCCCAACCGTGGTATAATAGCCGGGAAAGGAGGTGTTAATCATGATGTTCTTAGGCCCGGAAATTCGCAACGCCGACCAGAGTGCAGAATTGGAATTCCGTGAATCCATGGAAAAGCAGTTGGAAGAAACCAACCAAAAGCTACAAACTCAAATCGACGATGCCCATGCAGAAGCAAAGGCCGCTTCGCGTGAAGCAATGATTGCTCGTGCGCTTGCTATTGCTTCGCTGATTGTCTCGGTTATCGCCTTATTTAAGTAAGTCGAACACCTTACAGATCAATACACAAGTAGAGAACCCCAGCGAGAAGCCGGCCAGTGCTATACCAAAGCTGCCTGACATGAAAATCTCTTTGACTTTCTTCATTGCTGCTCACCTCCGCTTATGCGCTCTCGTTGTCATGGTGGTCGATACCCAGCAGGTAATCAACCGAGCAATTGAACAGCTGCGCAAGCGCCACAAGTTGCGAACACGGAACATCCGTCCGGCCGTCCTGCCAATTCGCGTAGGTCTTTCTGCTGATATTGATCTGCTTAACAAGCTCTTCTTTAGTCCAGCCTTTACGACCTCGCTCCGCTTCAATGTTTGGGAATTTCATTTTTCTCACCTCCTGTATTCGCATTTTGCGAACATCATGGTTATAGTATATTCTCATTCCGCGAATATGTCAAGCGGTTTGCAGAAAATAATTTACTCATTTTGCGAATATTTCTTATTGACAGTGCGCGCGCAGCAGATATATAATATAGGCAAGCAGAGAGGAGTGATGAAATGATATTTGACCGAATAAAAGAATTGCGCGAAGGAACCGGAATGAGTGCGCGAAAGTTCGCAGAAAGCATTGGAATAAAGTACACAACCTATTACGGGTACGAAACCGGAACCAGAGAACCCGGTTCCGACACTGTAACTGCACTATGCAATTATTTCGGTTGCACCGCAGATTACTTGCTCGGTCTTTCGAATGACCCTCACGGGCATCGACCAGAAAAAGAAAAAGCCCCTGCCCCGGCCAAAGCCGAAACAGGGGAAGTAACTGCAGAACAGATCATGCAAACCTTTGTATCAGCAGGATTGGCGCCTACTGGACAAGATTTGACGGATGAGGATTTACGGTTCCTTCAATCCATCTTTGCAGCTATCGCAAACTGGTTTGCCAGCCGCGATGCACGATCGGCTGACAGCGACAAAAGCACGCAGTAACCGCTGCGGATTATCAAAAGTATTGAGATAGGCCGCGAGTGCCTGATAATTGGGATACTGATTTTCCATGTTGGTTTCCTGCCTCTCTTGATACTTCTTGATATTATGGTATTACCAATATAAGGCAATATCAAGCAAAACCGTCCGTCAAGTTATGACAATATTATATATCGAACACTTGTTCGATTCAAGGACGAGTTTTCTAATTACAAACAAAGTCCAATAAACAGGACTTATGCAACACGGGAGAGTGTCAAAATGAGTTACGAGGTTTGCTTTTACAATGGACGTATATCATTCATCTTTCCCAAACCTGCTGGTGCTCTTTATGACAATCGAGATATTATCTACGATGCAGAAAGAATATCCGTAGATGGTGAAGCGCATGATTTAACATCTATTTCGTCCATTGAATCTATTCCGGTTCCTACTTTTGACAATTCAATATCGGTGCACGATGATTTAGGTGTCACCGGTTCGTTGGAATATGTTCTAAGGATGCATGCAAGCAGGCTGTGGAAAATTGAAAAGTACGACTTAGCACTTGCATGTATAGAGAAAGCAACCGAAATCATGTTTGAATCGCCCATCGGTTGGAGTGAAAACGATTTCTACCGCGTCGTGCAATGGTACGAGGAAATCGGAAGATTTTCCAAAGCCTTAGAGTGGCAGCATAAAATCGAGGAAAACTCAAATAAAATCTCGGTTGGTGCTGCACTCAGAACCCGTATCTACAATGAGGTAAAAATCAACTGCCTGGCCATGGGCACAGATCTCGTTTTGATTCCATGGGAAAACGGAAGAAGTGCAGTGTCTGCCAAATATCAAGGGCGTGTGTATACCATGCACGGAAATGATTGGCGTTTTCCTAAGCTCCCGAAATTCATTCTAAAGACCGGATATGTAGAGCCAGACGGCGCGTTCGTTCGATTCCCTATAGTCTTTTTCGACGACAGAAACCAAGATAGGATTTATTATAAAGGCGAAGAACAGCCTATGCTTCACACAAGCTGGAGGCCGTTTGTTGATGATCGAGACGAAGACGAGATCGAAGTATACAACGAATTGCAGCGCAGGATTCGTCACGACAAAGAGCGTAGGTTAAATCACAGTATATATTACCGTGTAAGGTATCTTCTTCCTGACCTATGTCCTAAATCTCTCAGCGGATTCACTCGTATAAAAAATCAGAACTCCGCCAAATATCAAAAGCTGGTAGAGGAACTAAGCGGTCTCGGTTTTGCGATTCCAGATACTACAATAGAGATTGAAGAACCAATAGACCCGGAACCAAACTACCACGGAGGACGGATTATAAAACCGTTTATTCTGCCGTGGAAGTGATAAGCGAAATAAAAAGGGTGTAACGTTTTGTTACGGCCTTAAAGTGGTACTAAATAACGTTTCGTTATCGAGTTAGTCCTCAAATTTTGAAGCAAATAAAAGGGAAGGTGAAATTATGTTTTGCACGAATTGTGGCACGGAATTCGAGGGGAATTTCTGCCCGAACTGCGGAACAAAGGCTGGTGAACAACCACCTGCACAAACAGTTGCCCCGAAGGAAACGCACGAGTATTACGACAAAGAAGGCGATCTAATCGACCTCGCCACGATCTACGGCGTATACAAGGACAGAACCAACATGGCCGCATTCTTCCGTAAATGCACCGATTACGATTCTGTCACTATCGGTAAAGTGTTAGACTATATCGAGGATAACGTAAAGCCTAAAGAGTACGGAATGCTGGACACAATCCGCATGAAGCGTCAGATTGAAGCACCGATTGAGAAGATCATAAAAGTGCAAGCAATGAACGACCCTTCGGTTAAATTGCAAAAGGCGCAGCTTTCCGAACTGAAAAAGGCGAACAAACTACAGCAAAAAGAAATGAACGCACAAGCGCGTTGTCCGCGTTGCGGCTCTACTTCCCTTTCTGCGCATAAGAAGGGATTCGGCATCGGCAAGGCCGTCGTAGGAGCAGCCATTACCGCACCTCTCGGACTGGGTTTGATCGGTGCTGTAGCTGGCAACAAGGGTGCAAAAAAAGTCCGTGTTACTTGTTTGAAATGCGGCAAACAATTTTGGGCATAAAAATAACGCCCACCGGCGGCAACCGGCGGACGTTAAACGGGGGTAGAAATCTTGTGCAACGGAATTCTACCCTCTTATTATATCGAAAATAGGAGGAAAATGCAATGCCACGTCGAAAAAAAGACCCTCGCGGCTTTGTCCGTGAGACCGGAACTTATATGGGAAAGCATTACGACCTGAGAGCAAAAACCGAAAAGGAACTCAACGAGAAAATCAGGGCAAAACGTGCAGAGATCGAATCCGGAAGTAAACTCATTGAAGCCGGTGTTACCGTAAAGGAATGGGGGAAACGCTGGGTAGAAACTTACAAGTCCGGCGTGAAGGAATCCACGCGCAGGCTGATCGAGGGACGGCTTGTGAACTACGTTTATCCCTACATTGGGGATATCCCAGTTAGCAAGGTGCGGCCGCTGAACTGTCAGGAAGCGCTTAACTCTGCGGAGGGACGTGCGCCGGATACCGTAAAGAAGGTGCAGCAGGCTATTGAGCAGATGTTCCGTGCAGCCAAGCAGAACGGCTTGTGCGTCAATAATCCTGCGGAAGATTTGAAGATGCCCCGTACTGGCAAGCAGAAGAGCCACAGGAGCATTACAGACCGCGAACGTGTTATTTTACTGGAAACTGCAAAGACGCATCCTGCGGGGACGTGGGTGCTTACTCTGCTGTATAGTGGCTTGCGTCCGGCGGAAAGCCTTGTGCTGACATACGCCGATATTACAGGCGGTATGATTACCGTTAACAAGGCATACGACCGAGACACCCGCGCCGAGAAATACCCCAAGTCAGACGCAGGCGTTCGCAAAATCCCGATCATCCCCCAACTTGCCGCAGTCCTGCCGAAAGCCGGTTCGTTCGGTGAATTGGTTTTTCCGCGTAACGGGCACTTGTACGATGATAAGTACATGCGTGCCATGTGGCAGGGTTTCCGCGCCGCAATGGACGATACCGAACGCGAGTTGATCGCGGCGGGGAAAATCTCGCCCATTGCCGAGCAGCTGCCGCCTATCGTTCCCTACGATCTGCGCCACACGTTCTGCACAGATTTAGAGCGTGCGGGCGTACCGCTCAACGTCGCAAGCAAACTCATGGGACACGCATCTATCGAGATCACCGCCAAGATTTACACGCACACCGGCGAGGATATGATCGAGCGTGCAGGTGAGCAATTAGCCGCCTTGTTCAGTCCCACATTTAGTCCCATTAACGAAGTGCAAAAAACGCCTATGGCTGACATTATGCGAGAGCTGCAAGAACTTCGTGCAGCAGTGCTCAAAGCCGTATAAAATAACAAAAAAGCCTTGTTTCAATGGATTTACCAAAGAAACAAGGCTTTTTAATGTGGAGCTGCTAACCAGATTTGAACTGGTGACCTCATCCTTACCAAGGACGAGGTGAAATTTCGAAACCCCACAGTATGTCTGAACTTTTGACACTTCAAAAATTTTAGTCCCATGTTTAGTCCCACTTGACCTATACATTGTACCACAGATAGCGTGGGACTTCAATACCGCAAAAAGGGAGGGCATTTGCCCTCCCTTCATTCAATGCTTTACAACATACCGGTAGTATGCCGTTTCCTTATTTTTTACTGCGTCCTTGTCTTCGAGCCAGAACGCACAAGCAGCGTCAACATAGTAATCAATGTTGCGGATGCCGTGTTTCTCGTTGACCTTGCAAAAGTCGGAGTATACAGCGTTCATTGCCACCCAGAATTCTACCGGGTCGTAATTCATGTTGTGCTGCTGCATTACCTGCTTGCACTGTTCAAACGTCCAGTGCGGACCGGTCGTGCCGTCAGCGTTCTGCATGTTGTGCAGCCATTCGTCCGCCATGTCCTTAGTCATACGTCCAGTGTGCGTGCTGGACGCATAGCCCATAGTGCGCTCAGAACCGTGCGTCTTGTCACCTACATAAGAAGTATCCCCCATGTAAGCATCATCGTCACGAAAGCCAATAGGGCGCATCTCGTCCTCGTAATCGGGGTACTCGTCATACTCCGCATATTCCATGCTACTTTTCGGCGCAAAGCGTCCGTCAGAATAACGGCGATAATTCCGCATCTCCGGTTCGCCGCCGTGAATACGCTCATCATAGTAACCGTAAGGCTCAATATGATTGTACCGATACCGCACGCCGTAATGCTGGCGATCTTCGGGATACGTCTTGCGGATTCTCCATTCCTCCGGCGAAGCATTCTCTCGGCGGGTGTGCTGCATCAACAGCATTCGGGTTCCTCGTTTCATGATGATACCCCCTTATGCCGTCGGCGCCGTGCCGTTAATAGACCGCAGCGCGTCAGAATGAGAGCAGCAGGAATTACCGAGCATTCGGAAACTTCCACCGCTGGACGAAGTGACAACGCGACACAGGTATTTGTGACGGGTGTCCAGATTAAACACTGTCGCCTGTGCGCCGTTGCATTTCAGTAGCGGATACGTTACCGTTCCGTCGCCGATTGTGATTACTACCGGTGCGCCGATGATCGTTGTGCTCGGAATGTTCTGAGCGATTACGATTCCGTATACGCATCCGTTCTGGTAATCTCCCGCCGGAATGTTCACTGTCAGCACGCCGCTTGCGTAAGTCACGCCCTGTGAGATACGCAGGTTCGGACACAGTTTTTGTACAGGCTTGCAAGCCATAACTATTCCCTCCTATCAAAGGTAGGGGGATTGCTCCCCCTCCTGAATATCGTATCTCAGCAGCCGCAGGTGTTGCAGCCACAGCCGGAAAACTGGTAAGGTGCCGGAACCGGGAACGCCGGTACCGGAGCCGGACGCAGAGCGTTTACAAGGTAGTTGTTCTGCGCCTCCTGAGAAGCCGCGAACTTCAAGGTCTGGTTCTCCGTCTGGAGCGCCGCGATCTTCTCTGCCTGACGTGCAGTTTCCATCTGGTCAATCCGCGCAATGATACGGTCAGTGTCGTTGTGGGTAGACTGGATGATATCACGCGCATTAGTAGCGGCGTTGTAATTGGTGTCGCAGAAACCTCGTTCTACCTGACGCTGCGTATCGCAGCAGCAGCTTGCCATCTGCGTACCGAGTGCGGTCAGGCCCGCGGTCACGCCGTTAAAGCCGTTGTTCATGTTGGTGTTTACGCCGTTGATAAGCTGGGCGTTCTGATAGCCGAGCTGGCAAACCGAATTGTCCACGCCGTGGAAGCCGTTAGAAACCGCGCTGCCGAGCGTGTTGAAGCCGGTCAGCATACCGTTGTTCATGCTGTAAAAGCCGTTGCACAATCCGTCCTGAATGCCGAGAACGGAACGGGAAAGGTTGTTGAAGTTGAACTCACTGCACAGATCGGAGCGAGTAACCGCGCCCTGATATCCTGCGCCGTTCGCACCGTTGCCGCCGTTGTTGCCCCAGCCCCAGCCGTTGCCGCCGAAAATCAGTGCGATAATCAGAAATGCGAAAATCCAAGAACCGTCGCCGCCCCACATGCCGGAGCCGTTGTTAGTGTTGCCACTATCGGAACCGAGAGCATAGCCGGTTGCGAAATCGTTATCCATGAATAAATCTCCTTTTCAGTATATATTTGAACGGAACCGCGCGTATTCCGAACATGACAAATTCACGTCGGATTTTTATTCAAGATTCCGAAACTGAAAAGGAACTATAAAAAATCGCTTGGATTTTTACAGTTGCGTATTTACTTGATGTTCATGCCGAACTGCTGTGCGAATTGATCGAGGTCGATTCCTCGTTCCTTTGCAATGTTCATTGCCATCTGTCGCAGTGCGTCCGGGCTTTTACCCTGCATAGATTTCATTAGGGTGCTCACCATAGGATTATTGCCGGTCATTTGGTTCAGCATCATCATAGGATTTCCGCCGTTCCTCATAAGCTGCAGCACCTGCATCATCGGATTATTTACCATCGTTTGCACCTCCCAGTTGTTCACATAACTTGTTAAACCGTCGGATAAGTTCGTTGAATTCTGTTCTCGGAACATAATCTGACAAATCTATTTCCGCAGGTTTATTCGTTTCCGGCTCCTGTGCTCTGCGATACATCACAAAGTCAGCACAGCCGGTTTGCAAATTAAGCTGTTTGGTGTAAATCGCGCCGTGCGCCGTGTCCGGCATGATAGTAAGCGCACCGGAAAAGTCCGTCTGTACCGCACGCGCTTCCTCCACGCTTGCCACAGGTCGAACAATATGCTGTGGAGATTGCACTTGCTGTTGCATTGGTGTCTGCATTGGCTGTTGCGGGTACTGCTGTTGATACTGCGGCGTGTAGCCAGTGTAACCATAAGGATATGCCATTAACCCAGCACCTCCGTAACGTGTTCGCTGATGGATTTGCTTACCGCCTCTTTGTAGGATATATATTCCTCTAAGCAATCTGTGTTGCCTGCGTTGCGGTAAACTGCTACAATGCGACGAGCGCACTCAGGGTCATACCCCATGCGTTCAAGTCTCTGTTCGTAACTCATGCGATCACTTCCTTATACTTTCAGTATAAGGTCTGCCGGGCGTGAAAACCTGTCACAAATCTGTCAACTTGCTGTCACAGCACGCGCAGCATTTTGCATTTGATGCTGTTCAACCGACGATGCACCGTGCTTTCGCTCATGTGCAGCGTCATGCAAATCTGAGTAATGGAGCGCGCCGATGTTCGCAGATCAAACACGGCGCGCTCTTCTGGTGTAAAATTGCACTCACGCCGGAAGTATTCCACCTCCGGCCTTGTAAATTCCGTTAATTTCATGCGGTATCCCCTCGTTATGGTGTCACCGCATATCTTTCCCCTTGTATAAAAAAATCGGGTGCGACACACTTTCGCGCTTCGCACCCTATAAAAACACACCGTCCCACGTCCTCTACGTCTATACCCTATGTAGGTTCATAAGGCTTCGGGGAGCGCAGGAACAATGCGTTTTTTCAATCTTGATAGAATTATACCATCTTTTGCAGCCGATGTAAATGTCGCTTACTTGAAACCTACTTGCAACTTACTTGAAACTTAGCCGTACAGGTGTGCACGGTCATTGATAACCAGCAGGCGCAGCAAGTCGGTCGTCAGTGCGAGCTTGCCCTGATCGTCACCTTGCAAAAAGCCCTTGTTCACGAGCTTCTGTACGGTGTCTTTCGCCCACGCCGGGCATTCGGCAACGCTGTTGTATACTTTCTTTGCGCTTTCCGCTTTGCTGATCTCCTGCTTTACAATGTTTCGTGTCTGCTGTTCAGTCATATCTTCAACCTCTTTCTCTGTCAGCATGGTTTTGAATTTACGCCACAACTGCGGATTGCGTACCCACGGTTCCGGACACTGCTTGTGGGTCACATCATAGTGACGACACACGCGCGATACCGGAATATGGTACTTTGCCATCAACTCCCGCGTCAGCTTTGCGGCGTTCTTCATCGTCGCTTCGGGGATGACGTATACACCGTTTCGGATGATACTGCACATTTCAATGCCGATGCTGTTTGCGTTCCGACAGTCGTTATAATAGCTTCCGCCGCGTTCCCTGCCGCAATGCCATGCCGTGTCGCTGTCTTTGACCGACTGCCAGATTTCGTTCGTATCAACGAAATAATGCGCGCTGGCTCGAAGATCGCCCTCCCGCGCGAAGTAGTCCGCGTTGTTCTTCGCCGTGTCGCCGTCGCCCGAAGTAAAGTGAAGCGTCAGCCATAGGATAGGCGCAGACCGCCCGCCCATGAAGTTCGAACGGTTGCACTGCTTGAAATTGATTTTCATGAGATCACTCCTCGTAAATAATCTCAAGACCGTAAGCTTTTGCTGCCTCGTGTTCCAGTTTACAGCCGCGTGCATTCTCCCATCCCTTACAGAAGTACGCAGCGTGACACAGGCTCATGTTTTCAAGACTTTTCGCCAAAAAGCACAGCGGAATATTTTCAACGCCGCGCTCTGTCATGCTCGCTTTGCTGTACCACTCATCAGTAAACAGCGTGTTGACAATCTCAAAGCCGCGTTCCGTCAGCGCTTTGATCGCCTGTTCGCGCGTTGCAACGATTTCTTCATCCGTCTTGCCGGCCATCGGCTGAGATAACATAGCTTTCTTCACTTTATTTATCCTCCTTTTTCGGTTTCACATAAGTCAGCGCCGTTTTGGAATCCGTAATGCCCGCCGTCGTCGGGTCAATAAACACGCTCAGCACTGCAAGGCACATCGTGCAGAGCTGCACCGGATTAGACAGCACCGAAACAATACCGTCCCACACAGCCGCCCAGCTCGTAAACGTCTGCGGGTCAACACCAATCGCCGTGATTGCCACGCTGACAATACCGACCCAGAACCACGGGTTCTTCATTCGTACAGTAATATTTACCTTCATACTCTTACCTCGCAATATGGTCTATTGCAATTCCTTCTAAGAACTGCTCGTATTCCTTCGTCGTCTTTTCAATAGCCGCAAGTCCTGCTTCTACCTCACCGTTGCAGTGACCGCGCTTTAATGCCATTGCTACGCCAACGGTAAGCTGACAGTTTGCGTTAAGCATTGCAAGCTGCAAGCGTCCCTCTTTGGCTCGTTGTTCCGCTCTCCGGTTTACCCGCTCCGCTTCTTCCTTTGCTCTCTTATCACGCTTGCCGGACTGCGCCGCCATAGCAGCGCAGATGATTCCGGCAACACCCGTGATAATGGTGCAGATAACCTCAGTCGGCATATCTCACCTGCTTTCTGCTATACTTCTGCGTGAGATGCAGCTCCGTAATCCTGTATTTGCGCACCGCCTCGCGGATTTCCGCGAAGTCCTCACGCTGTGTGATACGCTTCGGAAAAACCTCGTCGATGATCGCGTTCGGCACAGTGGTGTTTTCTGCGCTATTCATGTTACGCATCCTTGGTACCGCCGAACTCCGCCGGTACAAGCTCCGGCATACCGCATTCGTCGATCAGGATTCCCGCCACCTGCTTCTGGAGCTTCTTCGGCACCTGCTCGAACTCGCACTTGCCGAGAATAACTCTCTGCGCGAATAACATTGCCATCATAATAACCGTCCTTTCAAAATAGGTCTTGATTTTGTTAAGCATAAACCACACTCGCCATCTCAGCGATGCAGTCCTCGTAAAAACTCTGCTGTTCTGCGAGCGCGGAAACCTGCTGCTTGAGCTTTGCGTTCTCGCTTTCCAGTTCTGCGTTGGTTTTCGGGATAACCGGCTTCGGCAGTTTCGCCTTATCCGCCTCGATTTCCTCAGTGGTGCGCTCTACCACCTTGCCGTCTACGAGCTTATAACGCAGAACCGCGCCGTCGTATAACGGCTTTGACAGATAATGGCTCTGCGCGAGCGCGTATTTGTCTCCATTACCTTCATCGATTTTTATCCATCCGGTAAGGTCAGCCGGGAGGGAATACTCTCCTTCAAGCCGCAAAACACGGCTTTCACTGTCCAGAAGGACGTAAACACGGGATTTTTGGTTCATGGTGTGTCACCTCCTTATAGGTCGGCGGAAAGGATTAGGTCTTCCTTTAATTTGATCCAATATGGAAACTTTGACGTTAGGGTCCCGTGAGACCCGCCAGATATACGGAGGCACAGCATGTTCTCGTTTTGGCCCCAATTCGACATGCTCATGTCATCATGTGTAGCGTCAGCGCCGTCTAAGTCTGTAATAGCGACCTTTTTGCCATCGCCCAAGTTGTTGGTTGGAATTGTTCGCATTCCATTTGTTGGTAGACCGGCAGACGCATACCAGCCATCATCCATCTGAGGATAGGCAAGACAGGGCAATGTTGTCCCCGCCTTGTAGACTCTACAATACCTCTGGCACCTTCTCAGCTGCTCCCCGAAATCAGGGATTTCGTTCAGCACCCACTTTTCGTTTTCCTTGTGCGCAAGGGTCTGGGTGCCGCCAAGCTCGAGCTTGGCGGCGACAGCCGTAGCCGTGCTCGAATATCGCACCCAAATTCTCTTGCCGCTTTCTAATCCTATGAGCTGTATATCACCAATCTCAATTAAACTGTCCCAATTTCCCCATGTAGACGGAATTACAGCGCTTTTGGTGACTAACGTGTTGTCTGCAAAAAAGAAAGAATAAGTAACTGTTTTCCCCTTCAAGAACGAGGAAAGTTCATATTCCAAAGGTTCGAAGAGCGCTCCGGACGTCAACCGAATACCTTCATCTGCAACAGTCAAAACGCCGTCTGACGTGAGATGCCACCTATCCACCGTATACTTATCCCCCGAATACTCCGTCTGCCCTCTCTGGTTCACCGGGTTGCCGAAGTACCAGTTGTCGAGCAAATTGGGGTTGACACCGCCGCCGGACGTTGTGGGGATTTTCGTCAACGCCTCAGAAATCAATGTTGAATCCTCAGCGCTGACCGGAATGGTATCGCCTCGGATTTCGAGCTTCTTCCTCAGTTCAGCAGGCGTAGATGCACCGGAGATAATCTGCGCCGCTCTCACCGCACTGTCGATTTCTTCGCCGCTAAACTGCGATATGTAATCATCAGGCATTATACAACCACCTTTCTTGTGAATTTCTCATTAAAGCCTTTGCCGTCACGGGTGACAAACCGTCCGGAAGAGCTTGCACGGTATACACGGTAGTAGATGAGGACACAGCCGGGTGCACCGTCGCCGCCGTTGGAACCGTTGCCGCCCTCTCCGCCGGAATGGCTCCACGTGTCTACGGCTTGCGTCAATCCGCCGCCGCCTCCGCCGCCGCCTCCGTGGCCGCCTCCACCACCGCAGCCGAGCATGGTCGGCATGTTCGGAATGATAGTTGCGTTGCCGCCAGAGCCGCCCGCGCCACCTTTTGCGAGCCATCCGTAACCTTTATGCTCAGGCGTGTCGAAATTCGTCCATTCCAAGCGTCCGGCATTGCCATCTTCTCCCGCGTTGCCCATAGCGGCACCGCCACCGCCGCCACCGCCAGAAACGCCAATCTGACCGCCTGAGCTGCTGCCGCTTTTAGTCGCGAGGCCACTTGCACCCTTGCCACCTGCGTAGCCGAGGACGTTTCCTCCGTCTTTGCCTGCACGAACCTTGTTATCATTGCTTGTATAGTTTGCTTCGCCGCCGCTGCCGCCATCTCCGCCCTTGATGCCGTCGTCTCCGACTTGAGCGTAAAACTGCTTGTTGACCGGGTCTGCAAAACCAATATCGGAAGATGAGCCGTTTTCAGAGGATAGCGAGCCGAACTTTGTTTGCACGCCAGACGTACCGGCCACGCTGCCGTCTGCGGAATATACGCCGCCTTTGCCGCCTGCACCAATTTGCACTGCGTAATCCGTTCCGGGCGTAACATTCATTTCAACGCTGTAAACCTTTCCACCCGCGCCGCCTGCGCCTGCTATGCCGCCTTTGCCGCCTGCGCCGCCGTTGTACACGTTCTTGCCATCTTCGCCCTCACATCCGCTCGAACCGCCAGACCCTCCCCCAATCAGCACTGCACGAATACTCGTCACATTTTCCGGCACCGTCCAAGTGCCGCTCTGTGTCAGCACCTCCACAGTGTCGTAATATTCCTGCGCACCAATGTCCGGCGGGAAATAATCAATCAGCACGCTTTCCTCTGCCGCAAGTTTGCCGGATACCGTAATATCCACACTTTCAATGCAGCCGGAGACTGTGCCACCGTAAGGATGCGCAATCTGCACCACATCGCCGGGAATTTCGCGTTTTGTTGCAATTTTGTAATTGATACGCTCATTGTGGCTGTAATACTCAGCAAGGCGTTCTGCGACTGCCGTTGCGTTCACGAGAGACACAAGCGTTGCGCTCTCTACCTTTACCGTGTTATCTGATTGTGTAACAAGCTCGCGTGTTTTCGGCTTAATATGCTGTGTTACCTGTCGGGTAACGTGCGTGTATTTCTTACCGGTCAGCACGCCCGAACCTGCCGAAACCGTTGCCCAATTTGCACCGCTTGCAAGAATGGAAAAGCCAGATGCCGCAAGATCGTAGCACGGTTCGTCGAAGGTGATTTTGTCGCCTGCCGACGTTGTACCCTTGAAAAGCTCCGTCGTTTCCGTTGCGCTCTGCGAATAGGCGTGTTCGGTTACGATTACCTCGGTAACAGGCGTTGCGTAATCAACCGTACCGCTTGCGTAGATTTCGCCTGCGTCGATTGTGCTTGCCTCGCCGCTCCACAGACCTTCAATGCGAATTGCGCCGTCAAAGTCAACCTTCAACGTAGCACCAATCGCAAAAAGCACCTGCGTGAGATTTTCACGCCGTGTCGCGATAGGAAGCCAGCCGTAAAGCTCAATATTTGCAATATTTGTTTTGACGTAAACCGTCAGCGGAGAGCAAATGTCCTCGCACACTTCCTTCACGGTTTCGCCTGTGTAAATACCGCCGTCGTGGTATGTCTCATCAAGCAAACCTACGGTCGATGTGCAGGCGAAATGATATGTGTTGATAGCCGTTCGGCTGACCTTCTGCACATAGTAGATTCCCATTTGTTCATCATTATGGAAATACGTCAATGGTGTGTTGCGAATAAATTCGGTTAATGTGGTGTCTTCACTGTATACATCGAAACTAAAAGTATCAATTTCCTGTGATGCAGCAATCGGGGAACGTGCTTGATACACATTCCCCGACTTTACATCTGTTGCCGTGAACACCTTATCCAGATAAAGAATTTTATTTGTTCCCATGTGTCACGTCCTTTGCGGTGCCATTGCGATAAACTGAACGGAAAGCCCCGTCCAGTATGCTTCTCCGGGTTTCTTGCGAATGAGATTGTCTTGTCCGGCAGTAACATATGCGTTAAACGTAAGCGTGCTCTGTGCATACGGAACAACAATTCTGTGACTGTCCTGCGGCGCACTCAGAACCTCGTACAGCGCATCGTAGTCGCCGTACTTGCCAACTGCGGGAAGAATCGTAATCTCGTAGTTGTAAAACGTACCGATAATGTCGCGAATCATTGCGCCGCTGAGCGTTCGCTCTGCGTTCTTGCCGTCAAGCACCTGAAATTTACGGGCAAGGCTTGTAACAAGGACGTTGTACTTCTTTCCGTCTACGGTAAGTTCCATTTATGCACCTCCTGTTACAAGGCTCACGCCGCGCCGCCGCGTTTCGCCGCTGTTGTATGGGCCGGTAATGCGTGCAAACTTCGCGCCGTCGATGTACAGCTCGATAGGTTGACTGCTGTTGACCGTGCCGCCGCGTGCGTCCAGTGCCGCGTTAAACGCATCAATCATGGTGGACAGTGGGGTTTCCACGTTCACGCCGCTTTTCTGATCGCCCAACAGAGCGAGAAATTCACTGTTCGGGCTGATAACCGCACCATTTGCAAGCGCAGGGATATCGCTCGTAGAAAGCGCAACAGGTCGATCGGCATTGCCGAGACTGTAGGCTCTTGTGGACGATGCAGATCGTTTGCTTGCAGCGTTGATGTTCTTATACACCATGCCAATGCCGATAGCCAATGCAGCAGCCGCCGCGATAGCACCCGCTGCGCCGGTTACTGCACCAAGTGCAACAGCCAATGCAGCAACAGCGGCAACAATTCCGTAAATAACGGTTGTTGCACGTTCCAGAGGAGTAAGATTGCTCCATGCCCTCATAATTCCGACAGTCAGCGTAATTACAAGAGCCAATACAGCCGTCAGCGGGCTAATTCCGGAGACTACCTTTCCGATTGCCGTTGCCATAGACGCAAGCTGCTGAATGATAGAAGCAATTTTGAACGCTGCAACAAAGCCAATTACTGCGTCAGTGAGAAGTGCAAGCAATGTCTTATGCTCCGCAAGGAACTGAATCACGCTTGCAAGCAGATTAATTAAGCCCGGCAATCCGGTTTGAATTACCCACGTCAGCATCGGAAGGACAACATTTTCGTACAAATCACCCAGTACATCACCGAGCGAATCCGCAAGATTCTTGATCGCTTGCAGGATATTCCTGATAGATTCCATAAGCGGCTCAAAGTTAAGATGTGACGCCCATTGTGCAGTAGCTTCCGTGATTCGGTCAATAAATCCGAGGATAGAATCAACAATGCCGAGAATTGCTTCCCAAATTTGCACGCCATTATCGTTCTTCTCCCACGCTTCCTGCAATCTCTGTGCGATATTGCCAATCGCGTTTGCAATATTGGTGACGATAGAAATAATATGTCCCATTATGCTTTCGCCCAAACCGGCATCATTCCATGCCGTTAGGAATGCCTGACCGATGGAATTTACAAAGCTAACAACATTCGTAATCGCCGCCATGATAGCCTGCAGCATGATTTGACCCGCGTTACCATCGTTCCATGCCGCAATGAACGCTTGACCAATAGAGGTGATAATCTGAATAATCGTGTTCAGCAAGTTCATAATTGCTTGCAACATCTGTTCGCCCGTGTTGTTCGTGTTCCACGCATTGGTAAATGCCGTTGCAATGGCGGTAATCAGATCGAAGATAGTTTGCAGCAGCAGTTGAATGTTGTTAAGCGTTTCAAGTCCGGTTCCGTTCGTCCAGATTGCCATAAACGACTGACCGATAGCGGAAACCATGTCTTTCAGCGCAGACAGAGCGTTCTTTGCGCTTTCAATAGTCTGCTGTCCGTACTGCGCCCACGAATCCTGAAATACTTTCCAGAAGTCAGTGAGCCATTGCGGTGTCTGATTTTTTACTGCGGAATAATCCGTATCAAACTTGGGTGCGCTCGGGTCGGTCGTGTTACTGCTGTTATTGGTTAATTTCTGGACTGTATCGAACGATGCAAGGGCCTTTTCAGCTTTCTTCGCAGACGATGCCGTGGAATCCAGTGCATCCGTTTGATTATTCAGTTCCTTTGCATTTTCCTGTGCCTGCTGTGCGGTCGTACCGAACACAGACGCGATAAACTGCGCCATCTGCGCCGTTACCTGTGCAAGAGCCTGCATCAGCTTATTCAGCCACGGAATGATAGATTCATAGATAGGCTGGAACGCCGTCAGCAGGTTACTTTTCACCTGTCCAAACGACTTTGCAAACGTTTGGTTTGCAAGCAGAGCCTTTCCCAAACGGTCAGCCATTGCCGTAAGCGCTTTGGAAATCAAGTTGAAGAACAACGCGCCCGCAACGATAGAACGCAGACGTACACCGAACGACTGCACGCCGCCCGTTGCTTTCTTCATGGACTTTTGGCTAGAACGTCCGAAATTGGAGAATTTGGCTTTGAGCTTGTCAATCGCTGCACCCAATTTGCCGCCGAGAAAATTTTGCAGACTGCCGACAGAGGTTTTCAAGCCAACGCCCAAACTCGCAATAACTCGTTTCAGCTTAGCCATTTTGGAATTTGTTTGACTTACAAAGTCATTCATTTCCGACTTAGACTGTTTCAGACCGGCCTTCATGTTGCCTAACTGCGTCGTCTCATTGTCAAGGCTTTGCCGTACATTCTGACCGGCGCTGCTCATCATGGACGATTGCTTAATCTCGGCAAGCTGTTGTTTCAGTTGTGCCGCTTTATCATCTGCGTTTCGAAGAGCTTCGCCCAATCTATCCGATTCCGCAACAAGCGAATTCAGCTTTTGCGCCGATTCCGAGAATTCCTCCTGTGGGATTGCGCCCGTTGCCGCCTGTTTCAGTTTGGTGTTGTAATCGCTCTGAGCCTTTTCAATCTCAGCGTTTACTTCATCCAACCGAGCAGCCAGACGTGCGGCTTCTTTCTCCGTTGCTGCAAGGTCGGCTTGCATTTTAATGCCCTTCGTGCCTCCGGCAGCTACCTTGTTCCACTGTTCAGCAAGTTTTTGTACCTTTGCGGCTTGTTTATCTACGGCGGCTGATTGCTTCTCAATGTCTTTCGTCATTTGTGCAATCTGCTTTTTCGCTTGTTCGTCGCTTACAGTAGCGTCGATTCTGATAGAGCCATCCGCCATTTATTCACCGCCTTTCTAATTGATCTGCGCCCAAAAAGCGTCAATAGCTTCCTTTTCCTCTTCGGAAAGTGCGGGTGCAGGAGTTAAATTACGTTTGAGACGTTCGTATTCCTGTTTCTGTTTTCCCTTCATTTTGCTTGTGTCCGTGCCTCTGATTTGCAGGGCATGAGACATTGCCGAATCTTCGTTAAGGCTTTCCATCATTGCCATAAACTCAAACCAGTGCAGATTGACCTTGTGCAGCTCAATGCCGAACGTCTGCCGAAACGATGCGTACAACCGTGCAGAATCGAAATCGAACCACATCATGCGTTTACCGCCGGGTTCAATCTCTCTATCGTCGCCACAGCGAACAAACCACTGTAAACCTTCCAGTGCAATGTCAATGGGCGGCATCCCTGCTCCGTAAAGCAAGGATAATGCCACCCATACACGGTCATTATCGCTTAAATTCGGGTCGTCCAGTGCAAGGGAAATCTGAATGCCGATTCTGTAATCCGTGCGAATCAGATACCCCTTGTAAGAGCTTGGCAGGCGGTCGAGCAGCATGTTAAACACTGCCGACACGCTCCGCGCTGTACTTGCTCATGTTTGCTGCACGTTTCTCAACGTGGCTGTCAATGATGGGGGTAAGCTGTGCGAAGAAATCCAGGAACTGATCGGAGGACGGAAGCACCGCACCAAACACCTTCGCGCAAGTATTTTCGCCAATCAGCGCGTCGATTTTGTCCCTAACGTCTTTGTCAAACGCCACGATATCGTCCAGAGTGTCCAGAACGTCGCCTTTCTTCTCAGAAATAGCCGTTGCCTTGTCTTTGATTTCATTCAGCAGGTCGAAAAAGCCTTTGACAAAGCTATCATCAGACAGCGGAAGGGAGATTGTCTCTCCCTTGTCGTTGACTTCAATAACCTTTACGCCGCTGTTTACGCGGATACTATCCATTCCTCGTTACCTCCTTATACGGATACGTTCGCAGTGAATACCGGTGCGCCGCCAGTGATCTTAACAGTGCCCGGAATCGGGTCGCCTACATAGTTCAGCGTATATTCCAGCGTCGGGGATTCGCCGCCTGCGCCGCCGTAGGTATCAACCTGTACAGATACTTCCTGTACTTCTGCAACATAAGTCGCAGTGTCGCTGTCACTGGTAGCATTCCACATGTCCACATTCAGCAGCCATGCGTGGGAATCTGCCAGAGTAGCACGAGCGCGACGCTTCTTGTCGATAAACTCAAACACATCGTCGCCCTTGGTGCACTGCTGAGAAACGCTCATGGTCGGCTGATAGCCGGTAATCTCAGTAGTCGCAGAATCCGAGATAATGTCCTGCTCGGTCTCGGTCTGTGCACCGTAGTCCGTAGATGCTTCGGTTACGTTCTTGCCGATTCGTGCCCACTTTGCAGCGGAATACTCACCCATCTTATCGCTGGTATCCAGAAAATGAGCAATAAGAGGACGTTTGATCTTTTCAGTAGTTGCCATTTTTACACCTCTACTTCATAGTTAATGGTTAAGAGGATTTGATAATCCTCTGTTAAATCTTCGTATCGAGCGATAAGCCCCGCAGGGGTCGTTCGTTCAACAGATGTGACGGTCATTCCCTCGCCGAGATCAGGCGGGTTTTCTTCCGCCCATGCTCCCAGCTCATTCAGCAAGGATTCAACGTCGAGACGTTCCTCACTGTCGGTCGGCAGGGCGCGATACATCACGCCGAACGGGTACTGTGCAGCATATCCGCCGTCAATGTACTGTGCGGTTTTATACGCGCTCTGTACACTGGTAAGCATCATGCCTGACCGTTCCGGCGGGAGATATTCAAACTCGATTTCGGGAGCATAACCTTTCAGCCATAAAAGAACAGCCCGTGAAACACCGTCTTGTTCACGAGCTGTTACCGTGTTCAATTTCTCACTCATCGGTCAAAATCTTGCGCACTCCTTCCCTCCAGTGTCCCTCGTTCACCGCGCGGCTTGCCTCAAACCAGTGCGATTGCGCGTGTTTGTGCACCGCCTTACTGTATTTAAGGTCGCGCTCGGTCAACACCTTGCGCACGCCCTTAGGCGCGAATGTGCTTCCTGTTGCCGGGTCGATCATCACCTTGACGTAATACTGAAAACGTGCATACGGCGAGGCATACACGATGGTATGCCCGTGCCGCTGCACGTTCATTGCCAGCGCTTCGGTTCGCGCCGGAACATACGGGTCGGTGTCCTTGATGATTTCCTCGCAAAGCCACTTGTTCGCCTTTTCTACGCGCTTATCGAGCAGGTTTTTCGGCAAATGCAGTTTCATGGAGTAATAAATCATCGTCCGCCTACCTCCAAATGCTGCAACAGGCCGTAATCATACCGAGAAACGCTCGTAACACGGTACGTTTCGTGTTTCTCACGGCATTTCTGGTAGCTGCCCTCATCCGGCACATCACCACGGGCGAAATAGTCCTTTTCAGGCGATAGCGTGAGTTCGCACGGCAGAGGGATATGCAGCGTGACGGAATCCGCGCTGTTGAGTGCGGTTTTCGTTGCCGCTGTGCCTCTGGTGCTTTCCAGCAACACGCCTGTAAGCACTGTTCGGCCGGACGGCTGAAAGATCGTCACAGTGTGCGGTAATTTCATGCTGTCACCTTTGCCCTTTCAAACTGTGTCGGCAATTCTGCCGCTTCGGAAAACGCCTTGTATTCGCGCCGTAACGCTTGCAGACGTATCTTTGCATTGTCGGCTTGCTCGGTATCCCCGGCAGCTTCAAACGCCATCCTACGCCGTGTCTGCTTCCGCATAGCTGTTTCCAACTTTCGCTGCATCTGCGTCGCTTCGTAGGCGGTGTAAGTCTTGCCCTGATACTCAAACGGCGGCGGGTCGATGTTCTTTAGTTCATCGTCCGTATAGACGCGCTCGGAAACGCCCTCCAAAAACGGATGCCGGTGGTGTCTACAGTTAGCGCCCTCCAGTCCGTCAACCTGTCCCAATCCGCAAACCTTGTAGATATTCGGGTACTTGCTGCCGTCTTTCGTGGCGTATACCTTGCCTTGCCAGCGCTTATGGTTTGACCAGACGTGCGGTTTGTCCTTATCGCGTGCTCCGCGATGGGCGGTCACTTCGTACAAGTCGGTTTCCAACACCTCAGCCGCTTCTTCGGCATACTTGGATGTAACCTGATTCAGACCGGTTACAATAGCACGCCGCGCCGCAACATCAGCATGGTTCATCCAACCGGACGCATAATCAACGGTGCGAATACCGCTGTCAGCCAGTTCCCGTACAGCATCTTCAAGCGCCTGCTGCACCGTAAATCCGCCAGAGTAAACCTTCATTTCCGCCTTATCAAGCACAGCCTGATAGGCTTTTGCGATAGGGCGGAACACGATTTCGCCGTTCGTCTGCACCGCAAAGCCCAAAGAGCGGGTAATGTTGCGGTACTCATCGAGCATTTGCTTGCGAATCAGTTCAATTTCTCGTGCCGTCACGATTTCAAGTGGCATTGTAATACCTGCCTTGTCGGACAGCTCGCCGTAATACTCACGGTTCAGCTTTACAACGCGGTCAAGCGCATCCTGCACTTCCTCTGTGCTGGTCTTGGTATGATTTGCGATACGACGTTCGATGGTATCCATATCCAGGCCGTATGCTTTCAGCGCGCGTATGTCGTTGATCGTTACCTCGTTCAGTTCGCCGGTCAGCTTGAAGCGAGAGCAAATCTCACGCAACAGGTCATCTTCCATTGCGAGGATTGCTTTTACAAGCGGTTTAGGCGCGTTTTCAAGGTATTCCGGAGTAATAGGATACTTCATCAGCCGATACCGCCATAGAGTAAGCCAGTACCGCACAAATACTGTGCGATAAGTCGTTTTTGCCGATCTTCAATGCTCTGCACCTGTGCAGCAATAGCAGAGTTAGCACCGTAACTGCGAGACCACGAGCCGACACTCTCAGAGGATACCGCGCCGCCGTCCGTAGAAAAGACGGCGGATTCTGCGGTTTCCTGATTGTGCATGACTTCTGCCAGCGCACAGTTAAGGCGTTTTACTCGGTGCATTACAGTGTCGCTCAGAACGCCGTCAGAGCGTCCGAGCGTTGCGCAAGAGATAATATCCGCCGCTCTCCCTGCTACGCGGTCGTAATCCTTCTCATCAATCAGATTACCCTTGTAGCAGGTGCGGTAAAAGTCATAGTTTGCGTACACGGCGGATTGCTCCTTTCTTTACGACGGCAGGGTTACAGTTGCAATGTACAGGCCGTTCGGGTCGGGCAGAACCGGGATAAACATACCGGATGCCTTAGTCCAGATTGCAACCGGGTCGGGGGTCTGCCACTGGGTCATGGTGATGTACTGGTTCTGCGATGCAGCAGTAAATGCGCCCTGTGCTTCCTCTTCCGGAGTTACACCCCACAGGCCAGCGCCGAACGAACCGTTTGCCATGGTTGCGAGGAACGCAATCTTGTTCTTCGGGAAGTAGCGCTGAGTGGTCAGCGTGCCGTCTGCCTTTTCGTAGTTGTAAACCTGATCGTTTACAGTGATGCGCTCAATGCCAAACAGACGAGAGAACAGGCTCGTAATCTCGTCCTGAGTTGCCAGACGACCAGCGAAAGCAGAGCCGAAAAGCGCGTTCTGGATAACAGCGCTCTTAGCAAGCAGGCTGAGAACAGCAGAGCTGGTGACGATCTCACGCAGTACACGGCCGGTTGCAATAGCAGCGTCGCGCACGCCCTGAATATCGTCGAGGATGGTCTTTGCCTTTGCCTCGGTAGACCAATCGAAAGCCTTGTTCGTGTGGTCGGTCGGAACGCCGAAGTCGATCGTAGTGTTGACGTGGTTCTCGTTGATGGTCATCTTGCCGGTTGCAAGCAGTTCCTGCTTTGCGACCTCGGTACGGGTCTTTACACCCTCAGCCAGACGTGCCATGTCGTCGAAGATGTAATCCAGAATCTCGTTGTTGGTGCTTACGCCGTGGTTGCGGAGCAGGCGGACACGCTCGGAAAGGTTGATCTTGCGCTTGATGAGCAGCTTCTCAACGGTTACGATGCTTGCGGTCGGGCGGGAGCCGATCTGTGCCTCTGCGTCGAGCGCATGCACGGTTGCCATGGTCGGCAGGTATGCGCTGTCAGACATAGCGAGATACTTTGCGGTGATGTTCTGGGTCTTCTGATCAGGGAACAGACGGTCGCCGGACAGCTCCGGGCGGGCAATGTTAAAATTCTGACCGAAGTCCAGCAGTTCAGCTTCTTTCAGCAGTTCTACAAATTCCATAGGTTATTACTCCTTTACGCTCTGGTGGTTTCCGGCGCGTTAACAAAAACAACGCCACTCTTTTCGAGGGTGGACTTTGCGCCAGTCTTGGAGCTATCGTCCGCGCTCGGCTGTGCGGGCAGGCGGTTTGCATATACACGGCCAGCAACAATAACAGCAGCTACACGGTCGCCGTTGGTTACGTCCACGTCCTCAAATACAATGCCCTCTGCGGTGTTGTCGTTCAGCGGGAAGATAGTGCCCTGCTTAACAACCTTTCGATTGCCGTCAGCGGTGCCGAGGGTTGCGGGAATGAGACGGGTCTTGGTAATCAGACCAACTTCGCTTGCGAGGATAGACGGCTTGTGTGCACCGTCAGCTTTGTTTACATAAGTGCCCATAGGTTATTTACTCCTTTCCCTTGGGTGCGAACTGTGCGGAATACCGCTGTGCAGCCAGACCGGCAGCGCTTACCGCATGCGGTGCGGGATTCTGAATCGGGTTTGCAAACGTCGGAGCGGGTTTTTCGCTCTGAAACGCCGCTGGGTCGGATTCCTGCTGCTTCTTGCAGTAATCGTCAAAGCCGGTCAGCGTGCCGTCCTTCATTTCCAGTTTGTTTGCGGTCAGGTCAGCAATAAATGCCTTTTCTGCCGCCTTGGAGGTAAACTTAATGCCCTTTGCGGTGATACCGGCGCGTACTGCGTCCGCATAATCGCGGGCATCGAGCTTGCTCTGGAATTCTGCGGTGTCGGTGTCGTACTTCTTCTGCAGGGTGTCGAGCTTAGTCTTCAAGTCGTCCGCGTCACCCGCATTCTTCTTCAAGTCCTCAATGTCCTTGTCGCGCTGGGTGAGCTGGTCGCGCAGGTCGGTAACGTCTTTCTTGGCTTCTGCCGCCTGTGACTTGTATTTCTCAACGTCCTTGCCGTTCAGTGCAAAAACCTTATCTGCCTGTTCGTCAGTCAGACCGATTTCTAACAGTTCTTCTTTCTTCATGTGTGTACTCCTTTCAGATTAGGCGTTTTAGGTGGTCGCCGTCACCGATCTGCCTGCACTTTTAGGCTTGCAGGATAGCCAATTTCCGTAGTTTAATGCCGTTGCGGGCATGAAAAAAGCGCCTTTCGGCGCTGGATTCACTTTATCAAAGTGTGCTATGCGATTTTCAAAACCGATTATTCGATTTTCAAAGTTGTTCGATTTCGTCCCAAGAAACGCAGCCGATTTTGATTTCTACGTCACGTTCAGGCGAAATAACCAGCTCATAACGTGCTGTGGGATTTGCTCCCAAAACCGATTCGCAGAATGTCTGTTCGACAGAGATTAAATCGCCTTCATACCCTCTGCACCTTACGCGAGGTAAATAATTGTGTTTATCCATGTTCCGTCCTCCTGATAGCCGGTCATTTCTCGTCATCTATTAGCTTTTCAGCGTTCGGCATCATTGCCCGCGCTTCTTCTTCGGTTACGCCGTACTTCTTCGCAATGTACAGCTCACCTCGAATAAGACCGGCAGAAACGTCATTGCGCATATCCGCAAGTTCTTTCTGCTTGCTCTCGGTGTCCTGCACAACGCCGTCGCCCCAATCACACTGCAAGTCCCAATCACCAGCAGGCGCAAGACCGTAAAGCGTGGCGTAAACGTCCATGCCGTACAGCAGGCCGTTCAGAGCGTGTTCCAGTGCCGCCTGCGTATCCCTCACAGTGACGTACATTGTCTGCTTACTGGATACGATCTCGGTTGCGGTTGCGTTTACCGTCTGAGGGTCGGACAGCGTTCCGAAAGACAAACCGCAGTTCAGCTCGATCATCTTCAAGGTGTCTTGGAAGCCCTTGTATAGTGCATCGTTGCGGAATTCCGGTGAAAACTCCTGATAGAAGTCTACGTCTTCAAACGGCATTCGGCGGAACAGACGGTCACGGAGCAGCGGATTCGTGTGCGATAGTCCGTGCTCATCTACAACGCGCTGTGGAATCGCAGAATCACTCATCAGGATACGGCGTTCGCCGCTTTCATATTCCCACATGAGCCGCTCCCACTGCTGGTCAGCCTGCCGGATGAGGTCAACTGCTGCGCCGCTGTAAAGCGACACACCGAGCGGGCTTTCCGGCTCGATGTTGTTTGCAATCGGCACTTTGAAAAAGCCGAAAAGCGGACGTTCTACGTTCTGAATCGTCGTTTCCGGTGCAATCTGTGCCCAGTCATCTACAGTATTCAGCGGTACTTCCGAGCCGATACTACCGTTCTTGTCGGAGTTGTACGCCTTGTTCTTGATGGTGTACACGCCGCTTTTCAGTTCGTGATACTCCAATTTGGTATAGTATCGGTTCTTTTCTCGTTTGGTATCTGCGAATACTGCTGCTGTGATCTCTCCGTTGCTGTCAACACTGACTGGGTATGCGCTGCCGACTGTGTTAAAGTCCACAAGTACACGGTTCTCTGAGACAAACGGCTTGTAGAAGAAACCGCCGACCGAGAGACCCTTTTCAACGTCAATTCGCATGTGCGGAATCATACCGCGCAGGCTTTCATTCAGAAACTCTGCTCGTGCGCCGCCATCAACAGTGATGGTGCTTTCAATGGTGGTTGGGCGTGCTACTGCTCGGCAGATAGCCGACGGCAGGCCACAAGACGTAACATTCCGGTTGCCGTGCTGACCGAGCCACTCGGCATCGTCCATATACATCCGTCGCCACAGGTCAATGTTTGACTGCATCGTGGAATCATAGACCGCCGTCGCCCCTGTCAGTTCTTCAATTTTGTTTGCCGGAATCATTGCTTGCCTCACCGCCTTTATTAACTGCTTCAACCGTTCAAACATTCACAAGCCCCCTTGCTCTAACCTCTCGGCGCACTATCGTCTGGAAGTAATAGCGTGATGCGTCCATATCATGGTCGAATTCCTTGATAACCGCATCTTCGGGGGATTTATCGTCCCACATATACATGCCGAATTCGTCGATTGCTCCGGTACAGCTTGCATTGTACTGTGCATAACCAGCAGCAAGCAGCGTTCCCATCAGGCGGATACCGTTAAGCACGCTGTTGTCTGCGTCACGCACACGGAATTTACCATGTCTGCGGATTGTTTCCTTGAACGATGCAGCCGAGGGGTCAATAATGATCGCCTCGATATACTGACCGCCGACGAACGTTTCAAGATCGGCGTAGTATTCCTCGTCTGTTTTCTGTTTCTTCTCCTTGCGGCTGTCGTGCCGATACGCACGCACGCAAGTTGATTTGCATGTCATTTCGTCAAATCGCCAAAGCTGGAACACGGTCGGGTTAATCGTGCCGTAGTCACAGGACACAAACCAGCGATTGCCGGAACCTTCACCATCCGTAACGTGCAGTTCGGTCGAGAACATAGGATAAACCAGACCCTCTGCAACACGTCGCATACCGAGGATATCACGCTGATACCAGATGCTCTTGCGGTCGTATGTCGCAAGGATTTCTTTCAAGCGTTCATCCGATACAGAAAGGTTGTCTGCAATGGTGAAATGTCCGTAGTTGAAACCGTAGTTTGGGTTCTCCCGCTGCTTCTCCATGTGGAAGTTGAGCACGTCCGTGTAGTACGGGTGGTTCTCGCCCTTCGGGTTAAGATCGTGATAAATGCCACGGTCGCCACTCGTCATGGTACGGTCAAAGACTTCCTGCACAAACTTAGGGTGGCACTCGTTTGCCTCTGTGATATACGCAAGGCCGTAAGTGTTGCCCTTGATGTTCTTCTCGTCGCCGTCTTTACGACCGCCGGATACAAGCACGATCTTCTCAGCGCCGTTCCGCGTCTTGACGTAGATGCAGTCTCGGTTCTGGTACTTACCTACCCGGCAATTCTGCTTGCCGAAATAGTTAATCATGCCGTAACCGTCGCAGTCGATGATATTAAGCATTGCCGACGCAGTAGAAACGCCTGCAATGAGGTGGAATCTGTTCGGGTGCTTTTCCAATCGAGCGCAGAACGCCGTTGTTTGCAATACGTTCTTACCGCCACGCTTGCCGCCCTCGGCCACGTTGAACCAGCTATGAAGGGATTTATAGAAATAATCCACTTGTTTTTTCGTGAACGGTGCGGGGATATTATCCATCTTCAAAATCCTTTATGTCTCTGTCCGGTGCAGGCTTCATCAGCATATCAACGAGCGGCTGCACGCCGTTGTCGTTGTCGCTTTCCATCGGCGCAGGGGTATCGCTCTGCCCGAGGTACTGCCTGCCTAACCAGATCAGCATTTGTATATTTCCACCTTTAGCCGCCTGTACCTGCCAGTGTCTCAAACGCAAGCGCATCTGTGACACGCCGCGCACATAAGCCGCCCTTACATCCTTGCGATTCAGGAAGTTTCCTCTCGCAAAGTCCAGAGCGTCCGCAATGTCCGCTTGGGTGTTGCCCTCTGCGGCAAGTTCTTCAACAGCTTCAAGATCAATTACTTTCTTCGGTCTGCCTCTCGGCATTTCATAACCTCCTTTCACCCAATAGAAAAGCACCGAGACTTTCCCGGTGCTTTGTCTGTTGAGTTGTGTTTGCTTAGGTCGAGGACGAGCGAGCGCCACGAGCGCCAGCCGCACGACGACCAACCGCTACGCTACGACGGCGCACACCGCCAGAACGACCACGGTTTGCAAGTCTGCCACTACCATAACCACTACCCATGCTTCACACCTCCTTTCAAATATACAAAAAGGACTATCTTTCGCAGATAATCCTTTCCGTTATATTTATTCACCAATGATTTTGCTCAAATATTCTTTTGAGCCTTTGCCGATTCGCGCAAACTTCATATCTTCGGTTTTAATCGGACGCTTGACCGCCCGCGCGAATTCCTTACCTTCGATATACTTTAGATCGGTATCGAATTCGAGGGATGCGAGAAATTCCTCTTTCTGCGCTCTGCTGGTAAAGCAGATACAACACCAATATTCAGTGTCGCACATATCGCGGAATCGCTTGTTCTCAGCGCCCATGCGCTCACGGAAACTCTTTTCTACGTCTCCCAATTCATCGAGGCACTCGCTTTCGAGCTGCTCTAATTCAATGTGATCGTCTTTTGTTTCCTTAACTTCGTCGTCGTTCCAATATCCCATTACAGTTCGCCCCTCCTGAATAACTCCAACTCTGCCAGCGGGAACCATGTGATAATCTTCTCGTAGTCCCGCGGGAAATTCTCCTTGATCGGCTTCAAGAACCGATAATCAATACCATCGAACGTTCTACCGAACAGCTTGTAGTCTACCGGCAGCCGAACACCGCTTGCATCAAATTCGCGCAGCAGGTCGGCTTTTACCCAGTCGAACACCGGATAGAACCGCTTTGCATTGTGGTTGATTGCTCCATGTGTTTTCATGGCGATACGCCGCATAGGGCTATCTGCCATTCTAACGCCGGTCGCAGTGTATACGCATTCCGGCAGGCGCTTGCATTCGCGGATGATCTCGCCAATTTCGGCATCGTCATATTCTTCGCCGGGCAAATCCAGCGCCTCGATCTTGGTTACATGCTCCGGCGACTGAAACACCAGATTACGCAGCATGCGGTACAGAGACCGGTGCGGCAGTCTGTAAATGTGAGTGCCGAAAAAATCCTCATAGTATGCGAGGCTGTTTTCGACGAATTCCAGACCCGGCACAGTGTAACAATAATACGGGATTACATGCTTGAAATACTTCCTCAACTGCAACCACGCTGCAATGCTGTCCTTACCTGTGGAAAATGCTAAGATTGCGGTATCGCATTCCTCTGCCATAGTACGGCAAAGGCTTTCGCCGCTGCTTGCATCTACTCTATCATACACTACGCTTTGTCCTCCTCTTTGTCTCGCTCCATCTGGCAATCAATCGCACGAGCGATAAAGCCATTCACGCTTTCGCTCCGGCCTTCCACATGGGATTTGATCTCTTCTTTCTTGCCTTTCGGCAGGGTCAAATTAACCCGGTCATAAGCCTTGTTGATGTACTTATTGGTTGCTTTCTGCTGTGCCTTGCTGGACGACATATAACAGCACCTCCTAACGATAGCTATTATACGCCTAAGATATATTTGTGTAAATATACACAATTCACAAATATACTTGCGCAAATATAGTTATTTTACCCATTGCTATACTTGCGCAAATATATTATACTATAGTCACAGTAAAGGAAACGAACACCGAAAGGAAGTAATCAATATGACCGCAACCGAGAAAATCGCAATCGCAAAAATTGCAGGCCTGACCGATGATCAGCTTTTCGCCACATGGGAAAGCACCGAGAAGTACGATAGAGAAAACCACATGGCGCAGGTAATGCTTCGCGGCTGGTGCATGGATGAGATCGAGAAGCGCTACCCGGAAGGCTTCGATGAATGGCTCGATTCTGACGCACTGGACAGCGAGCTTCGCCGCTACTGCATCAAGTAAGGAGGTAACTACAATGACCGCAACGCTCAACCCCATGTGCATCAACTGCGCCAAACTCAACAAAAGCTGTAACGGCACGACAAACCAAGTATGGACTGGCTGTATCTACAAGGAGGTAAAGTAAAATGATGAATTTCGAACTGACCCGCGGTGATAGCCTCTGTGTAACAATGGCGCTGACAACAGTTATCTGTAATCTGATCAGGGAGCAGGAAGACCCGAACACCACCGCCGATCGGCGGGAGGTAGTCGAGGAAAGCATTGAGATGTATAAGCGAGTACGCGCAAAGATCAGAGATCAGCGCAAAGCTCAGGAATAACGGTTCTCGCGGGGTTCATCCCAAAGCCCCGCAGCCACAATGATTTTAATTTGGAGGTACACACCATGACTAACACAGATATTTTCGATCGCATCTATAAGCGCTTTTGCACGGAGTACAGCGACAGCAGCCGCGGCAATTGTGAGCGCTGCCCCCTTTACCGCCCCTGCGCTATGTGCGAATGTATGCCAAATGACTACTGGACTTTACCGGATGACAAGGCGGAGCAGATTTTTAAGCAGGGACTTACCGAAGCCCTCGCCGCTTACGATGCGCAGCACTAAAGGTTCTCGCGGGTTCACCCTTAAAGCCCGCACCCATAAATCTTTGATTTGGAGGCATTACCATGAACACCATCAAGCACACCGAGTACAAACACAACGGCAGCCGCGTTATCCTCGACACCTGCGAACTCGCGCCGGGCAAATACGAGACTATGCTCCTGTACCCCAACGGCCACGAGATTGCCTGCCGCACGGCACGCACCGAGGCGGACGCAATCGCAGACTTTGACGAGCTGCTGACCGCCTACCCGGCAGACACCAAGCCCGCAGCACCCAAGCCGCTTACCGGCAAGTACGCCAAGCTCCGCGACGATCTGCGCAAGGTGTACGAGATCGGCAAAGCCGCAGCCGCACAAGTTGAGGACGGCGGCACCTGCAATTTAGATGCGCCCTCGCTCCTGCTCCCGCGCTGGCAGTCCGCCAAGATTGAGCAGGCTTGCAAGGAGGCCGGATGCGGCTGCTTTGAGTGGAAGTGCTTTAACCGGCGTTGGGTTATCTGCTTCCACATTCCCGGTCAGGCATACAAGCGCGAGACCGCTGCCGAGGTAATGACCAAGGCGCTTGCTGATATGGGCTATGATGCCCTTACCTACTGCGCTATTGACTAACCATCTTAACCACACCCGCCCCGGAGGTCACGAGGGCAGAAAGGACTTACCATGGTACGCATCACAAAAGCAGAATACGACCGCATCGGCAACGACTACAAATCCACCTATCAGGATTACCAAGGCAATCACCCGGAATGGGTTGGACGCCGTTGTGCATTTCTTCCCGGATACGGTACTATCTTATTCATTGAGGGTGTCAGCTTTGAAATTGTTTAATCTCCCGCCCGGCTCACGCACCCGCGGCGGAACATATTGACACTACCCCGCACATCGGGGTACAATTATCACAACAGCGCAAAACCTAAAGTCCTGCATATCGGACTTACAACGTGATACACTATTCACAACAAATAAGGAGGAAAAAATATCATGGCAGATTTAAGAGTTTGGGACAACGCAGGCAACATGATTTCTAACAAAACCGTACAGGATTGGATTGATTTTTACAAGGCGCAGGGCTACAGCGGCAACTTTTTCATCAATAAAAAGTGCTATGATTTCTTCACTCTTTCCGTCCGCACCCCCTACGATGTGGACAAATCCAAAGTTGTAACCAAAATCGACAACGGTTACTACGGCACGCCGGGCATTATCACCGAGTAAAGGAGGCAGCAAAATGAAAATTCAAGTAGTGAAAGACTACACGACGAATTTTGAGGGCGATGTTTATACCATCGACCTCAGCCGCAAATTTGAGGGATTCGAAACCGGAGATTTGATCTGTTATGCTTGCCCGTTCTCGCCTGCTATGCCGCTGCAACTCGAACTTGCAATCCGGGCAGACGGCTCCTTGATCTTCCGGAGCTGGAGATTTGTCGATGGCGAAGGGAACCATTACCTTCACACGCGCGAGCTTTCCGAGGCCGACTGTAAAGGCATCCAAACGCCATTCATTCCAACCGAAGCGCAGACTGATACAGTAAATGGTCTGTTTTCAGGCCGAATTAAGTTCGAGGGTCTAAAACTTGCGGTAGGCTCTACTCTCCAACGCATTTGCCCTATCGACTTGCAGCGCGAAGAAAAGCTGATCGGCGAAAAGATTTATCTTGCCTGATTGTATCAATGTTATGACAAACCCCGCTCACCAAAGCCATAAGGTGAGCGGGGTTTGTCATTATACGACTGTTGTTCGGTTCCGCAGGACTCGCACCCGCTTTCAGCAACTATGCAAACCGGTATACCTCCACAGGGAGGTATGAACGCTATCGTCGCGTCTGTACGTCGGGCTTTTACCGAGGCTTGCGCCGCTGTCCAGAACGGTTTGTATGAAATCCAGAGAGGTATTACCTCACTTTCGCAAGTTTACTTGTGTTTCCGTTCTGTGTGATTAGGTTGTTTATTGCAAGAGATAAACAGACTGGTGCTCTTTCGCGGCGTGTACTTAGCCACCCGAAAGCGCCGTATCGGCTTTGTAACTTTGTTAGCAAACTGGTGTTTTGCTCTCGGCTCACTAAGTCCGTGTGAGTGCTTATCCAGTAGCACTCGCCCTCTCATTATGGGCTGTTCGGCGTTGCTCTCCGTCGTGTCGCAGTTGCTATCGGTCTGTAATCCGGCTGATTCCCTCGTAAGGTTACAGCGGGGAGCGACCCCGGTTGCGGCGTGCCTGCAAGCACCCGCTGAACTCTGCAAAGCCGTTGCAGCAGCTTCACAGGCGTTCGGAAACAGCGCTCGTCTTTCCGAGCTGTCAGAATATTATCGTCCTCGTTGGAGGCGTTGTGCTCCCTCCGCCTCATGCAGCTTCGGGAACAGATTGCCTTGCACGTTGTCCACCATGCAAGGCTTGCAAAAGTCCGCCACGTTGCCCTTGGTTAATCCATACGTTACCCGTCCGACCTCACGCAGCCATCCGGGCATGTTTGCGGTGCCTGTTGCCCGCAGGCTCCGCATTCCATTCTCATTGTAGCATAAATGTTATTACTCCGTCACCCTCATGCAGGCTTTGGAGCATATCGGCGTGCCGCGCAAATGACACGCCAAAAGAATAGAAAGGATAATCAATGCCTTCGTTCCGCGAAAGGCGTTTTGCTCCTCCGCCCTCATGCAGACTTTGGAGCAGGTCAGCGGCAGGTCTCCCCACCGCTTTAAGTAGGTATTTGGGGTTAAACAGAAAGGCTTGTCACCCGTCAGCCCTCACGCAGGCTTTCGGGCGTGTACCCGCCTTTCGGCGGGCTGAAAGTGGAGGAACGAAACTCCGTGATTCCGTCCTTTAGGGCTTTTATCACGATATCATTATACCACCATTCTTTGTAGTATTGTGTAGTCCGTTTTCCACAGCTTTATGCACAACCTGTGCGTATATGTTTTACTGCCCGCAACGCCCGTGCGTGCATCTTTCCGCGAACGTGCACTTCGTTGTAATTCATTCTCTCGGCGGTCTCTCTCCATGTCCGACCGTTTACATAGTGTTCGATCAGCAGCACCCGCAGCGCCGCATCCTGCACCTTTGCCGTGGTGCTGATAATCTCGGCCTTAATCAGTGCAAGCCGTTCCTGTTCTTTCTGTATCTTTTCGGATAGGGCAAGATATGCATCCGCCTTGTTTGCGGTCACGTCACCGCCGCCGCCCGGCGTGTCCTTGATCGTTGCCGTTGCGCTTGTCGCCCGTGTCCACGCCCTTACTCGTGCTTCTTCCAACGCAGAGATCGACTTTTCAAGGTCAATCCCTCGTCTGAGCCATTCCTTAGTCGTCGTGTGCCACTACCTCCTCCATACCGTGCTGTGTATATCGCCTACGGCGGCTGATTCTCGCCGCCTTGCGGACGCAAACCACGCCCGGTTCACATCCGCGCGATTTCCCCGTGTCGATCAAATAATGACACGCCCATACCTTAGACCCTTGGCTTGTACCAAGTACCCGCCAGTATGCGCACCCAGCGCATTCGCTTTTCTTTTTCATGCTAATGCTATTCCATTCTCCCGCAGTTCTTCAATCAGATCGTCGATCTTAACGTATTTTCGGGCGATACTGTCTGCGAGGTAGTTTGTTTCGTCCCATATCCGCCGTAATCGGTCATAGTCGTACCCTTCTTTATCCCGTAGAACGCTAAACATAATTGCCCATGTAGACGCAACCGCCGTGTTCGTTGCGTCTCGTTTGGCTTTTTCTATGTCACCCTGCGTCGCCGGTATTCGGTATGGGTTGACTTTCTTTTTCTTCGCCATTTCCGTACCTCCAATTTTCATACCGCCGCATCTCGTCCAGATACTGCCGCATCTCCGCGCTATACCGCTTCACTCGTCCATCCGCTCCAACATATCAAGGTACTTCCGTGCCATCGCCGCCACCTGTATAGCCTCGCAAGCCGCTGCTTCGGCGTACTGCTCAACCAGTGCCACATGCTGTGCCGTCGGGATACCGTCACGGATACGGTGCCAGAGCTGCTCCATTGCCATTTCGATACTGTCGCATTCTTCCCGTAGCTCCTCGGATTCCTCCTGCATTATCGCCCATCCCTCGTGCTCCGAGTGAAACTGCGGAAAACGCTCATTTGCGCTTTCCAACTCCTTTTCCACCAGCATCTTTACATCTTCACTCACTGCGTTCATCGTTTTCCTCCTGCGTAAACGCCGCTCCGCAATTTGCGCAGAATCGCGGTTTTCGATACCTTTCGTTGTTCACCATCATCGTATCCGCACAGCAAGATATACACTTGTAAACCTCGGTGTACCATTCCTCCACGCCCATCTTGATGTACTTAGCCGTCATGCGAATCCTCCTAACGCTGCTTTAAGCAGCATAATCGCCAGTGCTGCCAACGTGCAGCCTGTAAACACCAACAGCATTCCGATCAATACGCGGAACGCAATTTCTTCAAAATTCACCGTATCACCTCAAACACAAATCATCGGCGGGTGCGGAATCTCCGTATCTACCGGTTTCCATAGGTGCAGGCAGTACGGATAATTGTTGATGTACTCCGACTTAGGCGGGTGGAACTGCATAACGCGCTCGTCCTCGCCGAAAAACATGTCCTTAATCGCGCACATCTCGTCCCACGTCGGGCAGCACTTGCGCTGCGCAGAGCCGGGCGAAACGCTGACGTGCTCCCATCCCATGCCGTTGCTTGCAATCACGCGGAACGACTTGCCGCCGACAAACACCTTGAAAACACCGTTTCCGCTGTCGCCGGTGCAGCCGTAAAACTCGCGTTCTCTGTCTTTCAGCCGGAACTTGTCCAGCTTGTGCAGGTTAATCATTCTGTCCACCTCCATAATGTTCAACAATGTACTGGTTCGCCGTGGTTTCCGGCGCGGTTTTCCATGCAATCAAGCCGATCACGTTCGTGAGCAACATCACACCGACAAAAATCAATCCGCAGGCAGTGTATAAACCAAACACCGGTACCCCTTCGCTGTTGCATATGACACAAGCCAAAAGGATAAAAATTGATAAACCTATCGCCAGTGCGCCCAAAATTACAAGCCATTGAAACTTGACCGATTCCCGCGCAATAACCTCCTGCACCAGTGTTTCCGGTGTAACGCCCATCTGGGCAGCGATTTCAGAGATGGTCATTCTTCCACCCTCCTTATAGGTTCGTATTCCCCTAAAACATAGTCACTTGCTCGTTCTAAAAGAGCCGGATTATCTCTGAAAAATCCCAGTCCTTTGTTGCAGCTGTTGCATAACATGCCCCGAATTCTTCCGGATTGATGAGAATGGTCTATTACCAAATTCTTTTCACTTCCGCATATCTGGCATTTTCTTATTAGTGAATCGTATTCTTCTTTGGTTATTCCGTATGCGCTTTTTGCTTTCGTAAAAGCAACCTTGTCTTTGTTTTTATTGACCCAGTTTCTATGCTCTTCTCTGCATTTTTCGATATTATTTTTATATCTTTCAGCGCTTTGTTTTGAGCAGCACTTTTTACACCAAGAAGTCAACTTTCCTTTATGTCTGCCTGATTTCTGAACGTAAAATTCAGAATCCTCCAATAGTTTCCCACAGCGAGGGCATTTCTTCAAAGTACGTTTCCTCCCTAACAGCCCGTCCACCGGACAGCTTCAATCACAACAGGTTTCTTTCTGAACTTCATTCCGTTACTCCCTCACATTCCGCCCCGCATGCCGCATAGCCTGCAAGATCAATCCAACTGTCAGCCTTTCCGCCGCCTGCTGCAATGCGTGCAATCTTGAGCAGCGCCATCATTACAGCAACGTCCTTTGCCTCTACGCGCACGTTCACGCCCCTTGTGCAGGCTTTATTAAGATACGCCTCCCACAGCTCCGCAATCGCTTTGAAGTTATCCTCCGGCGTGCCGTAGTCCTGCTCGCGCTGTCCGCATACGCACTTCTCCGCCGCTTGCAGGATGTCCGCACGGGTCAGTTTGCGCTTTGCGTCCTCGCTGTTTTCCTCGACTACCTCGCGGATGTCGGGGGTGTCGTCAATCACTTCAAAGTCGAGTAAGTGCGCCACTTCCTTCGGATTTTCATTCGCGTATTCTTCGCAGCATTTCGTACCTCTCCTGCGATATAACACACAATTAAAGCAATACCGCTGTTTTTGGCAATGCTCACCGACCACCGACTCAATGCTGCCGTACACCTTGCCGTTTTTCTTGAATATCATCGTTTGTCCTCCTGCTCCATACGCTTAATAGCGTTTTGCACAACCGCTACAATCGAACAACACTCACCAATCGTGAGATACGGTGCGATATCTCGTACCGTTGCGATAAGGGCACGCGCCGCCGCCGGTTTAATTGGCCTGTCAAATACTTCATTGTTAATTTGAGCCATTGGTCGCCCTCCTGTTCCATGCTTCAATCACTTTTTCAACAGCGCTGGTTTTGTAGCATTCATTGTCCACCAAAATTTTTGAAGAAGCGCGACATTTAGTACAAAGCACTCTTACGCCGTCATTTACAAACAACCTCGCTTCTCCACCACAGAAAGGACAAGATTTAAGTTCAATCATTATCTGCGCCTCCGTCCATTTTCGCGCCACAGCAATCACAATACGCAGCGCGGAAATCATCCCATGTATGTTCTTCACCACAGCCGGAACAAATTTGCATTCCGCCTTGCTCAATCCAGTGAGCGCGCTTAACCAGCGCAACGTCGGCGGCAGGTGCTTTCAGAATAGCTTCAACGCAATCATCATATCCGCGCCGGTACATAGGCGAGGCGTTGTATGATTCCATTGCTCTGAGTTGTGCCAGTAACTCTTCTCTCGCAATGTATTCAGCCATTGTCCGCACCTCCGTCCTTTCTCTCACCGTAGCTGCAAAAATCGTCCGGCTTCGGTGCGTCCTCTGGCGTAATCCGAACGACTTGGAACATTTGGCATCCATACCATTGTCCGCCGTTGTTATCCGCAAACCACTTGCAATCCTTGCACCGCACCACCGGCACAACGTCGGCGGCTGGTAATTTCCCGATAGCGATTTCCGTTTCGCACAATTTACGATACATTGCGTGTTCAAAACCTTTGAACGGCTTAAACTGCTGGAATTCGTTTTCTAAATAGGTCAAAAGATTGACTGCTTTGTGCTTCTCAATGTATTCAGCCATTGTCCGCACCTCCGTCCTTTCTCTCGCCGTAGCTGCAAAAATCGTCCGGCTTCGGTGCGTCCTCTGGCGTAATCCAAACGACTTGGAACATTTGGCATCCATACCATTGTCCGCCGTTGTTATCCGCAAACCACTTGCAATCCTTGCACCGCACCACCGGCGCAACGTCGGCGGCAGGTGCTTTCAGAATAGCTTCAACGCAATCATCATATCCGCGCCGGTACATAGGCGAGGCGTTGTATGATTCCATTGCTCTGAGTTGTGCCAGTAACTCTTCTCTCGCAATGTATTCAGCCATTGTCCGCACCTCCGTCCATCTTAGCCCCGCATACAGGGCAGTAATTCCAGTTGTTCAGGCGATACTCGCTCTCTGTCAGTGCGCAGCCGCAGTTGGTGCACCTGACAGCTGCGGCACCACTCGGGAACGTATATCTCCCGGAATCATCCCACCGCCCATGCACCACCGGCGCAACGTCGGCGGCAGGAACGTCGCGCAACTCCCAAAGCGGATTAAGCCCCTTTAGGTGCGCTTCTCCGACTGCATCTTCCGCCGCTTCACGCTCAATATACTCAGCCATTGTCTACGCCTCCGTCCATCTTCGCCCCGCAGTTGGGGCAGTAGTTAGGGAGCCAATAGTTCCACTTCGTTGCGTCCAGTCCTTCCGTTGATTTCTCTCCGCACAATGAGCAAGTTTCGTCTGCGTTCCACCACCCATGCACAACCGACACAACATCGGCGGCAGGCGGCGAGGCAACAATCTCCATTGCCATGGCACCGTCGGAACCGTCCACCCATTTTGCCGCCATCACCGCTCTTATGGCAGTATCCCGCTTAATGTATTCAGCCATTTTCGCACCCCTTTCCCAAATGAGTTGCACTTTTCTGCTTCTCAAAGTAAAACTCAATCGGCTTTTCATTCTCGATCACATTCCCGTAAACTACGCCAACCTTATAGATGTAATTTTCGCGCAGCTTTCTCGGAATTTCCGCGATGTAGCGCCGGAATGTTTCCAGCGTATGGGCTCGCTTGTAATGATTGCACATTCGACAGGACGGCATGAGATTCGAAATATCATCTGTCCCCGCATCTTCAATTCCCCATGCCCTCAGTGGGAGAAAATGATCTACTTGCATATCTTTGTATGCAATCTCTCTGCCGCAATAAGCACAGTGCCCGTCGTATTTGCGGTATACTTCTTCGCGGATTTTCTTACTTATCGCCATCGTTTTCCTCCTCCGGCAACTCCGGCATCGGCATCCAATGGGTTACTTCACAGTCAACCGGGCAGTTATAAGCATCGTCCGGCGTGAAGCATCTGCTTTCCCACCAGCACTCCGGAATGATGTAATCGTCACGCTCTTCGTCATAACGACCATACTCACAGATATCGTTCCAGTTCCAATCGCTGTCTCCTACGAATAACGTCCCGTCTTCATGGATTGCTGTTGCAATAAATCGCCTGCCATTTCTATTGCAGACAATCATCACTTCGGTTTCGGGTTTTGGCAGGCGTTCGGTTATCGGAATCCACCGCACCACCGGCACAACATCGGCGGCAGGCACACTCGCAAGAGCCTGTTTTGCTTTATTCCAATCAAAGCCTTGCTCCGCAAGAGCTAAGTTCGCCGCTTCACGGTCAATGTATTCGACCGGAGTTCTCCAATCATCAATAAACTTATTCCACATCGTTTTCCTTCACCCTTCTTTCTTCCGCTTCTTTCAGCGCATGAAAAGTCGTCACATACACACGCCATAGAGATTTTATCGGTATTTAGTTGTTCTCCTCTCCTGTTCAGCTATGATTGACGCGGCACCAATGCCGCTGTGCTTTCTTTTTCCTTGCCGTCCGGCAGGCACCGCAGAAACGGTTCTCTTTCCTCTCGTAGAACGTGCCGCCGCACCGAGCGCAATACTGCGGACGGATACGCCGAAATTCTGTGCAGTCATCGCAATTCGCGCATCTGGCAGAGCACCCACCGAAGTCGTCCCAGTTCTGGCACATAAAACGCTGCCAATACGGATCGTAGCCCAGGTCATTCGCCCGTTTCCGCAGTAGACCCTCGAGATATGACAGCTGCTTTCGCACCTCCGTCCTTGTAGCGGACAAATGCACCGCCTGTTTGACTTTCGGTTCCGGCGCACCGGCTCCCCACGTACCATCGCCCATGTATTCGCGCACCTTATCCGCGTTTTCGGTCAGATACACCGTGTAGACCTTTCCGCGCACCGCCTTTTCCGACTTGCCGAGCGCTTGTCCAATTTCCATGTAGCTGTCACCGTGACGGATACCGTCCGCCAGAATCGCATAGTCGCGCTCGTTCCACACTGCGCTTTTGCCGTGATTATCTGCCTTGACTGGGCGATTCTTGATTCCGAGATCACGACATCGATGCTGGATTGCGCCAGTCGTGCGGTGCAGCATCTCTGACAGCTCCGCCCATGTATATTTGTGCTGACTGAGCAGCATTTTAAGGCGACTGTCCTCGTCTGCCGTCCACGGGTCTTTGCGTTGGATCGCGCAGGCGCGGTAATCCTTTTTGCGCTGCTCTGCGACCCACGACGGTTCCCAGCCGAGTGCCAGCGGCTCCATTTTCGAGAAGTCGAGGAAACTGCGGTTGCGCTCCGCCCATTCCCAGAACTCCTCCAGATAGACCACGGGAAAGCTGCACTGGCGAACTTTCTTTCGGTGTACCGGCAGGCCACGGTTCTCTACCCAGCTTTTGCGCTGGTAGGTTGTGCCGCGTTCCCTTCCTGTCACTGTGGCGAGCAGCTGGTTCAGCGTGACGTACCCGCCTGCCATCAGCACGGCTCCCAAGCCGAGCCGCTGTGCCCGAACAACGACCGCGTTCTCCGTGCGGTTCAATTTCTTCGCGATGGCAGGCACCGATGCATAGCCCCACTTCTCTGCCAGATAGCTTTCATCCTCCGATGTCCATGGGCGCTTGCCGAGCGGCGGAGATTTACGCTTGCGAACCGCTGCCGCTATTTCCATCTCTCATTCTCCTTTCAAGCGAATTACATCGGGTTGTATTACCCATTTTCGCGCTCCTCACGATTCACGCTCGCCTCATTAGAAAATTCATCAGGATACCGTCGTTCCAGCTTCTCGATGTTTGCCTGCATGATGTACTCCAACGGCACGTTCAATATACTCAGCCATTGTTTTTCCTTTTCCGCAAAGCCATAATCAGTTCATCGGTTTTCACGGTTATCACCTCAAAAAACGTATTTTTCGTGTGCGATCTGAAGATCGCTCTCTCGCACATCCAAGTAAATCTGTGTCGTAGAAAGCTCTTCATGCCCGAGCATCATGGAAACCATTTCGATCGGCATACCGCGCCGCAGAGCAAATGTTGCACAAGTCCGGCGAAAACGGTGTGCATGAGCGCCCTGAACGCCCGCCCTTTCAGCAACGCGCTTACACAAGCAATTCACGCTTTCGCGTGAGAAATGCCCCTCTGCGACCATATCCGGATTTCGAAACCAAGCCTCCTTGCGTGATGGCTTCGCAATGCGCCTCGGAAACAGATATTCGTTGTTATCGCTGCGTTCCTTAAGATATGCATTGATCGCAACAAGAGCTCTTGCACTCAGGTATACCGTCCGCACCTTGTCGCCTTTACCGGTCACAGTAATTTTATCGCCGTTGATGTCGTCCTTTCGGATTGCACACACCTCTGCGGCGCGGCATCCGGTAGACAGCAGCGTTTCGATTATTGCTGTTTCAAATGACGTTCTGCAAGCTACACGCATTCGCTCAACTTCCATATCAGTAAACGCCGGCTCTTTTCTGCGCTTGCACTTAATAGCTTCCACGCGATCTATCGGATTTCTGGTTATAATCTCTTCTTTAGTCAAATAGGTGTAGAAGCTGGACAGAAACCGTCTAACGTCATTGCAGTATGTCTTCGTTCGTCCTTTGGTCATCAGTTGAGCGATATACACCTGTATATCCTCGCTGCGCACCTCGTCCGCATTTTTCTGGATTGTACGCAAGAACAGTCCCACGGCTTGCAGATAAACTTCTATTGTGCGCGGACTGCGGCCTGCAACTGCTTTGGCGACTGCAAATCGCTTCATCAGCACCTCATTGCGCGTTTTGCCATAGGGCACGATTGCTGTTTCCTTTGGGCGGACATCGTAATCATACAGAATGATCTCCAGCTGACTCTTGACAATCTGCAGGTCGCTGTCTGACTGTATATACACATCCAGCAATCGGTCGATCAATTTTTCTGTCAGTTGCACATCATCATCTCCCATCGTATCCGTTCACACCAGGCATCTGACAAATACAATCCCGGCATGAACCAGATGTCCTGCCCTGCTTTTCGGCGTGGAATGATTTTTCCCACTGCCGGGTTTGACAGTGTATCCGCAATCACCACATAACCGGCACAGCCAAGCAGACTGAGTTGAATGTAACACATCAGCGCCGCCGTGCGGTCTACGTCCTGCCCTACGAACAACGCCTGATCCGTTCCGATGCCCGTGTGTTTCAGACTGTTTCGCGCCGCGATCAGCGTTGCACCCGCACCGCACGCACAGTCGTTCACCTTACAGTATCCGTGTTCTGCTACCTGTTCGACAGCACTTCGGATCGTTACCGACGACAGCAGCCTGCACACACTGTACGGAGTGAAAAACTGACCATGCCAATGACTTCCAAGTTCCAGCCGCATAAACATATCACCAAGGAAATCCTGTTCTGGCTGCTCTTCCAGTGCCGTCACCATTTGTGAAAACAGTTCTGCGAAAACGCTCTGTTCCGCTCTGTCGTACTGCTGCATGATCTCGTTATACTGCTTTTCGCGCTTTTCCTGCATATCGCAGCGGTTTGACAACGCAATCGCAGTCAGCTGTACGAAGTCGCTCCACACCTGCCATGCACTTGTATGGCTGCATAGTTTTTGGAACGTCTGGCAGAAAGTTTTCTGTGCCTCGGTTTGAAAAGCAGGTGCTTTCATTTTGTCAGCAGCTCCTTCCGCAGCTCCTTGAGCTTGTCCGTCAGTAGGCTCTCGGCCTTGCTCTCGGCTTTCAGCTTGCCGCCCTGTCCGCAGAATTTACATTTAACCTGTTTCATCCTCATCCGCTCCCAAAATTTCTACCACAATCCTCGGATTCTTCGCGTCCACCTCAAAGTGATCTTCAAATCCTCGGATATTCTTCCAACCGTCGTTCGACAGATACCGCGCTTTAACAAGCGCATCCTGAATAACCTTGCGCCCGAACGCGCAGATATTATCCTTGTCCCGCCGTCGGTCTTTCTCATACCACCGGTAAATCATATACACCGGCTCCTGAAACTCCGCACCGCCAAGTTGCCGTGCCGCGTGCATCACAACGGTTTCGCACTGCTTTTTCAGCCGTGCCCCCTCCTGCCGGTGTCGTCTCTCTGCCTCGATCAGCTCATTCAGTCCCGGCAGCGGGCCTTTGATTACAAATTTCATCTTTCACCTCTGCTGGCTTTCACTCGTGCCGCCCACTCATTTTCCCAGTCACTGGCGGCGGGCGCACCGTTAAACATCGGCGCATCCGTTTTGGTTTTCTTCGGCTTGTCTTCGATTCTGTCCCAAATGACACCCTTCCAACCTTGCGACATACTCAGCCGGATAACCTCGGCTACTGCCTGTTCTCCGTGCTGCTTTACGCGGTTTTCAATCATCGTGAGAAGGTTTCTGAGACCAGTTGGCTCGTATGCATCCCTGCGCTCCTTCTTGTATCTAATCCAATCTTGAACCGCCGAACATACCGGCTCCGAAAATCGTTCCGTCAGGTCGAGTTTCTTATCGGCTTCTTGGGTCTTTGTTTTCGGCTTAGGCTTCGACGGACATTTTGCCGCTGTCGGCACTTCGTCCGGCGCACTTTGATACTCGTCATACTTGCTGACGGTAATCACGGTGTAGTGCCGATTGGTTTCCACCGTGATTTCGCCGGTCTTTTTCAGTTTACCGAGCGCCGTCCGTACCTGTTGCACAGACAGTCCGCTTTCCGCCGAGAGTGCCGCATAACTTGTTGCAAACGCACCGCGTGGTATTTCTATGCCCTGCCACTCGCAAGCCTTATAATTGGCTCTCAGCAGGATGTGAAGCCATAGCTTGCAGGTGGGGAGGTCTTTGTACCACCCCCACTCTGTAAGCGCACGGTGCAGCTTAATGTGCCCGTTCATCGTCCCTCACCTTGTCTTAAAACGGCAGCTCGTCGAATTCTTCATCCGTTGAGATAAAATCGCTTTCTTCCTGCTTCTGTGGCTTTCCCTCGCTCTTGCCGCCGCAGAAGTCGATGCTTTCGCACTGCACTTCCCAAGAGCGGCGCTTATTGCCGTTCTTGTCCTGCCAGTCACGGCTTTCCAAACGGCCGGAAACAATGCACATATCGCCCTTGTGGAACCATGTGCTTGCGTGCTCTGCCAGCTTGCCCCACAAGACAACGGAACAGAAGTCGCTCTGATATTCTCCGTTGTTATCCTTTCTGCTGCGTTGTACCGCAATCGTACCGCTTGCTACAGCCGTATTAGACTGCGTGTGTCTCAGCTCCAAATCCTTGGTAAGCCGTCCCTGTAAGATGATCTTATTCAGCATTTGCAAATCTCCTTCGTGATGTACGATTTCAGTTCTTCCGGCGTGTAATACACCCGAGCGCCGATACGCACGCAGCGGATATAACCCGCCTTGTGGATTTCGTCCAGTGTGTCCACGCTGATGTTCAGCGCATCCGCCGCTTCCTTGCGCGTAAGCAGTAACTTTTCCATTTATCGTCCCGTCCCTTTCGTATACTTCTGGTTTTCCTCACTCCACAGCGGATAGAGGCTTTGCAGGTACTCCCGCATTTCCCGCTTGATTTCCTTTCCGTCGCCCTGATCCATTTCCCGGTGACACTCCGGGCACAGCATCACAAGGTTTGTCGTGATACCCATGCCGCCGCGTGCTCTCGATACAAAATGGCACGCTTGCAGCACACCGCCTTTCCCGCAGTGGCGGCAAATGCCGCCGTCCCTCTCCCAGCATTCGCGCCATACCGCCGGACTGATGCCGGTAAACTTGGTCTGCCGTCTCATTCTTCCATGTCCTTTCTCGCCGCGCGTTCCAGTCTGCGCTTTGCCGTCCGGCGATTTGCTTTTTTCATCTTTGCCCAACCTCTGTGGTTATAAGCCCAGCACTCGTATTTGTGCGAAAATTCGCCGGGGTTTCTTGCAAATCTCTTGTAGTTTCTCCACTTCATACCCCGCGCTCCTCCGGCTTCCATTTACTCAGCCAACCAATCACCGTACTCTCCGGTTCGGTTTCAATACCCTGCTCCTTGCAGTCCTGCACGATCAGATTGATAAGCCGACCCATCTGTAAGGTGTTGTAAGTGCTCGACCCGTAGAAGCACATCAGATAACCGCCATTGCAATCCTGCGTTACCCATCCGAGGCCTTGCTTGCTCCACAGGTCAGCGATAAAGTCTCTCTGCTGACCGTTCACATACGGCACAAGTCGATAATTGTCCCCGATTTCGGGGATGAACTGCCGGTACACTTCCTCCCGCTTGATACCCAGCTTTGCAGCCAGCTTGCCCATGCAAGCCCACGCATAAGCGTTTGCCCGCCCTGAGCGCTTGTCATACCTGCGCTTCACCTCTGCGCAATATAACTTGCCCTCTTTCATCTGCTCGCACTCTACGCGCGCCATAGGCGCGTTCTTGATGTGCAGACACAGCCAGTTTCCGAGGTCATTGTGCACTACATGCGCACGATCGAATTCATGCGTCATTGCTCATCGCCTCAATCTGTTTCAGCTTGTCGTTCAACTCGATCAACGCGGCGTTCATCTTCACAATGTCGCCCGAATCCGCCTTGTAATGCTTTTCCCAAACAGCCTGTGCATTTTCCTTACTGCCCGTTACCTTAACAAGCAGTTTCTTGACCTCGTTTGCCTTGGCTCTAACAGCCTCCACAGCCGGGTTCTCTGTATGCTTGCTCTTCGGCGTTACCTCGTGCACCTCTGCGTCCGGGTCTTTCATTTCCTCGGTCGGAATGCAGAACACCTGAAAGCAGGCATACTTAAACGCAATGCTCATAGCCTTGTTGGTTGCCTTGTCGCCGCTGTCCATGCCCTCACCGATCACAACGCACTGCACACTGCTACCGTCCTTGGCGTAAAACGTGTACCGCACCGTGCAGACCGAGTAAATCAGATTTCCGCCTCGGTTTGTCTGTCGCTCCTCGCGCTTCTGGTCGATGATCTCCGGCACAACAAACAATCCGTGCTGCACCATAACCGGCTGCAAAGCGTTCATCACGTCGTCAACGCCGCGATACTTGAATCCCTGCTGTGCGTTTTTCTTTTCCTTGCCGATTACGCCAATATCGGACATAACGCCGATAATCGCCTGATAAATTTCTGCCATATCACTTCACCTGCAAATTCATGTTTTCCACCAGTTCCGCGCCCGGTACTGTCTCGCCCGCTTTCAGCAGCTTGCCGATTGCCGTCTTGTCCGGCTTGCGGTCGATAACCACCTTGCACAAATCGTCCGGCACCATTACGTCATTGGTAATGTTCACCTGCATACTCTTGCGGAACGACAGCGCAGCCTTCGACGTGCTGATCTTGTCTTTGCCTACAGCAAGCATACTGTCTGCAAGGTGCTGCTTCATGTACTCCATGCGCTTCTTGGTCGCATCCTCTCGCGCTTTGAGGTTGTCACGCTCGTTCTTGAGCGCCTTAACCTCCGCGTCAAGGTTCTTGATGGTGACGGCATACGCTTCGGCCTTGTCCTCAAACGCCGCGTCCAGACCGTCTACAGCCTCAAAGCCGCTGACCTCGCCGGTCTCAGGGTCTACCGTGATAGCCTGCATTGCAGTCGCAAATTCCTGCGTCAATTCGTATAAATTCATGGTTCGTCCTCCTGTTCAAAGTCCTGCACAGCAATCCGTAAATCAAGCAAGAAGTTCTTAATCTCGATGCTGAATAGGTGTTTGTAATCCTCCAGATACAACCCGATAGCTGTTTCCGCCTCGCGCATATCCTGCAGCTTGTTAAGCCTGTTCTGGTCTGCCCTCTCCGGCGGCTCTAACGCCCGCTCGGGGCAGCCGGAGATAGTATCACGCATTGCGCAGTGCCTCCAAAACATCCTCGTCACGCACGATTTTCGTTTTCCCGTCTTTCGTTTTCGCCCATGCTTCATCACCAATGCGGGTATAATATTCCTTCGCCCCAGTGATCTTTTTGTCTTCGACATTCATCAGCCAAACCGAAGCGGTATACCCCAGTGTAGAAACATTCATGTCGATTCCTGCATCCACTTCGCTGTTCTGCTTTTCAAGAACCAGATCAAGCAGGCTGTGAAACAGCTTCTTGTTCTTGTCTTTCATTATTCATCCACCTCTATAATCGCGCCGTTTTTCAGCATATAAAACGTATCCGCTTTGATGGTTTCTCCATCTACGCAAACAGCCTGAACGCCTAAAATGTGCATTTTTTCATCACGTTCCGTGAGCACCAGCCAACAGCCGACAGCGCCTTTCGCTTTGCTGCCATACCCGGTAACGACCGCAATGCTTTCCGCTCCTCCAACCGTGGCGGCGCTCTGGTAGCCCGTGTTTGTGGCGGCGCTCCAGTTGCCCGTGTTTGTGGCGGCGCTCTGGTCGCCCGTGTTTGTGGCGGCGCTCTGGTCGCCCGCGTTTGTAGCAGCGCTCCAGTTGCCCGTGTTTGTGGCGGCGCTCCAGTTGCCCGTGTTTGTGGCGGCGCTCTGGTCGCCCGTGTTTGTGG
>ERZ827104.416-NODE-416-length-47469-cov-4.190577_pt1 | contig 47469 bp, 39 predicted proteins | sample MGYA00519781_ERZ827104 | MGnify/ENA primary metagenome ERZ827104 (study PRJEB31778, sample SAMEA3449257) | human gut metagenome | biome: human gut; feature: human-associated habitat; material: faeces | place: United Kingdom | collected 2010/2012 ...
AAGATGAACTTGTCGTAGTTCTGTTCACTGCTGACCTTGTAGCGGAAGGTGAGGGTTTCGCCCGCGCTCATGGTAAGACTGAGAGAGATCGCGGAGGTGCTGCTGTTCACGCCCTCGTTGCTGCTCTTTGCATAGTCGTCGAGAACCGCCCAGGGATAGCTGCCCGCGCTGGTGAAGTTCAGCTCGCCGCCGGGAACGTTGAGTGCGGATTCGAGGGTGTAGAGCAGGTTAACTTCCTTGACCCATGCGCAGTCGCTGCCCGCTGCACCGCTGCCGTCCTTAACATAGCGGAAAGCAAAGGTGTGGTCGCCGCTTTCTTCGATGAGGTAATCGTACTGAGTCCAATCCGATGCGGTTGAAACTTCAAGAACAACATTTCCGTCAACAACAAACTGGAACTTATCGCCTGCGCCGCCGTCGAACTTGTAGTTGAAGCGGAAGGTAAGTCCGGAATTGATGTTTGCGGAGGTGCTGATTTCGGAGGTGCTGTTGTTCACGCCCGCATTGCCGCTCTTTGCAGCATTGCCGTCAACGGTCCAGGGATAGTTGTTGCCCTCGAACAGGAAGTTGCCGTTGCCGGTGTTGATAACGGAGCTGAGAGTTTCCTCAAGCACAACGTTGCGGATGTAGGCCTTGTCGTCGCCTGCCGCACCGCTTGCATCCTTGCTGAATTCCCAAGTGAGAAGCACATCGCCGTGGGTGGGAATGTAGCAGGTGTAGGTCTGCCAGTTTTGGCTTCCGCTTGCGGAGAAGAGTTCTTCGCCGTTTGCAAGGAAACGGAGATAGTCGTGGTTCTGTTCGCTGCTGACTTTGTATTCAAAGCTGATGCGCTGATATGAACCGAGGGTTGCTTTTGCGCTGAGGACGGAAGTGCTGTTGTTCACGCCCGCATTGCCGCTGAATGCGCAGTTTGCATCCGCATTCCAAGGATATTCGCTTGCGGAAGTGAAGTGCAGGAAGCTGCCTTCGCCGTTGATGATATTGTCAAACTTAAGCAGGTCGGTAACGTTCAGAATACCGGTGCCGCCGCCTTCGATGCCGACATCGATGGCAGCACCCTTGAGAGTGTTGATAACTTCGAATGCGCCCATGTCGGGGTTGAAGGTTTTAAGAAGTGCGCATGCTGCCGCAACGTGCGGAGTCGCCATGCTGGTGCCGTCCATTTCGGTGTAGCCGCCGCCCATGCGGACGCTGCGGATGCCGACACCGGGAGCGGTAATGTCAACGATTTCGCCCACGTTGGAGAAATCGGCCATAAGCTTGTTCCTGTCGTGTGCCGCAACGGTAACGCAGTCGGGAACGTTTGCGGGGCAGCGGGTGGAAGCGTCGGAACCGTAGTTGTTGCCTGCCGCAACGCAGTAAACGATGTCGTTGTGTGCCATGCCCTCGGCAACAACTTCAACGTATGCATTGTGGTCGGTGTCGCAGGGGCCGCTGAGGCTGAGGTTTGCCGCAGCCGCGCCGTTGAGGGAAGCGTATTCCATTGCAAGAATGATCTCTGCGGAATTACCGTAACCCTCGGCATCGAGAACTTTCAGAGGCATGATTTTGACGTTGGGAAGGTTGCCGTCAATGATGGTGCCTGCGCAGTGGGAACCGTGGCCGTGGTCATCCTCGGGGTTGCTGTCGTTGTTTACAAAGTCATAACCCGGAACGGATCTGCCGACAAGATAGGGGTGATCGCTGTCGTAACCGGTGTCGATAACGGCAACAACGACTTCGGGAAGGTTTTCAACGCCGCCGGCATAGTCGAGCATCCACTCATTGTAGTTGAAAGCATCAACATAGTCCGCACCGTAACCCCAGCTGAGGAATTCGTTCACGCCGGGTTCCTGATCCGCCTGCATGACGATATCGGGTTCGGCATACTGAACGCCCTTTACAAGCTCAAAAGCTTCGGCCGCTTTGCGCGCTTCTTCGGAAGTTCTGTACTGAATAATGTGCCAGTCATTGTAGCCGTTTACATGCGCAACGGAGCCGGTGTAGTCCAGCTCTTCGGCGCTCTTGACGATGATTCGTCCGTTTGCATAGGGGTCGGTATCCGCTGCTTTTTTGGTATATTCAGCGGAATACTTTTCGGTCATGTTGTGCAGTCTGCCGGCAAAAGCAAGCAGATCTTCGCTGCGCTTTGCGTTATCGGCAGCGGTGACGGTCCCTTCGGCAAAGCTGCCGACGGGAACGATGAGGCTGAAGCACATGATAAGCGAGAGCAGCAGTGCAGCAGTTTTCCTGAGATTCATTCGGTTTTCCTCCGTGTTATGTTTGTTGATTCGCTGCGGTGCATATCGTGTTTAAAGCGCCGAAGCAAATCTGTCCGTATAATATTATCAGAAACGGGGACTGAAGTCAAGAAAAATCTATAATCTATCGAAAAGTGAGAAAAAATCAGCATGTAGTGCAAAATGAAAAAAATACAGCTGCCTTTGCTCAGCGGAGACAAAGCCGAACGCCCCGCATTTTGCGCAAAAGCAGCTTGTTAATTAACTTGGTTTAACCGACGTATGCTCAAAAAGCGCGTGCCGCAAGCAGCCGCCGCATCAACATCAGTGCATCGACGGAATCAACGGTGCCGTCCCCGTTCACATCACAGGCGGCGAGCAGGATTCCGGGAACCCTGATGCCCATTGAGTGGCGAAGAATGCTCAGCGCGTCCGTAAACTCAACCGCGCCGTTGCCGTCCGCATCGCCGATAAGGTAAGGCAAGCCGAAATTTGCATAGACATGAAGGTTACTCCGAACATTATCAAAGTCTTCCGACCAACCGTAAAAAACATAACCGTTGTGCACGGGCAGAGGAGGTTCGACGGCGGAAAAACCGTAGTATATGTTTTGCTGCGAAAGGACTTCGCGCGTCATGCCGTCCTTAAATGTGACTGTGTACGTGCGCAGCGGCTCAAGCTCAATCGAAAACGGGCAGACGAGGATCTCCGTAAACGTTTTGGTTCGGCTTGTGAGAGAGGAGCTTGCCGTAACAATCGCTTTAAGTTCGTAGGCATAATGCCCGGCGGCAAGGCTTCCGAAACGAAGTGCGGCGTCAACAGCCGTGCCGGATATGTCAAACCCGCCATGAACGCCGGGCAGCACCGCGGCGGACATGAGCGTATCCCCGTCGCCGTCCGCAAACCTGCCATCAATGCGCGTTATGCTGTGCCGCGAAACAACGGTCTGCGTAAGCGCGAATGACCTTCCGAGAGGGAGCGTTCCCTGCGGGATCGTTTCGGACTGAATTTCAATATCATCCAAAAACCGCACAAACCCGATTTCGCTTTGTTTTACATAAAGATGCGAACCGTTAACAAACACTTGGTGCCAGCTTTGCCCGAGGGTGTTTACAAGGTCACCTGTTACAACGAGCTTTTCGCCGGCAGAGGCGGTTGAAACGGCAACCGAGCCGAACCCTGCGCTTGCGTCGCAGGGCAGGGAGAACAGCGTTGCTCTTGATTTGACCTGCGCCTCAAGATGCGTCATTTCAAAGCTGCACCGGGAGATGTAGTCCGAATCGTTGGGATTATTGCCCGCATAGATGCACAGCCTGCTGACGTACGGATAACGGGAATCCAGCGCAACATCCGCGTTTCCCGCAACATTGTTCAGCGAGTCCATGATAAAAACACGACCTTCCGCAATGCTTTTTGCATTATCAACGGCAACGTAATGCCCATAGTTTTTTACAGTCAGAATAACATGCTTATCCTGCCGCACATAGCTCATTATCTTTTCCTGCATTGCGGCGGAGGACGAATCCCCCTCGTAATACTCCATCCCTTCAAATTCAAGCCCGTCTATCATCTGTGCGGGCTTGTACCAATACAGATTGCCGTCATCGCTCAGGCCGCCGTTGGCGTTCAGCCAGTTAACAAGCGTTGCAACGTTGAACGTGTCGGATGTTCTGTATCCGCTTTGAATAATTATCTTTGTTACGGATGTTACAAGGCAGCCGATCTGCGCCACTGTTTTTCCGCTTGCACCCATCGGGAGCTGCCCCCAGCGCGGATCGCGCTGCGCCCATTTGCGGTAATCCTCCGCATCCTTTTCGGAAACGGCTTCGGCGTCAAAGGGCGGTTCGTCCGCAAGCTCGTCGGGAATATCGGACAATAAATAATTATCGTCAGACTTTTCGCTTTTTTCGGTGTTTGTGTCTGCAACGGAAAAACTGCCGAAAACCGACACAAAAAGCATCGAAACAGCAACAAAAATTAAAAAAAGATTGTAAAGTTTTTTGTTACTATTCATTCTTTTCTCACCTCAAGCGGATTATAGCGCAGAACGGTGCGATTTTCAAGCTTTTTGGCGAAAATTACGCGAAAAATATGAAAAAAAGCGGAGCCGCTCACGGCAGCCCCGCAGAATCAGATGCAAATTCGGCTTTTCATTCGGGTTCGGTGTTTCGGATAACGGTGATATCAGCCTTTTTCGGGTCCGTCCGAATTTTCCGGTTCGGGAGTGAAGAACTGGTGTTGATTCCATGCATTGGAATACTTTACGAATTTCCATGCGCCGTCAACGTATTGAAGCTCAACGTCAAACCCGCTTGTGTCGCTTTCGGAAATAAAGCCTTTGACGGCAACCGTGCATGTGTCCGCATCGGTGCTTTCGCCGTCCTTAAGGGTGAATGTGAAAATCTTTCCCAACCCCATCTTGTAGGTGTCGTCATAGGTCTTGTAAAAATCGCCGTCGCCCTTTGTGATATAGCCCTGGGAAACAAGATCCTCATAGCTGAGCTGAACAAGGTTCGCTCCGCTGTTTGCGCAGTACTCTGTGAGATAGGAGGTAATTTCGGAAGGGAGCTTGTCAAAGCTCCAGCCCTCGATGAAGAAAGTCAAATATTCGACTTTTGAATGGTTGTCATCCTTGGGGCAAACATTTGCAATCGCCGTGAACAGAGCAGCTTCTTCGCGCGTCATATTGCTCGGCACAACAAATTCCTTTTCTTTTTTGCAGCCGGGAAGGCTCACAAGCATCAAAGCCGCAAGCAGCGCGGCAAACATAGTTTTAAAAACTCGCATTCGTTTCCTCCGTGCGTCAGATTCCCGTTTTCGTCGGGGTAAGCCGCCGATTGCTGTATGCGGGCATCGGGAACGGCAGGGCATAACCGAACCTTTTTCATAAAATGAAAATGCACTGAATCGGCATTCTTATTATAATGCCCCGTGCGGGAATATGCAAGCAGTTTTTAAAGGCGGGCGGCGGATGCCGCAACCTGCGATTCGCTCACGAATGCTTCGCGTCCCTTTCCCGAATGCTTCATGTCTCTTTAATTTGCAGGCTTTCTGTGCTATACTTGCAGTGCTTCGGCAGTGAATGATTGATTCGGAGGCGGATATGGAAAAAACGGAGATTAAAAACGGAAGCGAAATTTACGGCACGGTCAGGGAGCTGCTGCGTCTGTTCGGTGCGGAGTCCGTTCAAACAGTGGAATTTACGGATTCATCGCACGGAGATTCGGATATCCGCCACAATTACCTGATTGACAGGAAGTATGTTCTGCGCATCAATTCGGCACCCGTTATGACGGACGGGCGATTGGAGGAGTTGAACAGGCTGATAGAACGCTATCGCGAATTCGGAATGCATGCGCCGAAATTCCTGAAAGCGAAAGACGGCAGGTTCATTGTTGAGCGGGACGGAAACATCTGCTATCTTTCCGAGTACCTGGACGAAACCGTTGCCGACGACGTGAAGGCCGGATGCCTTGAGGAGCTGCGGACTCAAAGAAGAATTTTCATTGCCCGCTTTGCCGAGAAATACAGAAACGTGGACTTGACGGACACGGTATCGATGTATTCGATATTCGACCTTTCACCCTATGATAAACTTGACGGACTTGAAATTGACGAAAAGCAGGATAATTTCAATCACCTGACGGCGGATCTTCAAAAAGCGGGAGAATATGCTCTTGCCGAAAGATTGGCGCAGGAAAACGAAAGCATCCGCCGCGAACTAAGATCGTTTTACAAAGAGCTTCCGCGCTGCGTTTTCCAGGGAGACGAGAATTTCTCCAACCTGTGCGTGGACGAAAACCGTCGAATTTCGGGACTGTTTGATTTCAATATGTCCGGAACGGAAGTTATCGCGAATTACCTTGCAAATGCGGCCATGAATTTTTTCTATACCGATGAGATAATGCAGAGCCGCAGTGCGGACGAGATCTATCGGATGCTTACAAAAGCATACGCCGAAAGCACGGAGCTTATCCGTAAATATTATAATTTTACGCCGCAGGAGTTTCGCGCCTATCGACTGTATTCAAAAATCGCTATGTACTCCGCCTACTGGAACACATCCGCTTTTTCGGAGTATTTGGCGCAGGAACAGTGCGCGGAGAAAGTCGTTCGACTTCTGTGGAAAATCGCGGAGGAGGATTTTCGCGCCTGACTGCGGGACGAAAGAAATACGGCGATAAGTCGGCAAAAACACAGGTTCGCTTGGAATTAATCCTCCCCTTCAACATCCGTCACAACGCCGTTTTCAATCGTGAAAACGAATTTTTCCGCACGGACAAGCCCGTTTGCATCGGTTTTTATTGCACCGACGATGATTTTTTCGGCGGTTGAATTATCATATGCAGTGGGTTCGCATAACCCCGACGGGGCAATTCTTTCGTCCGCAAAGCTCCCGAAAAAATCGCAAAGCTCCGCAAACGAGAGCGTTTCGGCAAGCTCGCGCGACAGCAGAGCATCGGCCTCATCCTCCCTGCCGAGCCGAACGGCCTGCATCAATGCAAGTGCGGTTTCCTGCGGGGAGTTCGGCATATGCGCCTGATTTGTGAAAAAGCTCGTTTCCGGCGGCAATTCGCGCAGTGAACCGCCGAAAAACTCATACCTTGTTCGCTTTTCATGTCCCAAAACGGTTCCGAGCGGCTCAATTGCGGTGAGGTATCCGTTTTCAATGCGGCAGATTTCCCCGGCAAGAGCGGCGGCAACCTCGATTTTGTCGTTCAGAGCAACAAGTTTTTCACATCGACAGCCGCATTTAAAACCGAGCACGGGCGTTTCGGCTTCCGAATTTTCGCATCGGCGGCAGCCCGAGGCATGAATAACGAGCAGCCTTTCCCTTCCGACGTCCAAAACATGCGCTTTCCCGTCCGTGCCGCCGCAAACATACCAGCTTCGTTCCTGCCCGCTTTCTTCAACGGAGATTCTGAGGCCGCCGTCACGAAAAAGCGCAACCCTTCGTTGCCTGCCGTTTCCTGTCGGAAAATCAACGCTCCCGAGCCGTGCGGGTTCGGGTTCCGAGCGTTTTTTTTCGTTCAGCAATACGCACAGCTCAAAACAGCCCGCATCCCAGTGTATGCACTGAGCCGCAACGTCGGTGAGCCTGCCGTCTCCGTCGATTTTTAATACCGCAATTTCCGAATCGGTTTCGGCGGGAAGCACGGCTGCGATGAAAGACGGCACCGCCCCTCCGCCCGCATCAACGGTCGGAATATCAAAAACTTCTCCGCAAACGCCGGAGCGAAAAAAGCCGCTGCCGGCGACAAACACCATTGCTGCGGCGGAACGAAGTTTCCCCGCCGTTTTTTCAATTCGGTCCGCGCTCTCCGCTCCGCTGCGGGCATAAGCGTTCACAACAAGTTTCATCCCGTTCCCTCAAATCCTGTTCCCTAAAATCTTGTTCTCATAAATCGGAAGTATTTCGAAAATTCCTGCATGTTTTGCGGATTCCCGATGCCGGTTCAAAAACTCCGAACATATGTTTCCGCTCAAAAATACGATTGGTTAAAGTTTTTCATGCGAAAAAACAATCGTTCGGAGCATCGCATTCACAACGGCAGATAATAAACAGTATGCCGCATTGCGCAGTTTATCGCTGCTTTTTTCGCATTTTGCAAAAAGTTTGAATGTTTTTCAGCGTATTGTTATTTCACCCGTTTTTTGTTATAATCCATAATGCAGAGGTGTGCGCCCGAGCAGCACATGCCGCTGCGGACACTGATTCTCGATTCAACAGGGTGAACACATTGGAAAAGACCGAACAAAAAAGCGGCGGACGCGGTCCGGCAGGCATTGTAAAACGTATTTTCGGCAGTTTCCGGGACGGCTCGGCAGAGGAGTTCTTTTCGGATATGCGCTGGATTTTCGGTTACACAAAAAAATACAAATGGTTTGTTGTTATTCAGATACTGTTCGGCGTGCTCAGTGCATCACTGAGCCTTGTTTCCGCAATCATCAGCAAGTACGCAATAGATATTGTTATAAACAGAAAAATCGGCTCACTCTGGCTGCTTATCGCTGCTGTTGCGGCAAGTGCGGTTGCGGGGCTTGTGTTTTCAAGCCTTCAGTCGCGTGTTTCCGCAAAAATTGCTCTTCGGGTGAACAACGATATGCGGGCGGAACTTTTCGACAAACTTATGCGGGCGGACTGGCAGGGCGTTAAAAAATTTCAGAGCGGCGACATTCTGAACCGCTTAAACGGGGACACGCAAACGGCGGCTTCAATTGCAATAAGCTGGATTCCATCCGTCATTGTAACGGGCTTTTCTTTCGCATCTTCGTTCGTCACGATTCTGTTTTACAACGTGCCCATGGCATTTATTGCTTTGCTCAGCGCGCCGTTTCTTGTTGTCGTCAGCCGCGGGTTAATGAAAAAATCCCGCCTTTTTCACCGCCTTGTGCTTGAAAAGGAAAGCGCGCTCATGAGCTTTGAAACGGAGACTTTCTGCAATTACGACACGGTCAAGAGTCTCGGCGCGGCGGAAGCCTACGGCGAGCGATTCCGATGCAAGCAGGAGGAGTGCAAAACGGCAAGCCTTGACAACAACCTTTTCCTTATCCGCGCAAACATCCTGCTCACCGTTTCGTCATATATCGTTTCGTTTGCAACCTTCGGATACTGTCTGAGCCTTATTTGGCACGGCGCAATATCATATGGAACGATGACATTCTTCCTTCAGCAGAGAGCGCGTATCACGGCGGGTTTTTCTTCATTCATAAAGCTTGTTCCGCAGCTTTTGAACAGTGCCGTTTCCGCGCACCGCGTCCGCGAGCTTTCGGATCTTCCGCCGGAGCCGCAGGCCGAAACTCCCGAACAGGCTGCGGAACTTGCCTCCCGCCCGCTCAGCCTTCGCCTGACGAACATAGATTTTCGTTACTCCGATGATGCGGCTGTCAAACCCGTGCTGACGCGCAGCTCTTTTTCGGCGGAACCGGGCGAGATAATAGCCGTTATCGGCGCAAGCGGACAGGGAAAAACAACGCTGCTTCGGCTGATTCTCGGGCTTATTCGACCTGAAGGCGGGCTTGCGGAGCTTGTGGATGACAGCGGCAGGGCTCACACCGTTTCGGCCGAACATCGCAGGCTGTTTTCCTATGTTCCGCAGGGCAACACGGTTTTTTCGGGAACGATTGCGGAAAATCTTCGCATTGTCCGCCCGGAAGCGTCCGACGAGGAATTGACGGCTGCACTGGATGCCGCATGTGCGCTCCGCTTTGTAACAAGAATGGGGGGCATAGATGCCTGCATCGGGGAAAAGGGACACGGCATAAGCGAGGGACAGGCGCAGCGGCTTGCCATTGCAAGAGCAATTCTGCGCGATGCACCGATACTGCTGCTTGATGAGGCAACCAGCGGACTGGATATTGAGACGGAGCAGCTGATAATCCGCAATATAATTGCAAAAGGAAGCAGCTTCAACCGCAATTGCGGAGCAAAAAAGACCTGCATTGTTGCAACTCACCGCCCGAGCATACTTGCCCTTTGCGACAAAATCTTCCGCGTGCAGGATGCAAAAATAACGCTTGTTTCCGCAGAGGAAGCGGAAAACTACTTCAAAGGCGCGCGGTGACGCCCGCACGGGTTTATTCGGTGTTCGTTTAAATATTATACTTTGCACGAAAAATATTGAACAGGAAATAACAACATGAAAAAACATTTGTCTTCGGCACCTTCAATCAGAGTTCGCCGCCGCAGGGGTCACGCGCCCTCCGAAAGAAAAACGGCAATTGCAGCGATTCTTGTAATTTGCGCCGTTATAATCGCCGTTTCGGCCGCGTTGTGCTGCAAGGCGGGGTTTTCCGCATGTTCGGCGCAGCGCACTCCCCCGCCGCAGAATACATTCGTGCCGACGTCAGCTTCACTCCCGACGGCAACTCCGCTCCCAACGTCAGCTCCGCTCCCAACGGCAACTCCGCTCCCGACGGCAACTCCCGCGCCGTATACTTTCGTTTCCGTAAGCGTTTCCGATGCGGCGGAGGGTCAGCTTGCACTCGTAAATTTTGAGCATGATTTCCCCGCTGCGGATTCAACCGATGTTGTTCCGGTAACCGCCGCAGGTTCACTTTTGACCGCACGCAATGATTTAAGTCTTGCTCAACCTGCACTTTCCGCGCTCTCCGCACTTGCGGAAGCTTTTTCGGAGCAGACGGGCGGCGACAGGCTGCTGCTCACAAGCGCGTATCGAACTCTTGAATATCAACAGGGGGTTTACGATGATTATGCTGCGGCCTACGGTCAGGCAGCGGCGGATGCCTATGTTTCCGCCCCCGGAACGAGCGAACACCACACGGGGCTTGCGGCCGACCTTTCGTCAATGTCAAAGGACGGCGAACGCGTGACGCTTCCGAATCATCCGCAGTTTGAATGGCTGAAGGTGCATTGTGCGGATTACGGTTTCATCCTTCGCTATCCGCCGGAAAAGGAGAACATAACGCATGTTGCATATGAACCGTGGCATTTTCGCTATATCGGCAAGGAAAACGCGGCAGCGGTCCGCGCTCTCGGCATAACATTCGAGGAGTACATCGAATATCTCCGCGGCTTCACCCCGGAGACGAAATTGCTGCATGTTCCGAGTCTTTCAGCCGCAAAGCCCGAGGATCTCGGTTCGGCGGAGTTTTCCGCTCTTCCCGATTCCGGATACGTCATATACTTTGTTCCGACGGACGAAAACGCAGGCACGGAAAGCGTGAATATTCCCGTGCCCGCACAGTGCGGGAGTTATTTTATTTCCGGTTCGAATGACGGCGGGTTCATTGTGACGGCGGAACTGTAAGCAAATGCGGGTTCGGCAATTCACTGCATGAAAAAACTGATTTAAAGAGAAATCGGTTTAAGGAAAGAATTTGAAGACTGCGCCGCCGGTCGTGCGGAATTTGAAAAAGCCCTCGGCAGAATCCGTGCCGAGGGCATTAATGTTGTGTTTGAACGGTTTTGTTTAACGGAAGAAAGTGTTTTATTCTTCTCCCTGTTTGTAAATCGGCATATCAAGCAGCATATCGAACACGGGTTTCAGCTTTTCCGAATTCCCGCTTGTGTGGAATACGACTTTGCCGCAGCCCGTGAAATTGCCGAGATTGCTTTGCTCAAGCACCCTTCCGAGCTGCCGAACGGTTGCCGAATTGCCGTCAAACAGGCGGCATTCTCCGCCGAAGTGTTTTTTAAAATATCTTTCAACGGCACGGGCAATAAAAATGTAGTGAGTACAGCCGAGAACAATGCCGTCCGCTTTCATGCCGTGATACGGAGCAAGATATGCGTCAAAAATGTCGTCAAATGCATCATCGGCAACGGTTCCGCTTTCAATTCGCGCAACAATGCCGCTTATGCCGAAATTCAGCACGCGCTGCGGGTCGGGCATTCGTTCCTGAAGCGCCCGATACCTTGCAAGCCGCGTTGTTGCGGCGGTGGCAAGCATGAAGATTTTGCCGTCCCCGGGAATTTCGCAGGCGGGCTTTATTGCGGGTTCAACGCTTATGACGGGAACGTCAAGTCTTTTTCTGAGAACGTTTATGGAGGCACTCGTTGCCGTGTTGCAGGCGATAACAAGCGCTTTAACGCCCAATTGCAGCAGAAAATCAGCGGAATTCTCGGTCAGGGCAAGAATCTCTTCCTCTGTTCTGTCGCCGTAGGGAGCGTTAAGGTTGTCCCCGTAGTATATAAAATTTTCCGTCGGTAAAAGCATCCTTGCGTCACGCAGCAGACTCACGCCGCCCATGCCCGAATCAAAAATGCCGATTGGTCTTGCATCCATGCAATTATACGCTTTCGTTGTTTATAATGTTGTTTTTGAAAGTTCAGCGAAACCTCGCTGTTCCTCATCCGCAAGGGAAAGGAAAATTGCAGCGGCAAGCATGTCCGCCGCGCCGCCGCAGCTTATGCCGCGCCGAATAAGCTCATCGTCAAAATCAAGAAGCTCCGCCTCCGTCAGCATTGTTCGCTTTGAAAGCAGGAACGCGGCACGCTGTTTAACAAACCGTGCGCCCGCATTGCCGCCGCGCTTGAGCGCGTTGTTATCCTCCAGCTCAGCCATGATGCCCAGAAGAGCAAATGCCCACGAATCGACAGAACCCTGTCCGTTTGATTCGATATTATACTCTTCATGCAGGGATTTTGCAACAATTGCAAGCGGAAAACCCGCTTTTGCCTGCTCGATCGCGCCGCCGACGCCGTATTTGCGCCGCACAATTGCGCCGTTGGAACCCGAATTGCGTTCGTAATCAAATGCTTCGGCAAGTTTTCCCGCAAGCTTTGCAATGCGTTCAGCGGCATTTTCCCGCAAAGGCAAATGCCCTTCCGCACCCGCTGCCGAAAGCGCAGCCGCACACACCGAAAGCCCGATAGAGAATATTGCACCGCGATGCGTATTTACCCCGCCGGTTGCCGTGAGCATTGCTTTTTCGGCAAGAATGCCTGTTTGCTTAAGGCTGGATACCGCGCCGTTCGGAAGAATGCTTCCGCCGAACGCTGCACCGCCGGAAAAATCGCCGGAGAATCCGGAAGCCGCGGTGCAAACGGCATCAAGCGCAATTTTTGCCATCTGCGCAAAAAAAGGTTGGACAGCTTCCGTGCTGAGTTCAAACAGTGCGGCATCCATATCGTCGTTTGCGCCGCTGTTGTTTTCGTCAACAAGTCCGGGTTTCGGCGTTGTGTGAACCTCGCGGATAAGTGCCTGCGCCGCAAGTTCGGAATAATGCTGCGCTGCCGCCTTTTTCAGAAGTTCCGCCGTTGCTTTTCGGAGCTCCTCCGCCGAATGCGTTCTGCTGCGCGCACATGCTGCGGCGGGCTGTCCGCAGATTAAGCATTTTCGCGGCACATTGCGGGAGAGCTTCAGCCCGTCCGTGCCGATGACATCGATATCAAACAGCCGCCCTTCGGGAAATTCCTTTTCAATGCTTTCCGCTTGTTTTTTCAGGCTTTCTGCCGCCGCGTCAACCGCAAGCATCGCTTCAATTCCGGTTTTTTCGTTCGTGAAGGCGAACCCGCGTATTTTGCCCTTAAAACTGTTTGCGGCGGCGTTCAGCGCGCGGAAGAACGCCCAATCGATGAGCGCACCGCGCTTGACGGGGCCGGCAATATTCATGTTTACGCAAACAAGGGGCAGCCCGCAGCGGGCAAGCATATCCCGCTGCTCCGCCGCACGCTTTTCGCGCCGTTCCGCCATTTCAAAAACGCCGACATTGTTCATTTGATTCTCTCTGCTCATTGCTGCTTACGGATTGCTTTGGCCTGCATCGAAGTTACCGACAACGGTGCTTGAGCCGTCTTTAAAGGTGATAAGCGTGAACCTTTCGCCCGCAGAAACGGCTGCAACATTGTGAAAACCGGAAACATTGCATTCGCCGAAAGTGTTGCTGCCGCAGGCAACAAGTGTTCCGTCGCTCTTAAGCCCGACGGTGTGATATGCACCGGCTGCAATCATTGTCAAATCTTCCCATTCGGAAACATTGCACTGCCCGGAGTTGTTCGCACCGCACGCAAGCGCGGTTCCGTCGCTTTTAAGCCCCACGGCGTGCATATAACCCGCGCTGACGGCGGCGACGCCGCGCCATTCGGAAACATTGCATTGCCCGCTGCTGTTATCACCGATCGCAATGACGCGTCCGGAGCTCAGAACGCCGTAGCTCGTGTTGTTCCCGGCTGCGATGTAAACCACGCCCGCCCAAGTTTCCGTTATGCGCTGCCCGTAATAGTTCCAGCCGCAGCCGACAACCGTTCCGTCGCTTCGCAGCCCGAGCGAGTGGTTCAGTCCGCAGGCGACCTGAACGATATTGGTCCACGAACCAACGCCGGTGCGGTCATAGGAAGATTTTCCGGCAGTCGCAACGGTGCCGTTCGCCCGCAGCCCGAGAATGAAGTTTTCCCTTCCGACAGCGATCGAACGTATCCCGCTCCACGAGACCGTTTCGCCTTTCCAGCCGGAACCCGTGAGCGAAACGGTTCCGTTAAGATTCCGCAGCGCATAAAAATCCTTGCCGCCCGCCGCAGGGGTGCTTTGCAGCATCTTCAGGATTTCCGCAATCATATCCGCTGATTGTTCATAGCCTTCGGACACGGAATTGAGCAGGGTCAAAGCCTCGAGATAATTGTTCTTTTGATACGCTTCAACCGCCTTTTCGTATCGCGCCGCATCACGCTCGGCAATAACTTCATCCGGCGAAAAACCGTCGCTCATTGAATAGCATTCGGTTGCAATCTCGTATTTGCCCGCTTCCATTGCCCGCTGCCCCGCGCTTTCCCACGCGGAATTTATCTTTTGCAGCAAGTCGGCAAGCGCATCGTCAGAGCAATTGTTTTTTGCGCCGTTGAAACACTTGTATGCCGATTCAATTTCGAAATTTTGAAGGAGGTTCTCGCCCTGAGTTATATAAATTCGGCATATGTTTGACTTTGATTCATCGGAACAGAGCGAAAAACAGCGCATTGCCTGCGGCATTTCACCCGCACTCAGAAAACTTTCCGCCGCTGCAATGCGAACTTCATCGGTTCGCGCCGCAAAACCTGCTTTGTCCGTTATGCTGTCAAAGCAGATTTCCGCACGGTTGTAGTCGCCCGCCGCATAAGCATTTTTTCCCAATTCAAAAAAACACTCGTCCTGCCTGAGCTGCTCCGCTTCGGGCATTCCCGCGCTTTTGAAACAGGCATATGCCGTTTCGGCATCTCCGCGTGCAAGCGCAGCTTCACCGGCAGAACACCACGCATCAGCCGCTTTCTGCGCCGAATCACGCTTCCCGCCCAATGCGGAAAACTGCATCGCCGCACGCAAATAATCCCCGCTTTCATAAAGGGACTGTGCCTCGTTGTATTTCACAACGGGTTCAACAAACCGCGGATAAGCAAACAACACAAATGTGCCCGCCGCTGCGATGAGCAAAACGGCAATGCACAGTAGGTTTCGGATTTTTTTCAGGTTCATATAAAAATACCGCCCTTTTCATTGGTTTGGAACGGGAAGACGAAAATCGGAAACCGCGGGTTCGGTATCGGCGGCCGAAACGTGCATTCGGGCAGAATTTCTGACTTATGACTTCCGATGACTTCTGATTTCCGGCTCCTGATTCTCGGCTCTTATGTATTCCATGGTTGTTTCCGGCACGATTTTTGACACAAGCTCCAAATTGCCCTCGGCCATTGCCTTTCGAACAAGGCTTGCGCTGATTCCGCCGATTCGGGGTATTTCAATGACTTCGACTCCGTATTTCGGCAGAATCTGTTTCATGCGTTCGTTATATGCGCGTGTCACGGCGCAAAACGGTTCCGTGCCGACAAAACGCTTTGTTATGCCGAGAGCGGGAGCGATTGCGGAGCCGAAAAGCGTCAGATCAAGATCGGCATTGATGCGCCCGGCATCGGCTTTGTCTTTTATAAAGTACGTCGGGAAGGTTGAGTGCGAAATGATATAGTCCCCGCTCCGGTGCAGGAGAAGATTCTTTATGTGTTTAGTGCCTTTTTTGACAAGTTCGAACCTTGCTTCGGCGGAGAATTCCGCATTTTCCGCGCTGTTTTCGCTGAGGATGAAAACGTGAAGGAAATCAACCTGCGCCGCCGCCGTTTCCATCAGATATTTGTGTCCGAGGGTGAAGGGGTTGCAGTTGGCAACGATCGCACCCTGAATCCCCCGCCCTTTTTCAAGTGAGTCAAGGTAGTTCTTCAACCCGCTTCGGCTGTTTTCCATATAAACCGCGCCGTCGGTCGCTGCAAGGCGGAAAAAGCCAAGGCTGCGGAACAGGTATTCGTTCTGCGGCTTTGTGAAAAGGAAGAGTTTTCGCCGTCCGCATGTGTATGCATGGCGCACAAGTTCGGAAACTATGCTTGCCGCGCCCCCTTCGCCCTGCATGGCTTCGGACACGGCAATGTATTTCAGCACGCTGCCGCAGAGTGAGCCGGTGCCGACTACGGCATCGGTCTCATCGTCAAGAAGCAGCACGGTGTATTCGGCTCCGCCTTCATAGGTAAGCCCTGCGGCAGAAAGAAATTCACAAAGGCTTTCAAGCCTTGTTCCGCTTATGTTCGGTATTGTCATCATCGAAAAACTCACGGTAATGCTCCTTTCCGCCGCTCGGATAATGTTTCTGAATTTAAACGCGCAATGCGCTTATTCCGTAAATTTATAATCGGTGCTGTTTGCCGCACGGTAAGCCGCTGCCTGCGTGCGCGCTTCAACGGTGCAATCCAATGCGCCCTTGTCAACTGCGCTTACGTATGCGCTTTCAACGCCCATTGCGGCAAGAGTTTCACGGATGACCTGCTCTATCCTGTCGCCGTATTGCTGTTTAACATCGCTCTCGAGAGACAGTTCGATTCCGCTCGTTTCCTTCGGTTCGATTCGAACGATAATATCGCTTGATTCCATCGTTCCCGCAACACCTGTTGTGATAATTTTCATAATTATTGCCGTGGCTTTTGCAAAGGCAAAAGCTTCCTTTCGTTTTCTTTTCGGTTGATTGCCTTTATTCGGAATGCCCGAATTTCGGTCATGACTTCATCGAGTTGAATTTGCCCGCAAGGCTGCTCAGTTTTGCTGCAAGGCTGTCATCCTCGGCCGCTGCCGCGGGCTGCCCGTCGGCCGTGCCTGCGCCGCTTTGGAATCCGCCGGATTCCTTGGAGAACTTGTGCCCGTGGCGGTAAAGCCGCCTGTTGTCAAGCGCCCACTGCCTGTCCGTGAATTCTCCGGTGTTCACCGCCGAAAGGGCGTCAAACATTTCGAACAGCCGCGCGTCAAGCGTGTCGATTGCGGAAACGATCTCAGCCTCGGGGAACATCGGCATCTGCGGGGAACCGTATTCGGGAACTCCGTGGTGCGAAAGCATGATATGTTCGAGCAGCATTGCGGTTTCCCGCGGGATATTGAGCTTTTTTGCCGCATTGTTTATCATTGCCATGCCCATTGAAATATGTCCGAGAAGCTGCCCCTCCGTTGTGTACGCCGTTGCAAGCCCGACGGTGCCGACCTCAAGCTCCTGCGTTTTTGCAATGTCATGCAAAATGACGCCTGCGTAAACAAGGTCGCTGCAAAGCTCCGGATAAATTGCGCCGTAAACCGAAACGACCTGCTTTGCCGTGTCGAGCATGGTTGAAGTGTGGTACATAAGCCCGCCCCTGTGTGCATGATGCAGCTTCAGCGCGGCGGGATAGTACAGCATACGTTCGCGGTTCTCCGTAAGAAGATACTGCGTGAGCTTTGCAATGTCGGCATCGGCAAAACCACCCGCAAATTCGAACAGGTTGTCAAATATTTTTTCGCCGTCTATCGGTGCGGAAGCAACGATTGAGGACATATCAACATGATCGGCTTCCGTTATGTGGCGGATTCGGTCGATTTTGAGCTGTTCCGTGTCTTTATACAGGTTTATTGTTCCGCGAACCTTGATGACCTCTCCGGCGGAATACATTCCGTGGACGGCGCTTTGATAGTCCCAAAGCTTTGCGTTGATTTCCCCGTCCGCATCCGCAAGCATAATATCAAGATATTCCGCACCTTTCACGTTCACCTTAAGCTGAAGGCTTTTAATGAAGCAAAAACCCTCCACTTGGTTTGATGCATGATTGATGACGTTGGACAGCATTCTCATCTTTCCCATTTCAGTGCCTCTTTCGTAGATTATCAGTCGTTGGTTATATTTGGTAAAATTTCGGTAAGGCCGTTAAACTCCGTTCCGCCGTGCGGCGCGGAAAGCTCATTTGGCTCTGTAGGATTTGCATGCGGTTATCCGCATGCTGTTTTCGCTGTCCGCACTTGCAGCCGTAAGCTCGATTTTTCCGGCGTAAACACCGTTTTCGGTGAGCTGAACCGTAACGACCCGATTGCCGGCATCGTCCGATTCAACGCCGACGATTTCAGCCGCAATGTCAAGGTCTTTGCCGACCATGAAATAATATTTACCGTCACGGTAGTAGAAATTGAGCTTTGTTGACGGGCGGGAAGAACGCGTTCCGAGCTTGACTCCGAAAAGCATTTTTACGATATCGTCAACTTTTTGACCGTCAACGGAGCGATAGCCGCTGTTGTCGGCAGCGGTTGTTTCAAGACTGTCGCCGTAGGCATAAACATAGAAGGCAAATTCCTCAAGCTGACGGAAGGATATTGCGTTATCCTTTGAGTTGTAGTCAAAGTCCAACAAATAGAATGCCCTTGCCGCATCACACAGCACGGTGCGCTGTTCGGCCGTGAATCCGTTTTCATCCGCTTTGTTGTTGTCGTTGTTTTTGCAGCCGACAAAAGCAAAGGCTGCAAAAAGAACTGCAAAGAGAATCGCCTGGATCTTGATAATTGTTTTCCTGCCGTTGTTCATAGTAGTCCATTTTTCCTTTTTATGTCATATTGCGGAATCGGCGGCAGCCTTTGCAAACGTCCGTGAATTGCTTCGGCAGCTGTCGATGATTTCCCTGCACCTATTTTATCATGTTTGCCGTGCTTTCGCAACTTTTGAAATGTTTGTGCGCTTTCGGTACGTGTTTTGGAGCCGTCGGGACGCGGTTTGCACCGCGATTTGCAAAACACGGCAGCAAAAGCGGCAAACAGAGGGAGATGAAAACGGCAGTTCAATATGAAGATAACATTTTGCCGGATTTGAAACCGTTCCTTGATGAGAATCTTCGGCTGACGGCGATTCCCGCAAAAAACAAAAAGAAGCTTTCGGCTCTTTATTACCTTGCGGGAAAAATTGAACCGAACCGTGATTATACGGAACCCGAAATCAATGACATTCTTGATGATTGGACCTGTTTTCACGACCCGGCGACTTTGCGGCGCGAGCTCTTTAACAAGGGACTTGTGGACAGAACGCCCGATTGTTCGCGTTACCGCAAGGCGGAAGCGATTCTGCCGTTTGCCGAGTTTATTGCAAAATTCATATGATTTGATTCCGCTGCCGAACCGAACAGAGAATTATTTCACACGAAGTTTTTTTGAAAGCATACGGATGAACTCATCAACCGCCGCTTTGTTTGCCCTGTAATAAACCCGGTTGCCCTCAAAGGACGAAATAACCAATCCGCATTTTTGCAGCTTGCTCATGTGATGTGAAATCGTGTTCGGTGAAAGCTTCAGTTTTTCCGCAAGCTCAAGCCCGTAAGCCTGTTCGCCGCAAAGCAGCTGCATGATTTTCATTCGGTTTTTGTCCGCAAGGATTCGAAACGCTTCGTCGTAATCCATTTTTTCGATGCCGCGCAGCGGAAGCCTGCCGATGGCGCGAACACCGAGCCCGACATAATAAACGGTGCGGGTGCCGTCGGATTCGCCGGTGTGAACGGTGAAACTGTTGCTCCCGATAACGGTCGGATAAACCCTTCCGTCTGCGGAGGCGGTGTCAACGCCGTTTTCATCCTCAATCACTTCGATTATGTCTGAAATATCGGAGTAATCATGTTCAAAATCCTTCAGCGCATATGCATAAAGCTGCGGGTTTGCTTCAATAAGCCCGACTGCGGAACGCAGAGAGTTGCAAATCAGGCGCACATATTGCTCATAGTGTTGAAGAACGAAAAGGATTTTCCATCGAGAATCGTTTGTGAGCGGCAGACCCTCCAGCACGGAAAGCAGGCCGTTGTAGGAATGGGCTTCCGCAGCGGCATGGATATTGGCCGAAGTCAGGTTCATTGTTATGTTGCTGATTGCCTGCGGCTGTGTCTGCGAGAGCAGCAATTGCTCAGCCTCGTCAATATTTCGTATCTCGCTTCTCAATGCCCTGTCGGTCAGAAGAGCGGCGATGCATGTGTTAAGGCTGTCCGCGCCTTCGATGCACGGAATATCGCCGAAAAGCTCTTCTGCGCATGACGGCATAACAATGTTTTCGTCGAGAAATCTTTCCAACACCATTGCGGGGTGCATTATCGCCTCTGCCTGTTCCGCCGTCACTTCGCGGTTTCGAATGATATTATCGATTTTCTGCCGGATGCAGGTGTTGTTCGCTTTCAAGTAAAAATACTTTATTGCTTCGAGTATTGGATTTATAACAGCAAATGCTTTCATTAATAATTATTCTCCGAAAAAAATTTGATCCGCGCCGCATACGCTCCGCGGGGAACGCTCACTGTTCGTCCTTTGTTTTCAACTTTTCCGCAAGACGGCGGATGAATTCATCCACAACTTCTTCATTTGTTTTGTAATAGACCTTGCAGCCCTCAAGTGTTGAGGTCGTGAGCCCGCTTTTTTGCAGTTTGTTCATGTGGTGCGATACGGTGTTGGGTGAAAGTCCGAGCATGTCGGCAAGCTCCTGCCCGTAGGATTTTCCCGCACTCAGCTGCTGCATTATTTTCATGCGGTTTTTGTCGGCAAGCGTGCGCAGAATCTCGTCGCAGTCGATGGAAAGCCTTTCGCGATAGGGAACATGCATCATCGGACGGACGCCGACGCCGACGTAATATGCCATAAATTCCGAATCGGCGGGGTCGGCAACGGTGAAGAAGTTCCCGTTGCCGATTATCAGCGGATAAACAACGCCTCGGCCTGTTATGAAGTCAATATGAAATCTGCCGCAAATATACTTTAGAATATCGGTAATATCCGCATAATCGCGGCTGAAATTCCGAAGAACATCCGAATAAACCGCAGAATTGTCCGCAATCAGCTTTACGGCGGGGCGGACGGTTTCGCAAATATCGCAGACATATTCGTTGTAATGTTTATAAATCTTTATTATTCGCCAACGGGATTCCTCCGTCAGCGGAAGCTGTTCGAGAAGTTCAAGCAGCCCGTCGAGAGTCGGTTCGAAATCATTCAGCGAAACATTGAATGTGGTAAGCTCTTTCATGATGCCGGAGAGCCTTTGCTCATCCGTTTGGGCAAGCATGGCGGATTTTACTTCATCCAAACTTGTGAAACTTCGGCGGAACGAGTTCAAAAAGACGAGTATTGCAGGGCAGGTGCTCGTGGCGTCGCTCCCGTCCGTGAATTTAAAATAGCCGAAAAACTCCGAAATTCGTTCGGGCAGAACAATGCCCTCATCAAGAAGTTTTTCAAGCTCAAATGCGGGCCCGAAAAAATCGGTTACCTCGCCCGCAGTGGTGATGCGCTTTTTCAGCACACGGTCAAGCACCTGAGCCTGGGTTTCACCGTTTGCTTTCATTTTAAAATAATAGATTGCCTCAAGCAGCGGATTCACGACGGCATAAGCGTTCATAACAAAAACCTCCCGACTTGTCGATCTTATCTGTCAAAGGATCACTGAGCAGCCGTGCTTTCGGCAGACACGTTTCGGAAAACGGCAGATTTTTCCGTGCGTTTGCCGGATCGTTCGTCGGACAGCAACTTTGAATCATTATTGAATATTATCGAAAAAACCGAACAACCTGCTGCCGTTCGGCAAAAAACATTGACCGTCTGCCTGCTTTGCGAAAAAACGAAACCAACGGACGATTATTAGTATGCAATTTTTTTTGCCGGTTGTCAATAGCAAAAGGCAATGTTTAACATATTTATGGAATAAAGTATGCGATGACTATTGACTACAGGCGATTTTCGTGCTATGATACTGAATATACAGAGGCGGAAGGTTGTTTCCGTACATTTTCACCGAACAAAGCTTACGCCCTGCAACAACAAACATGGAGGAAGAGTATGAAAACAATGAAGAAGCTGCTTGCAGCAATGCTCGCAATTGCAATGCTCCTTACCTGTGCGGCATTTAATCCCTTGACCGCAACGGCTGAAGGTGCAGCAACCGACAGCAGCGAAACGACCCGCTATTGCGGAAATGATGACTATCCCGCAAAGTCTCTCGGCGGAAACTATTCGGGAATGCCGCTGAATATCGGCAAAAAGTCCGATGATTCAACAAAGGCTGCATCGCGCGGCGGTCAGACGATTCTGGCATATGCCCGCAACAAGTACACGTCGGACGGCAGCTACCTGCCCTATGCGGCATGGGTAACTTTCAACACCGAGGATCCCGCAGGCAGCTTCACCGAGCTTTCCCGCGGCGGCGTTGAATTCTATGAAGCTGCATACGACGGCGAACTTATTTACGGTTTGGATATCGAAAACAATTTCTATTCCGTAAACCCCGAAACCTTTGAATCCACGCTTATCGGCAGCATTTCCGACACTGCGAATTCAATGACCTATGACTGGGAACACGACACTTTCTACATTGTCAACGGCAATCTTCAGATCCGTGAGCTCCGCAAGGACGGTTCCCTCGGCTCCGCAATCACGCCCGCAAACGTTGTTTGCATTGCCCCCGTCACCTATGTCGGCAACGGCGAATTCCTGAGCCTTGACTTCAACACCCGCAACTACGTTCGCATTGCGGCGGACGGCAGCACCACTCAGCTTGCCCATTCCGACGGGCTTCAGGGCTGGTCCTCCTCCATGGTTTACAACCGCGAGGACGGCAAGTGCTACATCTGCTACACCAACATGCAGAACGGCGACGATACTTCCAGTGTCGGCTTCTGGGGCAAGCTTTTCGCAATCGACCCCGTGACCGGTGAAGGCGAATACCGCGGCTTTATCGGAGAAGATTACGGCACCTACGTAAACGGCATGTGCATTGCGGATTTCCTTGCACCCGAGCCTCCCGCAGAACAGGGCAAGACCGTTGTCAGCTATGCACGCAACAAGTACACGTCGGACGGCGGCTACCTGCCCTATGCGGCATGGGTAAGCTTCAACATCGACGATCCCGCAGGCAGCTTCACCGAGCTTTCCCGCGGCGGCGTTGAATTCTATGAAGCTGCATACGACGGCGAACTTATTTACGGTTTGGATATCGAAAACAATTTCTATTCCGTAAACCCCGAAACCTTTGAATCCACGCTTATCGGCAGCATTTCCGACACTGCGAATTCAATGACCTATGACTGGGAACACGACACTTTCTACATTGTCAACGGCAATCTTCAGATCCGTGAGCTCCGCAAGGACGGTTCCCTCGGCTCCGCAATCACGCCCGCAAACGTTGTTTGCATTGCCCCCGTCACCTATGTCGGCAACGGCGAATTCCTGAGCCTTGACTTCAACACCCGCAACTACGTTCGCATTGCGGCGGACGGCAGCACCACTCAGCTTGCCCATTCCGACGGGCTTCAGGGCTGGTCCTCCTCCATGGTTTACAACCGCGAGGACGGCAAGTGCTACATCTGCTACACCAACATGCAGAACGGCGACGATACTTCCAGTGTCGGCTTCTGGGGCAAGCTTTTCGCAATCGACCCCGTGACCGGTGAAGGCGAATACCGCGGCTTTATCGGCGAGGATTACGGCACCTACGTAAACGGCATGTGCTTTATCGATATGGGCGGCGGCGAAGAACCGCAGGCAACCCTTGACGAAGCGATGAACCTTGTTGAAAACAGGCATCATTTCGTGACCGAAGGCGAATATCCCTGGGTTCCCGTTGTGTTCAACGATGAACTCTGCGGCGCAAGCGGCAACCAGGATCATGTCGGCACGACAAGCACCGTTTCCGCCACCGTTCAGCTCAATGCGGGCGATGTAATGCGCTTTGACTGGGCTGTCAGCTGCCGTGAAGATTTCGAACGCCTCACCTTCTCCGTGAACGGCACCGAAGTTGCTGCAATCTCGGGACAAAGCACCGATTTTGTGCCCTATAACTATGTTGCCGAAGCAGCAGGTGAATACACCTTCAGCTGGACTTATCACAAGGAGACCATGTGGACCGAAGGTCAGGATCGCGGCTATGTTAAAAATGTTTACGCCGGCGCACCCCTTCCGGATGAAAGCGTTGAGTTCGCACCCGATGCCGTGACCGTCCGCAAGGGTCTCACCGCTCAGCTCAGCTGGACGGTTGCTCCCTACTATGCTTTCGATCAGTCCGTGACACTTACAAGCTCCGATGCAAGCATTGCTTCCGTTGATGCAAACGGCGTTGTACGCGGCGTTAACGAGGGCACCGCAGTCATCACCGCAACAACGGCACAGGGTCATACCGACACCTGCACCGTAACGGTTATTGCGCCCGTTCCGCATACGAAGATTTATGCTTACCAGACTCAAACAACGAACCTGATCTCCTTCTTTACGGATGATTCCGCCCACGTTCAGCAGCTTGGTGCATTCCCCGCTGACACTTACGCAATGACTTATGCGCACGGCGTTGTATACGGCATCGACAGTGAGAACAATTTCTTCACAAGCACGCCCGGCTCAACTCAGCGCACAATCATCGGACAGACCGGCACCGCAATGATCACCGCAATGGCATACAACTATGCGAACGGCAAAATCTATGCAGTCGGCTACACTCAGCAGAGCCGTTGGGATCTTTACGAAATCAACATGCAGACCGGTGCCGCAACCGTTATCGGACAGCCCGACACCGTGGATCGCGATCCCCTGTGGACATTCGCAATCACCACCGAGGGCAGGGCATACGGCATCACCGCAACCTCTGGCCTTCTGTACGAGGTAAACCTTAAAACCGCACAGGTTACCGAAATCGGCTTCACCGGCTGCCCCGGCGTCGGATTCTGCCAGTCCCTTGTTTACGACCATGACAACGGCATAATGTTCTGGGCGGCTTATTGGAAAGACGATGCAAACGGCCTGCGCGAAGTTAACCTTGAAACAGGCGAAAGCGTTTCGATCGGCGATATTCAGGATGCGGCACAGGTTTGCGGCGGCTACACCGTTCCCTCCTGGGACGATCCCACTCAGCCCTCAAACGTCACCGTCACCTTCAACTATATGGTGAACGGTGAATGGACGAGCACCGAAGTGACCGTTCCCGCAGGAACCACTCCCGCTGCACCCGTTCCCGAGAACCAGCCCCATCAGCCCACGATGCTGATGTTCATCGGTTGGGATGTTGATTTTGCAAACGTTCAGCATGATATTACCGTCACCGCGCAGTATGCTGCTCTCGGCGACGTTGATATGAACGGCGAGATCCAAATTGCCGATGCACTCCTCATTGCACGCAATGCAATCGGTGTTGCGGAGCTGACCCCGGCGCAGATGATTCTTGCCGATGTTTACGGTTCGGACGGCGTCATCACCCTTAACGATGCTCTCGTTACAATGAGGATCTCTCTCGGACTGTAAACACGGTTCGGGAAAGCACCGAATTTCTTCCTTTCAAAACAGGATGAATCGGTGCATTAACAGAGCGGAAAATCCGACAGGATTTTCTTTATAAACCTCCTGTCCGACGGGAAGGGGCGGTTCGCCCGCCCTTTCCCCGGGCGCTCCTTTTGGAATTAGGAATGAGGAATTAGGAATTAGGCACGTTCTTTCTTTGAGTGATGTGCGGTTTGTGCAAGTTAAATGCGGCCGCGCTTGACACAACTGTCGCTTGCGGTTATAATGGAATCGACCAACATAATATTGGTCTATTGCCCCCATTGCGGGGTGTATAAAGTCCTTTAATTTAATATAAATTTTGAGGATTGTGTAGGCTAAATGTAAGCTACCCAATCTTTTTTTATCCTATGTTAGTCGCTTTTAAATGCGCTTGCGCTGCGATATCGCAGCGCGGATCCGCACTTGTGCTGCACTATCGCAGCAATGCTCAGAAATTAAAAATATACTTTAAAAACATTAAATAAACGCTTGACATTATTGTGCGAATACTGTATAATTATAAGCATCAAAGGGAAGGAAAACCCAAAAAACCAGAAAGGCAAATAACATGAAATATCTTGAAAACCGGATCGCAGAGCTGGCCGAAGGCAAGAAAATAACCTACCGCGGATATGTATACTGGCTTAACCCGGTGACCCGCGAAATTTATAGACATAGCGTAGCTGCTGAGATAGGCGGCGTTATCGACGGCTATAAATATGCGGACGTAACCGATGATTTCAAAAAAATCATCAAAGCGAAATAAGCGATAAGATAAACAAAAAGCTGCGGGGCGGGCAACCGCTCCGCCATGAAAGGACGGATTGTAATGAAAGATGAAAGAAAAGAGGCTCAGATACGGGCCGCCATTGCCTATGCGGGATTAAGTCAGCGCAAAGTTGCCGAAAAGCTCGGGACGACTGCGGCGAACTTCAATTTGAAGTTAAAAAGAAGCACTTTTAGCGATGCGGAACTCGCAGCGATCGCGGAGGTGCTCGGGTGCCGGTTCGTCCCGGCGGCTTTCGAGTTTCCTGACGGAACGAAAATGTAACCTTAGTTGAACCATTCGGCGATAATATATCTGGAATCTATCAATTAAACGCTTGACATTATCAAGGAAACGCTGTATAATAAGGTATCGAAAGGGAAAGGAAAATCCCGAAAACCAGAAAGGCAAAATTATGCTGAAGAAAGAAACAATGACGGCGCAAGAGTTTGAAGCAACTCTTACGGAACAACTGAATAGAAAACACAAGCTCGAATATGAAAATGCAGAAGTGGATGAATTCTTGACAGCCTTCATGCTGAAAGATTGCAGCGGAATGAATTTCGCGGGGAGAAAATTTGCTCCTGAAACTTCTTTGCGGGGGGTTATTCTTTGCGGTGCGAATTTGAGCGAGGCCAGCCTCCCGTGCGCCGACTTGACAGACGCCGACATGCGAGGCGCAGATCTTAAAAATGCGCATCTCGGATGGGCAGACCTGAGAGGTGCAGACCTGAGAGGTGCAGACCTGAGAGGTGCAGACCTGAGAGGTGCAGACCTTAAAAACGCCGACCTGCGAGGAGCGAATCTTGAGGGTGCGGTTTTGGATGATTTCGATAATTGTGTTCTGCCTTGCGGGGCAAACTGTGACGATGATCAAATAATGGCGGCATTACGTAACGTATTTTGCATTGCGCTTGCGAGTGATAACGCGAGTGACGGACTCAAAGCGTCGCTCGAGGAGATGGGCTTGCGCGAGCTCATCGGAGCCGAGAGGATAAAGTGCTACAAAAGGCGTCTCTCCATCGGATGATTTTTGATTTTTTTGACGGCAAATGCCCTGCCATGCGCTTTGAGCACGGCAGGGCATTTTTTATTTACCGGCAAGTTACCGGCAAGCTGCCGGCAAGTTAGGCACATATATTTCATTTTATTCGATTTTCAAGCCCGTTGATGCGTTGATGGGCTTGCTTTGCAGATGCTTCCACCGCCGTCAGGCGGGTCCGTCCATGGCGGGCGCAGCATAGTCCGCGATCATAGCATCAAAGGCTGCCTGTGATTTTTTGCCCCCCGTTGTCAAAATAAAGAGATTGATTTTTATGGATGTCCCCAGTGGAACACTCCGTTCCAGGAGGAGTTCCACCAACCGGCCCAGTAGAATTACATACAGCCTTTTCTTGGAATAACGACTTCTGGCAAAGCGGTGACGGAACGCTCCACACTGCAAATGATCGCCGTGTATTCCAGATAAAATCTTTTTCACCGTCTACTTGACGGGAGGCACTTCACTAATGCGATAGTTGCTCAAATTCCCTTTATCTATTAAAAAATCAGCCCTCAATCAGCCGATTTTGAATTTCTATCACATTCAAAGATTCAAAATCATACTTAAAGATGGAGGCGATAATGATCTGATTACCAGAGAAGTCTCTTTTTAATATATTTATCATCAGTTGAATATTTGCCTGATCCACTTCCTTGCCACTGGGGGAATCCAGAATGATCGGCAGTTTAATACTCAAGCGTTTTTCAATTTCAGTAATATACGCTAACCTGAAAGCAAAGACTGTTTTGTGCAGCACCGCACCAGACAGCTCCTTCAAATTAGAAGTAAATAGGTATGACGAAGCAATAGATTCACTGTTCCCTACGCCAAGTTCAGTAGCGTACTTAACCATGTTTTGGTAAATAGACATTACCGCGCCAGTATCCGACTTGGTTTTTCTGGATATTTCTCCATCAACGAATTTTAGCTCCTTCTCCAAGTCCTTTATTTCCTTATAGATGGCGCCTGCATCAATGGGAACAGAGGCTATCCGCCTATCGAAAATGTCAATCATCCTCTCAGACTGAAAGAATGATAGCTGCTCCGTTTCATTTTCCCGCTCTTTTTGAACACTCGCCAACTCGTGCATAACAGAACGTAAATCGGCAGAGACGATTTTACGTTTAGCAATCAGAAAATCTATTGAATCAACTAATCCGACGATGCTATCGGCCGTAACGGGAAATATCTTTCCGTCTGGCAACTGAACAATCAATTTCATTTCAGCAACATACTGACGCACACGCCTGTTGTCCGAGAGGCTTTTGTCGATTCTCTTCAATTTTGTTTAATTGAATAGACGCATCCCTTTTCGAACCATTAATCAATATATCATCTTGCCATACTTGAAGCAAATGCCTGCCAAGTCCAGACGGTACATTATTAATTTTAAGATCGCCGATAAAATCGTTTACAACTTGTGTAACAGCTTTATAGCGCTCCGTCTCATCATCAGTTTCGAACGGGAATACACGGACTGTAAATTTTTGCAAATCGAGCGGATGCTCTATACCAACTAAATATTTTCGTACTATTTCCTGCGCTGAGGGCGGCAAATTGGAAAAAAATCTTCGGGTAGAATATCCACCGAAAACGACTTTTGAGTCTGCATCATTGAATGGGTTAGGAGAGTTGGTGATAAAAATTAACTGCTGCGCATCTGTTTTCTGTGCGCCCTCCGAAAGCGATGTCAGTGCCTTTTTTAGGTTTTCACGCACATGAGAAAAATCGGAACTACTCTTTTCAACAGCCTTTGCTTGAGCGAGAATTTTTTGACCGTTCTCCATAGTCAGTTCAATATCTTCCTCGTTGCCCTCAAGGCGAACAGAACGCAAGTCCTTGATGTTCTCCAGCATAAGAATAATAGCGGCATTTCGCTGAAAATCAAATCCGAACAATACCGCATTGGCGCGTCTATTTTTCACTATTCCACATACCCCTTTCTAGAATTATTATACAGTACCGAGCATTGCGGTATTTCCTCACCGTGATTACATTTTAACATGTAGTTGAGCAAAAGTCAGTCGTTTTTTGTTTAAAAGCAAAATATATTAAACTGAATGTATGAAGTTTAAAATGAAAAATGCGCCCACAAATTAATGTTCAATAATTTGCGGGCGCGGGATGAATTTGTGGGTGCTTAGTCCTCTGCTTGTCGAATCTCCGGCAGGCCTGCAATGCTGGTGAGCAGCGAGAGGATACCGGCAAGCACGGAAGCAGATGCTACTGCAATCCAATTAACATCACCGAGTACAGCGGACGTGCCGATAGTTGCAACGGCAGTCTGAGCGATTGTTTTAACGGCACGGATGCCGGCGGCTTTGAGCCAGAGTCTTGTTTTTACAGTCATTGTTTTATCCTTTCTGCGGTTCTTCCGCATCATACTATATCATACTATGGGCAGTTCCATGGCGGACGTGAAGAGCGCATCCGCCCAGCCGTCACCATTCAAGGCTTTGTAGATATCATGCTGTATGATTATTTGCTGCGTGTCCGTCTGCGTGCGGCTGCCCTTAGCTATGATAGCGCGGCACCGTGCCTGTAGGCTGTCAAGTGTCAACATCATCAGTGCCTGCCGTTCGGCAGATGCAGCGCGGGCTTCGGCAGCTGATACCTGCGCTGCTGCTTTTTTGCGTTCACGGTGTGCGGTCAGTGCCGCTGTTACAACGGCGGTTAGTGCTCCGCTGCCAAGCACGGCACTAATCAGTGTTATCCACAGACTTGCAGTCACTGGTTGGCACCGTCCTTTGTGATGGTAATGCGGATACCGTGCATCAGCACGGTTGCAGCATCATCTGCTGTTATAGGGTCAGCACCAGCCGGTGAATGTGTGCTGTAATCAGCAATCATAGCGGTAAATGCTGCTTGTGATTTCGTACCCCACTTGCCGTCTTCCATCAGAGTCTTGCCGTCACCGTCTGTATAGCCTGCTGCACTAAGTGCTGTCTGCATTGCTTTGTATGCCGCGCCAGTGTGCATAGGGCTCGCTACCTCGAATTTTATCTTTTCCATTTCGCTTTCCTCCGAATATTTGAATTTTTTATCCATAATCCCGCGGTGTGTCCACGGGCGATTATCCAGCCGTGTGACTACCACACCGTAGCGCAGACCGCGTGCCTCAATCACCAGCGGCGTGCCGTCGCTGTCAAAACCGCAGATCCAGCCTACATGCGTCATTTTACCGTTTTTATTGCTGACAAAAACAGCCTCGCCGATGACGTAATCGCGGGTGATATCATCGATAGGACCCTTTGCGTTGCACCACAAACGGTAATTCATATCTGCGTTAATGTCCGTTTTGTCGTTGCAGACATATGTCAGGTATGAATCCAGTAGCCCCTGACAATCGGTCGCATAGTCGGTGCTGCGCCAGCCCGCAACCGCTGCATCAAAATCCGCACCCGCCCAGCCGCGGTTGACGTATGCCTGCCGATAGCGGGAGAGCGTTGCGGGGGTTGTCTGCACGCGGACGCTGCCAAAAAGATAGTGCCACGGATCCGCGCAGCATGCATCAATCGGCAGAGGCATGGCGGCGCCAGTTGGTACACTTTTTGCATGGGTCAACGCCCATTTGATAAAATCAATCACCTTTAAATTTGTCATTTTGCTATTCCCTCCACGATGATATGTGCGCCGACATCAAAGCCCGCGTCCGTCGGCAGAGATACACCTTTGATACAAACCTCAGTTATCCCTGTCTCTTTGTAAGTCTTTTTTGCGGTTGTATATGCTGTGGCATTTGCCCACATCATGCTGACAGGCGGCTGCATAAGGTCTTTTTGTGCGCCGTCGGCACGTGCTCCGATAGCGGCATATCCGTACTGCATACCGCCGATGCACCAGTCCGCATCGACTTGCACGACCCCGGCTATGTACCTCGACGATGTACTAAAACTCGTTTTTGCGATGGCAGCACGCGCCTCGCCGATGTACGGATCCTGCCCGGCATTTAGGATGACCTGCACCTGTCCGGACGTAACCCCGCCAAGCGTATCTATCAGTATCCGCACTTTTCGGCACGCCGGGAAAGTAAGATATATAGTGGATGTAACCTCCGTGGTGGTGGTCTCCGCGACTGTGGTCCATGTCTCCGCCGTGGATGCCGGCAGAGACTGAAGTGCGTCATACACGGCTTTCGCGGTGGGATATTGTTTATCAGTCGAGTCGGGCGTTATATCAGTAACGCGATTTGCTGTGCATTCTGTGGTATATGATGTCGCTTCGTTCGCAACAGGCGACAGCGTAATCGTTCCGTCAGAATTAAGCCGTGCTTTCATGTACGTTGTAGACGATGCGTTCGGATCAGGCATCACGATTTCGCCGCGAGTTGTTACTGCAAAACCGTTTTTCCCGCCAATTCCAATTATAAATTGATAGACCCCTGCGACATCTTCTTCGTTTTGTTTTCCACAGACAAACTGCGCTTCTTGCGTTGCTTTTGTGTTGCTGCCGAAGGCTGCTGAAAAATTACCACTTGCGACATTTGAGTTATAGCTCCATCCATAGCGTGGATGATATAACCCGTACTCTGTCGCAAATGACATAACCCCTGTAGCACCGGCTTCCCGCCCGAAATTTACTGCGTTCTTCCCCAAGCTATTGGCAGTAAAAGGATCCATGGACGCTCGATGCAAAGCACCGGCTTCGGAGACCGCCAAAACCGAAATGTCTGTTTCAAAAAAAGAAACATGTTCCGTTGACGATATTAGAATATATTTTACGAGTGGTGCACTCATTTCGGAACCGCTGTACTGAGGTATTGAGCAGAAGAAACACAAAAAAGTAAAATCTGCGTTCTGTTTTATCTCCTTGAGCGCATACTCTCTCTCCACGCCGCCCTCCCGTCTCGCCGCAGTGACTATATATTTTTCGGGCTGTTGCGCCGCCGCGAGCAGGGTTGCAAAATCGACCGATGAAACGTAGTCGCCGCGGTCAACATCATAAGAAATTACAGTGTTTATGCGTTGCACCGTCCCGACCGTATCAAGCTTATCAAGGATTTGTCCCCATATATCGGCTGACGGCTTTTCAGTTGTGCCCGAAAAATCCGTTGCACCCATGCGGCAGGGCACGTCCGCCGGGGTGGATGTCCGGACGTCTCCGGCTGTCACGCCGATCCACACGCTGCGCACACCATGCAGCGCCGGCACCGGGCAGGTATCGCCCTCAAAAAGGACGTTTTCGCTGCGCCATTCGCCGCATCGGTTATATGCAAAAACGCCGATTTTGTTGTTGTGAGCTTGCCACTCGTCATCAAAATTAAATTTCACATTATAGTCACTGTTGCCGCACACGATGCAGGGCGGGTTGACCGCGCTTGCGGTTTTGTTACGGATGATGATGTCTATAGTCGGCATAAAATTATTCCTTTCGGTTTATGTTATCGGTTTGTCATTGGTGTCCGCATGTATGTCCACAGCGACATGCAGCGGTCTGATGCGGTTGACTGCACTGCGCAGCTTTGCAATACCGACCGTGTCGGAGCCTGCCGGAAAAACGATTGTTAACGCATTGACATTTTCCGTCAGCGTGTATTTTGCCTTACCCATGATTGCGACTATCAGGGCATCGATGGCGGCACGCGTAAAATCGCCAGTGCTTTGCAGTTTGTCGGTCAGCGCGGATACGTCCCCGTTGGCGGGCATGACGGTGTTAGGTGTGCCGATATACTCCGCCCACAGTGCATAGCCATCTGCATTGACTGATTTTGCAAAAAGCTGTTTTTTAAAAATCTCCGCATCTTGCCATGCGGGCTCGGTGCCCGCCGCTACGATTGCGTCTGTCACGTCCAGCGCATATGCATCCGATGTGTAGACGGCCGCACAATAAAATTTTTTGCGTTTGGCGGTAGGATTGCTCATGTTTTGCTCCCCGTGTCTTTGTCCGTGGCTGTCAGCGTCACTGTAAAAGTTGGTATGGATGATGATATGTCAAGGTCTGCCGTACTGCCGTTGATTTTGACGGCGGTAGCATCCTTTATGCCCGGTGTAGCCATCAAAAAATAGGTTATACGTGCAATTGTAAGTTTGTCAGTTTCGCCGTCAAACGCAATTTCGGCGATGTGCTTTTTCAAGCTATCGTTAAATGCCGCCGTCACTATATCTATCGTGTATCCGTCATACAGATCAACCGTTGCAGTCAGCGTTTTGGGGATATTTAGCGCAGCCAGGACTCGCACCGATGCGCCCAGCGGCCGTTTTGCACTAATATTATCGGCTATACTTTGATGTGTGGCATTGTCCATCGCGCCGAAAGTCGGCGTTGCGACAACAACGACGATTTGCCCTGCGGCATTTGTGCTTGCTTTTGCGTAGCCGCAGCCGGGCACCTCTAAAGCCCATCGGCGGTAGTCCGCTGCCGTGCCGCAGCCCGGAGCATACCGCAGGCGGAGTTGCAGCCGCCTGTACAGCTCGGCATCAGTTTCGGCATCCGCGCCGGCGGAAGTTTTTGAGTTTGTGACCGTCAGATCCTTTATCACGGCCGCCGGAAGCAGGTCGTTAGAGGGCAGCGTAACCGCGCCCGCCGTGGTACACTCCGCCTGAGCGGTCACCTTCGCGCCGGCTTTGATCGATACAGCGGCCGTCAGGCCGAAATTCAAACCCGTGCTTTGCGACTGCAAGAGCGTGCCCTTTGGCAGCGTCACTGCCGATGCCGCCGAGAGCGTGACTGTGATGACAGCCTTCGATGCGGGCTTCCTCGTGATGCCGTAGTCGGCGCAGCGCATCTCTAAGTATTCCCCACTGTCGGCGTTTGGGAACATAGCCGATTTTAAGGTGTTTATATAGGCATATAGCTTTTCGATTTCGAGCGCCGCTCCGGCGATGATGTCGCCGGTGTAGCTGTCCGGAACGGTGACCTTCAGGTTGCCGATGGGCTCCAGGATTGCCGGAGATGCCTGCGGCAGCGCAGTCTTGTAAGCGATGGAAGCAGCGGTCTTGAACGCCATTTCAGACGAGTCTACCGGGTGGTAGGAACCGTCCACCAGAGTGGCCTTGAGGCCTACAACCGGATAGCCAGCCAGTACGCCCTTCTGAACGCACTCCTGCAGACCCTTTTCCACAGCCGGGAAATAGTTCTTGGGCACAGCGCCGCCGAACACATTCTCTTCAAAGACCAGAGTCTCGCTGTCGCAGGGCTCGAATTCGATCCATACATCGCCGAACTGACCATGTCCGCCCGACTGCTTCTTGTGGCGTCCCTGTACCTTGACCTTCTTCTGGATGGTCTCACGGTAGGGTACCTTGGCCTTTTCCAGGCTGATCTCCACGCCGAACTTGTTCGCCAGCTTGGATACGATCACATCCAGGTGCTGGTCGCCCAGGCCGGTGAGTACCTGCTGCCGGGTTTCCTTGTTCTGCTCAAAGCGGATGGTGGGATCTTCTTCCATCAGGCGCTGCATGCTCTGGGCTACCTTGCCCTCATCTGCCTTGTTCTTGGCTACCACAGCCATGGACAGGGTAGGCTTCGGGAATACCAGTTCCGCGAACTTTACCTTGTAGGCGGGATCGCAGAGGGTATCGCCGGTTACTGCTTCGGGGAGCTTGGTGATGGCGCCGATGTCACCGGCGGAGATCACAGTGGTCTCCTCCTGCTTCTTGCCGCGGGTGTGCAGCATCTTGCCCAGCCGTTCCACATTGCCGGTGCGCATATTATAGAGTTCGGTATCGGCAGTGATCTTGCCGGATACAACCTTGACATAGGAGAGCTTGCCCACAAACGGGTCAGCTACGGTCTTGAATACCAGAACTGCCAGGGGCGCTTCATCGGTGCAGGGAACATCCACCGGATCACCGGCTTCGTTTTCAGCAACCAGACCGGCGCTCTCATAGGCGGACGGCAGGTGGTCCACCATAGCGTCCAGCAGCATATCGATGCCGTCCATGGTCACAGCCGAGCCGCAGAATACCGGCGCAATGGAACCGCTCTTCACACCCTGATGGATGCCGTGCAGGATCTCGTCACGGGTAAACTGTTCGCCCGAGAAGAACTTCTCAAAGAGGCCTTCATCGGTTTCAGCAATCGCTTCGGACATCGCTGCGATCAGGCCTTCCAGACGGTGACCGGTATCGGGCATTTCAGCCTCAGCGATCACGCCGTTTTCATAGCGGTAAGCCTTGTTGTCGATCAGGTTGATGTAGCAGTCCACCTTGCCGTCCTTCATGAACGGAACTACCAGCGGGCAGACACTCGGGCCGAATTCGGATTTGAGCTGTTCGAGCACCTTATAGAAATCCGCATGGTCCATATCCATCTGAGTGACAAAGAACATCTTGGCACGGCCCAGACGGTCTGCCAGTTCGTAGGCCTTTTCGGTGCCCACTTCCACGCCGTCCCGGGCAGATACGGTGATCAGTGCGCTTTCGGCTGCGATCATGCCTTCGTACATACCGCCCTCAAAGTCAAAGAGTCCGGGGGTGTCGATGAGATTGATCTTGGTACTGCCCCATGCAAACGGTGCCACGGTGGAAGATACCGATACCTTGCGCTTGATCTCCTCCGGGTCAAAGTCGCAGACAGTATTGCCGTCCGCTACCTTGCCGAGCCGGTCGGAATAGCCGGTCTTGTAGAGCAGAGCCTCAGCCAGTGTGGTCTTACCACTGGAACTGTGGCCTGCCAGCGCAACATTCCTTATTTTACCTGCCAGATATTGTTTCATGGCGTCATCGCCCCTTTCCATTTTTTATTAAAAGAGCCCGCCTGCAGTCCATCGGGGACTGTTTCGGCCTGGTATTCGTCAAATTAAATAAGTTGCGAACTTCTCTTTCAATAATTATAGTTTTATTATACAATCCCGGCGAAGCAAGTACAAGAGAGGAAGCGCAAAAAAATACACCACCCATATACAATTTACGGGTGGTGTATTGTGCATTCTGCTTGTTTTATCAGTAGCGCCGCAGGTTGGGCAGCAGCATGGTGATGAGTCCCCAGAACAGCTGGTAGGCAATGAGCAGAGTAAAGCTCAGGGTACCGAAGCCATTGCCGTTACTGTTGGTGAAGGCCAGCAGGCAGACCGCAAAGTAGCCCAGTGTCATACCCACGCCCTGAAGGATCACACCCAGCAGGATGGAGGTCTTGGCGGTGATGATGCCGCTCAGGGTGCGCACCTTGGAAGCCAGCGAACCATTGTAGACGATCTCAGCTCTCGCGCGGTCCTTGTGGGCCATCAGGCGGTCACACTGACCATGGAGCTTGTAGGGCACGATCTCCACCATATCCTCCGGGAAGTCGAAGAGTTCCGAAATCTTCTGGGGGGTGATGTTGGAATCGGTGGTGTAGACCGAGATACCGATATCCCGATCCACCAGCACGCCCAGCTCGTCCACAATATCCGGATCAGCGGCATAGCTCAGCACAAAGATGGCGGTGAGCTCGCCGGAATTTGCCAGGTAGAGCACTTCCCGTCCGTCCTTGACGAACTTCTTCTCATAGTCCTTGGACGGGATCTCGATGTTGTGGTTCATCATCAGTTCCCGGTTGCCGATCAGCACCCGTTTGCCGTCCACCCAGGCGGAAATACCCATGGAGTCCTCATAGACGATGCTGTCCGCCTTCTTGAGGATCTTCTCATTGCCGCCGATCATCTGGGTGAAGATGTAGCTGAGTACGCAGTCGCTCTTGCAGACAATGCTGGCGGCATCCACCATGGCCTCATCAATGCGCTTCTGATCGAAGGTCTTGATGCCGTGGAGGGTGATGGACTGAGGCCCGAACAGCTCGCTGTCCCGGATAACAAAGCAGTTGATGTCATCAAACCGGTCCAGGGCAGTATAGCCCGCTACCATCGAACCATCCTGGGAGAGCGCCTTGTTCATGCGGCGCAGGGGAAGGTTGCCGACGATGGTGCTGGTGAGGGGCGCGCTGAGCAGGGTCGCCGCTGAAAAGACGGTGAGCGCCAGGAAGGGATCCCCGTAGATGACCATCACGATGATGGAGCAGACCAGATCCGCCACCAGGAAGATGGGGGTGGTGATGCGGGACACATTCTCGCCGAAGTCCTCGGTGAAGGAGAGGTGCATGAAGTTGGTGAGGAAGTCAGCCGGCTGGCTGTATCCCACCACCGGCTGTTCCAGATCCAGGTTCTGGGTGAGCTCCCGGGCGAGGTTGCGGTCATTGATGATGTTGAAGGCATGGCGCTGATAACCGCCTTCCGCCAGCAGACGGAAGTTCTGGTCCACCCGGTTGATCATGAAGAGTTTGCCGATGAGGTTGAAGATCAGCACCAGGATCACCACGGCGAAGTAGTAACCCACATTGTCACTGGTGACCTGATCCGGGAAGACGATCAGCACAATGCCCTGGATCACCGCCGCCAGAGCAGCCACAGCCACCGGGCCGTCACCGCTGGGACGGAGGGTAAAGAGCGCCTTGAGGCCGCCCAGGATAGTGGAGATATTGAGCAGCACTGCCAGCACCAGCACACCGAGGTTGACGCCCATAAAGACGCGCATATTCTTCTCGGGGAGCATGAAGGTGAGCAGCGGCAGATTGATATTCTTGAGAGATACGGTGAGGTAGCACATCAGGGCAAACAGCACCACCGAAAGTCCCAGCCGGATCATCAGGCCCTTCTTGGTCTTGCGGATGCGGGCATAGACTTTGTTGGCGTCCTTGGGGGTGTTGAAGTCGTCCACCTCATCGGTGAGGTCGTCCAGCTCCTCCTCCACCACCGGTTCGCCCTTCTCCTCCTTCTGACGGCGGCGGCGGTCCCGGCGTTCGGTTTCCGCCTTGGAGTTGCCCTGCTCGTCCATGGAGTAGAGGTCGATATTCATCTGGGTGGCGGTGTAGTCGTCCGGCACCGGAGGTTCCTCCTCTCCGGAGACCTCCTTCTGGATGGCAGCGATGTCCTGCCGGCGCTCGGCCTTGGCTGCATCAAAATTCCGGGTGAAGGACTGGGTGCGGCCCCGTCCGAAGTTCTTGAGGATATCCTCCCGGCTGGTGATGATGGTCTCACCCGATACACCCTGGGGTGCGGCAGGTGCTGCCGCCGGTGCGGAGGTTTCTTCCTCCTCCAGGTCGGCAAACCGGCTGCGCCGGGGAGTGTTGTCGCTGATGCGGTCCCGGAGAATGCTCAGATCATCGTCCGGCTCGCGGCTGCGCTCGGGTTCCCGGGTGCGCTCCGGCTCCGCCTTGCGGGGCGGCTCCTCATACTCGTCCCGACGGCGGCGGGGCGGTTCCTCGTACCGCTCGGTACGGGCTGCCGGCATCTCGTCCTCGGCCTCCCCACGGAACCGGAATCCGCTCCGGGGTTCTTCGTCCCGGCGGGATTCCCGGCGCTCGGACGTATAGTCCTCATACTCCCGGCGGGGCTCCGGACGGCGGCGGGGACGGTCATCATAGTCATCGTAGTCATCATAGTCCCGGCTCCGGGCAGGACGGGCCGCATAACGGTCGTCATAGCGGTCCTCATACCGGTCGTCCTCATAACGGCTCTCCCGACGGCGGCGGGGCGGCTCCTCATAGTCGTCCACCGACCGGCTCCGGGTATAGCGGGTCTCGTAGGAAGCCTCGTCCGGCTCCTGGTCATAACGGCTGTAAACCGGCGCTTCGTCCTCGTCCTGCGCCCGCCGTGAGGAGATCATACTGCCTGACCCGCTCTTCTTGCGCTTGATCTCCTCGAGAATATCATCGACATTGTATCGGTCTGCCATTGTCTATCCTCCTGCCGCAGCAAAATTTCCTTATCTGGCCTTGATGCCTGCCCGCTGCCGGGCGATCTCATACATCACAATTCCCGCTGCCACCGAAGCATTCAGCGAGTTGATCTCTCCATACATGGGAAGAGAGGCGATAAAATCACACTTATCGGTGAGCAGACGGCTCATGCCCTTGCCCTCCGAACCGACAATCAGCGCCACCGGACCGGTGTAATCGATCTCACACCAGCACTGGCCCTCCATATCGGTGCCATAGACCCATACGCCGTCCTTCTTGAGCTGATCCACTGTGGCAGCCAGGTTGGATACCCGCACCACCGGCAGATGCTCCACCGCGCCGGCAGAGGTCTTTGCCACGGTCACGGTGAGGCCCACACTGCCCCGCTTGGGGATAATCACGCCATGGGCGCCGGCGATCTCGGCAGTCCGGATGATGGCGCCGAGGTTGTGGGGATCGGTGATCTCATCGGCAATGATGACGAACAGCGGCTGATCCCCGGCCTTCTTATAGATGTCCTCCATGGTGGAGTAGTTGGCGGCGCCGGTGACAGCGATCACACCCTGATGGTTCTGGTGTCCGCACATGTTGTCCAGTTTGGCGGGGCTGGTCTCCTTGACCGGAATGCCCTGTTCCTTTGCCATGGCAAGGATCTTCACAATGCTGCCCTGGGTTTCGCCGCCGGTGACCAGGATGCTCTCCACAGCCCGACCGCTCTTGAGCAGCTCAATGACTCCATTGCGGCCAATGACAATATCCTCCCGCTGCATACCCCGGGCAGATTCTTCCTCCTGGGGACGGGACTGGGGCCGCGCGGGGCGGCGGGACGCTTCCGGACGGGTCTTGTCACGACCAGCCGGGCGATAATTTCGATTGTTTTTCATACTCTCTCGCTCCAATGAGCCGTCCGTCCAGTCCGGAGTCCTGTGTCCCGGGGCGGCGGCGCTTTTCGATATACATATTTATCTTAACACATTTTCTGACGATTGACACTATAAATCTTCATCTTTTATAGCCTCTCCAAACAAAAACCACCCGCAGATCCATGATCCACAGGTGGTTTAATCAAAATTTGAAAGATTCTGGAAACGGCGGGCTATCCCGAGCCGGACTGCCTCAGAGCAGTACCAGCGCCGCTGCCAGCAGCAGCAGCCCTGCCGCCGCCCCGGCCCGGAACAGCAGCTTTCTGAGCCCGACCCGCTCCTTGAGCAGGGTGGCGGACGGCGCGGCTGTCCGGGTGCGCCCCATCTCCTCACTGGCGGCACGCAGGTACTGTTCTGCCTGTTCGTCGATCTCCTTGGGCGCCCAGTCCCCCTGGCGCACAAACAGGATCGCCCGCTCAAAATAGCGGCTGTCCGGGTCCCGCACTTCGATGATCTTCCGATTGACTCCCTTGAGCATCTTTTTCCCCTCTTTCCCCTTTTTCCGGTTTCATGTCATTTCGCTGATAGTATCACCGGTCCGGCGGCGCTTTATGCGCTGTCTGCGCATTTTTCACAACGGATTCCCGGGGTCTGGCGCAGTGTAAAGAATTTTCGCTTTACAGACGGCTCCGGAGATATTACTGCTTGTATAAGCTGGGATTTCCACAATTTCAACTGGTGCTTCCACAAGCCGTGTTGAAAACTCAGTTGAAAGCGTGGAAAACTCCCATGGAATCGTGAACAAATTGAAAACAAAACATCTGTTCCCTGTTAAAAACCCGGATTTCCCCAGTTTCTGGGCTGTAATCCGGCGGTCACACGGCTACAATCCGTATTTTACACAGACGGGCCAGGGGTATGGCATTTTGCCGAACCCCTCCCTCTCCGACCCATTCCGGCACGCTTTTCAAGGCGGGGATTTAATGGTATAATAGCCGCAAAGCGGCTATTATACTTAATTTTACGGCCGGACGATCCGCAGGCTTTGCCCGCTCCCGTCCCAATGGCCAATTATACCATTTCGCTGGCGCTTCATGGTATAATAGCCGCAAAGCGGCTATTATACTTAATTTTACGGCCGGACGATCCGCAGGCTTTGCCCGCTCCCGTCCCAATGGCCGATTATACCATTCCGCTGATGCTCCATGGTATAATAGCCGCAAAGCGACTATTATACTTTTTTGTGCCGGACGATCCGCAGACTATGCGTGCTCCCGTCCTGTTGGCCTATTATACTTTTCCCACCCTTTTAAGAAACCCAGCGCCGGAACCGGCAGGAGGACAAGCTATGACACAATATACCGCCCGGCTCACCGGTGCTGTTCCCTTCAATCTTCAGGAGACCTTCGAATGCGGGCAGTGCTTCCGATGGCTGCCCGGTGATGACGGCAGCTATACCGGCGTGGTGGGGCAGAATGTCATCACCCTGCGGGCAGACGGCGATGACCTGCTGGTTGCCGGCCTGGATCAGGCCGAAGCCGAACAGCGGCTGATCCCCTATCTGGCACTGGATGAGGACTATGCCGCCATCCAGGAGCAGTTCCGCAGAAACGCGCAGCTGGCCCAGGCTGTTGACTATGCCCGGGGCATCCGGGTGCTGCGCCAGGACCGCTGGGAGGCGCTCTGCTCCTTCATCATCAGCCAGAACAACAACATCAAGCGCATCCGGGGCATTGTGGAAACCCTCTGCGATACCTGGGGAGAACCGCTGCCCGGCGGGCGCAGTTCCTTCCCCGGACCGGAGGTGCTGGCGTCCCTCACCGAGGAGGATCTCCAGCCGCTGCGCAGCGGGTTCCGGGCCAAGTATATCCTGGATGCCGCCCGCAAAACCGCCTCAGGCGAAGTGGATCTGGACCATGTGGCCTCCCTGCCCACCGAGGAAGCGGCTGCCGAGCTCTGCCGCATCCGGGGTGTGGGCATCAAGGTGGCCCACTGTGCGCTGCTCTACGGGTTCCACCGCATCGAATGCCTGCCGGTGGATGTGTGGATGAAGCGGGTGATGTCCACCATGTATCCCCAGGGACTCCCGGAGGAACTGCTGCCCTATGCGGGCATTGCCCAGCAGTATCTGTTCCACTATTCCCGCAGCCATCCGGAACTGTTTGAAGCCTGACTCTCTTATATAGAAAGGAACTGCCATGTCTGTATCTCCCCTGCCGGAATCCCGGCCGATCCTCAGCCAGATGCCCTCCGACCCGGAACTGGAACGGCTCAGCGAAGTGTTCAAGATCTTCTCGGACAACAGCCGCCTGCGCATCATTGCCGCCCTGCTGGAAAAGGAACTGTGCGTCTATGACCTCACCCAGGCTCTGGGCATGACCCAGTCGGCGGTATCCCATCAGCTCCGGCTGCTGCGCAATGCCCACCTGGTCAAGACCCGCCGGGAGGGCAAAAGCATCTTTTACAGCCTGGATGATGACCATGTCGTCACCATTATGAGCCAGGGTCTGGCCCATATCCGTCACACCGGACGCTGACAAAATCCCCGATTTTTCCATATATTCCGGCAGCTCTGCTATACTTTCCGTATTGCAGAGCATTTTTCTACTATAAGTAAAAACTTTCCGGGAGTTCTGCGCTGTTTTTCGGAAATTCGACACAGCCTACCCGCTATAATAAAGGCACCGGGGACACAGAAGTCTGCCCCGGGGCCCCTTGTAACCGGAAAGGATGATCAAACATGACTACCAAAACCATAGCCGCGGAAGAATATCTGTGCCAGCTGCAGCTGGAAATTCTCCGGCTGCGTGAAGTCGTATCCGGACTGTACCGTGCCGGCGAGGACCGGCAGAATGATGTATTCTATCGCTATGAGAACCTGCTCAACCACAAGTGCGCGGAATACCTGGAGCTTGTGGAGGCTTTGGGGCAGGCGGAAAATCAGTAAACCAGCATCTGCGCATTTTCCCACAAATTTCTCTGGTAATCCGGCGCTGTTTTGTGTATAATGGGGCTAAGAATCGAAGCCCCGGGAAACAGGACTGTTTCCCTGACAAAATACACAGAGGTGCCAAATGAACATGAAACAAATCATATCCACCCTGACAGCCGGACTGCTTTCCGCAGTATTGCTGGCTGGCTGTACTGTCTTTGTGGACGGCGATGCAGTCACTTCCATGGATCTGGTGGATGAAGAAGGGGTGACCCTCAGTTCGGTAAGCGACTGGACTCCGGGGGAAAGCCGTACCTTCCATCTCGATGAGCTGCCGGAGGGCTGTGAAGTCAATGTGGTTTCCTCCGACCGGGAACTGATGACCGCCGACTATGCCGACAATGCCATCACCCTCACAGCTGTGGAAAGCGGACATGCCATTGTGACGGTGGAGCTTTCGATGAACGGCTCCAGCCTCTCCAAGAGCTATGAGATCCAGATCACAGCCCGGCACATGCAGGCCGGCATGACCCTGATCGACTCCCGGGCTATCCAGCCGGAAAACGCCCTGGAAAGCGCCTTCCACCCCGAGCGGGAAAACTTCGGCTCTGCCACCTTTGCCTCGGGCTATCTGGAACTGCAGGCCGGCAATCAGGCCACAATCCTGTTCACCGGCTTTGATGTCACCGACGGCGAACCCAAGCCCCTGGAAACTCCGGTGACTGTGCGTTCCTCCGAAAATGAGGTCACCTTTGACGGAACCTACTACCTCTCGGAGGACCGGGTGATCCTCCAGTGCCCCAGAGCCGGACAGTATACCCTGGATCTGGTGCTGAGCTGTGAAGGCTATGCCGATCTGCCGGTACAGATCCAGATCAGCGTATCCGAACCCTCCCAGAGCATTGCCCTCTCCGCCAAGGGATTTGACGCCTATGCCCCCACCGTGGAAGTGGGCAGCAGCATCATTCTCGATGCGGAAACCGTTTCGGAGGACACGGTTCTCACCGTCACCGCAGACAACAGCATTGTCACTGCCACAGTGGGCGAGGACAAGCGCATCACCATCACCGCTGTGGAGGAGGGCACCGGCAGTGTGACCATCCATGCCACCACCCCCGGATACCAGGATGCCGAGCTGACCCTGCAGGTTCACTCGGTGCCGGAACTGATCTCGATGACCATTCTCGGGGACCGTCTGGAACGCAACAATGTGGTTCACCTGGCTGAGGGTGAGATCGTGGAACTGACAGTCCTCAACCCCTCGGAAGGCGACCTGTCCCATGAGATCGATGACCCTGCCATTGTATCGGCTGTACAGAAGTCAAACAAACTGGAACTGGAGGGCCTTGCCGCCGGTGAGACCACCATCACACTCACCTGCCAGCGGAACGGGTACAGCACCAACACCAAAACCCTGACCATTATCGTCACCGAAGCGGAACCCGAAGAGTAATCCCGCACTGGAAAAAAGACGGAGCCAGCCGGCCCCGTCTTTTTTGTTCACAAATTTGCACTTGTTCCGGCTGGAAAGCTGTGCTATGATCTCTGTACCAAATCTGCCGCAGGAGGGATCGTATGCGTTCAAAACGATTGTATCAATGGGGGCTGGGAACGGCAGCTGCCGGTATCCTGCTCCTGCTGGTACTGATCCTTTCGGGGATCGCCGCCCCCAATCCCCTCTTCACCGTCCTCGCCCTGGGCGGACTGCTCTTCTGCGCCGCCGGCATTGTCCTTTTCGCTGCCGGCTGGCTCCGGGATCTGATCCGGGCGATCCGCAGGCATGATACCCGGCAGGCCCTGCTGCTCCTGCTGGGGGCGGCCCTGATCCTGCTGCCTGCCCTTCTCCGGCGATGAAATGCCGCCCACATCCAAAAAAGCCCTCCTCCCGCAAATGGGAGAAGGGCTTTTATCGTTTCTACTGAATCCGGGAGAGCACTTCGCCGATCTTTCCCCGGATCACAAGGTCTGCCTTCTGGTCCATGGGGGTGGGCGACAGGTTCACCAGCGCCAGACAGTCCCCCTCAAAGTACCGGATCAGCCCGGCAGCAGGATAGACCGCCAGCGAAGTCCCGGCGATGAGCAGGGTATCCGCCTGGGAGATGGCATCCACAGCCGCTGTCAGGGTGCGGGGGTCCAGTTCCTCCTCATAGAGCACAACCTCCGGCTTGATAATGCCGCCGCATTCACACCGGGGCACTCCGTCGGTGGTGAGAATGGCCTCCAGACCATACTTCCGTCCGCAGCGCATGCAGCGGTTGCGGTGGATGCTCCCATGCAGTTCCAGCACATTTTTGCTGCCCGCCATCTGGTGCAGGCCGTCGATATTCTGGGTGACCACCGCGGTCACACGGCCCTCGGCTTCCAGTTCCGCCAGACGGATATGGGCCGCGTTGGGCTTTGCCCTGGGCCAGATCATCTCCCGGCGGTAGAACTCATAGAACTCGTCCGGGTGCGCCATGAAGAAGCTGTGGCTCACCATCACCTCGGGCGGATAGGCATACTGCCGCCCATAGATGCCGCCGGCGCTCCGGAAATCCGGGATGCCCGATTCGGTGCTCACTCCGGCGCCGCCGAAAAAGACTGTCTTACGCCCCGGCGCCATTGCCTGGGCCAGCGCTTCCATCTGCTTGTCCATCTTGGTTCCTCCACTTCTGTTCCGCCAACGCCAGCAGCGCCGCCGGAGTATTCTCCGCTTCTCCCGCTATGACCGCTTCCAGCAGTTCCCGGAGAAGCTGTCCCAGTGCCGGGCCAGCCGGGATTCCCCGGGCAGTCAGCTCCCGTCCGGACACCGCCAGCTCCCGCAGGCTGCGGCAGTAACCGCCGCTCTCCACCCGGGAAAGCCAGTCCAGCTCCTTTTTTCGGGCCGGGTCCGCTGCCGCAGCGGCTTCCAGCGCGGCCCGGTAAGCTGAGGGGGAATCATCTGCCGACCGCCGCCACACCTCCCGGAACGACTCTGCCGGAGGCAGGGCCAGACAGCCCGCCGCCTCCCGGTAAAGGCGCTCCCGGTTTCCGGGCAGCCGCAGCGGGGCGCACAGTTCCCGGACGGCTCCGTCCCAGTCCTCTGCCCCTCCGGGGGCTGACCCATGCCGCGCCTCCCAGAGGCCGCCTGCCAGCAGCAGGGCCCGGCTCTCCGGGGAAGGTGCCCGGCAAAGGGCCGCTTTCCAGCTCGCCGGGAGCCGCCCCAGGCCGGGGAAGACACCCTCCCACAGGGGCAGCAGTTCCAGCGCCCCGGCAAAGTGGCGTCCGGCGAGATATTTTTCCCACTCAGCAGTGATCCGCTCCCGGGACACAACTGCCGCCTCCCCGGCGAGTTCCTCGCCTGCCCGGAGGGTGGCCTCCTCCACCCGGAACCCCAGCTCCGAGGCGAACCGGGCACACCGCAGGATGCGCAGGGCGTCCTCCCGGAACCGCCGGCGGGGGTCTCCCACACAGCGCAGCAGACGGGCGGCAAGATCCGCCTGTCCGCCGAAGGGGTCCCGGAGTTCGCCCCGGCAGCTCAGGGCCATGGCGTTCACTGTGAAATCCCGCCGGGCCAGATCCTCCCGGAGGTCGGGCACAAATTGCACCGATTCGGGGTGGCGGTGATCCCGGTACTCGCCATCGGTGCGGAAGGTGGTCATCTCCAGGACACCGCCCTCGGTCACCACTCCGATGGTGCCGTGTTTGCGCCCGTCCTCCACCAGCCGGTGATCCCGGAACAGCCAGGCGGTGCGGTCAGGCAGACAGGATACCGTCAGGTCATAGTCATGCACCGGACGGCCCAGCAGCCGGTCCCGGACACAGCCGCCCACCAGCCAGGCCTCTTCGCCGTTCTGTTCCAGCCGCTGCATCGCTTCGGTCACCCAGTGGGGCAGGGGTTCTCTCATGGCTGTTTCACTCCTTGGGGATTCACCCGTTCATACAGTGTCCTGCGTCCGTCCTTGCCCGCCAGGCGCACCGCTCCCAGCTTCATCAGCGCCGAAAGCCCGCCGCTCATGCCCCGCACCGAAAGCCGGGTGAGCTTCCGCAGTTCCTCCCGTGTAAACGGGTCGGGCAGTCCGGGCGGGAGCAGTGCTCCAAGCTCCTCCGGGAAGGCCAGGTCCAGTTCCTCACCAAAGGCGGTGGGCACCCGGTCCAGCCGCCGGCAGAGGGAGCGCCCCACCCGTTTGGAAGGGGTTTCGGTGCGGTATTCGTCGGCATCCACCAGGATCAGCCGCAGCCGCACACCCGGACGCTCTGCCAGCGGCAGCAGCCGGGGCAGCTGGTAATAGGCCTCCCACCAGCCGCCCTTCTTCGGGGAACGGCGGCGGGAGAGCAGCTCCCCCTCTTCCGACAGGGTGACCAGGGTCTTTTCCCGGACAATGGGCAGTACAATGGTCACAGGATATTCCTTTGGCAGACGCAGCAGTTTCTTCACCAGCGGGGTCACACTGCCAGTCTGCACTTCCAGGAGCTGTCCGTCCCGGAATATATCCGCCACAAACCCTGCCACCGGTACCTCCTGATACTGGCGGTCCGGTTCCAGATAGTCCTTCACCGCCCGGTGCAGGGTGCGTTCACTCAATGTGCTGAACCGGAACTCACAGTCCCCGCTCACGCAGCAGTTCCTCCATCAGGTCACAGGCACGGCGCATCAGGTCCTTGCAGCCATCGGGCTGACCCTTTACCCAGCCCTCCTTGAGCTCCCGGCAGAACTCGCTGCCGAACTCCTGACAGAACCGCTCATGATACTGGGCAGCCAGTTCCCGCAGTTCGGGGCAGCTGTCGCCGATGGGGGTGCTCCCCTCGGGCAGACGGCTCACCATGTACCGGCCCAGGGCGCTCTCGGCGCCGATGAGTGCTCCGCATACGCTTCCGCAGCCCATACCGCCGCCGAATGCCGCCATATACCGGGCATCTTCCAGACCGCCGCCGATCCCCAGGGCATCGGTCAGCGCCATAGAGGTATTTTCCGCACAGTTGATGTGCGCGTTCGGCATGGTCAGATACTTTTCCAGT
>ERZ827104.417-NODE-417-length-47385-cov-6.467906_pt1 | contig 47385 bp, 46 predicted proteins | sample MGYA00519781_ERZ827104 | MGnify/ENA primary metagenome ERZ827104 (study PRJEB31778, sample SAMEA3449257) | human gut metagenome | biome: human gut; feature: human-associated habitat; material: faeces | place: United Kingdom | collected 2010/2012 ...
TGAAGTTCAAAGTCGTTGAGCTGAAGACCGACCCGCAGCTGATGGGCGCTCTGGGCGCTGCCGAGTACGCTCGCCAGAAGGGTCTCGCCAAGAAGTAATCGCTTCTGAACCACCCCGTGAGAGGGAGAACCAACCGGTTCTCCCTCTTTTTTTCTTTTCGCGGCCGGAACACATGGTAAAAATGTCACTTTGCCATATGTGAAGCAGAAAAATTATAAAAAAATTCATCGTTTTTGCAAGAAGTATTTGATTTTATGATCAGATTAGTTTAATATATGTACGTCATTAAGACAGTTGACCGGTGTCCGGAAGAGAGAGCGCCGGCCAAAGCCCAAAATATTAGGAGTGAGAAAAAACCATGGATAACCTATTCTGGATCGGCTTTGTCGGAGCCGCGCTCGCCCTGATTTTCGCCTACCTTCAGAAGTGCAAAGTCATGAAGTGCTCTGAAGGCGACGAAAAGATGGTCAAGATCGCTTCTTCGATCCGCGCCGGTGCCAACGCCTACCTGAAGCAGCAGTATTCCACTGTTGCAAAAGTGTTTGCAGTCGTATTTGTCATCCTGCTGATCATCGCCTTTGCTTCCAAGGGTCAGATGCTCTCCAGAGTGACGCCGTTTGCGTTCCTGACCGGTGGTATCTGGTCGATGCTCGCCGGCCTGATCGGCATGAAGATCGCCACTGCCGCCAACGCCCGCACGGCCAACGCCGCGCACGAGAGCCTGAACCACGGCCTGAACGTCGCCTTCTCTTCCGGCACGGTCATGGGCTTCACGGTCGTCGGCCTCGGCATTCTGGACATCACACTCTGGTTTATCGGCCTGCGCTATATCGGTAAGATCAACGATCCCACCGTGCTCGCCAACATCATGGTCATGAACGGTATGGGCGCTTCCTTCATGGCGCTGTTCGCCCGTGTCGGCGGCGGTATCTACACCAAGGCTGCTGACGTCGGCGCCGACCTCGTCGGCAAAGTCGAAGCCGGTATTCCGGAAGATGACCCGCGCAACCCCGCGACCATCGCGGACAACGTTGGCGATAACGTCGGTGACGTTGCCGGTATGGGCGCTGACCTGTATGAGTCCTATGTCGGCTCCATCCTTGCCACCTTCGCGCTGAGCGCCGCCGCCAACTATGGCTGGAGCGGCATGCTGCTGCCCGTCGCGCTGGCCGTTTGCGGCATTGTCTGCTCGCTGATCGGCTCCTTCCTCATCAAGACGAAGGAAGACGCCACCCAGATGTCCCTGCTCAAGAGCCTGCGCACCGGCACCTACACGGCTGCCGCCCTCTCCGCTGTGCTCGCCCTGCCCCTGTCCTACCTGATTCTCGGACCCGAGCAGCACTGCTGGGGTGTTTATGTTGCCATCCTCTGCGGCCTCATCGGCGGCTGCGCCATCGGCTACTTCACCGAGTACTACACCTCTGATAACTACAAGCCCACGCAGAAGCTGGCCGCCGCTTCCGAGACCGGCTCTGCCACGATCATCATCGGCGGTATCTCTCTGGGTCTGAAGTCCACCATGGCTTCCATTCTGATCGTCTCCGTCGCTATCCTGCTCAGCTATTTCTGCGCAGGCGGCACCACCACGATCATCGACGCCAGCGGTGCGTTCACCGCTGAGTTCAACCAGGGCCTGTACGGCATCGGCATCGCCGCTGTCGGCATGCTCTCCACCCTCGGCATCACCCTTGCGACCGACGCTTACGGCCCCGTGGCCGACAACGCCGGCGGCATCGCTGAGATGTCCGGTCTGCCGGAAGAAGTTCGCGACCGTACCGACGCTCTTGATTCCCTCGGCAACACCACCGCTGCTACCGGCAAGGGCTTTGCGATCGGCTCTGCTTCCCTGACCGCTCTGGCGCTGCTCGTGTCCTACGTTAACATCGTGCAGACCCGCACGCCCGAGACCCTCAACTTCACGCTGACGAGCCCGTCCGTCCTTGTCGGCCTGTTCATCGGCGCGATGCTCACATTCGTTTTCTCCGCACTGACCATGAGCGCTGTGCAGACCGCTGCGCAGTCCATCGTTGTGGAAGTGCGCCGTCAGTTCCGCGAGATCGTCGGCATCATGGACTACAAGGCAGACCCGGACTACGCGGCCTGCGTCAGCCTCTGCACCAAGGGCGCCCTGCACGAGATGGTCGCTCCGGCGCTGCTGGCTGTCATCGTCCCGATCGTTACCGGCCTGATTCTCGGACCCACCGGCGTTGTTGGCCTGCTGGGCGGCGTGTCTGTCACCGGCTTTGCCATGGCCGTGTTCATGTCCAACGCGGGCGGTGCCTGGGATAACGCGAAGAAGTATATCGAGCGCGGCAACCACGGCGGCAAGGGCAGCCCCCAGCACAAGGCGGCTGTCGTTGGCGATACCGTCGGCGACCCGTTCAAGGATACTTCCGGTCCGTCCCTGAACATCCTCATCAAGCTCTGCTCCACGGTCTCCATCGTGTTTGCTGGCCTGATCATTGCGTTCAACCTCATGAACGTGCTGTAAAAGTATGCATATGGAAAGCCCGTTGGCAAATTGCCAACGGGCTTTTTGCTGTCAAAATCTCAAACGATCTGAAACAGATAGAACTTCAGGTAATCGGTCTCCGGAACGTTCCAGAGGATCGGATGATCCGGCCCCTGCTGTCGAGCCTCGATCTGCCGCAGAGAGACCTGCGCGTCCTTTGCCGCGTCGGCCAGCATGGCGCGGAAACGGTCGTCCGTCATGAAGTGCGAGCACGAGCAGGTGGCCAGATAGCCGCCGCGCGGCAGAATGCGCATGGCCTTGAGATTGATCTCCTTATAGCCGCGGATGGCGTTGGCGACCGTTGCACTGCTTTTTGTGAATGCCGGCGGATCGAGAATGATATAATCGTATGCACCGCGTTTTTGCTCTGCGAGCTTCGTGAGCAGGTCAAACACGTCCGCGCAGAGATACGTCACGCGATCCTGCTGGCCGTTGAGCGCCGCGTTGTGCCGTGCAGTCGTCAACGCGTCCTCCGACACATCGACCGATACAACGGATGCCGCGCCCGCCGCCGCACAGTTGAGTCCAAACGCGCCAGTGTGCGTAAAGCAGTCGAGCACACGCTTTCCCGGCGCGAGCTGCGCCGCCGCGCGGCGGTTATACTTCTGATCCAGAAAGAAACCAGTCTTTTGGCCATGGATATAGTCCACATCGTACAAAATGCCGTTTTCCCGGATGGTCACATGGCCGTCCAGATCCGTTCGCAGATCGTCGAGCGCCACGAAGCCGGTGCCCTGCTCCATGCCCTCTTTCTGACGGAGCTTGACGTCATTGCGCTCATAGATCGCGTCAATCTGCGCGCCGCCTGCACGCAGCGTCCGGAGCAGGCACGCAAAAATCTGCTGCTTACGCAGCTCCATGCCCAGCGAGAGCACCTGCACCACCAGAATGGAGCCGAAACGGTCGACCGTCAGACCCGGGAAACCGTCTGCCTCACCGAAGATCAGGCGGCAGTTGTCAAAATCCGACCCCATGACGGTGCGTCGGTAATCGACCGCATACTGGATGCGCCGCGCCCAGAATGTCTCGTCGAAACGATCATTGGCATTGCGTGAGAGCACGCGCACGCGGATCTTCGATGCGCGGTTATAAAACCCGGCGCCCAGCCAATGCCCGCTGCGCGTGGCCACATCCACGATCTGCCCGTCGGTGCAGGCGGCATCTGCCTGAAGCACTTCGTCAGCATAGACCCACGGATGCCCGCTGCGCAGACTGCGCGCCGCTTTGTCTGTAATGAGAATGTTCGGATAAGTTCGTTCCATAACGTATTCACTCCAAATGTAATCGCTTTATTGTACCCCGAACGCGCCGTGCGGACAAGAGCGAAATGCGATATTTACATTTCCGGGGCGGTCGTTTATAATGCTACTGTTAGTTTGTTTTGAAAAGGTGACGCCATGAAACTCTCCAAATCCGGTATTTTTCTGATCATCATCCTTGTAATTGCCATTGCGCTCGGCGCCTGGGTCACGGTCATGACCTGCGGCGTCCTGGCCAAGGAGCCCATCACCATGCCTGACCGCGGCAGCGCTGCCGGTACACCGCAGCCGGTGCAAAGCGCCGACAAGACCAAGGAACCGGACACCTTCGTCATCTCCATGGTCGGCGACTGCACGCTCGCGTCGATCCAGACCGGCCGGGACTTTGACAGCTATATCGATAAAAACGGGACGTCCTGGCCGTTTTCCGGCGTTGTGGAGTACCTGAGTCAAGACGAATTCACGCTCGCAAACCTCGAGTGCACCTTCTCGGACGAAGCGCTCAAGTCCTCTTCCCTGTTTTATTTCCGCGGCCCGTCGTCCTATGCGGACATTCTCGTACAGGGCAGCGTGGAGTGCGTCACGCTCGGCAACAACCACACGGCCGACTTTGGTACCAAGGGCGTCACGGACACCAAGGCCGCACTCGACGCCGTCAATGTCCAGTGGGCCGGTGACGGTGAGGCCAAGGTGTTTACGACCGAGCACGGCCTGAAGATCGGCGTCTACTGCCCGGGCTGGACCGGCCTGAGCAAGAACAACGTTACCTCCGGCATCCAGAAGCTCAAGGATGCCGGCGCGGAGATCTGCATCTTCGCCCCGCACTGGGGCACAGAGGGCAGCTATCAGGTGACTGTCAATCAGGAATCGCTCGCGCATGCGGCGATCGACGCCGGCGCGGACATCGTGTTCGGCACGCACCCGCATGTGCTGCAGAAAATGGAAACTTACAACGGCGGCTATATCTTTTACAGTCTCGGCAACTTCAGCTTTGGCGGCAACACGGCACCGCGCGACGTGGACACGGCCATCGCGCAGGTGACCGTCAAAAAAGACGGCGACGGCTGGACTGTGGACGGCTACACGCTCATCCCCTGCCGTCTGTCGAGCACGGACAGCAAAAACGACTACCGTCCGCGCCCGTACAAAGAGGATGAGGAAGGCTACGCGCGCGTGATCAGCAAGCTGGACGGCTCGTGGACCGGCGCAGACCTGAGCGTGGACTATTCGTTCATGTATCGCTGAATATTACATAAAAACGACCATCCGTCAATCGGCGGATGGCCGTCTTGCTTTAATCCTGCGGCAGCGGAATCTTGCCCTTGAGCAGCACCTTGCCAAAGCAGCAGATGGTGATGCCGGACGAGGCGCTGATCGTCACGTCGGCATCCTTGCGCGCACGGTTGAGGGAAAACAGATACACATTGCCAAGGTAGTCCTGACAGTACTGCTTGCACTTCATGTCCCCATCGACAAAAAACAGGCCGATATCCCCGTCACAGATCGTCGCGCCGCGCTTGACCAGCACGATCGAATCGTCATGGATATAGGGCTCCATACTGTCGCCGGCGATGCGCACGGCGAAGTCCGCCTCAGAATCCGTCGCGACCTCATAGTCCTCATAGTCATCGCCAAACGCGGGCGAGGCGTAGCCGGCGGCCGCCGGCGTCATGTACAGCGGGATGATCTTACTGCGCTCCGGCTGCTTTTGCGCCGCCTGCAGGCGCGCGCACTCGGCATCCAGAAGCTGCAGCGTCACAAACCGGCCATGGTCGTCCAGCCGCCGCAGCTTCCAGAGCGTCTCCCACTCCTCCGGCGTCGGCTGGTCGGTGCTGCCGGTACCGCAAAATGTCTCGAGCGGCACATGCAGCGCATCGCAGATGCGCAGGAGCAATTCAAAATCGATCTTCATATTGTCGCGCCGGATGATGCTGTACAGGGTCTGCGCAGGCACCTGGATCTGCCGCGCGAATTCGTTGACCTTGATCTCGCGTTCATCCAGCAGTTTTTTGAGCGTGGTTCCGATCATGGCAAACACTCCTTTGCCTCATCATAGCGAATTTTCTATTCTATGTCAAGGAATAAAAATTGATGTAATATTTATGAAAACGAAAATTTTCGCAATAATTCGTGGAAACAGTTTACTTTACTATGAAAATGTGCTTAAATAAGTCGAGATGTAATCGATGATTTTGTTCATCATTACCAGCAAAATAAGGAGGAAATTTAGAAATGGTACAGTTTTCCAGCAGAATGAGTCAGCTCAAGGGGTCCGCGATCCGTGAGCTCCTTGCTCTGGCCAACAAACCGGAGGTGCTCTCGTTCGCCGGCGGCATGCCTGCTCCGGAGCTCTTCCCCGTTGACAAGATCAAAGCTGCGACCGACGCCGTTCTTGATGAACAGGGCAGGGTCGCTCTCCAGTACTCGAGCACCAACGGCTTCGAGCACTTCCGTCAGCAGATCGCTGACCGCATGGAAGCGAAGCTCAACATCAAGACCAGCGCTGACAATATTCTCGTGACCTCCGGCTCTCAGCAGGGTCTGGATTACTCGGCACGTGTGTTCTGCGACAAGGGCGATGTGGTCATCATTGAGAGCCCGTCCTACCTCGGCGCGCTGAACGCGTTCAAGGCCTGCGAGCCGAACTTTGTCGCCATCCCCACCGACGGCGACGGCATGATCATGGAAGCGCTCGAAAAAGTGCTTGCCACGACTGAGAATGTCAAGATGATCTACGTCATCCCCGACTTCCAGAACCCGTCCGGCCGCACCTGGCCGCTCGAGCGCCGCAAGCAGTTCATGGATATCATCAATAAGTATGAGATCCCCGTTGTCGAGGATAACCCGTACGGCGAGCTCCGCTTTGAAGGCGAGTATCTGCCCGCGCTCAAGAGCATGGACACCAAGGGTCTCGTCGTCTTCCTCGGCACGTTCTCCAAGATCCTGGCGCCCGGCTACCGTCTCGGCTGGGTCTGCGCCGACGGCGAAATCCTCCAGAAGTACAACTTCCTCGCGCAGGCCGCATCTCTGCAGGCTTCCACAGAGGCACAGCTCGTGGTCTCCAAGTTCATCGACATGTTCGACCTCGACGAGCACGTTGCTGCCATCCGCGAGTGCTATAAAAAGCGCCGCGACGTCATGATTGCTACTATGGAGCGCGAGTTCCCGCCCGAGGCAAAGTTCACCCACCCCAACGGCGGCCTGTTCACTTGGGTCGAGCTGCCGGAATACATCAACACCAACGAGATGGCAAAGCAGTGCCTGGCGCGCAACGTTGCGTATGTCCCGGGCGACGGTTTCTTCCCGGACGCCGGCCACAACAACTGCATCCGCCTGAACTACTCCTGCATGCCCGAAGAAAAGATCGAAAAGGGCATGACCATCCTGGGCGAGGTCATCAAGGCCAACCTTAAGAAATAATTTTGCACGGAAAAGACCGCGCTGCATGCAGCGCGGTCTTTTTTCATGCTTTAATACAGGACATGCGCGTGGAGAAACGCCGCCACCCCGTCACGGTCATTGGTATCGGTCACATAATCACAGACCGCGCGCACCTCGGGCGCTGCATTGCCCATGGCGACGCTGGTGCCGGCAGCGCGCAGCATGCGCAGATCATTGGAGCTGTCGCCAAAGGCGACCGTATCGCGCGCCGGGATGCCGAGCCGCTGCGCGAGGGTGCGCAGTGCCCTGCCCTTGTCGGCGTCCGCAGCGTTGAGCTCCAGATTGTTGCGAAACGACGACGTGACCAGGATCTCCGGGAATGCCGCCGTGATCTCGGCACGCGCGGTCTCCCGCTCGGCCATGTCCCGAAAACAGAGCTGCACCTTTTGCACCGGCTGCCCGTTTGCGCGCAGGAACGCTTTCAGATCCTCGACCGGGGCGCGGGTCCTGCGCAGGAGCGTTACGACCTCCTCGTCGGCATTATAATACCGCACGCGCTCCAGAAACGCCCGATCCACCCAGCCGGTATCGTCCCAGTAGCAGTCATACATGGCATCATACCGCCCGGCAAACTCCAGCAGCCGCAGGCAGGTATCGAGCGCAATCTCCGCGCGCAGGAGTGCCTCCCCGGTGCGCGTGTCCGATACCTTTGCGCCGTTGATCGTGATCGCATAGTGCAGGAAAGGAAAGCCCATCACCTGCTCCGGAATCGCGCGCAGCGCGCGCCCCGTCGCGGGAACGATCACGTGCCCCTGCTCCGCCGCGCGCGAAAGCGCAGCAAAATTCTGTACCGAGACGATCTTGTCCGAATTGAGCAGCGTCCCGTCCAGATCAAGTGCGATCAGCTTCATAAGCACCTCCGAAATAAGAAAATCCTGTGTTCCATGAACACAGGATTTTTTGGTGGAGACTAATGGGCTCGAACCATCGACCTCATGCGTGTGAAGCATGCGCTCTAACCAGCTGAGCTAAGCCTCCAAATGGTGACCCGTACGGGACTCGAACCCATGTTACCGCCGTGAAAGGGCGGTGTCTTAACCACTTGACCAACGGGCCTAAGATGGGATGCCGCATACGCAGCATCCCCATGGTAGCGGCACCTGGATTCGAACCGGGGACACTTCGGGTATGAACCGAATGCTCTGGCCAACTGAGCTATGCCGCCATGTTGTTCTCGTTCGGGAATGCCCAAACGCAAGGAGCATTGTACCAAACAATGCTCCCTTTGTCAATAAGTTTCGCGGCGAATTTTTAATTTTTTTGCGGCAAATAATCCAGCGGCGACACGCTCCGGCCGGAGGCCGAAACAGCCAGGTGCAGATGACTGTCCTGTGCCGACTCACAGCCGGCAGAGTCGCCAACCGAGCCGATGGTATCCCCGACCGAAACCTGATCGCCGACGTTGACCGTCGGGATGGATTCGAGATTTGCATACATGCACCGCAGGCCGTCCGCCCGCTCGGTCACGACGGTCGTGCCGTACAGATCGTCATAATACACCTTCGTGACCGTGCCGGACGCCATGGCCGAAACGACCGTGCCGTATTTTGCCTCGATGTCGATACCGTCGTGCGTGCGCCAGTCGGACATGGTCTCGTCATAGGCCAGTGCCGTCATGGCATACGGCCGCAGCACGGCGCCGTCCACCGGCCAGGCATACGTGTCCTGCGCCGCGGTCGCGGTGGTGTCCTCGGCCGGAATTTCCGGCTCCGGCGTCGTCTCCGGCATGGGGGCCGGCGTTTCCGGTGCGGGGATCGTCGGCGCGGGCGTGACTTCCAGTACGGCCGCCTGATCGCGTCCGTCATCCATAGTCTTCGTTCCCGACAGCAGCGACCAGGCGGAAACGCCGATCACCGCTGCGCACAGGACGAGGGCTATGTAAAAGCCCTTGCCTTCGATGAAGCTAACGGATTTCTTTTCCGGTTTCTTGTCCTTGTTCGGTTCCATCGTGTTTCCCTCCAAGAAAAAAGGTGTTTGCATGGGTATTGTCACCCACACAAACACCTTTTATACCGGTTGGGGAAAATTACTTTTTGATGCTGAAGAATGCATCCTTGCCGGGGTACTGCGCCACGTCGAACAGCTCATCCTCGATGCGCAGGAGCTGGTTGTACTTCGCCACGCGGTCAGTGCGGCTCGGCGCGCCGGTCTTGATCTGGCCGGCGTTGACGGCGACGGAAATGTCCGCGATTGTGGTGTCCTCGGTCTCGCCGGAGCGGTGCGAAACAACGGCCGTCCAGCCGGCGCGGTGCGCCATCTGGATGGCGTCGAGCGTCTCGGTCAGGGTGCCGATCTGGTTGAGCTTGATGAGCACGGCATTTGCGGCGCCGAGCTCGATGCCCTTCTTGATGCGCTGCACGTTCGTGACGAACAGATCATCGCCGACGAGCTGGATCTTCTTTCCGAGGCGATCCATAAGCATCTTCCAGCCCTCCCAGTCATCCTCGGCCATGCCGTCCTCAAGGGAGATGATCGGGTATTTGTCCACAAAGTCGGCATACATGTCGACCATCTGCTCGCGGGTCATGACGATGCCGCGCTTCGGCAGATGGTAGCAGCCGTCCTCGGCATTGAACCACTCGGAGCAGGCGCTGTCGATGGCGATCATGAAGTCATCATACGGCTTGTAGCCGGCCAGCTCGATGGCTTTGACGAGTGCCTTGAGCGCGTCCTCATCGCTGTCGAGGTTCGGGGCGTAGCCGCCCTCATCGCCCACGCCGGAGGCCGGGACGACCTTCTTGAGCACGTGGAACACTTCCGAGCACATGCGCAGTGCCTCGGAGAAGCTCTTGGCGCCGACGGGCATGATCATGAACTCCTGAATGTCGACATTGCTGCCGGTGGCGTGTGCGCCGCCGTTGAGCACGTTCATCATCGGCACCGGGAGCGTCTTGGCATTGCAGCCGCCGATGTAATTATACAGGCTCTGGCCGGTGGCCAGCGCGCCGGCCTTCGCGCACGCGAGGGACACGCCGAGAATGGCATTGGCGCCGAGACGGGTCTTGTTCGGGGTGCCGTCGAGCTCGATGAGGAGCTTGTCGATGGAGGTCTGGTCAAGAACGTTCATGCCCTGGAGCGCCTCCGCGATCTCGACATTCACGTTCTCCACGGCCTTGAGCACACCCTTGCCGAGGTAACGGCTCTTGTCGCCGTCGCGCAGCTCGCAGGCCTCGTAGATGCCGGTGGAAGCGCCGGACGGGACGGCCGCGCGGCCGACGGTGCCGTCGTCAAGGGTGACTTCGACTTCGACGGTCGGGTTGCCGCGGGAGTCGAGAATCTCTCTGGCGCTGACGTCCACAATTTCAAAATAATCCTTCATGTCAATACTCCTTTATGATTTTTCGATAAGGCTTTCGCCGGTCATTGCAGGTTTGGGCTCGATGTGCATGAGCTCGAGCATGGTGGGTGCGATATCGCAAAGGCGGCCGCGCGGGCGCAGCGGCACTTCCCTGCCGACGAGCACCAGCGGCACAAGATTGGTCGTGTGCGCGGTGTTCGGCGAACCGTCCGGCTCGACCATGCGGTCGGCGTTGCCGTGGTCGGCAGTGACGAGCAGCGTGTAGCCCATCTCCTGCGCGGCCGCAACGACCTCACCGAGGCAGCGATCCACACACTCGACCGCCTGAATGGCGGCCGACATCACGCCGGTGTGGCCGACCATGTCGCAGTTGGCAAAGTTGCAGACGATCATGTCATATGTACCGGTGCGGATGCGCTTGACAAGTTCGTCTTTCACCTGCACGGCGCTCATCTGCGGGATGAGATCATAGGTCGGGTATTCGCGCGGCGACGGGATGAGCACGCGATCCTCACCGGGGTACTGCGTCTCGGTGCCGCCGTTGAAGAAGAACGTGACGTGCGCATATTTCTCCGTCTCGGCGATGCGGAGCTGCCGCAGGCCGTGAGCGCTGACAATCTCGCCGAGCGTATCGTGCAGCTCCTCGGGCGGGAACGCGACCGGGAGATCGGTGAGCTTTTCATCGTAGCGCGCCGTGCAGACAAAGTGCAGGTTCTCCGCAACGGCCTTGCGCTGAAAGCCGTCAAAATCCGGCTGCGTGAGCGCATAGGTCATTTCCCGGGCGCGGTCGGGGCGGAAATTCATGAAGATCACGCTGTCACCCGTGCGGATCCTGCCGTCCGGGTCGCAGACGACGGGTTTGACGAATTCATCCGTCACGCTGGCGGCATAGCTGGCCTCCATCGCATGGACGGGATCCGGATCCGAAACGCCCTCGCCGCAGACCATAGCGTTGTAGCCGGCCTCGATGCGGTCCCAGCGCTTATCGCGATCCATGCCGTAGAAGCGGCCCTGCAGCGTTGCGATCCTGCCGGTGCCGAGTTCGGCACAGTAGTCACGCAGTTGGCGGACATAGCCAGCGCCGCTCGTGGGCGCGACGTCGCGCCCGTCGAGGAAGCAGTGCAGATACACGCGCCGGATGCCGCGGTCGTGCGCCATCTTCACCATGGCGAAGATGTGCCGAATGTGGCTGTGGACGCCGCCGTCGGACAGCAGGCCGAGAATATGCAGCGCCCTGCCGTCTTCCGCCGCATTATCGAGCGCCGCGGCATAAACCGGGTTTTCGAAAAATGTGCCGTCCTCAATGGCCTTGGTGATGCGCGGCAGATCCTGAAACACGACGCGGCCGGAACCGATGTTCGTATGGCCGACCTCGCTGTTGCCCATCTGGCCGTCCGGCAGGCCGACGTCCAGCCCGGAGGCGGACAGTTTCGTGTGCGGCCAGCGCTGCAGAAGACCGTCCATGACCGGCGTTTCGGCCGAATAAATGGCGTTGCCGTCGTTCGGCTCGCCGATGCCGTAGCCGTCGAGGATAATGAGTGCGACTTTTTCGTTGCTCATTCGCAGGCTCCCTGCGCCGTCGCGGCGACGATCTTCGCAAAATCGACCGGCTTGAGCGACGCGCCGCCGATCAGGCCGCCGTCGATATCCGGCTGGGCAAGCAGCTCGGCTGCGTTGCCGGCATTCATGGAGCCGCCGTAGAGAATGGTGATCGCCTTCGCCGTCTCAAGATCGAAGAGCCTGCCGAGCGTGGCGCGGATAGTCGCGCAGACTTCCTGCGCCTGTGCGCTCGTGGCGGTGTTGCCGGTGCCGATGGCCCAAAGTGGCTCATAGGCGATCACACAGTGCATGGCCTGCTCCGCCGTGAGGCCGGAGAAAGCCGCAGCGACCTGGTAGGCCACGTAGGCGTCCGTCAGGCCGTGCTCGCGCTGGGCGAGGCTCTCGCCGACACAGACGATCGGCGTGATGCTGTTATCAAGCAGGATCTTCGTCTTGGCGTTCACCTGCAGATCGGTCTCACCGTGATAGCTGCGGCGCTCGCTGTGGCCGACGATGCAGTACTGAACGCCGAGATCGCTGAGCTGCTCGGCCGACACCTCACCGGTGAACGCACCGTGCTGGTGCTCGGACACGTCCTGCGCACCGACGCCGAGGTGGCAGCCCTGCCCCTCGGTCTCCAGCGCGGCGATGAGCGGGTACGGCGCGCAGATGACGACGTCGCAGCAGCGCTCGGCCGGAAGATTTGCCTGAAGTTCCTGTGCAAACGCCGGAATGTCGCTCACGCGCTTGTTGAGCTTCCAGTTGCCGGCGATCATTGCTTTTCTCTCTTTCAAATTCATATCGTTCCGTTCCTTTCCGCAGCTTACTTATCCAGCAGGCATGCAACACCCGGCAGCTCTTTGCCCTCCAGAAACTCCAGAGAGGCGCCGCCGCCGGTCGAGATATGCGTCATCTTGTCGGCAAAGCCGAGCTTTTCGACCGCAGCGGCCGAGTCGCCGCCGCCGACGATTGTGACCGCGCCGGACTCCGCCAGCGCCGCCGCGATGGCTTCCGTGCCGGCGGCAAAAGCCGGGAACTCAAACACGCCCATCGGCCCGTTCCAGACGACCGTGCCGGCGCCCTTGACGGCCTGCGTGAAGAGCTGAATGGTTTCCGGGCCGATGTCAAGACCCATCCAATCGGCCGGGATGGCATTGGTCGGCACGACCTTGCGCGCGCAGTCGGCGGCAAAGCGGTCACCGGCCATGGTGTCCACGGGCAGCAGCAGCTTCACACCGCGGTCCTTTGCCTTTTGGATCATCTCGAGCGCATAGTCCATCTTGTCGGCCTCGAGCAGAGACGTGCCGATCTCGCCGCCCTGCGCCTTGACAAACGTGTAGGCCATGCCGCCACCGATGATGATCGTGTCGGCCTTTTCAAGCAGGTTGTTGATGACGCCGATCTTATCGGAGACCTTCGCGCCGCCGAGAATGGCGACAAACGGACGCTTCGGATCCTCGAGCGCCTTGCCCATGACGGACAGCTCCTTTTCGATCAGCAGACCGGCATAGGCGGGCAGGTACGCCGCAACGCCGACAGTGGAGGCGTGGGCACGGTGCACCGTGCCGAACGCATCGGACACGTAGAGCTCTGCCATGGAGGCAAGCTCTTTGGCAAATTCGGGGTCGTTTTTCTCCTCGCGGGGATCAAAGCGCAGGTTCTCAAGCAGCAGGAGCTGACCCGGCTGCAGCGCGGCCGCCTTTGCCTTGGCGTCCTCGCCGATGATATCCTTGGCAAAAATGACCTCCATGCCCAGCAGCTCCGACAGGCGCTTGGCCACCGGCGCGAGCGTGAGGCTCTCCTTCCAGGTGCCCTTCGGCTTGCCGAGGTGCGAGCAGGCGATCACGGCGGCGCCGTTGTCAAGCAGATAGCGGATGGTCGGCAGGGCGGCCACGATGCGCTTGTCGCTCGTGATCGCGCCGGTCTCCTTATCCTGCGGGACATTGAAGTCGCAGCGCAGCAGCACCTTTTTTCCGGAAAGCGGGACGTCCCTGACGGTCATTTTGTTGTAGTTCATCTTGCTTCCTCCTGTTTTGTGATTTCACACAGGCGTGTGATATGGTATTCAGACATTCAGGTCGATCTGCCCGAGCATGTTCTGCTGGCGCAGTGCCTCATAGCACAAGATCGCCGCAGAGTTGGACAGATTCAGACTGCGCGCCTCCGCACGCATGGGGATGCGCAGGCAATGGTCGGCGTAGCGCTCGCGCAGCCACTCCGGCAGGCCCTTCGTCTCCTTGCCGAACATGAGCGTCACATTCGGGGTCGAGAGATCGGCATCGACATAGCTCACCCTGGCCTTCGTCGTGAGCAGCCAGAGATTTTCATCGCCGTTTTTTTCAAAATACTCGTCAATATTCTCGTAGACCGAGATATCGACCAGGTACCAGTAGTCGAGTCCGGCGCGCTTGACCGCGCGGTCGGAAATGTCAAACCCGAGCGGCTTGACCAGATGCAGCCGCGCGCCCGTGCAGGCGCAGGTGCGCGCAATGGCACCGGTGTTGTTCGGGATCTCCGGCTCGACGAGAACGATATCTACCATAATGATTTCCTCTTACATATTTTTTCTATTTAGCCCCTGATTATTTTATATCGTACCCGCTTTTTTTGCAATCTCCCTTTTAAATAAAGCTACCACAGGAAAGGCCTGCATTTCTGAACTTTTCGTGAAACCTGCCTAATACCGTTGCGAAATGGATGAAAAAACTTTATAATATCCACAGAATCCATTGATTTCACGCAATATTGCGTGCCTGGGAGGCAATATGACACAACTTTGCACCATCTGCCCGCGCGCCTGCGGTGTCGACCGCAGCAGCGGGCAAACCGGCTTCTGCGGCGTTGCGGACACACCGGTCGTGGCGCGTGCAGCACCGCACTTCGGCGAGGAGCCGTGCATCTCCGGCACACGCGGCAGCGGCGCGGTGTTTTTCTCGGGCTGCAACCTGCGGTGCGTGTTCTGCCAGAACCGCGTTATCAGCCGCGGCGAACAGGGAAAAGAGATCACCGTCACGCAGCTACGTGATGTTTTTTTGCGCCTGCGCGATCAGGGCGTGCACAACATCAACCTCGTCACGCCGAGCCACTACACGCGGCAGATCGCCGCAGCGCTCGACGGGCTGGAGCTCGGCATCCCGGTCGTATGGAACAGCTCGGGCTATGAGTGCGTGGAGACGCTGCGCATGCTCGACGGGCTCGTGCAGGTATACCTGCCGGATCTGAAATACGCATGCACGGAACCGGCCGCGCGCTACTCCGCCGCAGCGGACTATCCGCAGGTCGCGCGCGCCGCCATTGCGGAGATGTACCGCCAGACCGGCCCGTTTCAGCTCGACGAGGACGGCCTGCTGCAGCGCGGCGTGCTCATTCGCCACCTCATTTTGCCGCAGCAGGGAGAAAACACCCGCCGCGTGATCGACTGGGTCGGGCAGACGTTCGCACCGGGGCAGGTACTCTTCAGCCTCATGAGCCAGTACACGCCCGTCGGCGATCTGGCGCAGTGGCCGGAGCTGCAGCACCCGGTCTCCCCCGCACTCAACGACGCCATGTATCAATACCTGATGGACAGCCCGATCGAAGACGGTTTTTATCAGGATCTCGATGCCGCAACCGGCGACATGATCCCGGCATTTGACGGCACCGGCGTCTGAAATACGCTTATCTCAATACACATCATACATACGGAGGTACCCTCATGGAGTACAAAGAGATTCTTGACAGCGCACGCACCTGCATCGGGCCGTACTGCAAGGCCTGTCCGGTCTGCAACGGCAAGGCCTGCGGCAACCAGGTCCCCGGCCCCGGCGCAAAGGCGCCCGGCAACGGCTTTGCCCGCAATTTCGACGCCTGGCAGAAGATCTGCGTCAACATGGACACGATCTGCCCGAACATTCCGGTCGACACGGCGGTGGAGCTGTTCGGCACCATGTACCGCTACCCGTTTTTCGCCGCCCCGCTCGGCGCGATGAAGCTGCACTACGGCGAGAAATACACCGACCGCGCGTACAACAGCATCCTCGTCAACGCCTGCGCCGACAGCGGCATTGCCGCCTTCACCGGCGACGGTGTGGACGCGGCCGTGTTCCAGGGCGCGATGGAGGCCATACGCACCGCCGGCGGCGTCGGCGTGCCGACGATCAAGCCGTGGAACCAGGAGCTCGTGTTTGAAAAGCTCGATCTGGCCAGAACCAGCGGCTGCAAGGCCGTCGCCATGGACATTGACGGCGCAGGCCTCCCCTTCCTGAAAAACATGACGCCGCCGGCCGGCAGCAAGTCCGTAGAGGAGCTGGCAGAGATCGTCCGCTATGCCGGCATGCCGTTCATCGTCAAGGGCATTATGACCGTGCGCGGCGCACAGAAGGCCGCCGAGGCAGGCGCTGCGGCGATCATCGTGTCGAACCACGGCGGCCGCGTGCTCGGTCAGACTCCCGGCACCGCCGAAGTTCTGCCGGAGATCGCCGACGCCGTCGGCGGCAACATGAAGATCTTTGTCGACGGCGGCATTCGCACCGGCACCGACGTGTTCAAGGCGCTGGCACTCGGCGCGGACGCCGTGCTCATCGGCCGCCCGTTCGTGCCGATGGTCTACGGCGACGGCGCGCAGGGTGTGGCCACGTACATCGAAAAGATCGGCAGCGAGCTGCGCGACACGATGGCCATGTGTGGCGTGCACGCGCTCAACGAGATCACGCGCGACTGTGTGCGCGTGCTGTAACAACGGCAGAAAAAAATCCGGGGACGATCGTCCCCGGATTTTTTATTTCTTTTTATCGTCCCAGATCATGGTGGCGAAGTAATCCTCCGGCGTTTCGGCGCGGCGGATCAGGCGCGTGGAGCCGTCCGGCTGCAGCAGCACCTCCGCGCAGCGGAGCTTACCGTTGTAATTATAGCCCATGGCGAGACCGTGCGCGCCGGCGTCATGAATGACGAGCAGGTCGCCGATGTCGATGCGCGGCAGCATGCGGTCGACGGCAAACTTGTCGTTATTCTCGCACAGGCCGCCGACAATGTCATACTGATGATCGCAGGGCGCGTCCTCCTTGCCCATGACCGTGATGTGGTGGTAAGACCCATACATGGCCGGGCGCATCAGGTCGCAGGCGCAGGCGTCCGTGCCGATGTATTCCTTATAGATATGCTTTTCGTGGATGGCGCGCGTCACGAGATGGCCATACGGTGCGAGCATGAAGCGGCCGAGCTCCGTATACAGCGCCACATCGCCCATCCCGGCCGGAACAAGGATCTCCTCATAGACCTTGCGCACGCCCTCGCCGATGACGGCAATGTCGTTGGCCGGTTCCTCCGGACGGTACGGGATGCCGACGCCGCCGGAGAGGTTGATGTAGGTAATATGACAGCCGGTCTCCTGCTGCAGCTCGACCGCGAGCTGGAAGAGGATGCGTGCAAGCGCGGGGTAGTACGCATTCGAGAGCGTGTTTGAGGCCAGAAACGCATGGATGCCGAACTCCTCTGCGCCCTTGGCCTTGAGCATACGGAACGCCTCGGTGATCTGCGCACGCGTCATACCGTACTTGGCATTGCCCGGGTTATCCATGACCTGAAAGCCCTCGCGCGACTCACCGAGCGAGAACGTGCCGCCGGGATTGAAGCGGCAGCCAATTCTCTTCGGGATATAGCCAATGGTCTTTTCCAGAAAGTCCACGTGCGTAATGTCGTCCAGATTGATGGTCGCGCCGAGCTTTGCCGCCAGGCGGTAGTCCTCGGCCGGCGTCTCATTGGAGGAAAACATGATGTCCTCACCAACGCTGCCGATGCGCTCGGCCATCATCAGCTCCGTGAGCGACGAACAGTCGCAGCCGCAGCCCTCTTCCTGCAGGATCTTCAAAATGGCAGGCGTCGGCGTGGCCTTGACGGCAAAATACTCCCGGTAGCCGGGATTCCACGAAAAAGCGGCTTTCAGGCGGCGGGCATTCTCGCGGATGCCCTGCTCATCATAAAGATGAAACGGTGTGGGATAGCGTGCAGCGATCTCCTCGAGCTGCGCTGCGGTGACAAACGGCTTTTTCATTTGGAATCCTCCCTGCAAAACCTAGTATTGCACTCATTTTAGGAGTCGCCCGTGGCCGTGTCAAGCAGGCAGACGCATTTTCGCCGTTCCATGCACATACGCGGAAAAATCGTTCTCTCGCTCTGTCATTTTGCCCGGAACGGAAAGGTCTCAGATGTCCTCGAGCGTCTCCGTCTCCACCGGCTGTGCCGCGTCGACAAAGCGCACCTGCAGCACGGCCTGCGGCCAGTTGACCGAGATCGCTGCCGCCCGGCCGCGCGCCTGCGCCGCCGCATCGATCTGCATGCACAGCTCTGCCAGCACCTCGCGCGTCAGATAGCCGCCGCGCCAGTGGAACACCAGCCCCGGCTGCTTCTTACGCAGCGCCTGATCGACCCGGCGCGCGACCTCCTCCGGCTTCGTCCAGGACAGGTGCTGCAGCTTATAATAAAACTGCCCGCCGTCCGTGCAGGCCGGTGCCGGATACAGCAGCGGCCGGTGGTCGCGGAAGATCCTCGTATCGTCAAGATTAAAATAGTCATAGCGCAGTGCGCCGTATTTGCTGAGAGAGTTATCAAACGTCGCATCCAGATGGTAGCACTGCCCGCCGAGCTGAACGATATTCCAGGCGTGCAGATAGCGCTCACCATTGGCGCGGTCGCGGTCGCTGACGGCGATCATGCACGGCAGACCGAGCCCGTCGCACAGCAGCTTGACCGTTTTGGCCATGCCCTCGCAGACACCGACGCCATTGGTCAGCGGGCCGATGACCTCGTGCGAATACGGCTTTTCGAGCTTGTCGTAGCGGACGCTTTCGAGGATGAAATCATGGATCGCGCGCTCCTGCTCCAGCGGCGGCAGGCTGCGCCACGGCCGCAGCAGACGTGTCACACGCGCCTCGATCGCCTGCCGGTGCTCGCGTATGCGCTTTTTCTCAAACCGGTACTCCGGCCAGAACTCCACGAACGCCGCCTCCGGCACCGCGCGGCACGAAAAGCCGACGGCGTAAAAGATCTCCGGATGATCCAGCCGGAGCTGAAAAAAGAGCGTGCTGAGCGTCTCCATCGGCAGACGCGGAATGCGCGCCGACGGCGCCAGCTCCCGCAGGCAGGTCAGTATGCCGTGATAGGCAGCACGCTCGTGCGCCGGGAGCTGCTGATAATAATACTGTGGGTGCAGCAGCATGGTTCACCGTGCTCCTTTCGCCAGATCCGCGCGCGGGTTGACCTGAAACCGCTTCTTGTACGCCCGTGAGAAGGCGGAATAGTCATGATAGCCGCACTGGAAGCACGCATCCGTCGCGCGCACGCCCTGCGCGATGAGGTCGCGCGCCACACGCAGACGCTTATCCGTGAGGTAACCGTGGATGGTGAAGCCCGTCTCATCGCGGAACAGACGCATCATATAGTACTTGCTGAGATAAAACGTGTCTGCCAGCGTGTCGATGCTGATATCCTCGGTCAGGTGCGTGTTGAGATACTCGAGAATGGCCGCCGTCTTTTCGGTGCAGTGCTCTGAGGGTGCATAGCTCGGGCCGCCGTCATGCAGTCCGCGGCCGAGCATGACCAGAAGCTGCAGCATCTGTGCCCGCGCGAGCAGGTCATGCCCATAGGCCGTGCTCCGCTCCTCGGCCTCGAGCGCATTGAGCGTGCGCAGCAGCGCCGTGCGCTGGTCGGCCTCCGGCCGCAGGACAAAGCTCTCCCCATCAGCCGGCAGACGAAAGCAGGCGTCCAGCCGGGAGTCCGCCGTCGACTGCGCACGCAGAAATTCCGGCGATATGTAGAGGATCACGCGCTCGTAGCGCCGGCTGGGGTCGATCTGTGCCTTATGGATCGCACCCTGACGCACAAGCACCACGTCATACGGCCGCAGCACGTGCGTGCGCCCCTCGACGATGTAGTTTCCGCGCCCGGCGAGGAAAAACACCAGCTTATGAAATTCGTGATAATGAAAGGCGGTGTCCTCCGCCAGCGCGCTGCTCAGGTGGAACAGGCGGAAATCCTCGTGCAGGTAGCCCCTGCGCTCATAATCGGTCTGCTGCATGGCTCGCCTCCGAAAAAAGCATCTTTTGCAATAAAGGATAGCATTTTTGTACAATTATTGCAACAAAGAATTGTATATACTGTCACCAAAGCGCTGCAACGGCGCAAACTACACGCTGGGAGTGTTGCATTTATGTCCAAGGCAAACGGTTCCAAGTCTTTCTTCAAGACGTATGGATTCCTGATCTTCATGATCTCTGGCATCATAGCCGGCTGTCTCGTGGGCGCGTTCGCCCCGACCTTCGGCAGTAAGATCAAATTCCTGGGCACACTGTTCATCAACATGATGTTCTGTGTGGTCGTGCCGATGGTGTTCTGCTCCATCGCCTCCGCCATTGCCAATATGAAAAGCGTCAAGCGCGCCGGCAAGATCATGGGCGTGACCATCGCCACGTTCCTGATCACCGCAGCCATCGCCGGCGTCCTGATGTACATCGTCTGCCGGATCTTCCCGCTCGTGGACGGACACTATACCATCACGGAAGGCGAGATCGGCGACACGCTGGGCTTCGGCGACATGATCGTCAACTTCTTTACCAAGCCCGACTTCACGGAGCTGCTGAGCCGCAAAGCCATCCTGCCGCTGATCGTCGCGGCGGTGCTGTTCGGCTTCGGTATCCAGATGAACGGCGGCCCCGAGACGAAGACCGCGCAGTTTCTGGAGGACATCACGGGCTGCATCATGAAGACCGTGAAGCTCATCACCTACTATGCGCCTATCGGCTTCTTCGGCTTCTTTGCCGATCTGGTGGCCACTTACGGCCCGGAGCTGGTCGCGGACTACAGCCGCACGCTGATTATCTACTACGTCATGAGCTTTGTGTACATGTTCGTCTTCTTCCCCATCTACGCCCAGTTCGGCGGCGGCAAGGGCGGCGCAAAGATCATGTTCTCCAAGCTGTTCCGCCCGGCGGCCGTTTCCTTTGGCACCTGCTCGTCCGTTGCGACCATCCCGACCAACATGGAAGTCGCGGATGAGACCGGCATTTCCAAGGACGTCACGGACATCGTGCTGCCCATGGGCGCCACCATGCACATGGACGGCTCTGCCATGAGCGCCATCATCAAGGTCGCGTTCCTGTTCGGCGTGTTCGGACTGGACTTCACGACGGAAAAGGCCATTCTGGCCATCATCGTGGCGGTGTTCTCCTCCGTGGCCATGAGCGGCATCCCCGGCGGCGGCGGTACCGGCGAGCTGGTGGTCTGCACCATCTTCTTCCCCGATCAGTTGGCCGTTGCCTACCCGATCGCGCTGGCAATCGGCAACCTTGTCGATCCTCCGGCGACCATGGTCAACTCCGCCGGCGACTATGTGGTGTCCTTCATCGTCTCCCGCTATGTGGACGGCAAGGATTGGCTGCAGAAGGTCTTTGCAAAGAAGAAAGAGAACGAGGCAATCGAGCAGTAATCTGCCGATGTATCAAATTCCTTCCACCCGGAAACACTACGGTGTACCGGATGGGAGGAATTTTTTATGCTTGGAAAAGTCGAGATCTGCGGTGTCAACACGGCCGACCTGAAAGTCCTGAGCAGCGACGCCTGCCGGGCACTGCTCATCCGCGCAAAGCACGGCGACACCGACGCACGCGAGCAGCTCATCGCCGGAAACCTCCGGCTGGTGCTGTCCGTGATCCAGAAATTCATCGGCCGCGGTGAGAATGTGGATGACCTGTTTCAGGTCGGCTGCATCGGCCTGATCAAGGCCATCGACAACTTTGACGCCGAAAACCATGACGTGCGCTTTTCCACCTACGGCGTGCCCATGATCTCCGGGGAGATCCGGCGCTACCTGCGCGACAACAGCCCCATCCGCGTCAGCCGCTCCACACGCGACACGGCCTATAAAGTCCTGCAGGCAAAAGAGCGCCTGACCGCCGCCTCCGGCCGTGAGCCGACGCTCGACGAGATCGCAAAGGAACTGGACATCCCGCGCCGGGACGTCGTGTTTGCGCTCGACGCGATCAGTGACCCGATCTCGCTCTACGAGCCGATCTACACCGATAACGGCGAGAGCATCTGCGTGATGGATCAGGTCGGCGACACAAAAAACACGGACGAGCAGTGGCTGGAGCATCTGGCGCTCTCGAACGCCATTTCCGATCTCAACGAGCGCGAGAAGAAGATCCTCTCCCTGCGCTTTTACGCCGGCAAGACGCAGATGGAGGTCGCCGGCGAGATCGGCATCAGCCAGGCGCAGGTGTCCCGGCTGGAAAAAAACGCGCTCGGCAAGATCCGCAGGAACATCTTCCCCTCATAAGCCGCCGCGCAGCGCCATAGACTGGTACCAAAACGCTGCGGAGGGGTTACCATGAAATGCTGTTTATCCGATCTGCGATACAAAGAAGTCATCGACCTGACTACCGGGCAGCGGCTCGGCTATGTCTGCGACGCGGAGATCGACCTCGAAGAGGGCAAGATCGTCTCCCTCATCGTACCGGGACAAAAGAAGCTCGGCGGCCTGCTCAGCGGCGATGACGACTATATTCTGCCGTGGGAATCCATCTCGAGATTGGGCGAGGACATCATTCTCGCCGAGGTCGCGGCGCAGCAGCCGCGCCGCCGGCGCGAGAAGCGGCAAAATTATCTCTGACGGCCTGAAAAAACAGCAAAAATCCGGGCAAATCCTCTTGCATTGCCCGGATTTCTCTGGTATAATACCAGAGCATTACGCACGGGGGTTGATGTGCGACCATGTGGCTTTGGCCTGGTCGGGCACAGTTGACGCCCCCGGAGGTAGCAACTAATTAAAGGAGGAAACAAAAAACTATGGCAGTCGTATCTATGAAACAGCTTCTCGAGGCCGGTGTCCACTTCGGTCACCAGACGCGCAGATGGAACCCGAAAATGGCGGAGTACATCTACTGCGAGCGCAACGGCATCTACATCATCGACCTGCAGAAGACCGTCAAGAAGCTCGAGGAGGCTTACAACTTCGTGCGTTCCCTCGCTGAGAATGGCCAGACCATCCTCTTCGTCGGCACCAAGAAGCAGGCCGCGGACGCCGTGAAGGAAGAGGCTTCCCGCGTCGGCATGTACTATGTCAATGCCCGCTGGCTCGGCGGCATGCTCACCAACTTCAAGACCATGCGCACCCGCATCGACCGTCTGGCACAGCTCAAGAAGATGCAGGAAGACGGCACGTTCGACATGCTCCCGAAGAAGGAAGTCATGAAGCTGCTCGGCGAGATGGAGAAGCTCGAGAAGTACCTCGGCGGCGTCAAGGAAATGAAGAAGCTCCCCGGCGCGCTGTTCGTCGTTGACCCCCGCAAGGAGCACAACGCCATTGCCGAGGCGCGCAAGCTGCACATCCCGATCGTCGCCATCGTCGACACCAACTGCGACCCGGACGAGATCGACTACGTCATCCCCGCGAACGACGACGCGATCCGCGCCATCCGTCTGATCTCTTCCACCATGGCCAACGCCGTGCAGGAAGGCCGTCAGGGCGCCGACGCTGAGGAAGCCGCTTCCGAGGAAGAGGCTCAGAAGGTCGAGGAGTAATTGGAAACTGCAAGGGCGGGCCGCGTACCCGCCCTTCTGATAAAACGATAAAGGAGAAAGAATTATGGCATTTTCTGCTGCTGATGTGAAAAATCTGCGTGAAATGACCGGCGTTGGCATGATGGACTGCAAAAAGGCGCTCACCGCTGCCGACGGCGATATCGATAAGGCTGTGGAATGGCTCCGTGAGAAGGGCCTCGCCGCCGCTCAGAAGAAGGCCGGCCGCATCGCCGCCGAGGGCATGGCTTATGCCGCCGTCGTCGACGGCATCGGCGTGATCGTTGAGGTCAATGCGGAGTCTGACTTCGTGGCCAAGAACGATCTGTTCGTCGATTACGTCAAGGGCGTCGCCGCTGTCGTCGCCAAGGAGAACCCGGCTGATCTCGACGCACTGTACGCCTGTGCTTACGGCAACGGCAAGACCGTGCTTGAGGAGCAGAACGATAAGGTTCTCGTCATCGGCGAGAACATCAAGGTTCGCCGCTTCGCGCGCTACGACACCGGCCTGAACGTCCCCTATGTCCACATGGGCGGCCGCATCGCCGTGCTCGTCAACCTCGAGACCGCTTCCACCGACGCCGCCGTCGTCGAGCTGGGCAAGGACATCGCCATGCAGATCGCGGCGCTGAACCCGACCTACAAGGACAAGAGCGACGTCTCTGCTGAGTTCATCGAGAAGGAAAAAGAGATCCGCCTGGCGCAGGCCAAGGAAGATCCGAAAAACGCCAAGAAGCCCGACGCCATCATCGAGAAGATCGTCATGGGCGGCATCGGCAAGTACTTCAAGGAGATCTGCCTGCTGCAGCAGCCGTTTGTCAAGGACGACAAAGTCTCCGTTGAGGAGCACATTGCCGCTGTCGCAAAGCAGGTCGGTGCCGACATCAAGCTTGTGGACTACACCCGCTTCGAGAAGGGCGAAGGCATTGAGAAGCGTCAGGACGACCTCGCCGAGGAAGTCGCAAAGCTCATCAAGTAAATTCCAGATCACCGCATCCCGCAGTTCCTCCGGAACTGCGGGATTTTTCTTCCCTTCCCCATTTTCCAAAAATCGCAGGAAAAAGCGGCATCTTGCAGGAGTAGAGCGCCTCTACAACAGCGTAGAGCCGCATTTTTTTCGGTAGAGTACGCAAAAATGGAACGTAGACAGGGAAAAATGACAGTAGCTTGAATTTGCGCCCGCGTGGGTGTACGGATAAAGGGCGCACACCGTGCAGCACTTTGAGCAAGCGAAGGAGCACTCTCATGATCCAGATCTTTACCGATACGTCGGCAAACCTGCCGGCTTCTTACATTCAGAAATATTCCCTGCGCGTGATCCCCCTGACATACTTTGTCGACGGTGTGGAAGCGCATCAGGATCCTGCCAGGGATTTTGACGGCAAAGCCTACTATAATGCCATGCGCAACGGCGTGCCCGTGTCGACTGCCATGATTAACCTCGGCGCCTTTCTGGAGCCGCTGCGCCAGTCGCTCGCGGACGGAAACGATGTGATCTATATCGGCATGTCCGGCGGCATCAGCGGCACGGCGCACGCGGCGGCCATGGCCGTGCAGGAGCTGCAGGAGGAGTTTCCGGAGCGGAAGATCGCCGCGATCGACACATATGCCGCCTCGCTCGGTGAGGGGCTGCTCGTGCTTGAGGCCGCGCGGATGCTCGAAAACGGCGCGCCCTTCCCGCTGATCGTCGAACAGATCTCCCAGAGACGGTACACCATGTGCCAGTACTTCACGGTCGATGATCTGGCCTATCTCGAGCGCGGCGGCCGCGTGAGCAAGGCTGCCGCCATCGTCGGCACCGTGCTCAAGATCAAACCCCTGCTGCGCGGCGATGACGAGGGAAAGATCGTCCTGTGCGGCAAGGCCCGCGGCCGCAAGCAGTCGCTGACGGCACTTGCAGATTTCTATGAAAAGCTGGTCAATGACAATAGCGAGATGCTGGGCATCGCCCACGCGGACGATGAGGCCGGCGCACAGTTTCTGCTTGATGCGCTGCGCCAGCGCGGCTTCACGGGAGAATGCCTGACCGTGTGCTATGAGCCGGTCACCGGTTCGCACGTCGGCCCCGGCACCGTGGCGCTGTTTTTCCAGGGCGTCCACAGATAAAAGATAACGAAAAACCGGAGGACACGTCCTCCGGTTTTTTTATGCCTCTTTCCGGTCAATCTGACGGATCATTTTCTCAAACTTGGCACGCGGGCCCATGACCTCACGCCCACAGCCGAGACAGCGGAGCTTGAAGTCCGCACCGATGCGCAGCACTTCCCAGCGTTTCTCGCCGCAGGGGTGCTGTTTTTTCATCGTCAGAATGTCGCCGACCCGAATGTCCATCGTTCACTCCCCCTTGATGCGCTGCCAATAGGCGCGCGCCGCCTGTTCGGTCTTGTTGTCGCCGTACTCGTAATAGTGCTTGCCTTTCAGCTCGTCGGGCAGGTACTGCTGCTGCACCCAATGCCCCGGATAGCTGTGCGGGTATTTGTAGCCCTGTTCGCGCTCAAAGCCCGTGCCGTCGGCATGGACATTTTGCAGCTCGCGCGGAATGGGTCCCGCCTTCCCTGCCCGGACGTCCGCAATGGCGGCATCAATGGCCATGACAACAGAGTTGGACTTCGGCGCCGTGGCCAGCAGCAGCACTGCCTCCGCCAGCGGCAGCCGCGCCTCCGGCAGGCCGAGCTGCAGCGCGCTGTCCACGCAGGACTTGACGATCATGGCCGCCTGCGGATAGGCAAGGCCGATGTCCTCGCTCGCCGAACACAGGATGCGCCGGCAGGCGCCGATCAGATCCCCCGCCTCCAGCAGCCGCGCCAGATAGTGCAGCGCCGCGTCCGGATCCGACCCGCGCAGGGACTTCATAAGCGCCGACACGACATCATAGTGGTCATCGCCCGTGCGGTCATAGTGCATGGCACTGCGCTGCGTGATATTTTCCGCGTCCGCGCGCAGGAACCGGATCGTATTTCCCTCCCGCGGAGCTGCCGAAAAGAGCAGCTCGACCGCATTGAGCGCCTTGCGCACATCGCCGCCGCAGACGGACGCGATATACCCCGCCGTGCCCGGCTCGATGTCCGCCGTGACGTTTTCCCGCGCGCTGAGAATGGACACCGCGCGCAGCACGGCCTTTTCCACCTCGGCGGCCGGCACCTGCTTGAACTCAAACACCGTGCTGCGGCTGAGCACCGCGTTATAGACATAGAAATACGGGTTTTCCGTTGTAGAGGCAATGACCGTGATGCGGCCGTCCTCCATGAACTCGAGCAGTGACTGCTGCTGCTTTTTGTTAAAATACTGGATCTCGTCGAGATACAGCAGCACACCGCCGGGCGTAAGCATGGTATCGAGCTCCGCAATGATGTTACGGATGTCCGAAATGCTCGCGGTCGTGGCGTTGAGGCGGCGCAGGGTGCGGTTTGTGCTGGCCGCGATGATGCTCGCAACCGTGGTCTTGCCGGTGCCGGACGGGCCGTAAAACACCATGTTCGGGATCTCGCCGGACTCCACGATGCGGCGGAGCATGCCGTTCGGCCCCAGGATATGCTTTTGTCCGACAACGTCGTCGAGCGTCGTCGGGCGGATCTCGTCCGCCAAAGGTCTGTACATAGCGCGCCTCCTGTGATGCAATGGTGATATTATACCGCATTTTGCCCGCCTTGGCAACTCGCCGCACTTGGCAGGCGGCGCAAAATGTGCTACACTGCCGGAGAGGTGAACTACATGCGCACACCCGAACAAGTACAGGAGATCATCCGCTGTCTGGCGCAGGCCTACCCCGCGGACTGCTCTCTGCAATATGAAAAAGACTATGAACTGCTGTTTGCCGTGCGGCTGGCAGCGCAATGCACCGACGAGCGCGTCAATCAGGTCACACCGGCGCTGTACGCCCGCTTCCCGACGCTCGAAGCGTTTGCGGCGGCCGAGCCCGAGGATGTAGAGCCGTATGTCCATCCCTGCGGCTTTTACCGGGCAAAGGCGCGGGACATCGTGCTGTGCGCGCGCAGGCTCGTCGCGGAATACGGCGGCCGCGTGCCGGACACGATGGAGGCCCTCACTTCCCTGCCCGGCGTCGGCCGCAAGACGGCCAACCTCATTCTCGGCGACGTGTACCACAAGCCCGCCGTGGTCGTGGACACGCACTGCATCCGGCTCTCAAACCGCATGGGGCTGGTGGACGGGCTGAAAGACCCCGTCAAGATCGAGACCGCGCTGCGCAAGATCCTGCCGCCGGAGGAATCGTCGGACTTCTGCCACCGGCTTGTGCTGCACGGCCGCGCCGTGTGCACGGCGCGCAAGCCGATGTGCGGCCAATGCTGCGTGCGCCATGTATGCCAGACGGCGGAGGAGGCGGACGCATGAAGCCGATCGCTCACATCCGCAGTGACTTTGCCACGAAGTTCGGCATCCCGCGCCAGAGCGGCGTGGTGGAAAGCCTACAGGCCGAGATCGTCTTCGCGCCGGAATACCGCAGCCGCGACGCGGTGCGCGGGCTGGAGGATTTTTCGCACATCTGGCTCATCTGGGAGTTTTCCGAAAACGTGCGCGCCGACTGGTCTCCGACCGTGCGGCCGCCGCGTCTCGGCGGCAACACGCGCATGGGCGTGTTCGCCACGCGCTCGCCGTTCCGCCCGAACCCGATCGGGCTGTCATGCGTGCGGCTGGAGGAGGTCGTTTTTTCCGACGAATACGGCCCGGTGCTGCGCGTTGCCGGCGCCGATCTGATGGACGGCACACCGATCTACGACATCAAGCCCTACATCCCCTACGCAGACTGTCATCCGGAGGCGACGGCCGGCTTCACCGGGCGTGTGAAGATGCAGACGCTGACGGTGGAGATCCCGCCGGAGCTGCTGTCGCGCTTCCCCGCCGACAAACGCAACGCGCTCACCGGCGTGCTCGCGCAGGATCCGCGCCCGCGGTATCAGACGGACGCCAGCCGCGTCTATGGGCTGGAATTCGGCGGCTATGATGTAAAATTCTCGGTGGACGGATCGACGCTGACCGTCACGGATATTGCAAAAAAAGGCTCGTGAGTTTCACGAGTCTTTTTTATATTTGAGCTGATACAGATCGGTTCTCCGTGCGCGCAAGACCGGGATCTGCACGCGGACGGCGTCTGTCTCCGCAAGGTCAATGTCGCAGATCAGCAGCTCCGGCGCGGCCTGCGCCTGCGCCAGCACGCGCCCCCACGGGTCGCACACGAGCGAATGCGCATAGGAGACATAGTCCGCCGTCTCATCCCGCGCTGGAGCGCAACCCGCGACAAAGCACTGGTTATCCAGCGCCCGCGCGCGAAATAGCAGCTCCCAGTGCGCCGGGCCGGTCGTCATGTTGAACGCCGCCGGCACCACAATCACCCGCGCGCCCTCGAGCGCCAGAATGCGAAAGAGCTCAGCAAAGCGCACATCAAAGCAGATCGCCACACCGAGCTTGCCGAACGGCGTGTCCACGAGCGTGTATTGCTGTCCGGGCGAGAGCGTGTCGGACTCGAAAAAGCGCTGGCCGCCCGCCACGTCAATATCGAACAGGTGCACCTTGCGGTGCTTTGCCCGCTGTGTCCCCTGCTGGTCAAACACGTAGCAGGTGTTGTAGATTGCGTCGCCGTCGCGCTCCGGCACGGAGCCTGCTACGAGCCAGACGCCGCACGCCCGCGCCGTGTCGCGCAGCAGGCTCCATGTCTCGCCGCCCTGCGGCTCGGCATATTCGACAAATGCCGCATTATTATAAGGACAGCACCACATCTCCGGCAGCGCGACCAGCTCGCAGCCGGCTGCGGCGGCATCGCGCACATAACGGCACATGGCCGCATAATTCTCCGCTTTGGACGCCGTGACCGGCATCTGGCACAGGCCAAGTTTCATGGTATCCCCGCTTTCGCTGAATGGTGCATCCAGCATAGCGGAAAACGACGGCGCTGTCAAACGTTTCTGTCCGCGTGCACGTCGCTGCCGCAATGTGGGCAGTACGTTTTCTTGCCGGTGAAAAACATCATGCCGAGGTAGCTGTGACAAAACGGGCAGCGCTGCGTGCACACCGCGATGAGCGCCCCCAGCACGACACACCCCAGCGCCGCGTATACCAGCGCCCAGACGTCATAGTAGCAGCCGCTGCCGTACAGGCCCAGGCCAAACAGTACTAGAATGGTCGAAATGCTGTCCCAAAATTTTTGGTGCTTCATACTGCCGCCTCCAAAAATCATTTATAGCGTAGGATAGCATTTTTCATGTCAAATCCGAAACCTTATGTACGTAAAATGCGGGTGAAATGCAGCGATTGCATTTCACCCGCCCGCACGCGTTTATGCGTACATGGCACCCAGAATCCCGCCCAGAATCCCGACCAGAATCGAGAGCGCAACACCGACAACGAAGCCGTCCAGCGCCCATTTGCCGATCGCTTTGGCGCGCACCGGCGTCGTCTTCTGGAAGCACAGGTACAGGATCAGACCGACCAGCGGGAACAAAAACGCCAGTATGTTCAGGCCCGTCGACGGTTTATCCTTCTGCTGGCTTACCGGCGCCTGCACCGCGCAGCCGCAGTTCGGGCACACGACCGCCTCGTCCACCAGCTCTTTGCCGCATTGACTGCAGTATTTCATCTGTTTCTCCTCCGTTCATACCTCTGAGCGAAAGCATCACTCTATTGGCTGTATACTAGCATATTGTTTTGTTATTTACAATTCTAAAATTCACAAAATATTCATCTTTCCAGCAAAAAACGACCGCAGACGAATCGTCCGCGGTCGCTTGCCACATATGGAATTTTACTCTTCCCAGTTATGCCACACGTTCTGGACATCTTCGTTGTCCTCGAACATGTCGAGCATCTTCTGGAGATTCTTGATATCGCCCTCGTCGGTGAGCTTGATGGTGTTCTGCGGCACCATCTCGACCTGCGCGCTCAGCAGCTCATAGCCGTCATTCGTGAGCGCCTCGGCCACAGATGCAACATCGTCGGGATCGGTATAGACCGTGTAAACACCCTCGTCGGGCGCAAAGTCGGCCGCGCCGGCTTCGAGCGCGTCCTCCATGACCTTGTCTTCGTCGAGCTCCTGATCCTCATCATTGATGACGATGACACCCTTCTTATCGAACGACCACGACACGCAGCCGGTCGCGCCCATGTTTCCGCCGTACTTATCAAAGTAATGGCGCACTTCGGAAGCAGTGCGGTTGCGGTTGTCGGTCATCGTCTCGACGATGATGGCAACACCAGACGGGCCATAGCCTTCGTAGGTGATGGACTCGTAGTTATCCGTGTTGCCGGAGCCGAGCGCCTTGTCGATCGTGCGTTTGATGTTGTCGTTTGGCATGTTGGCGGCTTTCGCCTTGGCGATGACGGCTGCGAGGCGGGAATTGTTATTGGGGTCGCCGCTGCCGCCCTCTTTGACGGCCACGATCATCTCACGGGCGATCTTCGTGAACGCCTGCGCGCGCTTGGCGTCCTGCGCGCCTTTGGTTTTCTGTATATTATGCCACTTGGAATGTCCGGACATAGTCACAACTCCTCTTGCTAAAATGCTTTGAATATTTTAGCACACTCCGGGCCGCGTGGCAAGAAAAATCCGCATATTTGCGCGAAAACTACGCCTGTGTTTTGGGAATGAGGAGATATTGCGGCGCATCGGCCATGGCCGCATCGTCCGTGAGGCCATTCGTCTCGCGGATGAGCTGCTCGCTCGAGCAGTAGCGCTTGGCAAGCATCCACAGGTCCTCACCGCCCCAGCGCACGATCGTCAGCGACGGCACGGAGGCATACGGGCAGGCGCGCTCCTGCGCCGTCGCCCCGGTCACCTGTCGGAACGCGGGTTCCTGCACGATCGCCGTTTTGACCGTCACCGACGCGCGGATCTGAAAGCCGTCCGCCGCGACCGTGACCACAGGCTCCTCCGGCTGCACGCTCAGCAACTGCACACGCCCGCCGTCGACCGGCTCCAGCGGCAGATGCAGGCGCTTTTCCAGGCAGGACACGCGCTGTTCGGCATCTGTGACGAGCAGACGGACAAGCACATCGCAGCCGTCATCTGCAAGGCCGCAGACGGTCATGCGCCGCGCCGCGACCGTGAGACCTGCGGCATCGCACGAGAGCGTACCCTCCGCTGTCAGGCGCAGCGGATCGGCCACCTGCACGGTGCCGGCCGGCACCATGTCACGCTCAAGCACAAGCTCCGCTGTGTTGCAGTAAGCGTCCACCACGCAGTCCGCCTGCACATCCGTCAGACACACCGTCTGCGCGACCAGATGATACTCCGCCTCGAGCACCGCGCCGTCCGGCGCCGCGCTGACATTCAGGTACGCCGCCGTGAGGTTGACACTCGTGTGCAGCAGGCAGGGCGCCGCTTCCGCCGGGCAGTCGAGCATCTGCGAAAACGGCGCCTCAAACGTCTCCACGGTCGGGCATGGCTGCCCCTGCTGGAGATAGGCGACGCACGCACACACGCGCCCCTGCAGAATAACGCGGCTGCCGACCGCGCTCACATCGTCGAGCACGACCGTCTCCGTATGGCAGAGCAGACGGTCGGCCTCCGGCTGCCCGGAGGCAAAGCGATGCGTCTCCGAGACGGTGAACGTCTTTTCCTCCACGGACACCGGCACCTGCACACAGAGCGCCTGCGCGCGCGTGAACACGGCGCCGCCGTCGCTCTCGATCCGATCCGTGAGCGCAAGCTCCGTCTCCCGGTAGGCACGCAGACACAGGCTCAGCCGCGCCGTCACGCGCACCTTGCGCGAATTGACCGCACGCGCGTCGAGCGCCGTCAGCGTACAGCGCAGCCACGGCCGCACATCCGGCGAGAGCGTCTCGCCGCTGATGCGCACCTTCACCGGCAGCTCGACCGGAAAACTGCGCAGCGCGCCGCCCTCTTCGGCATACACCACATCAGCCGCGACACTGCCCTCGATCTGCGCGCTTTTGTCCGAAAGATCGAGATTCCAGAGGCAGAACGTACCCTCCGTGACGAGGATCATTCCAATATCGCCCAGCGCATCCGGCACCACGGCGTCTGCGCTGCACGACTCCTCGTCCGTGCGGTCAAATACCCGTGCATACATCATGCGTTTCTGCTTGCCCAGTTGAAATTCCATAAAGATGTGCTCCTTGTTGTTTTTGTACATCTCTATGCCGGGCGCGCGCCGGTTATGCCGCCGTCAACAGCGCAGCAGCCACACGCCTGCCGCGATGAGCGCGCCGCCGAGCACGAACCACCAGAAACCGGCCGGCAGCACCAGCGCAAGAATGATGAACACCCCGGCGACCACGCACGCGATGCCGATCCAGAAGCAAATCCCCCGCCGTCGAAACATAAAGCACCGCCCTCCGCTTGCAGGTTCTCCCTACATTGTATGCGGAGGGCGGTGCTTTGGTGCGTCACTTCTTCTTTTCCCAGTCGCAGACCTGCGCCGAGAGCGCGTACAGACGCGCATAGCTCTCGTGGCGCTCCGGCGCGATCTCGCCCGCCGCCACGGCGGCGAGCACGGCGCATCCGGGCTCTTTCAGGTGCGCGCAGTCCCGAAAACGGCACTGACCGATATACGGCCGGAACTCGCGGAACGCATATTGCAGGTTTTCACACGAGATGGGGTCGACCATATCCACCTCAAAGGACGCGAAGCCCGGCGTGTCGGCAACAAACGTGTCCTCGCCGAGAGCATAGAGCTCGACATGGCGCGTCGTGTGCTTACCGCGGCCAAGCCGCTCGCTGACGGCACCGGTCGCAATGCCGAACGACGCATCGAGCGCGTTGAGCAGGCTCGATTTCCCGACGCCGGAGTTGCCGGTGAAGGCGCTGGTCTTTCCACGCAGCACATCGCGCAGCTCGTCAACGCCGAGGCCGGTCGCGGCGCTCGTGCGCAGGACGCGAAAGCCGATGGAACGATAGATCTCATAGAGATGATCCGCCGGATCCAGATCGGACTTGTTGAGGCAGACGACCGGCTCACAGTCCGCATTTTCCGCAATGGCGACCACGCGGTCGATCAGAAATGGATCCGTGACCGGGTTGACGTTCGCCGCGATCATGATGAGCTGGTCAATGTTCGCCACCGCCGGGCGGATGAATGCATTGCGCCGCGGCAGCACCGTGTCGATACGGCCCTTGCCGTGCGCGTCGAAGCTGACCTCCGCGCGGTCACCGACCAGCGGACTGCACCCATCGTAGCGAAAACGGCCGCGCGCCTTGCACTCCACGATCTGATCCCCGGCGGCCACATAGTAAAAGCCGCTGAGCGCCTTGATGATGACACCCTGCACCATAAGCGTTTTGCTCCTTTATCTATTACGGTTTTTCCGGACCGGTGGAGACCCAGATATAGACCTTGCTGTACTCCGTGAGCTGTGTGTTGGCCGGCGCACTCTGCTTGAAGACCGTACCCTGCTTGGCATCGTTGGCCTCTTTGTAGGTGCCGCCGTAGCAGAGGCCGCTGCTCTCGATGCGGGCGATGGCGGCCGACTCCGTCATCTCCGACAGGTCTGGCACCGTGACCGGGCGCAGCTCCGGGCCACCGCTGACGATCAGCTTCACGTTGGAGCCGGCGGCCGCCTTTTCACCCGGCGCGGGCTCACAACTGATGACATACTTCGCCGTCACGTCCTTGGACGCCTGAAATTCCGTCGTCACGGTAAAGCCGGACTTTTCGAGCGCGTCCGTTGCCGCCTCATAGTCTTCATTGATGACATACGGCACATCGGTCATAACCACGCCGGTGCTGACCGTGAGCTGCACGTTGATCCCATCGGAAACGCGCATGCGGCTCTTGCCCGCCGCCGGGTCCTGCTCAATAATCACGCCGTCCGGCACATCTGGATCGACCGTATAGACGACCGTGAAATGATAGTCGGCATACTGCTTGTCGTTGACGACCGCCTCGTAGGATTTGCCGGTGAAATCCGGCACGTCCACGCGCTCGGCCGTGCGGAACAGATCCTCCAGCCAGAAGTTCCAGAGGAACACAAACAGCAAAATGGCAAAGACGCCGACGGAAAAAATGCCCGTAAAATAGCTCACGCGCTTTGCGCGTTTTCTCCGGCGCTGATACTGCTCCTCCGTCAGATCCTGCCCCACACCGAAGAAGGATTCCTTTTTCTCCGCGTTCTCCTTGCGGCGCTCGGCGAGCGGGCGCTGCTGGTTGAGGTGCTTTTTGCAGGCGTTGAGCGCCTTGAGCATCTCCCCCGCCGACTGATAACGCTTGCGCAGATCCGGCTCCATAGCGCGCAGCGTGATGCGCTCGAGCTCTTCCGGGATGTCACCGTTGCACTCCCGCGGCGGCTTGGCGCTGCCGGCAATGTGCATGAGCGCGATCTCCTCCGGCGTGTCCGCATCATACGGCAGGTGGCCGGTGAGCATCTCATAGAGCACGACGCCGAGCGAATACAGGTCGCTGCGCGCGTCGGCATTGAGCCCCTTGGCCTGCTCCGGCGCAATGTAGTGCACAGAGCCGACGGCCTGCCCGCTGCGCTCCTCGTGGATGTTTTCGAGCGCGGCGATACCGAAGTCAGCGACCTTGACCATGTCGTCGTTTGTGATCATGATGTTCTGCGGCTTGATGTCCCGGTGAACGATGCCGTGCGCATGCGCGTGCTGCAGCGCCTTGCAGATCTGCGTGGCATAGTTCAGCGCCTCCTGTGCGCTGAACACACCGTGCTCCGCCATGCGCTCCTTGAGCGTTTCGCCCTCAATGAGCTCCATGACGATATACTCCGTCTCGCCGCTGTGGCCAACGTCATAGACAGAGACGATATTCGGCTGCGAGAGCATGGCAACGGCGTGCGCCTCCGCCTGGAAGCGGTTTTTCAGCTCGGCATCCGCCGCCATCTCGTCGCGCAGGATCTTGACGGCAACATAGCGGTGCAGCTTGTGGCACATGGCCTTATAGACGACCGACATGCCGCCGCTGCCGATGATCTCCAGGATCTCGTAGCGGTCATCGAGCATCTGGCCGATATAGCGATTCATTGATTGTTCCATAGTGATCTCCCAAGTTGGCGCTTTGTCAGCGGAAAAGGATGAGTGCTGTCACATTGTCGCGCGCGCCGCGCGCCAGCGCCGCTGCGATCAGCCTGCCGCAGATCTGCTTTGCATCCCGCGATTTGCGGCAGAGGTCATGCATCTGCACGGCCGAGAGCGTGTTCGACAGCCCATCTGAGCACAGCAGCAGCCGCGCGCCGAGCGGAAACGGCAGCGTGCGGCAATCCGGCTCCACCTGCGGGCCGACGCCGACCGCGCGTGTGATGACGTTTCTGCGCGGATGGCGGTGCGCCTGCTCCGGCAGCACCTGCCCGCTTGCCACCAGCTCCTGCACGAGCGAATGATCCGTCGTGAGCTGCTGCATCCGGCGCAGGCCGACGAGATACGCGCGGCTGTCACCGACATGGAGCACCGTGAGCCGGCCGCCCCGCACGCAGGCGACGACGATCGTCGTGCCCATCCCGTGCAGGGCGGGATCGGCGCACGCGCGCTCGTAAACGGCGCCGTTGGCAGCATCACAGGCGTGGCGCATGGCGGGTTCGACCGCGCTGCCTGCCAGCAGCTCGCGGCGGAAATCCGCCAGAAACGTCGACGCGGCAAGGTCGCTCGCCAGCTTCCCGCCGGCGGCGCCGCCCATGCCGTCGCAGACGACGGCAACGGTGCACCCTTTGCGCCGGATATGGGCGCATGCCGCGCGATCCTGATTCTCCTTGCGGACAGAGCCTCTGTCCGATTGTGCAAAGCAGTTCATGGGCGCTCCCCCTCTCAGGCGCGGTGGTCGGCGACCTTTTTGCGAAGTTGGCCGCACGATGCATCGACATCGCTGCCGAGCTTGCGGCGCACGGTCACGTTCACGCCGGCCTGCTCCAGAATGTGAATGAATGCCTTGAGATGCTCCGGCGTGGACGGCCGGAATGCGCGCTCTTCCACGTGGTTGAGCGGGATGAGATTCACGTGCGCGCAGACGCGCCGCGCGTGTTTTGCCAGCAGTTTTGCGTGCTCCGGCGTGTCGTTCACGCCGTCGATCATGGCGTATTCAAAGGAAATGCGCCGGCCGGTTTTTTCATAATACCGGGCGCAGGCATCGATAAGCGCCGCCACGCCGCGCCCATGATTGGCGGGCATGATCTTCGAGCGGGTGGCATCGTCCGGTGCGTGCAGCGACACGGACAGCGTTAGCTGCAGGTCGCGCGCCGCCAGATCGTCAAAGCGCTCGATGAGGCCGCACGTGGACAGGGAAATGTGCCGCATGCCAATGTTCTCCCCGTCCGGGTGATTGACCAGCTCGAGAAAGCGCATGACATTGTCAAAGTTATCGAGCGGCTCGCCGATCCCCATGAGGACGATGTTGGAGATCTTGCAACCGGACTCGCGCTCGGAATAAAGCACTTCGTCAAGCATTTCCGACGGCTCGAGGTTGCGGATCAGGCCGCCGATCGTCGATGCACAGAACGCACACCCCTGCCGGCAGCCGACCTGCGAGGAAATGCAGACCGTGTTGCCGTACTTATAATGCATGACGACCGTCTCGACGGCGTTGCCGTCGCCGAGCTGCCAGAGATATTTGATCGTCCCGTCGATGGCAGATACCTGCTTGCGCAGCATTTCCAGCTTTGAAATGTAAAACTGCTCGGAGAGCGCGGTGCGCAGATCCTTGGACAGGTTCGTCATCTCGTCAAACGATGTCACACCGCGCGCGAGCCAGGAAAAGATCTGCTTGGCGCGGTATTTCGGCTGCCCCATTTCCGCGAGGGCCGCCGTGATCTCCTCGGGGAGCATGGCTTTGATGTCTCTCATTCGTGTCTCCTCAGCTTGCAAACAAAAAATCCGTCCGTGCCGTGCTCCTGCGGCCAGAAAGTGAACATACCATCCACGGTATTCGCGCCCGGAAGCGGCAGCGCAAATGCCTCAGGCGCAAACTCCGGGTTGCAGCGCAGAAAATCACGCACCACGTCCTCGTTCTCGCGCGCGAGCACCGTGCATGTGGAGTATACCAGCACGCCGCCGGACTTTACGCAGGGCGCAAGGCCGGCGAGGATGTCCCGCTGGACGGCCGGCAGGCGCGCAAGCTCTGCCGGATCCTTGAAGCGGATCTCCGGCTTCTTACGAATGACGCCAAGGCCGGAGCACGGCACATCGGCCAGCACCGCGTCCATCGCGCCGATGAGATCCGGATCCGGACGGCGGGCATCCATCGTGCGCGTCGAAATGCAGGTTAGCCCCAGACGCTCAGCGCCGGAACGAATACGCTTCCATTTATTTTCGTGAATATCGCAGGAAATCATACATCCCTGATCGTGCATCTGCACCGCGGCGGCAAAACTTTTCCCGCCGGGCGCCGCGCACGCATCGAGCACGTGCATGCCCGGCTGCACGCCGGAAGCGAGCACCGCGCAGTGTGCCGCTGCGTCCTGCACATAAAACCAGCCGTCGGCAAAGGCCTGCACGGCCGCAAGATTCCCGCCGCGGCACAGCAGCGCGTCCGGCAGCCACGGGTGCGGCTCTGTCTCGATGCCGTCCGCACGCAGGGACGCCACCAGCGCATCGGCCGTTGTTTTCAGCGTGTTCACCTGCAGGCAGGCCGGTGCATCGGCGTTGTTCGCCGCGAGCGCCCGCTCGGCAAATGCATAGCCATGCGCGTCGATATACATCTGCGCCAGCCACCGCGGGTGGCTGTAACGCACGGCAAGATAGTCCGCCGTGCCCGCGCCCGGGATCTCTGGCAGCGCGTCCCGATGCTCCGCCACGCGGCGCAGCACCGCATTCACGAGCCCGGCTGCGCGCGCGCAGCCGCCCTTGCGGCAGAGCGCGACCGCCTCGTTCACGGCGGCGCGCGGCGGGATCTTATCGAGCAGTACGATCTGATAGGCTGACAGCCGCAGCAGGTCGAGCACTTTCGGCTCAAGCTTTTGCAGCGGCGTCACGCAATAGGCGGCAAGGTAATGATCCAGCAGCGTTAAATTCTGCAGCGTGCCGTAGCAGATGCGCGCTGCGAGCGCCGCATCGCGCGGTTCGAGCTGCGCACTTTGCAGCACCGCATGGAGCGCAGCGTCCGACCACGCGCCGTTTTTGCGCCAGCGCTGCAGCGCCGTCCAGGCGGCTTCCCGGGCAGTCATGGCCATGGTCAGTCCTCAACGGGCAGCGTGTGCCCGAGCAGGTAATCCGCCGCCGCCATGCGCTTTTTGCCCGGCGCCTGAAGCTGCGTGATGCGCACCGTCTGCCCGCCGGCGCAGGCGACGGTGATGCCGTCCTTGCCCGCGGCCACGATGGTGCCGGGCGCTTTGCGCGTCGTGCGCTCGGAATAATCCGCCGCGTGGATCTTGAACGTCTGCCCGCCGAGCTCCGCCGTGGCGACCGGCCACGGCTCCAGCCCGCAGATATGCTTGATGATCGCGCGCGGGCTCTGATCCCAGTCGATGGGCGAATCGTCGCGCGTGAGCGGGCGGGTATACGTGGCCTGGCTATGATCCTGCGGCGTGCGCGGCGCCGTGCCGGCCTCGATATCGCGCAGGGTGCGCACGAGGAGGTCTGCCCCCATGATAGCCAGACGGTCAAAGAGCTCGCCCGCCGTCTCAAATTCGCCGACCGGCGTCTGCTCGGTATAGATCACATCACCGGTATCCATCTCACGGTCGAGATACATGGTCGAGACGCCGGTCACGGCGTCACCGTTGAGCACCGCCCACTGGATCGGCGCGGCGCCGCGGTATTTCGGCAGCAGCGAACCGTGGACGTTCACCGCCCCATAGGGCGCCGCGGCGAGCAGATCGTCCGGCAGGATGCGGCCGTAGGCCACGACGACGAGGATATCCGGCCGCAGGCTTTGAAGCGCGGCCAGCGCCGTGCCGTCGCGCATTTTCACCGGCTGGAACACCGGCAGCCCCGCCGCGAGCGCGATCTCCTTGACCGGGCTCGGCTGAAGCTTCATGCCGCGGTTTTTCGGCTTGTCCGGCTGCGTGAACACGCCGACCACATCAAACCGCTCATCAAGCAGGCGCTGCAGGGACACGGCCGCAAAGTCCGGCGTGCCCATGAAAACGATGCGCATGCGCCTCACCCCTTCGCCTGCTGCTCAAGCTCCTCGGGAGAGAGCATGCGCGTGGCCTTGTCAATGAACAGGACACCGTCAAGATGGTCGATCTCATGGCAGAAAGCGCGCGCCGTCAGGCCACGTCCCTCGACCTCGAACCATTCGCCGCGGCGATCCTGCGCGCGAACCTTCACGTAGTCCGGGCGCGTGACGATGCCGAATTCATTCGGGATGCTCAGGCAGCCCTCCGCGCCGGTCTGCTCACCGGCGGTCTCCACGATCACGGGGTTGATGAGCTCGATCATATACTCCTCTTCCCCGTCCGGGACATTCGTCTCGAGCACGATGACCGCGCGGCGCAGCACGCCGACCTGCGGCGCGGCAAGGCCGACGCCGTTGGACTCGGCCAGCGTCTGACGCATGTCGTCGAGCAGCATGTGCAGACGGGGATTGAAATCCTTGACTTCGTGGCAGTGCTTACGAAGCTGCGGATCGCCGTTTTTGAGAATCATTCTTGTTGCCATAGTGTATCTCTCCTCTAATCCAGCGGGTTGTCATCGGCATAGACGGTGACATCGCGGAATGATTTTTCTGTGTTGCAGTACATGACGATATTTGCCGCCGCGCGGCGCACGGCCTTGCTCTGGCTGCAATAGAGCGTGACGCGGTAGCGATAGCGGTTGTTCATGCGCACGACCGGCAGCGGCGCCGGGCCGAGCACCTCCGCGCGCTCGCCGATCGTCTGACGGAAGTAATCGCGGATATAGGCGCAGCAGCGCACGACCGCGTTCTCCTGCGCACCGGAGACCGTGACGGCCAGGATCTCGCTGAACGGCGGTGTGCCGTTGAGTTTCCGAAGCCGGATCTCCGAGCGGTAAAACGCATCGTAATCCTGACGGGCAGCCTGCAAGATGGTCTCATTCGCGGGCGTGAACGTCTGGATGACGGCGCGGCCGGGGGCATCGCCGCGGCCGCTGCGGCCGATGACCTGCGTGATGAGCGAAAACGTGCGCTCATTGGCGCGGTAATCGCCGACATACAGACTCTGGTCGGCATTGAGCACGCCGACGAGCGTGACATTTTCAAAATTCAGCCCCTTCGTGATCATCTGCGTGCCGATCATGATGGGGATGCGCTCGCGCGAAAAGCGCTGCAGCAGCGCCTCGTGCGTGCCGGCCATGGCGATGGCATCCGCGTCCATGCGCAGCGTTTCCACGCCGGGAAACAGCGCGTGCAGGTCTGCCTCAATGCGTTCCGTCCCGTCGCCGAGAAAGCGCAGCTCGCCGCCGCAGACCGGGCACCGGGGATCGACCCGGCGGCGGTAGCCGCAGTGGTGGCAGATGAGCATCTGGTTGCCCTGATGATACGTCAGGCTGACGCTGCAGTTCGGGCACGAATATGTCGCGCCGCACTCAGCACAGGTGACGATCTTGCTCGCGCCGCGCCGGTTGAGAAACAGAATGCTCTGCTCGCCGCGGCGAATGTTCTCCTCCAGTTCCCCATAGAGCACGGAGCTGATGGAACCGGCGTTGCCGTTTCGCAGCTCCTGCTTCATGTCGGCGATGATGACATCCGGCAGCTTGCGGGCATTGAACCGGTCCGGCAGCGTGAAGTAATGATAGCGCCCGGTCTCGGCGTAATAGCGGCTGACGACGTCCGGCGTCGCCGAGCCGAGCAGCAGCAGCGCGTGATGCTGGGCGCAGCGGAACTTCGCCACATCGCGCGCATGATAGCGCGGCGTGCTCTCGGACTTATACGTGTCTTCCTGCTCCTCGTCGATGATGAGCAGGCCAAGATCCTGCACGGGCGCAAAGACCGCGCTGCGCGTGCCGACGACGACGCGCGCGAGCCCGGCGCGGATGCGCTTCCACTCGTCATAGCGTTCGGAAAGCGGCAGCCCGCTGTGCAGTACGGCGACCGTATCGCCAAAATAGGCGGAGAACGCCTCGATCATCTGCGGCGTCAGCGAGATCTCCGGCACGAGCAGGATGGCGCCCTGCCCCGCCGCGAGCGCCTGCGCGATCAGGTGCAGGTACACGAGCGTCTTGCCGCTGCCGGTCACACCGAAGAGCAGCGCCGCCTGCGCCTCCGGCGTACGCAGCAGCTCCTGCAGGCCGGAAAACACCTGCGCCTGCGCCGCTGTCAGCGCCGGGATGGGCTGCGGCTGCCCGGTGTAGTGCACCGGGCGGCGAAAATAGGGCTCGGTGTCGATGCGCACGATCTGCTGCTGCACGAGCGCCTTCATGGACGTCTTCGGTGCGCCGGTGAACTGACACACCTCATCGGCCGAGGCGCGGCCGATCGTGCACAACAGCTCCAGAATGGCGACCTGGTGCGGTGCGCGCTTCCGGCGGCGGATCTCCTCCTGTGCCTCCTCGATCGAGACGGCAAGGCTGGCATACGCCAACTGCTTGTCGCGCACGACGCGCTTTTCGGCGCCTTCCACGGTCAGAAACTTCTGCTGCACGAGCCAGTGCAGCGCACCCGTGGGGTCTTTGTCCCCGAATGCCGTCTGCAGCGCATCGAGCGGGCAGCGCCCGCCGTGATCGAGCACAGTCTCCAGCGCCAGGCGCCGCTGCTTCGACTTGCCGCACTGCGCGAGCGCCGCGGCCGCATCCAGCTCCGGCGCCGTACAGTAGACCGTGCTGACCCGGTACCAGACGCCGGCCGGCAGGATCGCATGCAGCGCGTCATAGATCGTGCAGAAAAAGCGGTCGTGCATCCAGACGGCCAGCCGGATCAGATCCGGCGACAGGATCGGCTCCGGGTCAAGCTGGCGCGTGATGGGCTTGAGCTTCGGGTCATCCTCCGCCTCGCCCAGCGCGAGCACCATACCCTCGCACGGCCGGTTCCCGCGCGAAAACGGCACCACGACCCGGCACCCGGGGCGCAGCGTCGCCACCAGCGGCTGCGGGATCTTGTACATATACGGTCGGTCAAACGCAAATGTTGCAGCCAGAACGGCGACTTTTGCGACCGGGATCTGCAGCATCCGCGTGCACTCCTTTCGAAAAAATCAGGCGGGTACTGCCCGCCTGAAAGCGATTATTCCTTGTGAACGACCCGCAGACGGCCGTCATACACCTCGTCGATCGCCATGGAGACCGGCTTGGTGTCCAGCGGCTCGCCCGCTGCCTGCGCGGCGGCGGCAATGTTGCGCGCGCGGCGCGCGACCAGGTTCACAAGCAGATAACGGCTGCCGGCCTTGGCGGCCAGCTCGCTCATGGGGGGATACAGCATCATTTTTCAAGCACCTCTGTAAAATAGTTTTTTCGGTCGGGATAGCGGCAGCACTCTGCCGTGATAATGGCGTCGAGCTCTTTGGCCGCGACGTCGGGATCGTCGTTGATGACGATATAGTCATATGTATACGCCAGCGCGCACTCCCGGCGCGCCTGTGCCAGACGCTCGCAGATCTTCTGCTCATCGTCCGTATGGCGGCCGCGCAGGCGGCGCTCCAGCTCCGCCAGAGACGGCGGCATCATGAACACACGGATCGCGTCCGGGCGATTTTCGGAGATCTGGTGCACGCCCTGCACGTCAATGTCCAGCAGGACATGCATGCCCTCGGCGCAGCGCCGCTCGACATAGCTCTTGGGCGTGCCATAGCAGTTGCCGACATATTCGGCGTGTTCGAGCAGCTCGTCCGCCGCGACCATGGCGTCAAACGCCGGGCGCGTGACAAAGAAGTAATCCTTCCCGTCTACCTCCCCGGGGCGCGGGGCGCGCGTCGTCGCCGACACGGAGAAGCACACGTCATCCCGCAGGCGCATCAGGCGCGCGATGACCGTGCTTTTTCCGGTGCCGGACGGCCCGGAGATCAAAATCAGTTTTCCTGTCTGGTGGTTCATGTAGCGTCTCCTCCGGTTTCCTGATCTCTGGCCTCCACACGGGCCTGTACCGCATCCGGCGGCAGCGCCGAGAGCACGACGTGGCCGGTGTCCATGATGAGCACAGCCTGTGTTTTTCGGCCGTAAGTCGCATCAATGAGCATGCTGATCTCGCGGCTGTCCTGTACGATGCGCTTGATGGGGGCGGAATCCGGACTGACGACGGTCAGCAGCCGCTCCACGGAAACATAGTTCCCATATCCGATGTTGATGAGTTTCAAATCCGCAGCGCCTCACTCAATGTTCTGGATCTGCTCGCGGATCTTCTCGATCTCCGACTTGAGATCAACGACCACTTTGGCAATATCCGCATTCTGGCACTTGGAGCCGATGGTATTCGCCTCGCGGTTGAACTCCTGAATAAGGAAATCCGCCTTGCGGCCGACCGGGGAACCGCCCTCAAGCATCTGGCGGAGCTGCGCGATGTGGCTGCGCAGGCGCACCGTCTCCTCATCGACGGCGACATGGTCGGCATAGATCGCCGCCTCGGCGATGATGCGCGACTCGTCGATATCCGTCGCGGCGAGCACGGCCTCAAGCTTCTGGCGCAGGCGCGCCTCATAGGCCGCAGCCGTTTCGGGAGCGGCCGTCTCAACGCACGTCACCAGTGACTCGATGCGCGCGAGCTTTTCCTCCACGTCCGTGCGGAGCTTTGCGCCCTCACGCTCGCGCATCTGGTCGTAATCGGTCAGTGCCTGCTGTGTCAGCGCGACCAGGCCGGCGCGGATCTTGTCCTGATCCGCCTCCGCCTTCTCTACGGACAGGATGTCAGGAAAGCGCATGAGCGACATGAGCGACATGTCGTTTTTCAGGTCATAGCGCACGGCGAGCGTGTTGAGCGTGTCAATATACGCACGCAGCAGCGGCTCATTCACACGCACAACGGTATCGGCCGCCTCCGAGGAGTCGATCGTGACGAACACGTCCAGCTTGCCGCGGCTGACGTGCCGCTGGATGGTGGATTTGACCGCGTCCTCGGCAAAGAGGAAATTGCGCGGCATGCGCACGGCGATGTCCAGGTAGCGGTTATTGACGCTCTTGAGCTCCACCGTGACATTCAGGCCCTCGACGACGCCTTTCGCGCCGCCGTAGCCGGTCATACTTCTTATCATTTGCTCTTACCTCATGATTCCCGAATCTGAATGATCTCAAAAGTAATGGGATTTGCTTTCTTTCGGCGCTGATACACAACATTGAACGCCACGCCGAGCGCAAAGAAAACAAAGCCAATCAAAACACAGCCGCCTTCGGCCCAGCCGAGCGCGCTGCCGATGGCATAGCCCAGAAACAGCAGCACAAACGGCACCAGATACAGCAGCGCCGCCGCGCCGAGCACGTCCGACGTCTTGCTCTCAATGACGACCTTCTGCCCCGGAAGCGCCGAGACCTTATTGACCGCCTCCGCGCGGATGCGGTTCTGGAACACACACGCCTCGCACGACTCGCACGAGCCGCCGCACGCCGTGCCGCGCTCCACTTCCACCTCCGCCACATGGCGGCTGACCAGTCTGGTCACCACTGCGTCTTGCGTCATGATATTATCCTCCTGTAAAATGCACGTTCACGACGTATTCCCCGATCGCGCCGGCATTGCTGAACCCGTCAATATAGACCTTGGCCGGCACGGCGACCGTACCGCTCGTGGCCTTATAATTCGACAGATCGACCAACACGCGCACATTGTCCGCCGTGATCTGCGAGATCGTATCTGACGGGGCGCGCACCGTCACCTCCAGTGACGTCGTCGTGACCTCCACGTGCCGGTTCGTTCCGCTCGTCGTGATATTGGTCACCGTGAGCTTCTGCGTCTCCAGACCGCGGATAGAAATGCGCACCGTCGCCTCCGTGACGCCGCTGAGATTGCGCACGTCATTGTCCAGCGGGATCGTGACCGTCGTCTCATACGTTGTGGCAAAGCTCGACAGGTCAACCGTTGCCACGACGATTTGATTGAGCTTTTGCAGCACCGTCGTATCGCCTGCGACCTGAATGCTCTTCGGCTCGATCTCCACGACGCAGTTATCCTCCGTCGCCCCGGCTCCGCCGACAAGCGAAACGGACAGCGGCAGGGTCTTATTCATCAGCACCGGCATCGATACGCTGACGGTATCGTAATTGCCGGAAATCTCCTTGGGCGAGAGCTTGTTTCCGTCCTTATCCAGGAGCGTATACGGGCAGTTGGTCGGCTCGATGGATTTATCCAGATCCGTGCGCGTCACATAGACGCAGATGCTGTCCACCGCATCGAGTTCGTCCTGCGGGCCGTAGAGCGTGATGGACGACGGCTGCACCTGGATCGGCTCCGCGGTGTAGCCCTCTTTCACGCTGCCGGTAAACACGCCCTTGACTTCCAGCGTCTTGTTGGCCTCCTGCACGACGGAAAAGCTGATCGTCTCCGGCGACTTGCTCAGGACCGTGATGCTGCTTTTATCGACATTGGTCGGGTACTGCAGCGAGTAACTAACCTGCATTTCCCGCGCCTGTGAGATGCCGGACACGTCGATGACGGCCGACAGATCCGCTGAGCTGAGATTGCTGAGCACACGGCGCGTACCCTTCAGGCGCACGGAGACCGTATCGGCGTCCGCACCCGTCACGATCAGGCCGCGCGTTGCGCGCAGATCGTCCGCGCCCTGGTACACGACCTTGACGTTGGAGAAGGTCATCTCGATCGTCGTCTCCTCCGTGGACATGATATACGTCCACAGCAGGAAAGACGCCAGCAGCGAGATGATGATCCAGAACGCCTTACTGCTGACTATTTTGTTGATCGTCGTCTTTTTTGTCATGTTGTTTCTCCCGACGAAGCGGATTGAGTTTCTTCACGAAATCGACAAGGATATCCCAGCGCTTGCGCTGCTGCACTTCCGCCGGCAGCAGTTCGCTGCGGAGGATCGCCTCGAACGTCTCCGGAGAGAGGCGGCGCTTGAGCATACCGTCCACGGCGATGGAAATGCCGCCGGTCTCCTCCGAGACGATCACGATCACGGCGTCCGAGTGCTCACTCATACCGATGCCCGCGCGGTGGCGCGTGCCGAGATCGGGGCTGAGGTTCGTGTTGCTCGTCAGCGGCAGGACACAGCCGGCCGCCGCAATGCGCCCGTCCCGGATGATGACCGCGCCGTCATGCAGCGGAGCCTTGGGATAAAAGATATTCTTGAGCAGCTCCGCCGTCACGTCCGAATTGATCATGGTGCCGCTGCGCATCTGCTCATCGAGCGTCACGCTGCGCTCAAAGACGATCAGCGCGCCCGTCTTGGTCGCAGAGAGCTGCGTGCAGGCGGCGATGGCCTGCGAGATGACATTGTCCATGCCCAGCGTCTCGAGCGGCTTTGCGCTGAAGCGCGGCAGCGCCTTGCTGCCCATGCGCTCCAGCAGGCGGCGCAGCTCCGGCTGAAAGATGATGACCAGCGCGATCAGGCCGAGCTCCACCGTCTTTTGCAGGATGCGGTTGAACATCGTCAGCTTCAGCACGCCGGACAGCCACAGCGCGATCAGGATGAGCAGGATCCCCTGTGCCAGACGATACGAATTCGTCTTGCGGATGAGCATGATGATATTGTAGATCAGATATGCGACGATCAGGATATCCACGATATCCGAAAACCGGATCGTGGATACCAGCATCGTCAATTTTGCCCAGAAGGCTGCAAGTTGTGCCATAAGCATTTCCTCGGCTGTTGGTTTCCGTTTTGCAGGCGCAAAACGCCAATCATATGAATTATAATATTATACCCTACAAACCTGCGGATTTCAATACAAAATCTGTGTCAGGCCATACGGAGGATCTCGCGGAACACGCGCGCGGTGCGCGCGATCTCCGCATCCGTGTTAAACGGTGACAGGCTCAGGCGCACGGTGCCGGTCTCCAGCGTTCCGGCCGTGCGGTGCGCGACCGGCGCACAGTGCAGCCCCG
>ERZ827104.442-NODE-442-length-45355-cov-4.194547_pt1 | contig 45355 bp, 48 predicted proteins | sample MGYA00519781_ERZ827104 | MGnify/ENA primary metagenome ERZ827104 (study PRJEB31778, sample SAMEA3449257) | human gut metagenome | biome: human gut; feature: human-associated habitat; material: faeces | place: United Kingdom | collected 2010/2012 ...
GTTCTGAAACCACCGGACGACCCTCCACCGAGAAAATCCTTCGCTCTCACTCGGTCGCCATCTCCATCGTTATGGCACACAATGCAGGGGCCGCAATCCTTCCTCAGGACAAGCCGAGCCTTATGAGTCCACAGTACCATAGTTCATCCCGTGTGATAGGCAACCCCGAAACCGCCTATTACTTTTCACCACGGGAGATACGGGCAGCTATACAAGAGTATGAGCCCAACTCAGCGGCGAAGACCTCACGCATAACGGGGATAATCGTCAAAGGCCACCGTTGCTATTGCCTTTACCACACCGGCTTCACTCGGATGTTCTGGCTCCGGAACAATGAGGAAAACACTGTGGCATCCATCGACACACTGCTCAACGCACGCGGCTTACACTGCACGGTATTCGCACAGGTCATCATCGGCACCAAGATGGAGACCGCCAAGAAAATCGGCAAACACCCCGTCAACAGCAGAAGTCGTTATTTCACCGTATCCGACGCTTATAACAACTGCTTCTATCTGGAAAACAGCGCCAGAGGCGATGAACTCCTCAGCATCATTTTGGATGAAGAAAAGCAAATTCAGGAAAACCGCTTAGCCCTGATGGGATTCAATCCTCCCACTGCGGCGACGCGAGCATACGACGCACTGAGCCCAGACCGGCAACGGCCAGTCATTTTAGGTTATCAATGTGATCTACTTGCGCTCCTCAATGTCGATCCCGCCATTCCGGGCTTTCGTCAGAGTCCCATCATTCTCTGTTACGATTACCAGGTAGATGCAATCCAAACGATAGTCGGACCATTGATTGAGGTGCGTTCAATCAGTGGAGGTGACAATCGTGAAAAAGAAAGCTACTGCGATTCTTAGTCTCGCAGTATTGATTCCAGCCCTGCTCTTTGTGGCGGGTATCATCGCACAATTCATTTTGAATACCAAAGCATGGCAGGCAGCTGGCGGAAGCTATCAGGTAGCACCCAAGCTGCCTTCCATCAAGCTCTCCGCCATCATTGATGCGTTGCTGACCTTCCCGGAAGGCCTCATGGCCATCGGTGGCGTGGTAATTGGCGTCGTTCTGATTTGTGTCTTCGGTCTCCGGATCGGTTGGGGAACTACCGGCACAACAGACCGTGATCGCAATCTGGTGATTGCCGGCGCAGGCAGCTACGGCACCGCATCCTTCATGAGTGCCCGTGATGCGGAGAAATGCTTTGAAATAACCACCTGTGCAAAAACAGACCAGGACATTCTGGGGATGACCGAGAAGGGTAAGGTCATCACATTACCCCGAAACACCAGGCTCAACGCCAATCTAGCCGTGTGTGGTGCTTCGGGTACAGGCAAATCCCGCAGTATCTCCCGAAATCTGATCCTCCAGGCAGCCCGCCGTGGAGACAGCGTAATTGTAACAGATCCCAAATCCGAGCTCTACGAGTCCATGAGCCAGTACCTGCGAGACCAGGGCTATGTGGTCAAGGTCTTTAACCTGGTCAATATGGAGCACAGCGATTCCTGGAACTGCCTCAATGAGGTGCAAGGCAGCGAGCTCATGGCTCAGACCTTTGCGGATGTTGTGCTCTCTAACACCAGCGGTGATAACAAAGACGCCTTCTGGTATAATGCAGAACTCAATTTACTGAAGGCATTGGTGCTCTATGTTTCATTGGAAATGCCCCCACAGTATCGCAATCTCGGTCAGGTCTACAAACTGCTGGCCGCCAACGATGATGAGAAAGGAATCAAGCAGCTCTTTGAAAGTGTTCGGAAGGAGCATAAGAACCCCTATACTGGTGAGGTGCTTCCACCTTCACCCGCTTATGTGCCCTACTCCATCTTCAAGCAGTCCTCTGAAACTGTTCGATCCAGCGTGATCATCGGCTTAGGCAGTAAGCTTCAGGTAATGCAGGCACAGCAGGTCAAGGACATCACCTCCTATGATGAGATCGACTTGGAGCTGCCCGGCAAGAAGAAGTGTGCCTACTTCTGTATCGTGAGCGATCAGGACTCCACCTTCGACTTCCTCAGTTCTCTATTCTTCAGTTTCCTGTTCATCAGGCTCATTCGGTACGCAGACAGCTACTGCGATGGTGGTGTTCTTCCGACGAAGGTGAAGTTTGTTCTGGACGAGTTCCCCAACTGCTGCCTGATCCCCGACTTCACCAAAAAATGCAGCACAATCCGATCCAGAGGCGTATCCGTTGCGTGCTTCTTCCAGAACATCGGTCAGATGAAGAACCGCTACCCCGATGACCAGTGGCAGGAGATCCTTGGCTCGTGTGACTCAACAGTGTTTTTAGGATGCACCGATATGCTGAGCGCAGAGTATTTCTCTGACCGCATCGGAGTCGCCTCCGTCGAAGTGGAAGGCACCATGCGGGAACTGAACTCCATGCGCATTTCCAACTACACTCCACAATACCGCCAGAGCCGATCTCTTGGTCGTCGTCAGCTGATGACGCCGGATGAGGTTCTGCGTCTACCACCAGACGAGGAACTGATCTTCATTCGCGGCCAGAATGTATTTCGGGCTAAGCGCTTCGATTATTCCCGTCATGTGGACTATAAAAAGCTGAAAAGCTCTAAAGCGATCCTCCATGAGCCCGCCTGGAAGTCTTCCAAGCGGGCCATTCCTTTGGAGGAAATCCCCGAACTCAAAGCTATGCACGATTCCAAGTCGGAACGGAAGCCTAAACGCAAGAGCAGCAAAGACGAACCCACTATGCTGATCGAAGCAGATGGCTCCGTCACTCTCGGCAAGCGAGTCGATGACATAAATTCTAAAGTTTGAAAGGAAGGTATGCTATATGCCCAAAAAGAAGCAGGAACCTGCTGAGGAGCAGGCCACCGTAGCGTTGCAGCCCAGCGCTCCCGTTGAGCAGGTGAATAGCCCCCCTGCCCACAGCAGCGGCTATGAGCCCGGTGATCTGCTGACCATCAATGACTCCGAGCGTGGTATCACGCTGGAAGACAGCGATGATGTGAAGTGGAACTATCTGGCCGGCGCTGCTGCCAGGCGTCTGATTCTGACCGGCGTAGTCAGTGGTCTGGAAGGCCTCGATACCATGTCTCCTCTGTGCATTGTGGATTACGAAGGCCTCCGGGTCGTCATTCCCGGTCGTCAGATGTTCATGGAAGCTTGGCCTGAAGATGAAACCGCACCCAAGAATGTCCGCACCAGGCTCGGTCGCATTCTCGGCGCAACCATTGACTTCGTGCTCGCCGGTGTTGACATTCGGAACCGTGCCGCAGTAGCCAGCCGGAAGGCGGCTCTGCTCCGGCGACAGGCTCAGTTCTATGAGACCGGTCGCGTGAAGGAGGGTATTCGCGTTGCTTGTCGTGTCATCGGTGTTGGTAGTAACCGGATCGATGTAGAGGCAATCGGCGTCGATACCTCTATCCCCGCCAATGCACTGTCCTGGGAGTGGTTCGCGGATGTTGCCGATCTCTATTGCAGTGGCGATCTGGTGGTTGCCCGCGTCATGGGCGTCATCAAGGATGAGGAGACCGGCCAGTTCCGGCTCCGGTTGTCCGTGAAGGCGGCCGCAGATAATCCTGATCTGGCCAATCTGCGTAAGTTGGTACCCGGCTCCAACTACTTCGGTGTGGTGACCGGCGTGCATGACCGACTTATCTTCGTGCGGCTTCAGGCAGGCGTCAACGCCAAGACCAAGCTGTACCGCACCAAGGAGCTGCCCAGCAAATTCGATACTGTCAGCTTCCAGGTTCGTTCCGTGGATGAGGATAGCGGCGTGGCACTCGGTCTGATCACCCGGATCATCCGTCGGCACAGCAGGAAGAGGTGATTATGGTGATGCCCAATAAGCAGAAGCGTATTGAAGCGCACTGCCGTGATGTGATCAAGGCGTGCCTCAATGTCGTGGAGGAAAAGGGCGACACCTATGTTGCCATCCATAAGGATGACGAAGCGGAGTGTGTGGTTCTGGTCTCTATGATCAGAACCCACCCCATTCTCTCCGTCATCATCGCCGATAAGATCCTCTTTGACAATAAGAATGCCGCAGCCATGTATCGTGCTGCCAACGAGCTGAATACCGAGTCCATCACCGGCTGGCACACCATTGTTCTCACCGACGACAGCAGTATCTATATGTATCGCCAGTGTCTCTGGATGAATGCCGATCTTACCCGCGATCATCTTATGGACATCCTGTGTGATTGCATCGCTGAGTACAAGGTCGGCCGGGCCCATATTTCCGCCAGCGATCCCGCATAGCCAACCATCCTACATTAGAAAGGACTTTTATGACATGAAGAAAGCGATTTGTTCTTTGGCTCTTGCTCTTTCGCTGTGCATGAGCCTCGGTGTCAGCGCCAGCGCCGCATCCTATGTGGCCGATGACATCAACTACCAGAACCTGAATGGACAGCAGCAGGCAATCATGGTCTATACTCTGCTGCCCGACCAGCAGCCTGAAGACCTGATCGAGCAGGACTTCGAGTATGATGGTTATCTGTACGCCTACTCCGGCATGACAAAGCAGGAGCAGACCTTCAACGAGGAGAAACTGCATACGGAGACCATAACGGTCAACACCGGGTCCAAGGACCTAAAGGATATTCTGGCAGAGCTGAAGCCCACCATCGAGTTTGATGACGGCACTTCCCAGGGCATTCTCGCTCTGGATCACGAGACCATCAAGACTGAGGCCGCTGGCTATAAGACCAGCAGCTATACGGTGACCGCCACCAAGAACTTTACCGGGCTCGCCTCAAACGACTCTTCCTTGATCGATCCCACCGCAGTGAAGAACGGCAGAACCCTCAGTCTGTCCAACATCACCTGGTCTGTTGAGAGCACTGCGCTGGTAGGCGACGCACTCGTGCCCGCAACCTATTCTGCGGTCGCCACCTATTCCGGCACAGCCAGCTCGACTGTGGCCACCGGCTACATCACCACTGCGGAATATACCGGAAAAGTCACTGCCTCTGGTATTTCAAGCATCAAGTACACCATTACTTACATTGGTACCCCTATCCTTGTGGAAGAGCCCGATACCGAGATTTCTGCTCCAATGGCCATCGGCGGACTGATTGTAATTGCAGTCCTGTGCGGTGGTGTGTTGTTCCTCATCCTCCGATTCCGTAAGAATACTACAGTATATAAATCCACAGGTGAGGACAACGAGTACGATAAGTGCGGCAAGCTCTCCCTCAAGATCCGTAACCCCGAACTGCGCATCGACCATCTGAAGGATGTTCCTTCCGGCGTAATTGCCATTGAGGTCGATGAAGGCGTAGCCAAGAAGCTGTTCGGGAAGAAAATCAGCGTCCGCTACTACGACCGCATCATGACCCACACCGTCGGGACCGTCAATGGCCCCTACTGGTTCAAGATGGATGTCGGTGAAGCGCCGGTAGAGGATGCGGAGCCTAAGGAGGAAGCAGTATGAAGAAGCTCGTTACCCTCTGCGCTGCCCTGATTGCTCTGATGAGCATGGCGGTGAGTGCCAGTGCCGCTGACTACACCTTCGAGACCGCCGGCGTCACCGACTACTACAGCAGCACCAACTATGAGGATCTCTATGACGCCGCATATCGTTACGGAGAAACCAATCAGATCGACTTCGACATCCCTGAGTTGAAATACGGCCTGAGTCAGCAGTTCCTGGAGCAGTCTATGGACAGCCCCTATCTGCCCTCCGGCACCCAGTATGGCCTCAGCGGCAGCAGTACGGTTGTGGAAAGCGGTGGGTATCCCGTTTTAGATCATGGAAATGGTTATCTGTCTTCTGACGGAACCATCCATGTCACCTATACGCCCGACGCCACCCTCAGCCAGCTCAAGCGCAGCGATGGCAGCATTGGCACCGTCACCATCAAGCGAGTCGGTCTGAAAGCCAAGGTCTATGAGGGAGCCACCTCTGATTCCATGTCCAAAGGAGCGGGACACTATGCCAGCTCCAGCCTGTGGTCTGGAAATGTTGGCCTCTTCGGGCATAATCGCGGCGGCAGCGTCGCCCACTTCGCCGAGCTCAAGGATGTAAAGGTCGGTGATACCGTCACCTACACCACCAATCTCGGCACCAAGACCTACAGTGTCACCTTTGTCGGGTCGATCTCCAATACGGATTATTCCTATCTCAACGAGATGGGCGATAACCGTATCACCATGATCACCTGCATTGCTAACCAGCCCTCTCTGCGCCTGTGCGTTCAGGCAGTGGAGATTTGATAAATTGTCTGGAGGAACATTATGAAGAATACCAAGCCCCGTAATCGTGAAGCTCGTACCAAGTCCTTTCAGAGCAAGCCTTGTGTTGCAATCCACCTGCGTGTGTCTCGTGTGATCTACGAGCAGATGAAGATGCTCCAGCGTAACAAGCGAGTTACCAAGGAAGACATTTTCTGCGCAGGTCTCCGGACCTACAGCAATCCGTAATCATCTATCTTTCTTATCGCCTCGCAGAGAGTGGCTGGAAAATACACTTGATGAGGTGAAAGAACATGAAGCGAATCGGTTCCTTTTTTGCCGGACTTCTGCTCGGCACAATGCTCTTCGGCGGCACCACAGCATACGCAGCGGGTGTAATCGCCGATCTGAGCAACCACCAGTTCTTCGTTGATGGCAAGGAAGTCAAGATGACCGCCTATGTGATCAATGGCAGCAACTATGTCATGCTCCGGGACATCGGTGAAGCAGTTGGCATCAATGTCTACTGGGATAGCGTCAATCGCTGTGTCCAGGTGGAGAGTGACAAGCCCTATACCGGCAAGGCCCCCTATGCTGTACCGACTGTGAAGCAGCCGGCCCGCGCTGATTACAGTCAGGCGGATAGGATGCCTGAGCCCGCAGTAGGCGACAAGATTACCTGCTCAGATGGCTATGTCTATGAGATCAAGGAGCTGAAGAAGTATCAGAACAGTATGTTTGCCCAGGAAGAGACTTCGACTCTGCCTGCGCCGACCTGCGATTGGTCTCTGCTCGACCAGCCTGAGCTGCCTGCTCCGGAGGCAAACCACTTCACTTCCGGTGGCAAGGAGTATATGTTTGTCCGGAACCTCTTTGAGACACGCCGGATGCAGTACACTCTTTACAACGCCATCGGGAATAACCCCCAGACCTGGCAGAATGGGAAACCGGTCACTAAGAAGGATGGAAGTCCTCTCGTAACCATCAATCTGTCGATTGATAAGGATGCCAGAGCAACCAGCTTCTGGCCCTGGCGCTCCGACCAGATTACGGAGCCATTCAACAGTTGCCCTCCCGGCGAGTATTCCTACGAGGCTTGGGATGTCTACTGTGACGGAGCATACCGCTATACGGAATACTATGTCTCCGTCAAATAATCCAATCCCCACAATCATGGCAGTGCGCTGACACCAAGCGCACTGCCATTCTTTTACCCATCATCAACCGAAGGAAGGAGGTGCTATGCAGGCATCTCCTTCCATTCTTATCGAAATGGAGGAACTACAGCATGAAAACTCGCATTATGAGTATGCTCCTCGCTGTCATCATGCTCTTCGGCATGATCCCCAGTACGGTCTTCGCAGCCGATTCTGTGGAGGAGGCCCTGGGCGAGGTTGACATCTACAATGGCGGTACTCGTCTGAGCTACCTGTCCATCAACGGGCGCGTAAGGGAACTCATTTACACCTACTACAACTATGTGGATCGCAACGGCAACACCAAGGAGATTCCTGCATATTGTGTCAATCCCAACATTACCGGGGTGCCGCAGACGGTAGCCAAGGGTGAGAGCATCAAGTATCTCGCCAAGGAGATCGGCAGCGATCCGAAAGTCGTCGGCATCATCGCAAACGGCTATCCGAAGCGTGGCCTCGGTGAACTGAAGCTTGAAAACAAATATCAGGCTTACTACGCCACGAAAATGGCGCTCTGGTGTTATTTGCTCAGCAACTGGAACATTAACAATTTGAAGGTCAATTCCAGCCTCACTGGCGTGGAACTGGAGCGTGCCAATAAGATCCTGGCAGTCGCAAAAGACATCTATCGCCGTGGCACTGCCTGGAGCACGCATCTGACCCCCAACCTGGTGGCGGAACCTGATCAGACAGTAGCATATCCCGTCACAGTCAATGGTCAGGAATACCTCCAGCAGGTGTTCACCGTCACTTCGGAGACCTGGGTGTGCGATTATCGCATCGATGTTGCCTTCACTGATCCCTCTGCTGTGCCCGCTGGCACCAAGATCGTCAACATGGACAACGAGGAGATCAGCATCATCACCACGGAAGCGACCGGCAGCGGCTATTCCGGCAAATTCAAGGTGCTGTATCCTGCGGATTCCGTGGCCGGGCAAACTGGCAGCGTCCAGCTTTCGTTCCGCACGGATGTGTATAAGTACGCAATCTATTATGCAGTATGTGCCGAGGTCAATAAGTACGGCAACCTGCAAAACTATATGTGCGATACGGACCCGACGACCACTCTGAGTCTCGCGGCATACAGCAATTACACCGACGATGTTGAGGAGGAGCCTACCGAGACTTCTCTGAAAATCCTGAAGTATGAGGAAGGCACCACCATTCCTCTGATGGGTGCTCGCTTTGAGGTTGTGGACCCTGAAGGAGCTACGGTGGGCACCTTCGCCACTAATTCCCGTGGCCAGATCGTCATTCCTCTGACTCTCGCCGGCAACTATACTGTCTATGAGCGTCAGGCACCCGCTGGCTACCTCATGAGCGCGGAGCCTGCCCAGAATGTCAAGGTGGAGTATGGCAAGCAGGCCACCATCACCTTTGAGAATGCACCCTACGGCACCCTGCGTGTCCAGAAGTATTCCGACACCGGCATGAAGTTACCCGGCGCAATGGTGCAGATCGAGCACATTGAGTCTGGCGTCACCTACAGCGGTGAGACTAACTATTCCGGCGTGGCCATCTTTGACCAGATTAAGCCCGGGGCTTACCGCGTCACCGAGATCGCTGCACCTTCCGGATACATCAAATCCGATGAGGTATTCAACGCAGTCGTCGAGTCCGGGGACACCACTGAGGTGGCCATCGTCAATGAGGAGAAGCCCGGTCTTCGCATCCTCAAGTACGACTCCAAGACGATGCAGGCGCTGCCCAACATTTCCTTTGAAATCTTCCGTGATACCCAGTCTCTGGGCGTCATGAAGACCGACGAGTTCGGTGAGATCTTGTTAACTGATCTGGAACCCGGCACTTATCTCGTTAAAGAGGTCGCTACTGATCCCCAGCACATCATCAACTCCAATCCCCAGCAGATTGAACTGTCCGGTTCCGACGGCATCTTGCAGCTGATCTTCATGAACGATCAGAAGCCCGGTATCCACCTCGTCAAGCTGGACAGCACCACCCTGGAGCCCCAGGCCAACGCCCGGTTCCGGATTGAGCATGTCGGCGGCACCTTCTCCAAGGAGTACGTGACCGATGAAAACGGCGAGATTGACCTGACCGCACTGGAGCCCGGAGCATATCAGGTAACGGAGCTGAAAGCCCCAGACGGCTACCTGATCGACGACGCCACTCGCGTCATCCAGATCAATGGCAATGAAAATGCCCAGTTTGTGTTCACCAACACCCAGATGCCCGCATTCCGGCTTGTGAAGCTGGATAGCTACAATAGCCAGGGTTTGCCCGGTGCAACCTTCCGTATTGCGAAGATCCAGGATGGAACACACTATTTGGATCGCATCACAGATATGAATGGTGAGATCAACATCTCCGATCTGGAGCCCGGCGTCTATTCCGTTGTTGAAATGGATGCGCCGGAAGGCTATGTGAAGGATCATCATGAATATCATGTGGAGCTGTTCCCCGGCCAGATCAGCGAGTTGGTGGTATCCAATGATCGGATGCCCAATCTGGAGATCCTGAAGACCGATGCCATCACTGGCAAGCCCGTTGAAGGCGTCACCTTCACCGTCAAGCGTGTGGATTCCTCCACGCTGACCACCGTTACTTCCGACGCAAATGGCCGCTGCTTCCTGGAGAAGCTGATGCCCGGCGTCTATGAGATCTGGGAGCAGTCTGTGCCCGATGGGTATCTGCTCAATGAGGAGCATCAGCTGATTACCCTGTTCCCCAACAGAACGGGCACCGTCCAGTTCCAGAACTATCCAAAGCCTACCCTGACGGTCAATAAGATCGACAGCATTACCGCAGACCCCATCAAGGGTGCGAAATTCAGCGTGACTTATCGCTCCAACAATACCAGCACCGGCGAGATCCGTGATCTGGGCACTTTCTACTCCGATGAGAATGGCCAGTTCAAGCTGGACAAGCTGGATGACGGCTGGTACACCATCACCGAGCTGGAGCCCGCGGCAGGCTACTCCATCAAGGAACCCGCCTCCCAGGAGGTCTATATCGAGGCTGGCCGAGCCAAGACCGTCACCTTCGAGAATACGCCCCTGTCCGCCATTATCGTCAAGAAGGTGGATGCCAGTACCGGAGATCCTCTTCAGGGTGCATGGTTCCGCGTGAGATACCTGAGCGGTACCAGCGGCACCGGCGGCACCATCATTGCTGAACGCCAGACCAGCTCCAACGGCACCTTTGTCCTAACCGGTCTTGATGCCGGCACCTATGTGATTGAAGAGATCTCCGCACCCAACGGTTATGTGCTGAGCGACAACGATATTCAGACCGTCTATCTCAGCGGTGCGGATCAGGATGTGATCACTGTAACCTTCGGCAACAAGGCTCTCGGCAGCTTGCTGATCAAGAAAATCGACAGCGTGACTCGAAAGCCCCTGGCTGATGTGGAATTCATGGTGACCTATAGTGATGGTACGGTCGTCGGCAACAGCAACGGCAAATTCACGACCGACAGCGCAGGCACCATTCTGATTGAGGGCCTTACCCCCAATGTGACTGTCATCGCCAAGGAAATGAGAGCGAAGGACGGCTATATCCTGGACGATACCCCTCAGAGCATCAAAATTAAGAGCGGCGAGACCGTGACCCTTGAGTTCCGGAACCAGCCCACCGGCGGCATCCTCATCAAGAAAACCGATGCCGTCACGCGCAGTCCTCTGGCCGGCGTCCGTTTCTCCGTGACGACCACCGATGGCGCTGCATTTGGCAATGCCACCGGCGAGCATATGACCGATCCTGATGGCATCATCCAGATCAATAAGGTTGATCCCGGCACTACTCTCGTGGTCAAGGAAATTGAGGCGCTGCCCGGCTATGTGCTGGACGATACCGCCAAAACCGTCACTGTGAAGAGCAACGAGACCACCATTCTGGAGTTCACCAACCAGCCTAAGGGTTCCCTCATCATTTTGAAGAAGGATTCTGTCACTGGCGCTCCCTTGGAGGGTGTGGAATTCAAGGTAACTACCAGCGATGGCAGCTTCGTCGCCGATAAGGGCGGAACCATTTCCTCCAACGGTATCTACTATACCGACTCCGAAGGTAAAATCCTGATTTCCGGTCTGGAGCCCGGCACCTATGTGGTGACGGAAACCAAGACCATCTCCGGGTACAGCATTGATGAGAACACCCGGACCCAGACCGTTGTGGTGAATGCCAACGACACCCAGACCTTGACCTTCTATAACACCCCTGCCGGCGGCCTCCAGCTCGTTAAGAGCGACGAGGATACCGGCGAGCGAATCAAGGGCGTCAAGTTCGAGATCTCCAAGATGAATGGCGAGGTTGTTGGCACCTACACCACCGACCGCAACGGCGTCATCTACCTGCCCGGCGCTGAGAGCGGTTGGTACAAGGTCGTAGAGTTGAAGGCAGCCGATGGCTATAAGCTGGACGCTACGCCCGCCTACATCTGCGTGAAGGATGGTGAGACCGCCACTCTGGAGATCACCAATCAGAAGATGTCCTCCATCATGATCCATAAGGTTGATGCAGACACCGGTGAGGGCATCTACGGAGTCAAGTTCGTCCTGTACGATTCCGGTAAGAACCCCATCGGCGAGTATGAAACCGATCAGGACGGTTACATCTGGATCGACAGCGAGCTGGAGCCCGGCAAGTATTACATCCGTGAGCTGGAAGCTGCCGACGGCTACACTCGTGACGAGCAGTACAAGACCGTCTATGTGGAGCGCGGCAAGTGTGCCCAGATTGAGTGGAAAAATAAGGCGATCACCGGTCAAATCCAGCTGCGCAAGTATGCTGCCGAGAACAACCCCGTGACCGGCGATGCGGCCGGAACTCCTCTAGAAGGCGCAGTCTACGAAATCACCCGCGCCAAATCCGGTCAGGTGGTCGGCTACATCGTGACCGATAAGCACGGCGTTGCCGCTTCTGCTCCTCTGCCTCTGGGCCGCTATTACCTGACTGAGGTGACCGCTCCTGCGTATTATCAGCTCAACGGTGAGAAGCTGGAGGCCGAGATCGAGTATCCCGGCCAGATCATCAAGCTGAGCCAGTACGATAAGGCGGCAAATCTGAATGTCACCATCAAGAAGACCGGCAACCGCGAGGTGCAGCCCGGCCAGGTCATGTCCTACACCATCAGCGGCGTAGCCAATGCCTCCAATGTACCCCTCAACAGCTTCTACTGGCATGATCGCCTGCCTACCGACGCCACCAGAGGCGTATCCCTGACTACTGGCACCTATACCCAGCGACTCTACTACAAGGTCACCTTCAAGACCAATCTGAACGATTACCGCACGCTGGCCAGTAACCTGCTGACCACCAATAATTACACTCTGACCCTCAATGCCACTACCCTCGGTCTGGTGCAGGGCGAGTATGTGACCGATGTGCGGTTCGAGTTCGGCACCATCGCTCCCGGCTTCCAGACCTTCATCAACCCCACCATCCGGGTACAGGTACTGGGAACCGTCAGCAATGGCTACCAAATCATCAATCGTACAGATGTCGGCGGCAAGTACCTCAACGAATGGGAGACCGCCAAAGCAACTTGGGTGACGGTCGTGCGCCGGTTGAACAACCCCACGCTTCCGAAGACCGGATATTGATCCGAGCCTTTTAGTGGAAGCATAGACAATGAGAATGGCTGCGTCGGAATACCGGCGCAGCCATCATTTATCAGCATAAGGATTAACCCATGAGAGACATTTTTGAAGATATGCGGGCCCTTGTGGGCTGTACCTATATCTCCGAATTGAGGAGCTGTCCCAGCATTGTACGGGCGAATCTTTATCAGCTGGAGCTTGCTTGGTATTCGGACAAGCAGCTTGAAGACTTTGCCCAATACATCTTTTGCACTTCTGATGCCACCGTCTTGACCAGGCTTCAGAGTAACCATAAATCCGTGTGAGCCAACCATAGTTGGCGGAAAGGAAAACCACCATGAGTCGTTTTATTTACATCGAGCCCGAACTGCTCAACACCGATCACATCGTCAGCGTCACCAATATGGAGAATGGGCGGGTCGAGCTCGAGCTGGTCAACGGCCGGATTATCGATGCCCCTGAGGAGGTCTGGAATAGGGTGCTCGGCATCAACCACATCGTTGGTATCTGTGCCTGTACGAATCTGTACGCCGTCATGGAGACCGACGAGGACATCGTTCCTGTGCCCGTTTCTCTGCTGGCCCTGACTGCGAACGGCGCACTTCGCGCTCTGAACGAGAACTGCGAGTTTGTCGATGAGATGGAGGATGTCAAGTTTCTCGAATTCATGACCTGCGATCCTGACGTTGATCCGGACGAAGACGAGAATTAAGCAAGCCAAGAATAGAAAGCCGCCACGGTAATCCATGCAGTAGCATAGAGCCGTGGCGGCTTTCCGCGTTTCAAGCCTTTCCTTCGAGCGCAATGCGCTGTGAGGCTATCAACAACGTTACTTCAGTCGGTGCTGACTCTTCAGGCACATCATTCAGGCCAGGGTAGTCATCGTCATCATGCCATATACCAAATGGATCTTGGTACATCGTAAGATCTCCTTTTCATCACAGGCTCTCACAAAACTGTTCGCAAAGAGCCAAAATTTCATCTTCCCGGCTCAAGACGCTAATCCAATCTTCCGGGATGGCACTAAGGCCATACCAGAGGCCAGCCAAGCCACCGGCTACCGCACCAACCGTGTCGGTGTCTTCTCCCAGGTTAACCGCCTGAAGCACACAGCTATAGAAGCTGTCGGTATGCAGCAGGCACCACAGCGCGGACTTCAGAGTGTCAAGCACATAGCCGCTGCCGCGAATTGCTGTGATGGGTACGGACTTCAGCTTTTCCAGATCAACCTCTTTGAAGTAAGGGAGATACCCAGACACCTCTTCCTGCTTGGCGTAGACGGCTTTCGCCTTTTCAATACCGGAATAAACAGCCGACTCCAAATCATTACCACGCAGGATCTCATTAACAATGGAGCAGTAGATACCACAGGAGATCAAGCTGATTGGGTGGGCGTGAGTAATCCGAGATGCATTATGTACGACCTCATGGGCATCCTTCTCGTCATTCCAACAGGCTCCCATCTTTTCGTGCAGATAAAGAGCCAACGGCATAATTCGCATAAGGGAGCCATTACCGTTGTCTCGCTCCCCGGAGGCACCGCACTCCAGAGCAGGCGTCCGATGTGCGTATTTGACCAGAGCTTTCCTCGTTGCAATACCCATGTCAAAAACTTCGCCATGAGCAGTCCAGTACCCCTCGTCAGCCCAGCGAAGGAAATTCTCCGCCATGTCCTCATAGTCAACACCACGAGTGAGGCTCTCCATCAGGCAGAGAGTCATGGAGCTATCGTCAGACCATGTGCCAGCGGGTTGATCGTGGGTGCCGTACTCCCGCATACCAATCACCGGGTCGGCGGTGAGATCCGCTCTACTCATGAATTCTACGGGCACACCCAGAGCGTCTCCCACAATAACACCAAGCATTGCAGCTTTTACAGTCTTAATGTCCATCTTACACTCCTCTTTCAAGGTTCAGTTTTGACCTGAACTTGATCATATTGATGGGCCACGGCCCGCACATGCTTGGCCATCTCCTCGACCACATCATCGGGTCCGATGACCTGAACTGAAGCGCCAAATCCGCTGATCCAGGCGAAAAACTGCGGGCTGACCACAACATTAGCTCGGACGGTGAAATGGTCATCACCATCCGCCACGCTAAAGACATCGTGACCGAGGCGATCCATGACGGCACCTACCAAGTGGTTTTCAAACCGCATCTGAACTTTGACCTCTTCGCCGGAGAACATACCGAAGACCTTCTTCGCGTAAACAGCCATGTCAATGGCAGCGTATGCCTCGGCACCGTCACGATCCTCCTCCAGAACCGTGATGTTGTCCATCTTATCCACCCGGAAATGCTTGATGATCTCCATCTCGGAGTCGTAGGCCACGAGATAGTAGTTCTCATCGTCCCAGCACATAGCGAAGGGACTCATGACATAGAAGGCTCCATCCCGGCGGTAACGCTTCTGCTTTTCCACCGTGTACTCAAAATAGTGGAACTGGATCTTCTTGTTCTTGGCGATACCGTCATGGATCGCATCCACATTGTAATAGATGGCCTCGTTTACAGACTTCACGCGGTTCAAGACAAAGACCTGTCGGTTCAGCAGCTGTGCCTCATGGATACTGGCCAACTGCTCGATCTTCCGGATCAAAGTGTGCGTCTTCTTCCGAGTAATAAACTTCGAGGACTGAACTGAGTCCACAAGCAACTTCAGCTCCGGAAGCTCGAAGTCACGATTTGCCACAAAGTAGCAATGATTCCGGCCGGACGCAACCTGAACTATGTCCAGGCCGAAGTCGCGCAGGGCATCTATATCATCGTAGATACTCTTCCGCTCAGCCGAAATTCCGTTGGACTCCAGATGGTCAATAATCTGCCGCATGGTAACAGGGTGCCCTTCATCGGAATTATGGAGCAGGAAGTTCATCACATAGAGAACCTTCAGTCTATGATTGGGTGATCTTGGCATGAGTATCATCCTCCTGTAGATCTAATTTCATTTGATACGCAAACTATAGCATAAAACCTGTCCATTAAAAAGGACCATATACGAACATCCCCCTCTGCGAGCGGCTGCCTATCGGCGGCTGTTCTTTTTGTTCATAAAAAGTTTACAAATTATTTGCTGTTTTCCTGACACTTCCCGGAATTTGCAAGGAGAGCTAAAAGCAAGACAACCAAAGAAAGGGGCTTAGCCTATGAAGACGAAACAGAAAAGAAGCAAAACGACAAATCCCAGAAAACCAGTTCGCTGCCAATACTGCGGCGCAGTCGCCGTGCTTAGACCGGCCTCTGAGATCTATGGGGATGAGAAGCGCACAGACATGCTGTATGTCTGCGGGCACTATCCTGCCTGCAACGCCTATGTGGCAGTGCATCCCGGCACGCTGGAACCTATGGGGCCGCTGGCCAATGGAGATCTGCGGCACCTGCGCATCCGGGCACATCGCACCTTCGATCAGATCTGGCAGCGCAGGATCATGAGTCGCCAGTCTGCCTACCGCTGGATGGCCGACTACTTCGGACTCCGCATACAAGATGCGCATATCGGAATGTTCAACGAATACCGCTGCCAGAAGCTCATTGAGAAGAGCCAGGAGGTTCTTGAGCAGTGCGGCAAGGCAGCAAGCTGAGGAGGAATGAGACATGAAGAACATTATGACGGAATATCAGCGTGAACTGACCACCAATAACCTGCACCTCGTCAAGGAGGTCATCCAGAAGCGGATCAAGATCAACAACCTGCCGTTGCTCGCTTATGAGGACTTTTACGCCATTGGCTGCGAAGCTCTCTGCCGCGCCGCCATGGCCTATCAGCCCAGCCGGGGTGAATTTGCACCTCTGGCCTGCCGGTACATTTACAACACCTTGATCGATCATGTGCGTCATCAGAACTATTTCCACTCCTTCAGCGCATCTCCGTTCATTGACGATGATGATGAGCGCACCATCTATGATTTGATTGGTGCAACGGATGACATGGACGACAAAATCTACAGCAACAGCGTCATGGATGCTCTGGGCAAGTGCAAGGCCAAGTATTCTGGAATCACCCTAAAGGGGGTTGAAGCCATCGAGCTGAAGCTGCTTGGCCACGAGACTCGTGAGATCGCAGAGCGTTATGGAACCACGGTCAACAATGTCAATGCGTGGATCGCGCGGGCACGCTCCAGACTGAAGGATGACCCGGAAATGAGCAAACTAAAATAGATCTGAATTGCAACTAAAAATAGTTGCAATTCGGGCGATGGAGGCGCAGACCTCCCTCAACAGCTATATCGAGCGAGCGCTGGGGCGCTCTCTTCAGGCATAGGTCATGCATGAACCCTTCGGCTAAAATAGCTGAAGGGTTCATTTTTTGTTGTTCTCTTCGGTGTAGTGGCGTAATTAGAGTTAGAATACGGACGAGGAGGCAACTCTATATGATGACTTTTTATTGTGCTGTCGGAAGCTATCGGTTAAAGATCGAGCAGGGCCATAAAGTTCCATATATTCAGAAGCTGGGGGTGCTCCATCCCATCTCTACCCTGGAGTTCCTGATCTGGACCACCTTACTGTGGGAGGTCATGACCTATCAGGAGTTGAAGGAAGCGTATGTGGAGCAGTGCAAGGGGCTTGGCATGGATACACCGCCTCTGGACACTCTGTTGGATAATCTGGTGGCCCGCAAGCTTGTCGTGAAGGGCGTGGGTTACACCGGCGTTGATGCGCTCTACAATATGTTGGCAGATGCCTTTGTCATTCCCTATGAGCTGTCTGGTGTCAAGAAGACTGCCACCGCTGTTAAGCTATTCCTGAAAGGCAGTCTCTCCTTCATGGAAACGGTGCAGGTGCTGCGCTCCGGCAGCATGACTGCGGACGAAGCGCGGGTTATTGATTTGATTCGCCAGACACCGCTGAGCACTGCGGAACTGGTACGCTGCTTTGATTTGAATCTCCGGGATGTAAGTACCCCGGATAAGCTGCTGGCAGGCCTGTATCCGGATGAGGGCTCTGACCAGGCCCATATTGCCAACGAAGAGATCTTCTCTCAGAACACCACGCCTGTGCTTCAGACAGTAGCCAATCTCTATCTTGATCGTAAGGTCATTTTGGAATATGCATAAACCAAAGGGGCATCCGCTTGATGAAGAAGCAGATGCCCCGATTCTTATTTTGGAGGTAAGACATGGATACAAAACTCCCACCTGCGATCACGCAAAAGGTTTGCAAAACGATTGTGTGTGCAGTGGCCATCACCGTTGTTGGCCTAATCTGGGGCATCGCATCTCATGACGCCATTGTTGTTGGACTCACTTCTGCCATCGCTGTTGCTGGCGGCATAAAAGCTTGGGAACTCTATCGAACGGCAAAGGCTCATAATTATGAGGCGGCAGATGGGATTGTGAGAGATCTCAAACAGAACAAGCTTCGCAAACGGACAGAATTACTCTTTGAAGACCAGGGTGGTGACGTGCAGCGGCTGATTCTTGAGGGACTCCATCACTTACAGATCGGAGCTGCTTACCGCCTCTATCTTCAGAAAGTCACAGTGGATTTAACATCTGTGCCGGAAGCACTTCTGCCCGGCCGGACCATGCTCGGCTATGAGATGCTGGATGCCTGAAGCAAATGTTCAGGGAATGTCCTCAACATTCTATTTGCAAAAATCACAGTAGATTTTGGTATCCTCCCGCACACCTGTTGGTCATGCTAAGATACTCCTGTACTTATTAGATTGTGTTTCCCTTCGGGGACTTGATAAGCAGTGAGCCTTTGAGCGATTGTCTCAGGCGTTTTTCAGCTTCGTGTAGCTGGCAGTATGTTGCCGGCTGTATGGAGCTGTTTTTTATTCCAGCGGCTTTATGGCCTGCTGGTTTGGATTTGCCAAATTGCTGCGTACAGCGTTTGGAATATATTTTGATAGCCTGATCATAACAGGCGGAAAGGAAGTACACTATGCCGTATGCAAACCTGAACCTGGAGGGCCGTCTGGTAAACGACCCGGAATTCAAACAGGGTAAAGACAACCACGAGTTCTGCACCTTCCGCGTTGCCGTCAACCAGTGGCACGGCGACCAGGAGCAGGCGACTTTCTTCAACTGCACCGGCGGTGAGGCCATGAGTGGCCGCATCAAGAAGGCTGGCATGAAGAAGGGGCGCATGGTCCACATCACCGGCGATCTGGTCTTGCGCGACTATCAGACGCGAGACGGTCAGACCAGAACATCTGCTGATGTCTCTATCCAGAACTGGCACTTCGTCGGGCCCAAGCCCAAGGACGAGGACGCCGGAGCTCCCCAGACCAATGCCGCACCTGCGCGGCAGGGCACTGCCTATCCGGACCAGTATATCGGCGATGACGACGATCTGCCGGTCTAAAGAAAACAAGATCATTAGGGGCCGTAAGTGTTGAGAGTGCTTACGACCCCTCTTTTTTGTTTTCTGATCACATTTTAGAAAGGACTGAATTGAATGGCGAAATTACGCCGACTGAATGCTTCCACTCTCTTTAAGTGCATGGTGGTTCCCACCATGCTCCTCTGCGCAATCTTCCACAAACCCGCATTGCAATGGGTTGCCTTCTTCGCCTTGCTGTTCTGGTTCATTGCTCTTCTGCTGTCCACCTTCGGTGGGCTCGTTGAGCGTAGGAACAGGAAACGCATGGAGAAGAAGCTTGGACAGATTTCGGCTGCAAAGCCAGAGCCGATCAAGCTGGACCCTGCCCCGATGCTGCCGGAAAACGAGGTGTTCCTGATTCGACAGATTCATATCCGGATCACGGAGCAGCTCAAGGCGTCCTATCCCCTGGTTTCCTGGATCTGGGTCAAGCGGCCTAGCGTTGAGGAAATCTGCCAGGGAGGCGTCTGGAAGATCCGAGTAGCCAACACAGAGCCCTTCAACTTCGGCGAGGTAGAGATCACCAGCAAGGGCGAAATCCGAATCGTAATGATTCAAACGGTCTCTCTCAATGATGCTGAGGTTAAGAGCAGCGACGATCTGTCTCCGGAGGATTTGCTGAAACAGGTCGATGTCAAGAGCTGGTATGAAGATACCGGCGAGGCAGTCTTGAGCACCATGATCGATAACCTGAATGCCCAGGGCCATCGCAAGCTTCTGATTAAGGAGGATGGCGAAGTATGTATCACACTGGCCGGCTCTGAGCAAAAGGTGGATCAGATTAACGACTTCCCCCCGCGAATTGTTTGGGAGGAATTCTGTCGGCTGTTAGCTGAAGACGACATCGCCGCCACTATTATTCCTGAAGGCCTTTCAATGGCCTGGTAACTTTCTGAGAGGAGTTTTCTTACCATGGGAAGATGTAAACTTTTTGAGGGTTGGACTTTCAAGCTGTCCATTCCCGCCCCTTTTGATGATCCTGCTCTGAGTGGCCCGAAGGACTATGGCATCTCTCAGTACAACGGTACTGGTCGAGTCATGAAAGCCACCCTGCACGCCCCCTCTATCCGGGCTCTTTTGGCGTATGCCAAACTTGTGCTGGCCACAGAGGCTGGCGCAGCAACGGATGGTTTAGGCGTCGTTGGGCATCAGGGCAACACTTTCAAGATCGCAGAATACAAGTCCGCTGGTAAGACCGATTGCGTGGTCTTCAATGTAAATACCGGCAAATTCATTGTCGGCCAGTTTCCTGACGGCTCCGACACACCCAACCCGTACAATCTGGGCATGGGTGGCGGCTCCGGCTCCGCTATGCTGTTTGCGCTGATGCCGATCTTCGACTCCGACACGGAGTTCCACGATTGCTTCAACACCTTCAAGCAGCAGATGGATGCCGGTTGGCCCGATATGAAGGTTGCGGAAGAAACGGCGCTCACGCTTTGTGACAACATGTACCGTCGCATCGAAGCGGCATCTGTTCTCCATAAGGCCGGCATTAAGGTCGCAATCCCTGCCAGTGGAAATATCACCGCACTGTCCAAGATGGCGCTGGACAATGGCAGCTATACCCCGACGGGTGAGTTGTACGGTTCCTTCACCATCCTTCAGGTAGGTGTGCAGCCCACCACATCGAATACGGTCTATTCCCATGCCGACTTTGTGGGTAAGTTCTCGCTGTCCCAGCGGAAGTTATCCGCACGAGAGGAAGCGATGGTACCGGTGCTTCCGGACTACTACATCATCCCAAAAGAGGTGGTCAGAGTCTGTGAGCACGCCATGTTGACTACACCGACCAGCCAGCCAATGCGCAACTTCCTATTCCGGGGCCCTGCCGGCACCGGCAAGACGATGGGAGCGCAGGCAATCGCCGCTGGCCTCCATCTTCCCTACACTCTTATCACCTGCAATACCAACACCGAGATTTCGGATATTGTTGGCCAGTTCATTCCCGATGCCGGGGACAGTGCCGGCGGAGCAGGTAGCGACATTGGCGAGCTTCCGAAGATCTCCGACATCATCATGCATCCGCCCTCCGTCTATAAGGAGTTGACGGGTATCTATGATGAGGATCGGACGGAAGACGATGTGCTGGAGAAGCTCATCGAGGTCGCTGTATCCAAGCTGATGGTGAAGGAGGAAAAGCACGGCCAGCGCATTCGCTATGTGGAGAGCCCCCTGTTGGAGGCAATTCGCCACGGCTATGTTTGTGAGGTACAGGAGCCCAGCTGCATCATGAGCCCCGGCGTCCTGGTGGGTCTCAACGCCCTGATGGACAACTGCCAGCTCATCACGCTGCCTACAGGCGAGCGTGTGCATCGCCACCCGGATGCGGTCATCGTTGTGACGACCAATGCCGGGTATGAGGGTTGCAGACCTCTCAACCAGAGCATCCTGTCTCGTCTGGAGCTGAAGTATGAGATGGAAGCTCCGAATCTGGCAACCATGGTGCAGCGCATCATGAAGATCACTGGATTTACCGATGAGCAGGAAGCCACGAAAATGGCTAAGGTCGTGCAGGACATCGACGAGCGATGCCGCCAGACCATGATTCTGGATGGCTGCTGCGGAATGCGTGAATTCAAGGCCTGGGTACTTTCTACCATGATTACCAAAGACCCCTACGAGTCCGCACTGTCCACCATCATCAGCTCGGCATCTGCCGATCCCGATAACCAAGCTGATCTGATCTCCACCTGTTTGGAGCAGCAGTACCAGCCGTCCTGATTGTGGAGGTGAATGGCATGAAAGTATGTATCTACCCCAAGCCGGAGCTCATGGCCACATGGTCGGCCGACCGCGAGCAGATGGATAAGGCAACGAACCCCGTTCCAACCTGCCTCCGCTGCGGGCGACCGATTGACCGTGGAATTGCCAACAACGCCTTCAGCCGGGCCCTTGATGTGTATGTATGCGCATCCTGCGGCATAGAAGAGGCGATGGAGGACTACTATGGGCAGTACCTGCGGCTTGTGGATTGGGATGCGGTGCGTCGGGCCAGAACGATTCCTCCTGAGGAAGCGTTCGATCTGGTGCTTCGCCCGGAATGTACCTTCCGAGACACCTATGATGGGCCTCTCAAGGAGAATCCGTATTCCTGCTCTAAGATTCCAGTCAGGGAGATCGCCTATTCCAGAAGTGATTGCAGCAATGGGCGTTGGTTTACGACCTGGTTCCATTGCGCTCCCATTTTGACCGACCCTGAACTGGTGGCTGAGATTCAAAACAGTATGGAGGCACTGCTGAAGATGCCGGAATTTATGAATCTCCGCACATTCCGACGCACGGCCAAGCTGTGTGCAGAACCTACTTCAGAGCCCACGGAGTTTAACCTGTACGGTGAATCGAAGCATTTTGATTTGTGGCTGCGCCTCATCACCAGGGACAAGGACTACAACCTGTATGTCCACTACCTGCTGAAGGAGTAACAGCCGTGACGAAAGCGTCGGAAGGCGTTTTGAAAGGAGACTTGAGTAAAATGATGAATTATTTCTGGGCACCCCTGGAGTTTAAGTTCGCCATCTCTGTGGCGGCGGTGTGCTGTTCGGAAGATCCGGGCAAAACTCCGGATGAAAACGCACAGTTTGTGCAGCACATCCTGGAGCGAGTGTTTGACAAGTCCGATCTGGAAGTTAAGGTGAAGCCCATGGCCTATCCTGTGTCCAGTAAGCGTCCTCTGATTATCTCGATCAATGGGGATATGCACCGCCTGCTCTGGTACTCCCCCGGCATGAAGGCACTCAAGTTGGCCGATGAGCTCTACGGCCTTCTGTACGATGTGGTTTTTGATCCTGTCGCCGCATTGGCGTAACAGGAGGGTGAGCCAATGAGAACATCGCATAAACAGATCCGGAAACGGATTATGGAGGTCAAGAGCAAAATCACTGACGAGGAGTTCTTTGCGTCCAAGGCGTATAGGGCGTATCTCATGGATATTACGGAAAGCGCCACCCGGCGCTATAAGCAGCCGCTGAAGGTATTTGTGGCAGCCGATCACGACGATTCCTCTCTTGCGTACACCGATATGAGCAGGGGTATGGTCTACATCAACGCCTGCAACGAAATCACCTGGAGTATGCCCAGCCGGCGTCTTCGCTCGCTGAGCATTGAGGGGCTGAACGCCCATGAGAGTGGCCACAACCTGTTTACGGATGGCAGCGTATGGAACGCCTTCATCCTAAAGCTCCAGAGGGGTAAGTTCTATCCCAATACGCCCAGGGGCCTGACAGCGCAGCAGAAAGTGTATGCAAAGGAAATTCAGACAGCCATGCTGGATGACACCGATGAGGTGCCCAGAGCTGTACTTTTGGAAACGGCTCATACCCTGAGCAATATCCTGGAGGATGGCTATGTGGATGCCAGATACTCACTGGAGTTCCCCGGCACGCCGGCAAGAGGCATCGCGCTGAATAACCTGCGCATCGCGGAATGTGCGCCTGATCTTCAAGCCATGATCGATAAGAAGTTCTACGATCATCGGATTATTGAAAACCTGCTGATCCAATACATCAATGCCGGAGAGGTGAACAATCTCTCCGGCTACTCCGGTGAACTGTTGGATATGGCGATCAAGCTGATCCCGATTGTGGATGACTGCGTGGGCGATGAAGATGCCCGTGGCCGCTGTGACGCCGCCAATCGCATCCTCATTGAACTCTGGCCCATTATGCAGCGTTGCTTCGATGCCCTTCGAGGCCAGCAGAAGCAGGCGCAGCAGAACAGTCAGAATCAGCAGCCTTCCGGCTCTGGTGGTAGTCAGCCACAGCAGGGACAGCAACAGCAGAATGCAGGAAGTCCCGGTCAGGGCGCTCAGGAGGCGCTTCAGGCGATCCAAGCGGCGCTTCAGGCTCAGGTGCCTAACCTGCCTCTGAATCCGACCGGCAAAAATACGCCGGCGGCAACTACCCAGGCCTTCGTGCCCAACCAACAGCAGCAGGAAGCTCTGAAGGAGGAGGTGCAGAAGGTTCTGGCCGAGGAAACAGCCAGAATTGCGGCCCATGTAACCCACGGCATTGACAGTGAAGGTGATGGCGAAATCACCACCAACACCGAATACGCCGGCAATGGGTACCAGCACGCTGCATCCGATATTGAACGGGTACTGGAGGAGATGGCGGAGGGCATCGTCCACGAGGCCATGGAGGAGGAGCTGTCTGAGGAGCTTCAGCGTGAGGCAAATACCATTTCGTATGGCAATGCGCACCGAGGTATCAATGTGACCGTGAACCGAATGTCTCAGGTCGATCCGGATCTGGTGGATGACTACAACGCAGTCGCCCCAGAACTTCTCCGATTGTCCAAGAGGCTCCAGAAGAGCGTCAGCGCCGCCCTGCGTGATAAGCGCCAGGGTGGCAAGCAGACGGGCCTGCTGGCTGGTAAACGGCTCAATCAGCACGCACTCTATCGTGACGATGGAAGACTGTTCTATAACACCAAACTCCCGATGGACCCCATCAATCTGGCAGTTGGTCTCCTGATCGACGAAAGTGGCAGCATGGGTGGAAGTGACCGAATCACAAAGGCTCGTGCAACGGCAATCGTCGTGCAGGACTTCTGTGAGAAGCTGGGCATTCCCATTGAAATCATGGGCCACACAGCATCCTGCTGCCATGTGGAACTGTTCTCCTACGCCTCTTTCGACTCTGTGGATCGAAAGGATCGGTACCGCCTGATGGATATGAGCGCCAGAAGCTGTAACCGGGATGGCGCGGCGCTTCGCTTCGCGGCGGAGAAGCTGTATCGCTACCCGGCAGATGCCAAGATGCTCATTCTCATCTCGGACGGGCAGCCCAATGACCACGGTTATTCCGGAACGGCGGCAGAGGCAGACCTGCGGGGCATCAAGCAGGAGTATGACCGAAAAGGCGTGAAAATCTTTGCGGCGGCGATTGGCGATGATCGTGACAAGATTGAGCGGATCTACGGAACCGGCTATCTCGACATCACGGATCTGAACAAGCTGCCCATCACGCTGACCAATCTGATTGCCCGGAACCTCCCCATTTGAGGTTCCGGGCGGAATGGAGTGAAAGATGAACAATACAAGAATCGACTACCTCTACCGGGATGCCGACAACTACAAGCGAGACAACACCTGCGTGGTGCCGGAGCTATCACCGAGGAGCAGAAAGCAATCGTCCTTGCCAGCCTTGACGATGGCGAATCAAGGAGGTGCCGTATGAGAATTTGGCATGACACCTCGTATTTGACCGATAGGGACAAATTGATGATCGACCGTGGCCTCGCCCGTGACGGCTACCACAGTCTGCGCTTCAGCTTCGTCTACACCCCGGAGGAGCGTGAGCAAAACCGGCAGATGAGCATGATGAGCAATTCGATGCATCAGGAGCGTTGGCACCAGCTCTGCGTGCAGGATGCAGTCCGGCGCAGCGATGCGATGCAACAGGTCATGGAGGAAATCAGTAAACAGTTCGTGTGCTACCAGTACGACAAGGGTCAAAGCCTTCGGTATGACGATCTCTCATGGGATCTCTTTTTCTGGTGCAATGACTTTAGCAGCACCTTCCGAGGCAGCGGCCTCCCCGACCGGGACTATTCATATTTCACACTGAATTTCAACAGGCAGCATGATCTGGACAAACAGGATGAGATCCGATGCAAGGTGCTGGAGCTGCTCAAATCCAAGTACGCCGACTGGCCCAATTTGGATATTGCAAATCAGCACCGAGCCTTTCCAGATGAGCCAAAAATCCAGGCCGCAGTCAAAGCAGCGCTTCCTATCGTGCTGAACTATCCCTGCCAGTATGGGAACATGGTCGGCAAGGTGGTTCAGACAACCGAAGGCTATTTTTTCAAGAAGAAGTATGCGAGGAAGTATGGCTATCGGCTCGATGACCTGGATCTGCTGGAGATCTACTGGAATATGCCTAAGGTTGAGTCTGTTCTGGAGGTGTGCCATGCGTAATGGAAAACCTTTAGAGCCCCGCAACTGGATGATGGAAAAGTTCATCGACCATGTAGGGCATGAAATCGTCTGTGTTGCCTATGGAGATCTGAATGATCCCCATGATGTCTGCATTGAGTGTGAAACCTGCGGTTACGTGCTCGTGTCTGCGGAAGACTTCGATGAAACGGACGGAGGTGATGGCTGATATGGCCAAGAGGATTGCCTTCGACACCCCCGACGCCAAGGAATTTGTTCAGACCTTCGACTCCCTCAGTCAACGCCATAATCCGTGGACGGTCTGGAGTGATTTCGTTACCATGCACGCCTGCGTTCTCTCGCTGACCTTCGACCGCACTGAACGGCAGCGCTTTGAAAAGCGAGCGAAGGAGCTTCAGGAGACTCTGAAGAGATACACGGAGCAGGAACTGACGGTGTTTGACCGGTTGCTTGAAATCACAGCGAAAAGCCTTGAACAGAACCCTAAGCAGGATTTCCTCGGACGGCTCTATATGTCTTTGGACTTTGGCAGCCAGTGGCACGGTCAGTTTTTTACACCGTGGCATGTGGCTCACTTGATGGCCAAAATGACAATGGGGCCCGATGCAGACATTCTCACGGGCAAAGAGTACGCCACAACCTGCGACAACTGTTGTGGTGCCGGCTGTATGCTTCTGGCATCAGCGGCAGCCTATGAGGACAAGGAAAAGGACAGGATACCTCAGCGGGATCTCCTGCTGGTGGGGCAAGATCTGGATCGGACGGTCGCACTTATGTGTTATATCCAACTTTCCCTTCTGGGCTATGCCGGCTATGTCGCTGTTGGAAACTCGCTGACAAACCCGGTAGGAGGTCCTGACTTATTCCCCCAGATTGGGGAAGGCGGAGAGCTATGGTTCACTCCTGGATTGTTTACACCTGTCTGGAATAAGCGTCGGCAGATAGAGTTCGTCAAGCTAATGGCTTCCGGTGTGCTGGCAGCTGATACCTCAGGCGGTCATGAAGGAGGTGGAAAGTAACATGGACAGGAAAATCAATTTGCCCGTCACCTGGTCGGTGTGTGGGATTGTCGAGATCGAGGCCCCCTCTATCGAGGCGGCCATCAAGCGGTTCAATGCGTCGATTGAGCATATTCCGCTTCCGCAGGATGGGCAAGTCTATGTCGATGGATCGTTTGAGTTGACCTCAGACGATCCCGAATTCATCAAGTGCTACAACTGATTATTTGTGGAAAAGGAGCTGAAATTGTGAAAACGGAAAAACGGAATTACTACACCTTGCAGGAACTCATGGATGAAACCATGAAGCTGGTAAAGGATGACCCGGAATACCCCAAAGCGTTGGCCCGGTGTCCGCTTGACTACCAGAGCGTTTCCAGCAGCGTGAAGGATGAAAGGATAACCCTGTGCGAGTTCAATGTGCTCGGCTTTACCGAGTACGGCGGGAGCGAAGGGATCTATGGTACGATCTGCTTCAGCGGCGATTGGTCGCCGGGTTGCCGCATCAAGTCCTTTGGTTCTATTGGTCTCACGGCCTATACGCTCAAAACACTCAGCGACGATAAGGATGCCTTTCGTGCTATGGGAACGCTGGTCAACCTAATCAGCTACTATGCCCACGAGCTCATGAACCGCAACCTGGATCGGTTTGATTAAGGGGGCGGCAAGAATGAGGAACTTTGAAGACTATTTGTGCGACCGAAACGATTTGATCGATAACACCAGTTACGATCTGATCTGTGCGCTTACAGCCAAGAATCACCATGGAGATCAGAAAGAAGACATCGGAACCCCTGATTGGGATATGAAGATCATTGGAGAGGTCGTTGATGCGGTGGAAGAAGTCCTTCAGGAAAAGGTCGGGCATACCTGCCATCCCTACTATTGCGACGAAACACCATGTTATCTCGCTGGGGATTGCAGCAACCCGCACTGCGTTTTCAGGGATCAGTCTGAAGAGGAGGAATAATCGACTATGGGTTTGGATGCGTTTATTTATAGAATCAGCCGTCCGGAGCACCTGGACAAGGAACAGTACAGCGCCAAGGAAATTGAAAGCCTCGGATTGACTTCTATTGCCCTGCACAGTATGGCTCAGGAGAACAAAAACAACTTGCGCAGCTGTGCAAAGGAGTGTATGGTCGAAAACCTCTACTACGATCTGGAGAAGATCCGGGCAGAATACTCGCTTTCAGAGAATGCCTACATCGGTGCTTATCTCGGTGATGGCTCCATTGTTGTCACCGACTTCACTGACAGTGGGGATTCCTCCCATGTGTCTATCTCAAAGGATGAGATCAAAGCCAAGTTCATCCTTCGACAAACGGACAGGTGCTATGTGTTCCGGTGTGAGAAAATCCAGCAGTGGTACAAGAACTATCCCATCAGTGATTTCTTCGCCATGCGGGTCGGCCCGACAGAGAATTCGGTCTACTATCCGATTGACGAGGAACTGGCTGCCGAGTTTAATGATCGCTTCGGTGAGTCCATCCCCACACGGCCTATGCCGGAAGGCTCTGGCCTATTTTACTACGAATGGTTTTGAGGGGGTGACGAATTGTATAGCACGATTGTTGAATTGAGCCATGTTCCTTTAACGGAAGACGCTTGGGCCTCTCACGAGGAACTGCCTGATTGGTTCCGAGTCGATATTGCCGACTACACAGAAGACGCAGATGACAGGGCGTTGTCTATCCAGAGTTTTGCACAGATGCTGGACAACTACGCTGTTTTTAACCTCGAACAGAACTGCATGACTCTAAAGGCAGATGCAAAGGAGCGGTACTTCGAAGGAGCTTACCGCAGGTATAAAGATGCTATTGAGAAGCTGGGTCGGGTGCCGCTGGAGGAGTTCAGTGGTACTGTCAAAGCGTCGTCTGACGCTGAGACCCTCTCGCACCTCATGTATTCCCTGCGCCAGTCCATTGAGGATCGCTTTGGCACCTACATCTATGCCGATGAAGAACTGACGACCCTTGATGAGTGGCTCAGATGCGCTTCCAATGGAGTTTCGTACTACATCGGCGGAGTAATGGCCTATCACTACTGATCCAAGAATTTTTGAAAGGTTTGATGACATCATGAGTGAATTCAAAATTGATAACCAGATTGCGGTCTATAAGACCAATAAGAAGCTGTGTGAGTTCAACGACAAGCTGAAGGTGGCCCCGGTGGAATACTACGGACACATCCATGCCCAGGGCGAGAAAGTTGGCCAGAGCCGTTCCAGATCCTGTATCGGGATCGTGCTCCAGGATTACTCCAAGGGTACTGGCAGCAGCACCGTCCGCGTGACGGCCAACCTGTCCCCGGAGTTCTTCGCCTACGCTCTCAGCAGGGTGTCTATCGGCGTGGAAGCGTTCGAGTTCGTGGAGGAGAAAATCTTCGGCGAGCCGGATGAGAAAGGTATGAGCAAGGTCACGAAAGTCTCTATCAAGAGAGCCTCGTTCGGCACTGATGGGAAACCTCGGAACTATCCGTGGTGTGTTCTCATTGAAAACGGCCGGGCGATCAAGGAGAGCACGCAGACCGGCGGCATCCACGCAAAGAAGGGCAGCTACCAGAAGGATAATCTGGTGTTTGTGAACATCAATGATTATGACTTCTTCAAGCTTATGCAGCAGACCTCTCGTTACATCAACGCTTGGGAGCTGACATACGGCCCGAAGCAGGTGCGGGAAGCTGCCAGGATCATTGCTGAGCAGAATGCAGCGCAGTAAGAATATGTTTGTTTGAGTCGGGAGAGCGGTGCTTTTGCATCGCTCTCCCCTGTTTATAAAGGAGGTGCCGTATGGCCAGGACGGAAGATCGTGAGATCAATTTTATTCTAAATATGTCAAGAGCTATGGCTGAATACACCTGCGACGAGCACAGAGATACAGCAGTTAATAAGGCAAAGCTGAACGCCTACATTGATACCGCAAAACGCATCACGAGCTATCAGGCGGAAGGTATCCGAGACGATCTCGTGGAGGTTGTGTTTGATAAGCGGCTGAAGCTGATTGCCAATGCTACAACAGCCGGCGAGCTGAAGATAATTATGGATCAACCGAAACCGCACTTTAATGGCAACAAGTTTATCTCCGATCCCTTATCGGTACCAGAGGAGGAATTGATCCTATGGTCTATGACTTCGCTCAAAGCACCGTTTATGCACGAAGCATTCGAGCGCTACTTTGAACTATTCAAGCAGGCCTTTGGAGTTGACTCCATTGACGCCGATGCACTCACCCGTGCAGCGCAAATACGATTGGAGGTGAAATGAGATGTTGCAGTATTACGGTCAGGAGTTTCTCCAGGGGCTCCAGACCTATTATGTCCAGCGGCTCTCCCTTGCTTTGGAGCATGGGTACAGCGTTGAAGACAATAAATACTTCTGGCTCTACAAAGAGCTGGATCTGCGGGCCAGGGCCATCCGCCAGACACTCCTCTTCCTCAATGCACTGCCTAAGTTCATGGGCACCGCTACTGGAGAGGAAAGCATGGGTTATGCGCTGAAGTACACAGGCGACTACTTCACGGCCGACAGAATCGGCTCCGAAGACCGCCCGGAAGGCGCACCGCATCCGTATTTCAATGACGGTAATCCATACTGGCTACAGTTCCAGGAAGCCCACGACAATTTCGGACTGAATTATGACCTGACAAATGCACCCATGCTCTATGTGGATCTTACTGAGTATGTTGTGCGTGGGCTCCGGCTCTATATTCAGATTCGGGAGCGCAAGTTCTGCGCGATTGACCGTGGCAAGTTTGACGAGATGATGAAGCTCAAGGCACCCTTGCCGATCACTGCCTGACAAAGGGAGGTGATTGGAAATGAAACAGTATGTGTTCGAAGGCTTCGAGTTCTGGCAAAAGTGGAAGCTGCTCCGGATGCTGCCTCGCAAGCTAAAAGGCTTCGATAAGCAAATCAAGATTTCCCTGAAAGATACCATCCGGCAGTGCCAGTATGACTCCCTTTGGTACGGTGGCCTCGTTGCTACCGTCCAGTGCGGGGATTTAATCGTCGATGTGGAGGCTCTTGGGGATGTCTGTGCAGCCCTCTATGAAAGATGCGATAGAGAAGAACGGCACTTGGAGTATATCAAGGATAAGGACAATGTTGGAGAGTTTGGCAGCGCAATGCAGTTTTACATCCAAACTGACAAGGAACTGTACGAGCTCATCAATGCAGAACACCGGCGCTATTACCTTGATATGCTCAATAACAACTGGTGGGAGTGTGTGCCTTACCATAAGGACGACGAATATCAGCCGGAAAGCTGGCTGACAGAAGGCGACGACATCTGGAGCGCAATCGCTGAGACCGTGGATTATCTCTCCATGAAGGGGTGATCTACATGGGCAGACGAAAAGAAATCGTCCTTACGGAGTACCAACGGCAGTTTGCTGTTGAGCACTATGGCCTGCTGCTCAAATTTATGGGCCGGCATGGCCTGGGTGACGAGGAGTATGGTCTATTCGCTGAACGGTTTCTTCGTACAGTGGCTACTTACACCTCAAACCAAGAGCTTCAGAATAAATACGCCTTCTCCACGATCCTGTGGTGTCGCCTCTGGGCAGAACTGGGGCGTGAAAGAAGGCGTAAAGGTCGCCGGGCTCAATATGAGATGCCCCTGGAAGACACCTCTATGCAGCCAAGCACCGAATACAATTCTGACACCGCCTTTCTCTGGCACACATGGCGTAAGTTTCTCACGGAGGAGCAAATCGTCATACTCCAGCTGAAGGTCATGGGCTACTGCAACAAGGAGATCGGCAAGCGCTTGTCGCAGCCATCACGCGAAATCGGTCAAAAATTGAATGCCATTCGTGACCGTATAAAAAATAGTGGTACCCTTTGAGCAATGGGCTGTCGATTCGTAAGAGTCGGCAGCCCATTATCTTGCTAATGGGTGGAACAGTCTTTCCTCCGGCGGGTTTATAGTGACTCGAATGCTCAATATACTATCTAATAGAAAGACATTCTTTCTATTAGGAGGTGCCAATTTGGATACGAAACCGATTGGTAAACGAATACAAGAGGCCAGAGTGGCTCATAATATCACGCAGGCCCAGCTTGCTGAAATGGTCAATCTGTCTTCCAAGTATCTGAGCAATATTGAATGCGGAGCAAAAAGTCCCAGCCTTGAGAGTTTGATTGAAATAGCAAATGCCTTGCAGATTGATGCCAACTCGCTGCTTGTCGATGTCCTGGATGTGGCACCGGCTATCATCTCATCGAAATATGCCGAACGGTTGACCAACCTTCCGGAGATCCGTCAGCAGCGTTTGATGAAAGTCATTGATCTATTTCTTGAAGATAATACACAGTGAGTATACAGCCTGACACCATTGGTGTTGGGCTGTTTTTTGCTTTTTAGGGATAGCATAGGCCGACAGAAACACTGTTGCCCTGTGCTATTTTGTGTCTCTTCCCAGAAAATAATCAATAATGCGCCAAATCCGACGGGTTTCGACAAAGCTCTTGTACTAATATCTAACCACAGGAAAGATAAGTCTTTCCAAAAGAAATATTTGGAGGTATTATAAGATGATGAAGAAAATCAAAAAACAGGTTTTGGCGTGCCGGTTGGAGATCCACTGGTGGTTGATTATGTGGTATCGCAGGCAGATGACAAAACTGTTTAGTTGTGGAGAACCGCTGTCCTCGCCTCGTATGCTTCAGTTAAACAACAAAGCGGGCCGTCATCATGTTTTCATAATGAAGAATGAAAAACTCTTCGAAGACCTTTATCTGTCCTGAAATACGGACAGCTTGCTTGCTATGATGTCCTCATAATCAGAGAGGAGGCACAGAAATGAGAGTGTTGATGAGAGACAGCCAGGATAATTCCTTGATTGCCTTCGATGCTCAGGAGGTCATATTTGATCCGGAAGACCAGTCGATGATCCTGACGGCTGGAGATCTGAGCTATGTTGTGGATAAGATCGCACAGGTCAATGCGGATGCCTACATACGAGAATTGGTTGATCTCGGCAAAGTCGATCTGACTATGTTTGGCGCAAAGGCCAGCAACTGAACGAAGGTTGATAATTATCCCGAAACTTCCTCGGCGCTACTTATCATGGAGGCTCAGACAAATAAAGCGAAAAAGAAGCTTCCTGATAAAAAAGCATCTCCAATGCGATACTGCATTGGAGATACTTTCGATTACAGGCATATTGTCATATAGGGCGGGACACAAAGGATATCATCTTTCTCAATGAGATTGCGCGGGTGAATAATATAGCATCCGCCAATCCTGCTCTTGTATTTTTCCTTGAAGCGCTTTAGAGATTCAAAGGAATACTTAGCGCTGGACTTCACTTCGATGGGATACATCTTGTACTTCGTCTTACTGTTATTGGCGATAATGAAGTCGATCTCAATGTCATTTCTGCGCTTTTCCGCATTGTACTGGGTATAGAAGAACAGGCGGTGTCCATTAGAAACCAACATCTGTGCAATCACATTCTCGTAAAGCATTCCCTCATTCAGTCCGAGCTTTCCTGCAAAGATCTGCTTGTAAACCTCGTCTTCCAGAAGTTCGTTTTCGTCAAATGCATGGCTGACAAGCAATCCAGTATCACCTAAATAGCATTTGATGTAGGTATCCGACTCTGTGAGAGACAGGCCAACATTCGGATCACTGACGCGCCTACACTCGTTTGCAATCATGGAGTCCGACAGCCAGAAGAAGGTTTCTTCATATTGATCTGCCATAGAGCCTTCTACGATTTTGTTGAAGACAACTCGTTTTTCATGTCTGGACAGCAAACCGGGGATCTGGTCGAAAATAGCCAAAACCTTGGAGCGATATTGTGCTTTGATTTTCATGATGTCATTGCGGTAAAGCTCCAGAATATCCCGCTTTTCAACATCCGATTTTCCAAAGTCTTTTTGACCTTCAAGAAAAGCAACAATGCTCATGGGCATACCGCCCACCAGCAGGTATTGCTTGAACAAAAGCATGGCCTTATTGTGCATACTTCGCTCCAGAGGGACTCTCTTCTCGAAACAATCTCTGATATATGGGATCAGCGGCGCTTCGTTAAGTGCCCAGCAGAATTCCTCAAAATCCAGCGGGTACATCTTGAGATGTCGTTCTTCTGAAGGAATCACAATATCCTTTACATTTTCTTTGATTGAGATCAAAGAACCGGTTTCAAGGAAATCATACCGACCATCTGCCACCAAATACTTGATCGCTTCGCGTGCTTTTGGGAAAAGCTGAACCTCATCAAAGATAATCGCACTTTCGCGCGGGTAGAGCTGTACGCCGTATTGAACGGACAGCAGCATATAGAATGTGTCGAGATCATTCAAATGCAGTTGAAAATAGCTCTTGACATTTTCAGGGGCCTTTGCAAAGTCAATGAGGATATAGCTTTTATATTCGTTTTTGGCGAATTCCTCGACTACGGTGGATTTTCCAATTCGACGAGCGCCTTCCACCAACAGAGCTTTCTGCCCGTTAGCCTCCTGTTTCCATGCGAGAAACTTGTTATAAATCTTTCGCTTGAAAAGCATGTGCATCACCTCACAGATAGAATAGCACATCTCTCGGTAATCCGCAAGTTTAATATAGCAACATTTTCTGGCAATACGCATGTTTGCGAAGACTGCAATTTTCGATAACCCGCAGGTTTAAGGGCGTGCAAAGATACGCTGAATATGTTCCAGGCCAGCCGAAAGCTGTGTTACAAAGGGTTCGAGTCGGCGTTCAATTTCAGCACGCTCCATTTTTGATGCCTCTTTAGGATCAAGTGTGTGCCCATCCGACTCCATGAAGTCAACCGCCATTTCATACAGCAGTTTATCCAGGAGATCCTCCGCACATTCAACTACCCAGGAGTCCGAATCTGCAACCGTCCCGCGAATGGGATCAACGCTAATGAAAATGTAGCCGACTTTATCAGACCATAGCAAATCAAAATGTGGGGATGCTTTGATATAGTCCTGAAACACTCGGATTACCTGTTCGATTGCCTTTTGCGTGTCTGCTTCATAATTCTTCTGCATGGAGCTACCACCTTCGTTTTATCCTGCATTAAAACAGATAAAAAACAGCGTGTTCTCGTTGCTTTTTGTTGCTGATTAAATGCCGCTATGCTATAATGGTGGCAAAACATCAGTGATGGAGGGCAACTTGATATGGCCATTTCCTATAAGCCCCTGTGGAAACTATTGATCGACCGGAATATGAAGAAAAAGGACTTGATCGCTCTGTCGGGTGTCAGCCAATCTTCTGTATCCAAGATGGGGCGCGGCGAGAATGTGAATACAGACATTTTGAATCGCATCTGCCTCTCTCTAAATTGCAGTATCGCAGATATTGTCGAGGTGATTCCGGAAGGAAATGAAGAACTGCCTCCGGCTTCGGAAGAGAAAGAATAACGCGGAGGTGCTTACAATGGAACAGGTTTACAGCGCCAGTGCGGTTTCAAGACCGTTCTGGTATGTGGAATTCAAAAAAGTCATGAGTCTTCTTAATCGCGGTATGAGCTACGAGGAGATCCGCACCAAGGTGCTGGAGGAAAACCTCTTCGATGTGGCCAAGGAATACCGTGCTAAGGAAATCTACGGCACGGTCGCCCGCAGAGCCAAGGTGCTGGATCAGCAGGGTGTTGCTCTGTTCTGCAACAGCGACATGGCTACCATGAAGTTGATAGAGTTCATTGCCGTCATGCAGACCGACCGGCTCCTAGCCGAATTCATGCACGAGGTCTATCGGGAGAAGGTCATAGTGGGTGATTTCGAACTGCGGGATGCCGACTTCAACACTTTCTTCAAGCGCAAGCAGGATCAGGACGAGGGGATGGCCGACTGGAAGGATTATACCCTCAAAAAACTCCGCAACAGCTATATCAACTATCTTTCCGAAGGCGGACTGGTCTCCCGCAGCGAGGGCACCAAAATGATGACACCGCCTCTGCTCACCGAAGAGCTGAAAGCGTATTTGCAGCAGGCCGGACTCGGCGCGTGTATTTCTATTTTTACGGGGGTGAGGTAATTGGCGCGAACTTTGGAGGAACGGCTGCACGATGCGGAAACTCTGATCCGGCAGCCCAACTTTCTGGAGAATAAAGGGCTTGGCAACGAGGTCGGCTACTATGTGTTCGATTATCCCGCCGAGCAGGAGCTGGTGGTGCGCCGCCGCATCGCAGAGATGAAGACCAAGTACAACACTCCCAGCAGCAATTTCCAGATCGTCGAATACGACCTCTACGATATGGTCATCGACATTCTTCAGGAAAAAGGGTATCTGGAAAAGTGCTTTGAATTTGAAAAGCGCAAGGGATTTGAGCGAATCACCAAATCGGTAGGAAACCTTCTCCGTATCTCCGGGGATGACAGCCTGATCGTGCAGCACATTCGGGATAACACTCCGGAGCGCTGCGTGGTATTTCTCACCGGTGTCGGAAAGATCTATCCCATTCTGCGCTCCCACAAGATTCTGAACAATCTTCATCAGGTGGTGGATCATGTGCCTGTGGTCATGTTCTACCCTGGCAAGTACGACGGGCAGGAGCTGATCCTGTTCGGCGATAAAGAAGCAAAAGACGACAATTACTACCGAGCCTTCCAGCTCGTCAGGTGATAAGGGGTAACAGATATGCAGATCAAAAATATGTTTGCCAAGCAAATTGACCGCGACATCAAGGGTGTTATCAAGGTCGGTCAGGGCGATGACGCCAATGTTCAGCAGGAGCTGTCTGAGTATGTTGTGACCCGTGAGCTACAAAAGCATTTCGCGGATTTCTTCGCAAATTATAAAACAGGTATCGTAGGCAACACGGATAAGATGGGCGTGTGGATCTCCGGCTTCTTTGGAAGCGGTAAATCTCACTTCCTGAAGATCCTCTCCTACCTGCTGGATAACCGCGAGGTGGACGGCAAGCGTGCTATCGACTACTTCGTGGAGGATAAAAAAATCACCGATCCGTATGTGTTGGCGGACATGAAGCTCGCCGCCGACACCCCTGCCGATGTGATCCTTTTCAATATTGATTCCAAGAGTGAGATACAAGGCAAACAGAGCAAGGATGCCATTGTGTCTGTCCTTTTGCGCGTATTTAACGGCAGACAGGGTTTCTGCGAGTCCAATTCTGTCATTGCAGATCTGGAGCGGACCCTGTCCGAAAAGGGCCAATACGACAACTTCAAAGCGGAATTTGAGAGTATCAATGGTTCGCCCTGGTTGGAAGCGCGCAATGAGTTTGACTTCATTCAGGACGATGTTGTTGATGCTCTTGTCGCAATCGACTTTATGAGCGAAGAAGCTGCCCGCAACTGGTGCGAGAAGGCTATGGACGGTATCGACCGCAAGAGTATTGAGGATTTTGCCAAGCTCATCAAGCGGTATATCGACCAGAAGGGTGAGAACCATCATGTTGTCTTTCTGATCGACGAGATTGGTCAGTACATTGGTGACAGCCGCGACCTGATGCTGAATCTCCAGACTGTGACAGAGGATCTGGGTACTGCCTGCCAAGGCAAGGCGTGGATTATCGTCACCAGCCAGCAGGATATTGACTCGGTAGCCAAGGAGATCAGCCACAACAAGAATGACTTTTCTAAAATCCAGGGTCGTTTCGATACCCGTTTGTCCCTGTCCTCTGCCAATGTGGACGAGGTCATCCGCAAGAGAATTCTGGAGAAGAACGAAGCCGGCCATGACACTCTGGCTCTCCTCTATGACCAGAAGGAAACTGACATCAAGAACAAAATTATCTTCAACGACGGCGTGGAAAAGAAGCTCTATACCAATCGAGAAAACTTCGCCGCCGTATATCCCTTTGTACCTTATCAGTTTAACCTCTTGGGAAGTGTGCTGACCTCCATTCGTACTCACGGCGCATCCGGCAAGCATCTGGCTGAAGGTGAACGCTCCATGCTGGCGCTATTCAAGGACAGCGCGGAACGGCTGATGAATGAAAATGAAGGTGCTCTGGTACCTTTCAATATGTTCTACGACGCATTGGAAAAGTTCCTGGATCATAGCTATCGCGGCGTCATCTACAAGGCGTGGGACAATGACTACTTGAACCCTGACCGTGAGAAAGAGTGCTTCAATGTCAATGTTCTCAAAGTCCTGTTTATGATCAAGTATGTCAAGGAGATCACCGCCAATGTGGAGCAGATCACCTCTCTGATGATCGATAGTGTGGACACTGACCGCATGAGCTTGCAGCAGAGAGTAGAAGATGCACTCAAACTGTTGGTCAAGCAGACCCTAGTGCAGAAGAACGGCGAGGTCTATGTTTTCCTGACCGACGAGGAACAGGAAGTCCAGCGGGATATTGAGGCGGAAAATGTGGAGATCGCCGAGGTCATCGGCGCTGTGTCCGAGATGATCTTCGATGACCTCTACGACGCCAAGAAGTATCGCTATCCCGCCATGAATGGCCGCTATACCTTTGGCTTCAATCAGTTCGTGGATGACCGGCCCTACCGTGCCAATCAGAATTACGATGTCTCTTTGAAAATCATCACGCCGGACTGGGATATGCGCTCTGATGAGGCCACCATGCGTATGCTTTCCGGACAGGAGCGCAGCGTCCTTGTAGTGCTGCCCGATGACCGCGAGTTTATGACCGAGCTGCGGCAGGCCATGCAGATCCACAAGTACTTGACGCGAGGCGCTGCCAACACGCTGGCCAAGTTTGAGCAGATCCGCCAGATGAAGACCGTGGAGGAAAAGGAGCGGAGAAACAACGCCCGCATCTTCCTGGAAGCTGCCCTGCGGGAAGCGGTCATCTTTGTCAACGGCGATAAGCTCCAGCTCTCTGGCAAGGACATTTCCTCCCGCATCAATGAAGGCATCGGCAAACTGATTGCCGCCGTGTACTACAAGCTGGGCTACATCGACACCGCCACCAACGAGGGCAATATCCGTAGTCTTCTCAAATCCTCCGCTCAGTATCAGTTGAAGCTGGATGGCGGCGTGGTCATCAATAAGCTGGCACTCTCCGATTTGGAGGAGTACCTGAACCTGAACACCACTCGCAGCCATGCCCGCACCTCCCTCAAGACGCTGTATGACCGCTATATGAAGGCTCCCTACGGCTTCATTGAGGACGATGTGCGCTATCTGGTGGCGAAGCTGTTCAAGGACGGCAAAATCTCCATGTTCGTCAGCAGCGAACCCATTACGCTGATGAATAAGAGCGATGAGGAGATCATTCGGTATCTCACCAAGCGTGAATATCCTGAAAAGCTGCTGATGGAGTACCGGGAAGTCACCCCGGAAAAGCACAAAAAAGCTGTCCGTGAGGTCATGCGAGAATTGTTTGGCATTACCTCGGTGGATGATAACGAAGATACGGTCATGGCTGATTTTATCCGCAGGAGCCGTGATCTGAAGAACGATCTGGAAAAGCTGGAGATCCGCCAGCAGAGCAATCCTCAGTATCCTGGCCGCTCAGTCATCCGCACTGGCAAGGCGCTGATGAACGAGGTCATTGGGCTTACATACCCCGCTGAATTCTTCAAAACCATATACGACAAGCAGGACGACTATCTTGATTTTGCTCAAGACTACGAGCCGATGAAGGCATTCTATGAAGGTGAACAGCTGCAAATCTTTGAGAAAGCCATCCGTCACATGAAGATATACGAGGACAGTAAGACCTTTATTGTGAACGAGGAGATCGAGCATATCGCTTCCCAAATCAAGAGCATCATGGCAAAGACCGCGCCCTATGGTGAGATCTATAAGCTGCCCGGCTTGTTGGACAGCTTTGCCAACCGCTATGTGGATATGTGCAAAGAGATCGAGGAGCCTATCCAAGCCGCGATTGTTGCCGCTCGTAAGCGCGTTTTTGATGAATTGGAAGGCAAGCAGTGCCATGATAAGCTGTCCAACCGCTATGCAGAGGCGTGGAGAGAGCTTCGTGAGAAGGCGAATACCTGCAATAATGTAGCTACCCTCCAGAACATCAAGGTAGAGGCGGATGCTCTCAAGATCCGTCACTTGAACGAGATCGCCGAGACCGAAGCCAAGCTTCAGGCCGCAGCACAGGCAGCGGCAGAGGCGGCAGCACAGGCAGCGGCGGCAAAGTCTACCACTTCTTCGGATGTGAAGCGCGGCGGCACCGCACCGATCCAACCCGCACAGGAACCCATCCAGCCGATCTCCCCGGTCAAACCCGTCAAGATCGAGAAGAAAAAGAGCATCAGCATCAAGAGCGTCACATCTCAGTATTCCTGGCAGATTAAGAGCGAGGAGGATATCGATAAGTACCTCCGTGAGCTTCGCACAAAGCTGCTGGGCGTTCTGGAAGAGGACACCACGGTGAATATTGAGTTCTGATGAGAACCAACTTTGGCCATGTGCTAGATAAGGGGTCGAAATTATGGATAAAACCGCGATTAAGAATTTTTCCGTCTGGGCACGCAAGGCTCTGATCCGCAGCGTTGTCGATAAGTGCGGCCTGGTGGGTGTCCGGGAGGACGGTATTCAGGAGCCGCTGCCCCAGTCCACCCGCGATATGCAGTTCTTCGACGCCGGCACCGGCGCACCGGCCTCCATTTCCGGTGACGAGATCAAAAAGCGCGAGGCGCTGGTGCAGGCCATTCATGATAAGCAGCGGGACAGCGACTACAAAACTGCCTACAACTTCATCGTGGAGCAGGTAGCCTATACCTGGTTCAACCGTCTGATCGCCATTCGCTTCATGGAGGTCAACGACTATCTGCCCTCCCGCATCCGTGTACTGTCCTCCGAGCAGGAGGGTAAGCTGGAGCCGGATATCCTCTCCACGCCCTTCGATGCGGAGTTCGATTTCACACCCCAGGAGAGGGATACCGTCATCCAGCGGAAGGATCGCGGCCAGAAGGAGGACATGGACGCCCTGTTCCGGCTACTGTTCGTCAAGCAGTGCGACGCGCTCCATGAGATCCTGCCAAATCTGTTCCAGAAAGTGGACAGTCACGACTATACCGAGCTGCTGCTGAACATCTCCTTCACCGACCGGGATGGCGTGGTCTATCATTTGGTGAACGACATTCCTGAGAGCAATTTTGATGTTTCTCATGTCGATGAGAAGGGTCAAACAACAGGCCAGGTGGAGATCATCGGCTGGGCCTATCAGTATTACAACACAGAGCCGAAAGCTGCTGTGTTCGCCAAGAAAGAAAAGTATACCAAGGAGGAAATCCCAGCCGCCACCCAGCTCTTTACGCCGGACTGGATCGTGCGCTATATGGTGGAAAACTCTTTGGGCCGCCTGTGGGTAGAGGGACACCTCAACGACGCCCTCAAGGAGAATTGGCGCTATTATCTGGAAGAGGCAGAGCAGGAACCAGAGGTGCAGGCACAGCTTGCGGAGATTCGCAAGGAATATGCCGCGCTGAATCCGGAGGATATCAAGCTCATTGACCCCTGCATGGGTAGCGGCCACATTCTGGTCTATGCCTTCGATGTGCTGATGCAGATCTATGAGTCCCAGGGCTACACCCAGCGGGATGCCGCCCAGTCCATTCTGACCAACAACCTGTTCGGCTTGGATATTGACGATCGCGCCGCGCAGTTGGCGTACTTCGCCGTGATGATGAAGGCCCGCCAATATGACCGCCGCATTCTGACGCGGGGAATCCAACCCCATGTGCTTGCCATTCAGGAGAGCAACGGAATCCCAAATGCCCATCTGGAGTACTTTGGAGCAGGTCTGAGCGAGTTGGAGAAGAATACCGCCCGGATGCAGATGGAGAATCTGCTGGAAAGCCTGCGGGATGCCAAGGAGTATGGCTCCATTCTGCGTGTGGAAAGCTTCGATTGGGAGTTGCTTCGCCGCTTTGTGGCTGGCGTTGATGTAGTCAGTCAAATCACGCTGGACAGCATCGGCGTGGAGGATACCGCTGAGAAGCTGATGCGGCTGATCGATGTGGGACAGGAACTGGCGCAGAAATATGACGTGGTGGTGACGAATCCGCCGTATATGGCAGTCAGCAACGCTGGTGTGAAGGTCAACGACTATGTAAAGAAGAACTTCCCGGACAGCAAGGCGGATCTGTTCGCCGTGTTTATCGAACGCTGCGGACAGATGGCGAAGAAGAACGGCTATCAGGCGATGATCACGCAGCACTCGTGGATGTTCCTGTCCAGCTTTGAGAAGCTGCGCACAAAGCTGCTGGCGGTCGATATTGTCAATATGGCGCACCTCGGCGCAAGAGCCTTTGAAGAGATCGGCGGCGAAGTGGTGCAGACCACATCGTTTGTTATCCGCAAGAGCCACATTGCGGACTATAAGGGCGAGTATTGCCGTTTGATCGAGCCGACCTCTCAGCAAGGGAAAGAGGATATGTTCCTCACCGGCGAGAATCGCTATGCGGCAGATCAGTCCAACTTCTCCAAAATCCCCGGATCTCCGGTGGCGTATTGGGTGAGCCAACACGCTTTTGATATTTGTACAGGCTCTCAAGTATTTGAGGACTTTGCAACAACACGCGCAGGAATGATAACAGGAAACAATAATATGTTTATCAGACTTTGGCATGAAGTGAGTTGGGGAAAAGTTGGAATCTTGTTGCGTTCGAGAAGCGAAGCGATTAGCAGTAAGAAAAAATGGTTTCCGTATAACAAAGGTGGAGAGTACCGTAAATGGTATGGGAATAATGACTATGTTGTGAATTGGGAAAACGACGGGAGCTATATGCGGAATTTCAAGGATTCCTCTGGAAAAATTCCCGCTCACGCATTCAATTTGGAATACATTTTTAAGGAGAATGTAACCTGGAGTTCGTTGTCATCATATAAATTTGCAGCTCGTTATACGGATTATGGTTTTTTATATGATGCCAGTGGGTCCTTTGCTGATGTACAAGCAGAAAACATTTTCTTTACATTAGCGTTCTTGTGTTCAGAAGTTACACTGTTCTTTTTGGGGGCAATGAATCCAACACTCAATTTCCAAAAAGGAAATATTTCCTCACTCCCGTTTATCATCGACGTGAGCCGCATAGACCAAGTGAGTGGCACGACAAAAGAAAATGTTGAGATTTCTAAGGGCGATTGGGATTCCTACGAAACCTCGTGGGATTTCAAGCGGAATCCGCTGGTGTGAGGAAAAGCCTGTGTACAAGAAAGTATTGACGTACAAATACGTTCAAAATTCAACACAGCGCCTCCCGCTAGACAGTATTGAGTATCGCTGTAGGTTCTGTGGGAAAGTAAAGACTAAACAGGATTTTCAACATAAAGCACATGCAGTTGCGGAGTGTATAGGCAACAAATCGCTTATAACAAAATATGAATGTGACGAATGCAACGATCGTTTTGCGAGAAATGAGGAGAGCGAGCTCGGAAAGCTATTTCAGGAATTTAGAGCAACGCATTCAGTCAAAGGAAAAAACGGGGCAATTAAAGTTCCTGGAGCAGAATTCAAATGGTCAGAAGAAAATCATACTTTTTGCGCCAATATCAATTTGAGCACTGCTCACTATGATATGATCAAACTTCAGTCGGATAAAAACAACAATGCCGAACTTATTCTCCATCGTGACGAAAAAGTAAATCTGCGGCTCGTATATGGAGCACTGGTAAAATTTGCACTTTCGGTTGTGCCGGAGCAGATAAGCAAAGAACTAAGCAACGGATATATTATTTTGCGTGAGCATAGTGCATTTCCGAGCTACGATGGACTATTGGCTGTATCTGGCAAACTGATTCCTGATCCTGGAATATCAATATATGAATCAGACGATTCCTTGGAAGCCAAATATCTAGCAGCCATTGATGTATTCGAGTTTAAATATATAATTCCATTGGATTTCGAGAAAAAGTCACTGCTGCGGATTCCGGATGTAATACTGCCTGTGGATTTTGCAAACATTGAAAAATGCACCATATTTCCTTTCGATTATTCAAATGATGCTGCCAATTTGCCTCAGGGAACTCATGTTACAGGAAAGCTCAATAACTGGAGTATTGACACGCAGAAATAGGAGGAATTATTGAGATGGGAAAACTGATTTCCGAAAAATATGCTGCTCCGCAGCACAAAAGCAATCTCCGCAACATCCGCGGGACTTTTGCCGCCGAGGGCATGACGATCAGCAAATCCACCCGCAGCAACCTTGACCGGATCGCCGGTGGGCAGACCAGCTATCAGCAGGTTTTGACCGAGCTGCGGGCAAAGAACGAAAAGAGATTTTAAGTTGAATCTGTTGGTACGAGGTGCATAATGGCTGTTTTGGAAAATATAATCGCTTGGTGCAATACAAATAACGGTTTTGTGTCAGCGGTGCTGGCTTTAATAACTGCATTAGCTGCAATATTTATACCAGTGCATATTGCCAGAAAGCAGAACAAGATAGCGCTATTTGAAGCAAACCTTAAATGCTATGGGAGCCTCATCTCCATCAGGAGTTTTTGCGAGTTTATATCAGGCTTTCCAACATTTGCGGATAACCCTGACCCCAAGGTAGAAGTACATAGCCCTATCGATGCTTGTAAAAACAAATATCTTGAAATTCACGATCTTCTTTCAAACGAAAAGGCAATGTCACAAATTCGCACCTCTACCTTTTGGAAAACTACATTTACAAGAGACTGCATCAACCATGACCGTGAAGCTATTTGTAGCGGAGCATTTTTAACAAAAGCAACTGCGTTTGATGCTGCGGAGAAAATCGGGAAAACATTGCACGAATTTGTCGTTGCCCTGTTTGACTCAGGAAAACCTGAGGTTATCGCAGAAAAACGTGATGAATTTACCAAAAGCAGTGCTGAAATTAGCAACCTTATAGATGCTCTGAGGAAAGAGCTTGAAATATAATAGTTAGAGTTTATCAGCCGGAGCGCGCAATACGAAGGAGAAACGCTATGCCATATTTAGAAACTGTCCAAGAGCTTTTGGAAGCCAAAGAGGGCGAACACGTCCAATTCAAGGAAGCAAAAAATCGCTTTGACTTTGGAGAGGCGGCGAAGTGCTGCTGCGCTTTGGCGAACAATGGCGGCGGCAAGCTGGTATTTGGCATCACGGACAAGAGACCCCGCAGCGTGGTCGGGAGCGCAGCTTTTGACCAGCCGGAGCGTACCCGCATGGGTCTGATTGAGAAATTGAAGGTCAATGTTGATTTTCAGCTCTTCAACTATGAAAGAAAGCGGGTTTTGGTCTTCGATGTGAAGAGCCGCCCAATCGGTTTGCCGGTACAATACGATGGCGTAGCGTGGATTTATGAGGGCGATACGCTCAAGCCCATGCCGGAGGATATGCGCCGCAGCATCTATGAAG
>ERZ827104.453-NODE-453-length-44737-cov-7.723826_pt1 | contig 44737 bp, 41 predicted proteins | sample MGYA00519781_ERZ827104 | MGnify/ENA primary metagenome ERZ827104 (study PRJEB31778, sample SAMEA3449257) | human gut metagenome | biome: human gut; feature: human-associated habitat; material: faeces | place: United Kingdom | collected 2010/2012 ...
TGATGGGCATTTTCATGGTCTTGCGCAGCTCGCGGCAGACCTGCCAGCCGTCCATCACGGGCAGCATGATATCGAGCAGCACGAGGTCGGGCTTGATCTCCTTGGCCATCTCGACGGCCTTGCCGCCGTCGGCCGCGTGCGACACCTCGAACCCGTCCTTCTGCAGGTACAGGCGCAGCAGCTCCGCAATGTTGATATCGTCCTCCACGACGAGCACTTTCTGGCTCATGTGATATTGCCTCCTTCGCCGGCGCAGGCACCGGATATCCAGTTTCAAATGATTTTCTATATTATAAAGCATCCGGCACGGCGTTTTCATGTCCAATCTGTAAAATCCGCGCGCCCACGACCCCCGCGCGCATGGAAAAGGCATTTACAAGCGGGCAAAAATGTTGTATGGTTATCTGTATACATCATTTTTGGAACGAACAGCGAGGCAAACGCATGAATACCTATGGCGAACGTGTAAAAGTGACGATCTTCGGTGAGTCGCACGGCCCGGCGATCGGCGTCGTGCTCGACGGCGTCCCGGCCGGCGAGGCCGTGGACATGGACGCCGTGCGCATCCAGATGCGCCGGCGCGCGCCCGGCTCGTCCGACCTGACGACCCACCGCTCGGAGACCGACGACCCGCTCGTCATGAGCGGCATCCTCAACGGCGTGACCACCGGCGCGCCGATCTCGGCCATCTTCCGCAACAAGGATCAAAACAGCGCGGCCTACCACCCCGAGATCCCGCGCCCGAGCCACGCGGACTACGCGGCGACCGTGCGCTTCGGCGGCCACGCCGACCTGCGCGGCGGCGGCCCGTTCAGCGGCCGGCTCACGGCGTGCCTGGTGTTCGCCGGGGCGGTCTGCCGGCAGATCCTTGAGCGCCGCGGCATCACGATCACGGCCAACGCCGTGCGCGTCGGCCAGGCGACGGGCAAGGAGCTGAACTTTGACATGAAGCGCGCCATTCTCGACGCGCGCAGCGCCGGCGACTCCGTCGGCAGCGAGCTCGAGTGCGTCGTCACGGGCGTGCCCGCCGGCGTCGGTGGGCTGCTCTTCGGCGGCATGGAGAGCCGCATCGCCGGCATGCTCTATGCCATCCCCGGCGTGAAGGGCGTGGAGTTTGGCCGCGGCTTCGCCCTCGCCGCCATGCGCGGCAGCGAGGCCAACGACCCCATCCGCCTGAAAAACGGGCACATCACCATGGCCTCGAACAATGCCGGCGGCATCAACGGCGGCATCACCAACGGCATGCCGCTCGTCGTGCGCATGGCTCTGCGGCCGACGCCGTCGATCGCGTGCGAGCAGCCGTCGGTCGACCTGGCCACCATGGAGGAGACGCCGCTGCGCATCAACGGCCGGCACGACCCGTGCCTCGCCCCGCGGGCGATCCCGGTCATGGAGGCCGCGCTCGCCTGCTGCGTGCTCGACGCCATGCTCGACACCGCCGCCACGATCTGAGAAAGGAGCCCATCATGGACGAAAACAAAACCCCGGAACAGCAGACCCCCGATACAACCGCTCCGGAAACAACAGAAACGACAGAAAGCAAAAAGGCCGTCCCGGAAGTGCCGGAGACCCCGGCACCCGCGCAGAAGGCCGCGCACGGTGCACGCTGGCGCCACGCGCTCTGGCGCGGCATCGCGGGCGTGCTGGCGGCCGTGGTGCTGCTGGCAGCGTCCGGCTTCGGCGTGTTCCGCCTCGCCAAAGGCGCGCAGAGCATCTCCGGCACATACAGTGCCGGCACCGGCACGTTCGTGCAGCACGACATTATCTTCATTCTCGACACGTTTGACGACCCCGCCGGCGGCAGCGCGCAGTACGCCGTTGTGCCCATCGGCGGGCAGCTCGTGGCCTTCCGCTTCCCCGCGCGGTGGGACGCCTCGGTCAAGACCATTTCCGACGCGACCAGCAGCATTCTGCAGGGGCAGAGCTATTCCATCGACAGCTTTATCCGCGTCACCGGCACGGTCAAGGCCATGCCGGAGGCCGTCTCGTCCGAGCTCTACAGCTGGTATACGGACAACCATGACTACCTGCAGCAGATCGGCGCCATCGGCGACAGTGACGACGCGGCCGACTACCTGCCCGACACGGTCGTGCGCGTGGACGACGTCGGCAGCATCCCGCAGGGCTGGGTCGAGGGGCTGACGCTCGCGTCCGCCGCCTGCCTGATCTATGCCATCGTCGTGTTTATCCGCCTTCTCTGCGGCAAGTATGACGAGGACAAGTATGACGAGGAGAAGCTGCCGGACATCACCTTCGAGCTCGTGGACATGACGCCCGAAGACACCGCCGCCCCGGAGCCGGAAACCGCACCGGAGACCCCGGCCGCCCCGGAAGAAACCAAGCCGGAGGAAGCCGCACCCGCCGCACCGGAGGAAACACCGGAGACCCCGGCGGAACCCGAAAAATCTGACGAAACCGAGGACACGCCCGATGCCTGAGCACAAGCTGTGCGTGCCGTGCCTGTTCGGGCTCGAGGGTCCGCTCGGCAACGAGCTGCGCCATATGGGGCTGCGCGGCGTCATGCCCGAAAACGGCCGCGTGCGCTGCACGGGCACGGACGCGGACATCGCGCGCATGAACATCCGCTGCCGCTTTGGCGAGCGCGTGCTGCTCGAACTGGGCAGCTTCCCGGCACCGACGTTTGACGCGCTCTTCGAGGGCGTCAAGGCGCTGCCGTGGCCGCAGTACCTGCCCGCCGATGCAGCCTTCCCCGTCAAGGGGTACAGTCTCAACTCCGCGCTGCACTCGGTGCCCGACTGCCAGAAGATCATTAAAAAAGCCGTCGTCGAGTCCCTCAAGCAGCGCTATCACGAGCGCTGGTTTGCCGAGACCGGCGCGCTGTATCAGATCCAGTTTTCGCTCGTGCACGACACGGCCACGCTCTATCTCGACACGACCGGCACGCCGCTGCACAAGCGCGGCTACCGCCCGGCGCACGTGGCCGCGCCCCTGCGCGAGACGCTGGCCGCCGCGCTCGTGGACATCGCGGGCTACCGCGGCCGCGGCGATTTCTGCGACCCGTTTTGCGGCAGCGGCACGATCGCCATCGAGGCGGCACTGGCCGCCAAAGGCCGCGCGCCCGGCCTCAAGCGCGACTTTGCCGCCATGCAGTGGGCGTGGCTGCCGGCCGAGGTCTGGCCGCAGGCGCGCGAGGAAGCGCGCGCACGCGAGTTTCACGGCGACTATCACATTTTCGCATCGGACATTGACCCCCGCGCCGTCGCCATGGCGCGCGACAACGCCCGCCGCGCCGGTGTGGACGACTGCATCACCTTCGCGGTGGCGGACGCGCGGGCGTTTGACCGCACGACCGACCGCGGCGTCATCGTCACGAACCCGCCCTACGGCGAGCGCCTCATGGAAAAGCGCGAGGCAGAGGCGCTCTACACCGCCTTCGGCGCAGCCTATGCCAAAACGGAGCACTGGCACCTCTATCTGCTCAGCTCCCACACGGAGTTTGAGCGCGCCTTCGGCCGCCCGGCGGACAAAAAGCGCAAGCTCTATAACGGCACGCTCCGCTGCGACCTGTTCCAGTACACAAAGTGAAGTCCAAAATGCACCACACCCCCGCAGCCAACGCTGCGGGGGTGTTTTTTTCGGATTCATGCCGCGGCCGTGAGCGTCACGACCGCGATCTCCGGCAGGTTGTTCACACGCGGCACGGCCTTATAGCCGGCAAGGCCGGACGTGATGATGAGCTGCATCGTATCGCTCAGCCAAAACTGTCCCCGGTCATACGGCGGGAACCAGCCCTGCATCGGCGCGTACAGCCCGCCCACCCACGGCAGCCGGATAAGCCCGCCGTGCGTGTGGCCGCTGAGCACGAGATCCACGTCCCAATACCCGGCCGCGCCGTTGAAAATGAACGTGTCGGGCATGTGCGCGAGACAGACCGTCGGCCGGTCGGTGTCCTCAAACGCCGTGAGGAACCGGTACTCCGGCGAGGCCGCAAATTCCTCCGCCGTGCGCCCGAACGGGAACGCATGGCCGAACGTGCCGCCGATGCGCAGCGGCTGACCCGCGAGCGTCACGTCCACATAGCTGTCGTTGACGACGACGGCTCCGGCCGCCGTGACCGCATCGAGAAAGTCCGGCACCTGCGCCAGATACGTCTGCTCGTGGTTGCCGACGGCGAAGTACACCGGCGCGATCTCCCGCAGCCGCGCCACCAGCGCCAGCAGCCGCTGCGCGTCGGTCTCGTCGGCGCCCGGGCCGAGCATATCGCCGAGCAGGCAGATAGCGTCCGGTTCCTGCGCTGCGATCTTCTCCGCCAGTCGGGCATTGCCGCGGCCGAAGGATCTGCCGTGCAGGTCGGACACACACACGAGCCGCACCGGCGCCGTCACGCCGTCGAGTGCAGCGGAATACCGCACCGTGCGGACGCACACCGCGCACACGAGCACCGAAATGCCCGCCGCCAGCACGAGCGCGCCGAGTACGCCGAGCGCGACCCTCCACCCGCGGCCGCGCCTGCGGCCGGTGCCGTCACCGCGCGCCATACAGCCTGTCATAGCTCGTCCGGTACTCGCCACTGAGGATCTGCGTCCACCAGTCGCGGTGCGCGAGATACCAGTCGATCGTCCGCCCGATGCCGTCGGCAAACTTCGTCTCCGGCAGCCAGCCGAGCTCCGTGTGGATCTTCGTCGGGTCAATGGCATAGCGCAGGTCGTGCCCCTTGCGGTCGGGCACGTAGGTAATGAGACTTTCGGGCTTGCCGAGCTTCCGGCAGATGAGGCGCACGATGTCGATGTTGCGCATCTCGTTGTGCCCGCCGATGTTGTACACCTCGCCGATGCGCCCGCGGCGCAGCACCAGGTCGATGGCCTTGCAGTGGTCACCGACATACAGCCAGTCGCGCACGTTCAGCCCCCGGCCGTACACCGGCAGCGAGCGGCCTGCGAGGGCGTTCGTGATCATGAGCGGGATGAGCTTCTCCGGGAACTGAAACGGCCCGTAGTTGTTCGAGCAGCGCGAGATCGTGACCGGCAGGCCGTACGTGCGTCCGTACGCCCCCGCCAGCAGGTCGGCCGCGGCCTTGGAGCTGCTGTACGGTGAGCTCGTGTGCAGCGGCGTCTGCTCGGTGAAAAACAGATCCGGCCGGTCGAGCGGCAGGTCGCCGTAAACCTCGTCGGTCGAGACCTGATGAAAGCGCACGTTGCCGTACTTCCGGCAGGCGTCCATGAGCACGGACGTGCCGATGATGTTCGTCTGCAAAAAGACGCCCGGGTCGGCGATCGAGCGGTCGACATGGCTCTCGGCCGCAAAATTCACGACCATGTCGGGCTGTTCGCGCGCAAAGATGTCGTCGATACCTGCGCGGTCGCAGATATCGGTTTTGTAAAACCGGAAGCGCGGGTCGTCCAGCACCGGCGCCAGCGTCGTCAGGTTGCCGGCATAGGTCAGGCAGTCAACGCACACGACGCGGTCTTCGGGGTGCTCCCGCAGCAGATAATATACGAAATTGGCGCCGATGAACCCGGCGCCGCCGGTGACAAGAATGGTCATGGTGTTCTCTCCATCAATACCGGAGCTGTCCGTCAGCCACGCGCCGCAGGTGCGCACCGTAGGGGGAATGGCCGCAGCGCTGCGCGGCGGCCAGCAGCTCGGCGCGCGTGATCCAGCCGTTGCGATAGGCGATCTCCTCCGGTGCCGAGATCTCCACGCCCTGCCGCTTCTGCACCATGCGCACAAAGTCCGACGCATCGGCCAGCGCCTCCACCGTACCGGCGTCCAGCCACGCGAAGCCACGGCCGAGCAGCCGCACGTCGAGCAAACCGTCGCGCAGGTACTGTTCGTTGAGCGACGTGATCTCCAGCTCGCCGCGCGCCGACGGCCGGATGGCCGCTGCCCGCGCGCTCACGCCCGCGGGGTAAAAATACAGCCCGGTCACGGCGTAGTTGCTCTGCGGCGCGGCCGGCTTCTCCTCGATGGAGACGGCGCGCCCCTGCGCGTCGAAACTCACGACGCCGAAACGCTCCGGGTCATGGACATAGTAGCCGAACACGGTCGCCCGGCCGCGTGTCTCGGCATCCTCCAGCGCTGCGCGCAGCAGCGCGCCGAAGCCGTTGCCGTAGAAGATGTTGTCGCCGAGCACCATCGCGCATGCGTCGCCGCCGATGAAGTCCTCGCCGATCAAAAATGCCTGCGCCAGTCCGTCAGGCGACGGCTGCTCGGCATAGCTCAGCCGCAGACCGAAGGCCGCGCCGTCGCCGAGCAGGGCGCGGAAGTTCGGCAGCTCGGCCGGCGTCGAGATGATGAGGATCTCCCGGATGCCCGCGAGCATGAGCGTCGAGAGCGGGTAGAAGATCATGGGTTTGTTGTAGACCGGCAAAAGCTGCTTGCTGGTCACAAGCGTGAGCGGGTACAGGCGTGTCCCCGCCCCGCCGGCAAGAATGATACCTTTCACGGGCTTTGCTCCTTCTCTGAGTTGGTCTCGCCCCTGCGGTCGCCCCGCAGGATGCGCCGCAGCTTTCCGCAGCCGCGCCGCCAAAGCCGCGCCGCACGCCCGGCAGCCGTGCGCACGGCGTATCGCAGGGCGCTGCAGGCGTATGCCGGCCGCGCGCCGCCGTGCAGCATTGTGTGCAAATCCTCGACCTGCCTGCGATACAAAGGCGTTCTGGTAAAGCGCGTGCCCCAATGCACCAGGCGCGTCGCCTGGCCGATATCCACCGCCAGCGCGCTGCCGGCCGGCAGATTGAGCTGCATGCTGCCTTCATGCTCCCAATAGCACAGGATGTACGACAAATCGTGCGGGATCGGATGGCATTGGTGCAGCGCCATGCTCAGCGCTATGAGCGGCTCATCTCCCGGCGTTGCGAACTTGCCCAGGAATTGAAACTCCGCATAGCGCGGCAGCAGATCCTGCGCCGTGCGCAGCACAGCTCGGCAGAGCTCCGTCCGGCGCATGTAGTAAATGCCGCCGTGCAGGCCGACCACGTAGCTGACCCGATCCCGCAGATCGCCCAGGTTTTCATAGGCAAACCACCCTGTGTGGTCATCGAGCGGCAGCACCCGGCCGAAGCAGGAAAAGTCGTCCGCCGCGGCAAACACGTCAAACAGCACGTTCAGGTCGCCGTAAGCCAGACAGTCCGCGTCAATGAAGATGTTCACATCATAGGGCAGCAGGTCAAACATTGCCAGCTTGTCCAGGTAATTTCGGTGCGGCTCCGGAAGAATACGCACATCGTCAAATGCTGCCGTATCGGCATTCTCCCGGTCGGCCAGAATGGCAAACGGCAGTGGCTCGCGCGCAAACGCGCGGTAGGATTCCAGCAGATTCGCCGCCATTTTGTAGTATTGTTCATCGCCCGTCGCGATGGTGAGAAATCCGTGTGTCATAATTGCTACCTATAGTCGTAATATCTCGGGACTGTTCAGCTGAACGCTCCCCCAATGTGCATAATCCCAATCGATATCAGGTTTTTCAGCAGCTATCTTTTGAAATCCAAGGCCCGTTACCCAATCTATGTTTTGGCATGTTCCAAATTCATTCCTTGAAAAAAGCACAAAATTTGAAGCATAGTCTCCTGGCAGCAAATTGCTAATATCGAATTTGAGAACAAAGCTTTGCAGCTCCAAATTATTATCAACAGGCAGCTCTTTCAGAATGGTCGTACCAACAATTGTTCCCGTCGATGTTTTGATTTCCATCCGAAACCCAACATTGCTCAACCGCTTTTTGTGCTTTGTAACTATCTTGATAATCAAATAATTATCTTTGAAATTACAATCCATACAACGGTCGCCTTGGCAATTGCAGTATTCTGCTGTTTGTAGACGAACGCTATCCGTCACGAGCCAATGCGGACGCTCATAGGCAGAATAATCAGCAAACGGAAGGTTATCAGATTTGACATCCTCATACACCCCGATCGCCTGCTCCACGTCCCCATCGAAGATGAGCTTCCCGTGGTCGAGCACGATGCACCTTGTGCACAGCTGCCGGATGGTATTCATATTGTGGCTGACATACAGCACCGTGCGCCCCTCGGAGTTGGCCGCGTCGCCCATCTTGCCGAGACACTTCTGCTGAAACTTCATGTCGCCCACCGCCAGCACCTCGTCCATGACCATGATCTCACTGTCGAGATGCGCGGCCACGGCAAACGCGAGCTTGACGTACATGCCGCTCGAATAGCGCTTGACCGGCGTGTCGATGAACTTTTCCATCTCGGCAAACGAAACGATCTGGTCAAACTTCCGGTCGATCTCCGCCTTGGTCATGCCGAGGATGGCGCCGTTCATATAGACGTTCTCGCGCCCGGTCAGTTCCGGGTGAAAGCCCGTGCCGACTTCGAGCATGGAGGCAATGCGCCCGTTGTAGGAGATGATGCCGCTCGTCGGCGCCGTCACGCGCGAGAGCAGCTTGAGCAGCGTGGACTTGCCGGCGCCGTTGTGGCCGATGATGCCGAGCGCCTCGCCCTTTTTCACCTCGAACGACACATCGTCCAGCGCCAGAAAGCGCTCGCCGATATGCGCGCCGGTGTCGGAGCCGATCTTGCTGTTGGGATCCTCCCGGCCGCGCGCTCTGGCCCACCAGCTCTGCAGGTCGCCGCGCAGCGTGCCGCCGCCGATCGCGCCCAGCCGGTACTCCTTGGAAACATGTTCTATTTGAATGGCCGTTTCGCTCATATTTTTCCCTCACACAGTATCCATAAAGGTCTTTTCCACGCGGCTGAAAAGCACCGTACCCACAAACAGCAGCGCCAGCGTCACGCCCCAACTGATGGCATAGTATTGCCACTCCATGCTGCCGATGCCGAGATAGCCATAGCGGAACAGGTTCACGATCGGCGTAACGGGGTTGCACATATACAGCGCATGCCACCTGCCGCCGGGCGCAAACGCCGCGAAGCTGTACATGTCGTAAGCCACCGGCGACGCATACATCCAGAGCTGCGTGCCGAACCCGACAAGCATGGCAAGGTCACGATACTTGGTCGTGAGCGCCGAGATGATGATGCCGCAGCCGAGGCTGAGCATGGCAAGCTGCAGCACGAGCACCGGCGTCATCAGCACCCACCAGTTCGGCGCGACGCCCTGCCCGGTCGCCGCGTAATACACGAGGAAGATCAGCAGGAACCCATATTGGATGGCCAGACTGATGAGCTCGGAGCAGACCGTGGAGATCGGCATGACCAGGCGCGGGAAATACACCTTGCCCATGGTGCTGCTGTTGGCGACGAAGGTGTTGGCCGTCTGGCTCAGGCAGTTGGAGAAGTACGTCCAGAGAATAGTGCCGGACAGGTAGAAGATAAAGGACGGCACGCCGCCGGGCGCCAGCCCCGCGATGTTGCCGAACACGAGCGTGAACACGACGGTCGTCAGCAGCGGCTGAATGATCGCCCAGGCGGGGCCGAGAATGGTCTGCTTGTATTTGGAGACGAAGTTGCGCTTGACGAACAGGAAGATCAGGTCGCGGTAAGCGTAAACCTCTTTCAGTTTCAGGTCGAACCAGCCGTTTTTCGGCCGGATGACCGTGGTAAATGTCTGTGTCTGTTCTTGCATAGGTACTCCTCTGTGTCTTACAGCAGCGCAGTCCACCGCTGCAGGATCTGCCGGTTGGCCGCCTCAAAATCACAGGCTTCCAGTGCCTGACGGTATCGAGCCCGCGTCTGCGGCGCATCGTACAGCACGCGCACTGCCGCCGCGATGGACGCTCCGTCCGCCGCGCAGAGCGTACCGGTCACGCCGTCTAAAACCAGTTCCCTGCTGCCATCCGTATTTGTAGTCACGATTGGCTTTCGCAGCAGCATAGCCTCCGCGATTGTCAATCCAAATGCCTCGAACCGGCTCGGCTGCACATACAGCTCCGCCTGCCGGATGTAGGGATAGGGATTTGCCTGCATGCCCAGCAGTGTGACATGTCTCTCCATGCCGAGGCGTCGGATCTGCGCGCGCAGCGCAGCCTCCTCCGGCCCGCCGCCGACGATCCACCAGTGCACGTCCGCGCAGCCATCGGCCACGAGCCGTGCGCAGGCGTCCACGGCAAGATCCATGCCCTTTGCCTCCGCCAGCCGCCCGCACGAGACGATGGGAAACTGGCCCTTTGGGAACACGACCTCCGGCGCTTCCAGACTCTTTGCGCGCACGCCGTCGATGTCCGTCAGGTTGTTGATTGCCACGATCTTCCCGGCATACCGCGGCCGGTAAGCGCGCAGCTTGTCCGCCAGCGCCTCGGAGACCGCAATGACCTTCTCCGCCCGGCGATAGCCATAGCCGTCGTGGTATTCCCGCCGCATGGCGCCGTGGTGGTAAACCAGCAAAAACCGGCCGGCGTTCACCGCCCGCACCGCCGGCTCCGCCGCGCGGTCACTGTAGATCACAGCCGTGTCAAACGCCTCGCCGCCAAGCTGCCGCTTCAGATAGGCGGAATACAGCCGCGCCTCCGGTGCGCGCAGCGTCAGGCGCAGCACATGCCAGAGCAGGCGGCGCAGCCGCGTCGCGTGCTGCGGCTCCTCCATGAGGTTGTACAGCCGCCGGTACCGGTACGGCTCGGCAAACGTCACCGCGTGCTGCCGGTCGGCCACGATCAGGCGGCATTGCTCCGGGAGTCGCCCGGCCATGTCCTGCGCATCGCGGATGATGAGCACCGTCACGTCATACCGGTCATAGTCCAGCCGGTTGAGCAGATTCACGAGCGCCGTCTCGATCCCGCCGATCCACAGTGCCTCGGTGATAAAGATCAGTTTCTTTTTTTCCATTGTGGTATTATTGCAAATTCATATTAACGAATGATTTTTCCCAATGTAGACTTATACATCTTTCTAAGCTGCTGATGTGCTTTTCCTTTTGCCATCTTCCAATGCAGAAAATTGGCTATCCGACTTGGGTCCTTTTTCTTTGCCAACATCAAAAAAGTTCTATCTTCCGGCGTTAAATAGTACGTTTCACACACTTCTAGTGCATATGCATAATCGGCCTGATTCAAAAACGCTAAAAATTCATCATACTTTTCAGCATTTGACGCAGGATTCTTTGGGTGGAAAATACAATTTTCAGCCACGATGCGCATTTGGTAAATCAAGCTGCTATAGTATTTTTGCATATATACATCTCGCTGAGCAGAATACAAACGAGCAATTACATTTTTTACGCAGGAATCTCTCTGCTGGAATACACTTATCAAATCCGGGATATAGGAGCGCGTAGCAGAAACATTATCCATTCTATACATATATAATTCTCTTTTAATAATCACACCCTTCTGTACATAGTTGAGAATTTCCAAATTTAACAGGCCATCTTCCGACCTGCGAACGCCTTCCTCATACCGAATGCCTTGATCAGAAAACAGTTTTCTTTTATATACTTGACCGCCAGCTGAGAAGCTAGTAATCAAATGATACTTGCCGCCAGGCAAATCTACTTCCGGAGTATGATAAAGTGCAGCCGCCGATAAAAAGCGAATATCATCTCTGCTTAGCTGCATAATTTCATAAGGTATAGTGCTGTAATCGCCAAATTCGCATATTCCATATTTTGTGTAATAGTACACAACATCTGGAGTTCCACATCTCTGAACTGCATTTTTTAAAGATGCAATATAGTCTGGATAAATCATATCATCCGAGTCGACGAAGCAAATATAATCTCCCTTTGCCATACTTATCCCGGTATTTCTAGCTCTACACACTCCACCATGAACATTCTGTACCAGTCTGATGTTCGAATATCCGTCTATTTTTGACAGAATCATCTCAACTGATCGATCAGTTGAGCCGTCGTCCACAACAATCAGCTCGTATGCATCTGATGTTTGCGTAAGGATGCTCTCCAAACAGGCCAAAATGTACTTTTCTGAATTGTAAACTGGAACGATTATACTAAATAGCGGAGTCTTCATCACCCTATACTCCTTCAAAGTCTTTCATTTTTCAAAGCTGCTCTTTTCCGGAAAAGTTTTTTCAAAAGGCCGCCTAAGAAGCTGTGATAGTCTGTCAAAATCCACTTCACAGTCCGGGTCATTGATACACAAAAAATCATGCTGTTGCTCCTCTATCGCATGACACAAAACTGCCATTCTATCATCGATAATCCACTCTGCAGAAGCATCCGGAACTATCGGCGCAAACTGCCCGCTCGCCACCTGCCACCAGAGGCATACCCACTGATTCACATCGTCGGCGCTGCGGAAGCGGTGCGATGTCGTGCGCGCCAGCAGCTCCGGCTCCGCCGCCCAGACCTCCTCGAACGTCTGTTTGCGATAGGCCGCCGGCGCGTGCAGATTTTTGAAGCCGGTAAAATAGTTCGGAAACAGCTTCTCGACCGCCTTCGTGCGCGTGTTGTCCTGCCAGCGGTAAGCCGGATTGGCGTACTTCTTCGCGTATTTGGCCACCTGTGTTCTCTTGTCAAAATGCGCGTTGACGATGCCCAGATCATTCACCGCCGCATGCTGCCAGATACCAGGCTCGCCCACCAGCTCGATCGGATACTCGCCGCCGTAGGTGCATGGCAGCCCATCCCGGAAAAAGCTTGTCTCCGGCATCGGCCGCAGCAGGAACATGTCGTCGTTAAAGTACACGAAATGCTCTGCCAGCCCCGGGATGCGGTGGATGTTCATCTCGATCGCGTGCGAGCTGAACGTTGGCAGCGCCTCGGCAGGCAGGATGTCCGCATGCCGAACCAGATGCAGCTTCGGATGATCGAGATTCAAAAACGCCGGCACATGCCCGCAGGTCACAAAGTGGATCGTGCGCACCCACGGCGTGAACCGCTCGACCGCGCGAAACCAGTACGGCATCAGCCCCCAGTCCCGAAAGCGGTTGGCCGAATTGCTGTCGTCGTGCGTTTTTCCCTGATATTTCGCCTTTTCCGCCTGCCAGGCGGGGTCATTTCCGTCCACCCAGAGGACGACAAAATCAATGTCCATCGTAACTCCTTTATGCCGTCTTCCGCGGCTTGCCGATCAGAGCGGGGCAAAAACGATTGGTCATATAGATAACAGCCGCTTCCACCGCCGCGATCAGCAGCAGCGCCCCCACGATCCACAAAACGCTGGAATTGCTCGGGATCGTATACAGCACCAGTTGGTGCGTGCCCATGATCACCAGCGTGTTCTCGCCGATTGCCTGCAGCCACTTTCCGTGCAGCTTCCGCGCGACGGCCATCATGAAATACAGGCCGCACACGCCGCTGAGCGCAAAGAGGGCAGGCGCTTTGAGCACGCAATCGTAAAAGTCGTTCGCCCAGCCAAGGCGGAAACAGACCGCGCCGGAGGCCGCCGTCAGCAAAAACGCCGCGGCAGCATACCAGCCTTTGCACCGCGTCAGGAGATCGCGCAGCACATTGCCGAGTATCATAAACGCAAACCCCAGCAAGCCGCGAAAGCACAGCCCCCACCAATGCCCCCGCGGGAAAAACGGCAGCCCGCAAAAACAGAGCACCGCCGCCGCGATCCAGACAGGCTTTCCGGTATACCGGGTCAGCGCGAAAAAGAGCACGCTTGCCAGAAACAGCGCCGGAAGAAACCAGTCTGCACCGACATTGCAGCGCAGCGTCACCATGCGATACAGTCCCTCCGGGATCGTGATCTCACGAAGTATGAGCGCTTTGTACAGCGCCGCCAGCGCCTCGAAAAAGAGATACGGAACCAGAAGCGTCCGTGTGCGCCGGAGCAAAAACGTGCCCCACGTGCGCGCTTTCCAGCGCGCCGTGTCAAACAGGAGCCCGGAGAGCAGGAAAAACGCCGACATATGAAAGGAATAGATAAACGCCTGCGCCAATGTGTACGGCAAAATGTTGTATTCCGGATTGGCATATTGCAGCACATGGCCAATGACGACCAGCGCGATCAGCAGTGCTTTCGTCGTATCCAGATAGGTGATTCGTTGTTTCACGGCGCCCTCTTCAGGTGATTTTTTTGCCGACATAAGGAATTTTGCGGATCAACCATGTAAGCGCAAGGCTGACAGCATAAATGATGACCGTCAGAACAACCAAAACAAGATACGGGTGGGAAATCGGCTGCGGCAGAGGGATAAAAGACACAAATTCATTTACAATTGCATGCAGAATATATACGCCAAAGCCCAATTCCGTCAATCTGCCAAACAAACGGATCGTCCGGTCAGAAAAGCGAAACCGTGATACACGGACGACAAAAAAGGTATAGATCGCAGCAGAAAAGAGGATCACATTGGGTTTTAAGTACTGCTTTACAAAATCCGCTTCCCGCAGCTCCGGCGTGATCCGCCCCTCCAGCGCGATCGTCGCCGCAAGAGATACGATCCCGACCGCATAGAGGATGCCTTCGAGCTTCCGACTCATCTGATCCTTGTTCTTAAAGATGAAATAACCCAGTACATAGTAACCGCAGTAACCGATCAGCATGCCAAACCCGAATTTGTTGAGCGCGGTATGAATCGTTCCGCCTGTTTTCGGGAAATACACGAAGTATTCGCTGATGATATTTACGGCGAAAAAAAGCACCAGGAAATACGTCATCAGCCGATCATCTTCGGTGATTTTCCGGAAAAACGGAGTCAGGATATACAGCCCCATCAAGGCATAAAGATACCAAAAATGATACGGTCCCTCTATCCACTGCGTCAGAATGCCCCAAGCATTCAGGGCATCATATGCCCCGCTGAGCACATAAAAAGCGGTGTACACGGCAGACCACACCACAAATGCGATCGCGATCCGCAGCAGATATCTCCCCCATATTTCCCGTACCGTTACATCCCTTTGCGGGTCCAGAAAAAAACGCCCGGAAATCATAAAAAAGGCCGGCACACACCAAACAATCGCCGCAACAAACATCGAATGACGGTTCGCATCGAAATTGGGCGATAAATATGCATTGCCGCCCGCGTGCATCATGATCACCGCCAGAATCGCCAGAAGGCGCAAAATATCCAGTTCTGTCTCACGCTTTGTCTGCATCTTTCTCATCTCCACGCGATGTCGTTCTCCCGCTCATCCATGCCGCCGCCTGTACCATGCCGTACTCTTGACCGTCACGGCCAGCCGGTGCCGCAGGTGCGTCCTGCGGCTGCGCAGATAGATCCCCAGCGGCGACCCCGGCACAGGCACCGCGGCAAACGCGCCCGAATGGTGCATCCGCAAAATGGCCGGGATCTCTCCGAGCGGTGCATCATACAGCCGCTGCCGGAGCAGCATGGCATACAGATCCGCGACCGGCTTCGTCCCGTCCGGTACCTTCAGTTTTTCCATGCTTTCTGTAAACGGCTGCATATAGGCTGCCAGATCCGGGATCCGGCACAGGCGGCGGTAAGCGCTCTTCTCGTCCTCCCTCTGCCGGTAGCGGTAGATTACCTCCGGCAGACAGTACACCCGCCCGCAGTGCGCCAGCACCTCCAGCACAAACAGGAGATCCTCCATGAGGATCCTGTCCTCATGAAACCGCACACCGGATCCCACGATCACCGCCCGGCGAAACAGCTTGTTCCATACCGGCGTGAGCGCGTTGCAGGCATACAGTTCCTGAAACACTCCGCGCAGCTCGTCCGCGGAGAGCATCCGCTCCTGCGGCCAGACCAGTTCCTCCCGGCGATAGCATTTTCCACGATGATAGTAGTCGAAGCTCAAGCCGAAAATCAGCATATCCGGTTGCTGCTCCAACGCGATTTCTGCTGCGTGCGTCAGCGCGCCCGCGTCCACCGTGTCATCCGCGTCTGCAAACCAGAGGTATTCCCCCTGCGCCGCCGAGAGCCCCCGGTTGCGCGCCGCCGACACGCCGGCATTTTCCTGATGGATGCACCGCACCTCCGGATACTGCGCGCACAACCGGTCACAGAGCGCCGGCGTCCCGTCCTGAGCGCCGTCATCGACCAGCAGGATCTCATAGTCCTTCAGGCCGGAGGCGCGCACGCTCTCCACGGTCGCCTCCAACGTTTTTTCGCAGTTGTACGCCGGGATGATGACACTGAATTTCATGAATCCCTGACCTCCCAGCAAAAGCGGTAGTTGAGGTAGTTATCCGGTTCGTAAGCGATCGTCTGCCCCAAGTTCACCGAATAATAGTACAGGCAGGACAGCGCGACCACACACGCCAGCGCAGCCGCTTTCTGCCCGCGCGAGAGCGCGATCCGCCGCACCTGAACCGGTCCGGGGAGCCGGACATCCTGCTCCGGCGCAAACAGCATCGGCAGATACAAGATCAGAAACTGGAAATAGTAGTCTGTCAGCCGCGTAAACACATTGTCAAATCCGGAAAACATCTGCAGGATCGCCGCAACCACCATCAAGTTGAACACTCTGGAAAAGTACTTTCCGTTCAGGCCGCGCAGCAGCACGCCCACGATCACCATTGCCAGGATCATCCAAAAGCGCCCGCCCACGCGGTCATTGACCATGTAGTCTGTCTCGTCATAATAAAACTCACTGATAAACGTCACGATCTGGTTGCGGAACAGGAAGATCAGCATCGCCGCGGCCGCATACACGCAGAGCATTTTCACGCTCAGGCGATTTCTTGCGATCCAATACGCGGGCAGGAAGATCAGCGCCGGCGCATGCACGCACCCGGCCAGCAGCGTGATGGCCACGAACTTTTTCGGCTTATCCTCCATGATGGCCGTAAACGCCCACATGAGGATGCCCATGGCCAGTGCCTGCTTGATGGCGCTGAAGCCAAAAACGTAAAAACCGAAGCAGTCCCACGTCAAATAGCTCAGCCACGGCTTGGGAGAATACCGGTAGATCACGACTGCCACCGTCACTTCGATGATCACGGCGATCACAATCAGCAGCACCTGAAAATCATTGTTCGACCAGGTCGCCAGCAGCTTCTGGAACCAGAAAAAACCAAAGTTGCGCCCGCCGTGGAACACGTCCTCGCTCAACCAGCCCTGATCTGCAATTTGGTAATACCCCCAGGCGCATTTCCGCAGGTCGCCGGTCAGATACATATACCGCCAGCCGCAGACGAATGTGTGCACCGCCGTCATGAGCAGGATATACCACTTGCGCTGCCGGCCGCGCTGCGGCAGCAGAAAGCCGAGCACCAGCACCGCCGCCACCATGTAATAATAGATCTTAACACCCATGTATTGCTCCTACCTTGTCGCGGCCTCCGCGGCAAGAAACTGTTCCGTTGCGCGCACCAGCGTCTCCTGCCGGAAGTCCCGTCCGCGCGCGCGCGCCTTTTCGGCATAGGCCTCCAGCAGCCCCGGCTCGGTCAGCATCCGCTTCATGCCGGCATACAGCCCATCCTCGCTGTTTTCCGTGATGAGTCCGTACGCGGAATCGCCAAGGATCTCGCGCATACCCGCACAATCCGTTGTGACCGTCGGCTTGCCGAGGATCGCCGCCTCGATCACCGCCGTGCTGAATCCCTCATAGCGGGACGAACACACCAGCAGATCTGCCGCCCGGAAAAACGGATACGGATTTTCCTGAAAGCCCCACAGCCGAACAGAATCTGACAGACCCTGCGCTGCAATGTACTGTTCCAGCGCCGCGCGCCCGGCTCCTTCCCCCAGGATCCAGAGGTCATATTGCAGCCCTTCCGCCAGCAGCCGCGCATGTACACGCAGCAGACGATCAAACCCTTTCTGCTCCGTCAGCCGGCCGATGGCAAGACATGTACGGCGGTGCACGGCCGCTCCGTCCGGCAGCGGCAGCTCCGCCTTGTCCAGGATCTGTGCATCGTCATAGCAGTTATAGACCGTGACCGCTTCCGGTTTGGGTCCATACATCTGCACAAAGCTCCGCCGCACATCCTCCGACACGCACACGACCTTGTCAAACTTCGCATAGTACCTCGCCGTCCCGCGCGCAAACGCCGCCGGGTCTGCCGCTTTCTGCGCCAGATCACAGTGCACCCACGCCAGCTTCCGCGCGGTCCTGCTCGTAGAGCCCGCCAAGATCTTCGTGCTGCCACATTCCAGATAGGCGACCTCGATGTCATACTCGTCGCGGATATGCAGCGGGTAAGTCAGCCCCGCCGCAGCCTCGGCACGCATGCGGGTGTTGTTCAGCCGCGTTGCCGCCGGGTAGCAGTACCGGTACCGGATGCCCGGCGCGAGTTCACGTGCCGCGGCCTCGGGGTAGAGCGTCTGCACGGTGATAGAAAAACGCGCCGGATCCATTGCATTGACCAGATTCCGCAGCACCTTTTCCGCCCCGCCGCCCGTGAGCGACTCGATGAAAAATAAGATTCGGATCATGTTTGCATCATCCTCTTGATTTTCCGAAGGATACGTTTTGCAAGAGGTATCATGTCCTCTATGCGAAAAATAAAATATCTTAGCATATCTGCCTCACGCAAAAGGCCTTCTGACGGTTTCCCTCCGCGGCTGATTCGGTTAAGCTTTACAACTTCATTACGATAGAAAGATAGCTGCGTTCTGTAATTGCTGAAGTGGATCAATCGGACCGGATAGGCCGTCTCGCGCGTTTTGTGGAACACTGCACGTGGGACAGAGATATCTGCATCCAGTTTCTTGAGCGGCGGCGCAAAAACCAGTTCACCATCCAGATTCACCGGCTCAAAACCGCACACCGCCATACCCAGCGCGAGCACTGGTTCATCTGCCGGCGTCCGGAACCCATTGAAACAATATTCGCTGTAATGCGCAACACAACGGTTAGCAATTTCAAAAACGCGGCCACAGGCGGGCGTATTACGCATATAGTACACGCCGCCGTTGAAATCCGGAATAAATGAAATATCTTCCCGATATTCCTTCATACCATCCGGGACAAACCACCCACGTCCGCACGTCAGATCGCGCCATGCATACCCGAACAAGGAAAAGTCGCCCGCGCCCGAGAATATACTCCACCACGCATCCAGATCCCCATAAGCAAGGCTGTCCGCATCAATAAAAATGGTTTCTTCATATGGCAATTCGCGAAACAGCTTCAGCTTATCGTTGTAGCTGTTGGAAGCATCAGAAATCACGATGACATGATCGAACTGTGCAGTGATCTCATTTTCCCGGTCAGCAATTATCGCAAACGGGTAAAGTTCCGTAGCAAACTGGTGATATGACAAAAGCAGATTCTGCGCCAACCGATAATAACGTTGATGTCCGGTCGCGATCGTCACAAAGCCGCGCTTTCCATATGTTTTCTCCATCATCCCTGCTCCTTTTTCACAGCCGTTTCATACAGCGCGCATAGCCGGCGCGCAAAAACGCGTGAATCAAAGCCGTACTTTTCGACCGCCTGCACAACTGCCGCCTTCTCCGCGCGCGGCATCTGCACTGCACGTTCCAGTGCATCCGCCCATGCGGAAGCGCTCTGCTCCAGCTGCAGCCACTGCACATAGCCAATTCCGAAATCCACCTCGCGGGAGTAAGTATCCGCCGTCACACACGGCAGTCCCGCCGCCTGCGCTTCGATCATCACGAGCGGCATTCCCTCATACAGCGACGGCAGCAAAAACGCATTCGCTTTCCGTGCCAGAACATCCACATCCTTGCGCACGCCCAACAGCAGCATTTGCTCCTGCAGACCGTATTCTGCGATTGCCGCACGCACCTGCTGCTCATACGCATTGCCGTTGTTGCCGACGCAGAGAATCCGAATGTGGTCGCCGCGCCGCTGCAGCTCACGCGCAATCTGCACGGTAAAGAGCTGGTTTTTGATCGGCGTAAAACGGCCGACCTGAATCACATTGATCCAGCCATCATCACAGAATTCACCGAGCTCCCGCCGGTCGTAATGGTCAAGAAATTTGGCCGTGTCCACCGAGTTGAAGATCAGGTGATAATTGGCCTGCTGCGTAATTTGCTTTCCGTACAGATACTCCCCGGCCAGTGTCGAGCAGGCGCAAAATTCCGTCGCATAGCGCACGATCCAGCGGCGCATCACCGCATTGTACCATTTTCGGATCCACCGCTGGCGGCCGCTGCCGTCCCCATCCGACCAGTTGTGCGCATGTACGAACCGGCATGGGACTCCGGCGCGCTTGGCCGTCCGCAGCACCATGCCGCTGTGAAACAGCTCGTGTGAGTGAACGACATCATAGCCGCCGTCTTTCATGACCCGGTACAACGCCCGGCAATACCGAAGAAAGTGCCGTCCGTCCGTATTGGGTATGCGGATGCACCGGCTGCCAAGCGCTTCGATCTCATTCTGATAAAACGGAGCGTCCATGGTCGTTGTAAAGTCGATCTGAAATTTTTCCGGATCTGCGTTGCGCAGCAGATGCATAAGTTGATTTTCAATGCCACCGACGTCCATCGCGCCAGCAACGAGCAAAACCCTGATCTCAGCCATTGGCCGCCCCCTTCCATCTCAGTTCACTTTCCAGCACACCAACGCATCGATCACGCCGCTCATCCGCAGTTGCACCGGCAGCGCAATCAGGCGGCATCTCCAGCCGATGGGCTTGACTGATTCCGCACAGTACAGCTTACAGATCTCACGGATCTTTCGCCGGCGCTGCACCGGCGCAGTGTCATATTTCAGCAACTCCTTGAAGCACGAATATGCACTGCGATACGTCATCCAGGCAAGTACACCGCGATACACCGCGCGCGCATCATCCGAAAGCGCAGCCTGCTCCAACGCACACGCCATCTCCCGGTTGACCTGCAAAAGCTGCTGCGTCAGGTGATCCCGCCGTTTGCGCGACAGAGAGTTCTGGTCGCTCACATCCACACAGTACAGCAAATCGGGAATAGACACAAGGCTGCGGCACTGCAGCACATAGGAAAACAGAAACAGCTGGTCCTCCCCGATCGACAGATTTTCACGAAAACGCAGTCCCGCCGTCGTGATGACCTCACGGCGGAACGCCCGGCACCACAGCGAACTGAACAGATATCCCCGCATGGCAGCGTCTATGCGCCGCGCGATGGCAAGTGCATCTGTTTCCGTATAGCGCCCGGTGTTCCAGGCACTCGTATTCGCGCCAAAATTCTGATAACCAAACGAGAGCAGATCCGGCCGTTTCTGCGCGACCGCTGCATCGATCACCGCAAAATAATTGTCCGCCACATAGTCATCACTGTCCACGAACAAAATATACTCGCCCCGCGCCTGTTCCAGGCCCAGATTGCGCGCAGAAGAGACACCGCCGTTTTCCTTCGGAAAGTACCGGATCTGCGGATAACGGTGCGCATACGCTGCACAGATCTCGCCGCTGCCGTCGCCGGAGCCGTCATTGATGAGCAGCAGCTCATAATCGGAAAACGGCTGCCGCAAAATGCTGTCCAGACAGCGCGCCAGCGTCTTTTCCGCATTGTAGATTGGGATGATGATGGAATACCTCATATAATTTCTCACGAAATGACAACCTTCAAAAGTCTCTCCACCGCTTCCAGCGACTTCTCCTCCCGGAATGCTTCAACTGCCTGCATATTGTATGCCCCCATGGCCGCACGCAGCGCCGGATCCTCCGCCAGCTTTCGGATCGCTTCCGCCATCCGGTTCGGCTCATTTGGCACCACAAAGCCGCCCTTTCCGTCCGCGATCAGATCCACATTGCCGCGAATGTCCGAGCAGACGACCGGCAGGCCGGTAGCCATTGCCTCCATCAGCGCGCGGGAAAGCCCCTCACGCAGCGAGGGGAACACAAACATGTCACAAGCACACATAATCTGTGCAACGTCTTGACGATATCCGAGAAAATGAACACGCCCCGACAAGCCGCAGGACGCCGCTTGCTGCCGCAGCGCGGCCTTCTCCTGCCCCTCGCCGCACAAGAAATACTGTAAGCGAGGATCCTTCAAGTGCGCCACCGCTTCGATTACGCACTGCTGGTTTTTCCCCCTGTGTAATTCTCCAACTGTTAGCAGGGCTACATCGTCCGCCGACAGTCCCAGCTTCTCTCGCCACGCCCGGCGCGTGTTTTCATCGGGCGCAAAACGATCCAGATTCACACCCACGCCGGGAATCTTCTCCACCCTTGCCGCGTGGAACGTCTGCGCCCGGCGATAGTCCTCCTCGTTGATGGTCACGATCATGTCGCACAGCCGGGAACACGCTTTCTCCACCGGATAATACAACAGCCAGTTTTTCTTCGGTGCGCCGTTATAAAAATGAAACCCGTGCACCATGTATACGACCTTCGTGCCGTGGCGGCGGGCATCCTGTGCCGCCAGCCGGGTCATAACGCCCATGACCGGCTCGTTGGTCCAGATGATATCCCAGTGCGCACCGTCGATGATTTTCTTCAGGTCGCTAAAGCCCGCGGCGTTGCCGGGCGAAAACGGACTGCGCACCAGCCGGACGGTGTGGATCGGTGCGATGCCGTCCAGCGCCCGGTGCAAATCATCCATGCGCCCGCCGACGTCCGAACACGCCAGCTCCACGGCAAAGCCGTTGGCAGACAGGTACTTCACGTGCGGCACCAGAAACTGAATGGCCATCAGGTCGGTGCAGGTCAGCAGCAGATGCTTCATCGCAGTGCCTCCAGAATCTGCCCGGCGATACCCGCCGCGTCCAGCCCGAACCGGCTGCGCAAATACTTCTGATTGCCGACAACTGCGGAATACGTATCCTGCAGGCCGATGCGCAGCAAGCGCGCGTGTGCCGGAAGCTCACAGAGCACCTCTGCCACCGCGCTGCCAAAGCCGCCGACAATGTTGTGCTCCTCAACCGTGGCAATGAGATCAAACTCCCGCGCGCATCGTGCGATCACCGCACGGTCGATGGGCTTGACCGTCGGGAACGTATACACCGCCGGCGTAATGCCGTGCTGCGCGAGGATCGCCTCCGCGCCGATGACCTCTTCAAAGATCGCGCCGGTGGAGAAAATGGCCACACGCGCGCCGTCATGGATGCGGATGGCCTTACCGATCCGAAAATCGTCGATATGGTCATGGATGCGCTTTTCCCCGCCGCGGCCAAGCCGCAGATAGCAGGTGCCCGGCCAGGCGGCGATCGCGCGTGTGGCCGCGGCAGCCTCCACAAGGTCGCCGGGGCACAGCACCGTCACCCCCGGCAGCGCGCGCAAAACGGCGATATCCTCGGTCGCCTGATGGCTCATGCCGAGCGAGCCGTAGACGAAGCCGCCGCCGACACACACGATCTTGACGTTGGCATTGTGATACGCACAGTCGTTGCGGATCTGTTCCAGACAGCGCAGCGTCGGAAAGTTGCCGATAGAATAGGTAAAGACCGTCTTGCCCGCGAGCGCCATGCCGGCAGCGACCGTAGTCATATTCTGCTCGGCAATGCCGGCATCCAGAAACTGATCCGGGAAGCGTTCCCAAAACGGTTTGAGCACGCCGAAACCGAGATCGCCCGTGACGAGCTCGATGTTCGGATCCGCCTCGGCCAGCGCCATCAGCGTTTTGACAAAGGTATCTCTCATTTCCCATCCTCCCCGCCGAAAAAGCTCGGATGATAACCGGCACACATGGTGTGGTCGTTGCCGATATCCGCGCCCGGCTCCGGCTGCGCCGGGTGGGCGATACCGCCGGGCGTGTAAGGATCCGTGACGCCGTCCGGCATGGCGGCGTGCAGCGCACACACGGCCTGATCGTACTCCCAGCCGTCGTGCGGGAAGCGATAGTGCCAGAGAATGTCGTTTTCCATGAACGGAACGCCCTTGCCCTTGACGGTATCGGCGATCACGACCGTTGGCTTGTGGCCGGGATTATGTGTATCGGCCAGCGCACTGCGCAGTGCGTCATGGTCGTGACCATCGAGCTCAATAACGTTCCAGCCGAACGCGCGCCATTTATCGCCAAGCGGTTCCAGTTCCAGCGTGTTCTCGCAAAAATCGAGACTCTGCATATGGTTGTGGTCGACGATGGCAACGAGCTGCTCGAGCCGGAAATGATTGGAAAACAGTGCTGCCTCCCAGACGGCGCCCTCATCACACTCACCGTCGCCCAAAACGACGAACACACGGTGCGTCTTGCCGTCCTGCTTGGCCGCCAGCGCCATGCCGGCGCCTGCGGACAGACCGTGTCCGAGCGAACCGGTCGAAAAGTCCACGCCCGGAAGATGGTGCGACACATGGCCGGACAGCCGGCTGCCGTTGGCGTAGTGCGTCTTGAGTTCCGCAATATCGAAAAAGCCGCGCTCTGCCAGCGCCGCATATACGGCCGCGCCGGCATGCCCCTTGCTCATGATGAGGCGGTCGCGCCCATCCCAGCCGGGGTTTTGCGAGTCGACGTTGAGAATGTCGGCATAGAGCACCGCAAGGATATCCGCCGCCGAAAGCACGGAGGCAATGTGGCTCCCGCCGGACAGATGTGTCATTTCAATGCCGTGGCGCCGAATGCGCCACGCAAGCTGCTGACTGTTTTGCTTCATCTCGACACCTCGTCCAGTGCCCGCAGTTCCTCGGCGCTCAGGTGCCAGTCCATGGCCTCGAGGTTCGAGGTCAACTGCGCCGGACGCTTAACACCCGCGAGCACAACGGAATCCGGGATTGCATCCAGGATGTACCGGATCGCGCAGGCTGGCACGCTTCTGCTGTGCGCCGCCGCGATCGTGCGCAGCACATCGACGATCCGCAGATTCTGCTCCAGTTTCTCGCCGTAAAAATTGATGTAGATCTCCCGGCTGCGGCGGTCATCGGCACCAAAATGTACATTTTCACGCGTATACTTCCCCGTCAGGATGCCCTGCCCCAGGCTGCCCCAGGTCATAGGCGTGACGCCCAGCTCCCGCTGCACCGCACGCAGATCCGCCTCGTTGCGGCGGCAGGCAAGCGAAAATTCATCCTGACAGCAGGCGAAATTTCCCCGGTACGGCAGCAGCTCCTGCAGACCGTCGCAATGGATGTTCGACAGGCCGTAATACCGGATCTTGCCCTCGCCCTTGAGCGCTTCCAGCGTCGCCACGACGTCACCGATGGGCGTTTTCCCGTCACGGTAGTGGATCAGATACACATCGATATAATCCGTACCCAGGCGCCGCAGACTTGCCTCCAGCGCCTGGCGGATATAGGACGGTGCGTTATCGTAGACCGTTTTTCCGCCGCCGACGCGCACACCAAACTTCGACTCGATCACGACGTCCTTCCGGTGACTGCCCAGGCCCTTAGCCAGCGTCTTTTCCGACTGGCCGAGGCCGTAGGTGTCGGCCGTGTCAAAAAACGTCACGCCCGCATCGAGCGCGGCGTGCACAGCAGCGATCAGCTCCTCCTCCTGCACATTGCCCCAGCCATATCCGCCCATGGGGCAGCCGCCCATGCAAAAGCGCGATACGCGCAGAGCCGTATTTTTCAATGTGATGTATTCCATCGTCACGCCTCCCTGTGTCCGCCGAGCACCCGAACCGCCTTTTGCAGCACACACGCGACCGTGCGGCAAAACAGCTTGGCGTCCGTCCGGAACGACACCTCCTGTGCATACCGGATGCGCAGCTCATTTTTGCGCTTGAGCACATATTTTTCATACATCTCGTCGGCATCGTCCGCGCCGACGATCTCATCGAGGCTGATAAACTCCAGTGAACTGTAATCCGTAATGCCGGGGCGTACCTCGAGGATGAGCTTCTCATCGCCCTCATAGGCCTGCGTATACTGCAGCAGTTCCGGCCGCGGCCCGACGAAACTCATCGTGCCCATCAGGACGTTGTAGACCTGGCTAAGCTCATCGCCCTTGATCTTGCGCAGCACCGCACCAACTTTTGTGATGCGTGGATCGTTGAGCGCCGTCGTCCCGCCGCCGATCTTGTCGGCGTCGGGCACCATGGTGCGCAGCTTGATGATATGAAACGGCTTACCGTGATACCCGCCACGCAGTGGGGTGTAAAACATGGGGAAACCGCTCTCGATCGCAACAGCCGCACCGGTCAGCGCGATCACCGGCGTCAGCACAACCGAAAACGGCAGCGCCAGCGCAACATCGATCCAGCGCTTGAACACGCGATTGTACAAACTGCGGTATCCCTGCGTGCGTCTCGCCGCAGGATTCCGAACATTTGTCTCCATTTCCATCCGCCCTCTCCGCCCCGCCGCGGCCGGCGGCCGCGCGGCGATAATTGACAAATTATTGTACCATGCTTCCCTACATATTTCAATATATCACCGGATATTTCACCCCCGTGAGCGATTTCCCGTGCCCCGCGGCGGCATAATCCCACCCGCGCGGCGCGTATACTTAACACCGGTAGTTAAAAAGCTGCAAATATTCGCAAATTCCCTCTTGCGCGCCCCCGCCGCTCGGGGTATAGTAAACGTATCATTTTGTCGAAAGTGCAGGAATCCGTGTATGAAACATCTGTTCATCGTCAACCCTGTCGCCGGCGGCAAGGACCGGCATGCATACGTGGCCGAGCAGGCGCGTCTCGCGCTCGAGGACAGCCCGGACGCCTACGAGGTCTACATCACCACCGCGCCGATGGATGCGTGCGCAAAGATCCTGGCGGAAGCCGCCTCCGGCGAGGAGCTGCGGGTGTACGCCTGCGGCGGCGACGGCACGCTCAACGAGTGCGTCAACGGCGCCGTCGGGCACGATAACGTCGCTGTGACCCACTTCCCCTGCGGCACCGGCAACGACTTTATCAAGATGTTCGGCGAGGAAAAGGCCCGCTTTTCCGACCTCTCCGATCTCGTGCACGGCGAAGTGCGCACGTTTGACGTCATGGAGTGCTGCGGCCGCTACGCGCTCAACATCTGCTCCGTCGGCGTCGACGCGCGCATCGGCACCGAGGTGCACAAGTACCACGACAGCTATGTGCTGTCCACCGTGGCCAACCTCATCAAGGGCATCGCCCAGCCGCTGACCGTGCGCGGCTGCGGCATGGACTACACCGGCGGCACATCGCTCATCTGCGCGTGCAACGGCCGGTTCTACGGCGGCGGCTTCAACCCCATCCCCGACTCCATGCCCGACAACGGCAAGCTCGAGTTTCTCGTCATCCGCGATGTCTCGCGCCTGAAGTTCATCCAGCTCGTCGGCAAGTACGCCAAGGGACGCTACCGCGAGATGAGCGACTACATCACCCACCTCGAGGGCGGCCATCTTGAGATCGACAGCGACACCGAGCTCGTCGTGAACATCGACGGTGAGGCGCTGTACAGCAAGCACGTGAATTTTGATCTCATCCCCGGCGGCGTGCGCTTCCTCGTGCCGGCAAATATGGCCTTCTTCCACCCCGAGACCGCCGGCGGCCACGAGACGCGCGAGTTTGTCCACGCCTGACGAAAAACGCGGTCACAAAACGTTTACAAAAAAATTTCGCCAGGGGCTTGATAATCCGAAAAAATGTGGTATAGTATGATGCGTTAGCACTCCTAGGAATTGAGTGCTAACGCATCGCTTTTTTGTATTCAATATTAGGAGGCATATAGATCATGAAACTCAAACCGTTGGCAGACCGTGTAATCCTCAAGCAGTTCAAGGCCGAGGAAAAGACGAAGAGCGGCCTGATCCTGGCAGCATCCGCGCAGGAGAAGCCCGAGATGTTCGAGGTCGTGGAAGTCGGCCCGGGCGGCATGGTGGACGGCAACGAAGTGAAGATGACCGTGTCCGCGGGCGACCGCGTGATCGTCGGCAAGTACTCCGGCACCACCGTGAAGGTTGACGGCGAGGAATATTCCATCGTGCGTCAGGGCGACATTCTGGCCATCGTCGAGTAATCCAACCGCTTTGATTTTAGGAGGCTATCATTATGGCAAAACAGATTATTTATGGTGAAGAAGCACGCAAGGCGCTGCAGCGCGGCGTGGATCAGCTTGCAGATACCGTCAAGATCACCCTCGGCCCCAAGGGCCGCAACGTGGTGCTGGGCAAGAAGTTCGGCGCTCCGCTGATCACGAATGACGGCGTGACGATCGCAAAAGAGATCGAGCTCGAGGATGCGTTCGAGAACATGGGCGCACAGCTCATCCGCGAAGTGAGCACCAAGACCAACGACATCGCGGGCGACGGCACCACCTCCGCCACCGTTCTGGCGCAGGCGATGATCCGCGAGGGTCTGAAGAACCTCGCCGCCGGTGCCAACCCGATGGTCATGCGCCGCGGCATCCAGAAGGCGACCGAGGCGGCCGTCGATGCCATCCGCACCAACTCCCAGCCCGTGAGCGGCAGCGGCGACATTGCGCGTGTCGGCGCGATCTCGTCCGGTGACGAGCACATCGGCCAGCTCATCGCCGAGGCGATGGAGAAGGTCAGCCAGAACGGCGTCATCACCGTCGAGGAGAGCAAGACCGCCGAGACCTATTCCGAGGTCGTCGAGGGCATGCAGTTCGACCGCGGCTATGTCACCCCGTATATGGTCACCGACAACGACAAGATGGAAGCCGTCATCGACGACGCGCTCATCCTCATCACGGACAAGAAGATCTCGAACATTCAGGAGATCCTGCCGGTGCTCGAGGCCGTGCTGAATGCGGGCAAGAAGCTCGTCATCATCGCCGACGACATCGAGGGCGAGGCGCTGGCGACCATCATCCTCAACAAGCTGCGCGGCACGTTCACCTGCGTGTGCGTCAAGGCGCCCGGCTTCGGCGACCGCCGCAAGGAAATGCTGCAGGATATCGCCATTCTGACCGGCGGTCAGGTCATCTCGACCGACCTCGGCATGGAGCTCAAGGACACCACGCTGGCACAACTCGGCCGCGCACGTCAGGTCAAGGTCACGAAGGAGACCACGACCATCGTCGAGGGCGCCGGCTCCAAGGACGACATTCAGGGTCGCATCGCGCAGATCCGCGCGCAGATCGAGACCACCACGTCCGAGTACGACAAGGAGAAGCTGCAGGAGCGCCTGGCAAAGCTGTCCGGCGGTGTTGCGGTCATCAAGGTCGGCGCTGCGACCGAGACCGAGATGAAGGAAAAGAAGCTGCGCATCGAGGACGCGCTCAACGCGACCCGCGCGGCTGTCGAAGAGGGCATCGTTGCCGGCGGCGGCACGGCTTACGTCGTGGCCAGCAAGGCCGCGCAGGCGGCGGCTGCCAAGCTCACCGGCGATGAGAAGACCGGCGCGAACATGATCGCCACGGCGCTGCGCGCCCCGATCTGCCAGATCGCGGCCAATGCCGGTGTCGAGGGCGCGGTCATCCTCGATAAGGTCAGCAAGAGCAAGAACGCCAACTTCGGCTACGACGCCGCGCATGACACCTTCGGCGACATGATCGAAAACGGCATCGTCGACCCGACCAAGGTCTGCCGCAGCGCGCTCGAGAACGCCGCGTCCGTCTCCTCCATGGTTCTGACCACCGAGTCCCTCGTGGCCGACCTGCCCGAGAAGGCCGCTCCGGCCGCTCCGGCTGCCCCGGACATGGGCGGCATGTACTAATTCCCCCCTGCCCCGGCAAAACAACAGACAAACAAAACACCGGCACCCGCGATCGCGGGTGCCGGTGTTTTTTCCGGTCGGATCCGGCGCCGAGAGATCGGCCGCCGGATTTTTTTATGCCTTTTCCAGCAGCGGTGCGCCGATGTTCCACGCCTCGCCGAGCTTCTCGCCGATGGCGTAGTACCCATTCTGGAATGCATCGTACACGAATGCATTGAGCTGACCGGGGGCGACCTTGCCGCTGCCGTCGAGCACGGCCTCGTCGGCCAGCACGCCGACGATCCCGCCGAGGACGTGGTGCCCGTAGGCCTCCGTCTTGTCGGCGACCACGCGGCACTCGAGCGTCACGGGAAACTCCTGCACCACGGGCGCATCGACCTTCTCGCTCTTCACGGCCGTCAGGCCGGTGCGTGCGAACTTGTCCGGCATCTGGTTGCCGCTGGCCGTACCGAGAAAGTCCGCCTCCCGGATGTGCGGGATGTCCGCAATGCTCAGCGTGAACGCGCCGCGCTTTTTGAGGTTTTCGGACGTTTTGTGCGACGTGCTGATGTTGAGCGAGACCATGTTCGGCGCACAAATGCCGCCCCATGCCATGTTCATCACATCGACCGTGCCGTCGTCGCCGTAGGTGGCGATCATGAGCACCGGCATCGGAAACAAATAGGGGTGCACACCCAGTTCTTTTTTCATGATAACGACGTTTCAAATTCGGCGGAAACATCCGCCGTTGTATTCAGATCCCGCACCGCGCCTCAATCGCGGGAAAACAGATCGCGCGTATAGACCTTGTCGCGCGCGGGCGCGAGCGCCTCGCTGCAGCGGTTGGCCAGGATGGCGTCGCACGCCGCCAGAAACTGCGGCAGATCGTTCGTGACGCGCAGACCGCGGTAGTCGCTGCCGTCTGGCAGCGTCGGCTCATAGATGCGCACCTCAGCGCCGCTGCGCCGAAGCTGCAGCATCACGTCCTGCACACTGCTCTGGCGGAAATTATCGGAGTTGGCCTTCATCGCCAGCCGGTACACGCCGATCACGAGCGGCCCGGGCGCCGCACCGTGCCGCCGCGCCGCGAGCTGCAGCACCTGCCCGGCGACGAATGCCTTGCGCGTGTTGTTCGAGTCCACGATCGCGCGGATCAGATCCTGCGGCACGCCGCGATAGTTGGCCAGCATCTGGCGCGTGTCCTTCGGCAGGCAGTAGCCGCCGTAGCCAAAGCTGGGGTTGTTATAATAATTGCCGATGCGCGGGTCGAGACACACGCCTTCGATGATGCGCCCGGTGTCCAGCCCCTTGAGCTCGGAAAACGTGTCGAGCTCGTTGAAAAAGGCCACGCGCATGGCCAGAAACGTGTTGGCGAAGAGCTTGACGGCCTCGGCCTCCATCGGCTGCATGAGCAGCACCGGCACGTCCGTCTCGTCGCTGGCCGCGCACAGAAGATCTGCAAACGTGCGCGCCGCCGCCGTCATGCGGGCGTTGCTCAGATCCGCCCCGACGACGATGCGCCGCGGATGCAGGTTGTCATACAGCGCGCGCCCCTCGCGCAGAAACTCCGGGCTGAAGAGCAGATTCTCGGTTCCGAACCGCGCCTGCGCCGCCTGCGTGTAGCCGATCGGCACCGTGGATTTGATGACCATGACCGCCTGCGGATTGACCGCCAGCACCGATTGGATCACATCCTCGACCGCATGGGTGTCAAAGGAGTCCGTGTCCGGGTCATAATCGGTCGGTGCCGCGATGAGCACATAGTCCGCGCCGCGGTAGGCGGCGGCCTTATCCGTCGTCACCGTCAGGTGCAGCCCGCCATCCGCCAGCCGCTGCTCGATCTCCGGGTCGCGGATCGGCGAGATGCCGCGGTTGAGCCGCTCCGCCTTTTCCGGCGTGGTCGTCACGGCCGTGACCGTGTGCTCCCGCGCCAGAAGCGCCGCCATGGATAGTCCAACGTACCCAACACCTGCTACTGCTATTTTCATCTTTCTCTTCATCCTTTATCTGTGTGTTTCTGCATTTTCTATTGGCCGTCCCTCAAAAATACACGTCGCATTCCAGAGCAGCCTGTCTCTGTCACTGCTCCTGAGGCATGCCATGGCATCCGCCAGACGCGGCGGACGGCTGGTCAAATTGTGTGCATCACTGGCAACGATCTGAACCAAATCCGCATGAATCAACTTCTTCATCTTTCGGCACAGAGCAGATGTCAGCAATGCAGAGGCATTGATCTGAAACAGAGCGCCAGCACTTCTCCAGGCCGACATTTGCTCCGGATTTGACAGCATATATTCATATCGCTCGACATGCGCAAAAACAGGAACTAAGCCGCAGCGCCGCATCTTTGCAACAAAATCATCCCCCCATAGTGGGAATCCGTAAAAAGGCAGCTCCACCAGAACATACGACCCTCCACCCAAGGATAATTGTTGCAGCGTTTCCGCTGTAAGTTCCGGCGCCATGCGCACTTCGGCTCCGAGCTTCACATCTATCTGCGCATTCCGGCATTGCCATTCAATCCTTTGAAAAGCATGCCTTCTCGCCTCTAAAAATGGTTCTAGCAGCATATCCTCCGGATAAAAATGCGGTGTAAAAATGATCCTTCTGATTCCTTGCGCACATTCCATCCGCAGCATCGCTTCTGATACCTCAAGATCGGCTGCACCATCATCCACGCCGGGAAGAATGTGACAGTGCAAATCAACAAGCGAATGTTTAGTTTGCATGCCGGTTCCTATCCCTGGTCGGTTTCGCGTTGGCTGCACGTCGATGGGACGGTTCGCTTTTTCGTGTGTTCGTTCGCTTGCCATATTCGTAGTTATAATATGCATAATTCTGGCCATGTCCGCTGCCGGCCTTGGAAGCGCAAAACCAGTTGAGGATCACGCCAACAATCGGCGCATTGCACTGCTCCAACTGCTCTTTCGCGTATTCAATCGATTCCCTGGATGCTTGATCCTGCCCGACAACAACAATGACACCGTCCATATACCGGCTAAGTACAATGGCATCCGACACCGCGTTCAGTGGCGCAACATCGCAAATAACGGCATCGTACTGCTCCGCCAAAAGATTGAGCATCTCACCAAAGCGTGTACTGCTGATAAGTTCCGATGGATTCGTTGGAATTACGCCGCAGGTAAGGACATCAATTTTCAGCTCCGGATCATGAAAAATTGCTTTGCTCAAGCTATTGCTGCCATTCATGACGGAAGTAATGCCGTAGGCCTGCCGCGGAATGTGCAAATAGCGCTGGAGTGTTCCTTTCCTGAGGTCACAGTCCACAACAGCAATTTTCTTTCCGAGTTCCGCCAAGGAAACCGCAAGATTCACAGAAACCGTAGTCTTGCCTTCTGCCGGATTGCAGCTCGTGATCATAAACATCTTGGCCTGATCGCCATTGGACTTTGAGAGATAGTCCAGATTTGTCCGCAGCGCTTTGTAAGCTTCTACATAAGCAAATGATTTGCTGTTCGCCGCAAGACATAGCGTTTTTCTGCGTTCTCTCGCTTTTTTATTCTTGCGATCCTCTGCATTCTCCATCGGAATGATCCCAATCACCGGCGCATCAAAAGCACGTTTTGCTTCCTCCGGTGAAATGATCGTATCATGGAGCATGTCCTTCAGGACGATCACCAGAACTCCGATCGCAAAAGCGGCAAGGCCAAAAGCTGCTGCATATCTCTCCTTATTCGGAGAAACGGGAACACTGCTTGTCCATGCTGCATCCACGACCCTGACACTGCCGGCCGTCACAGTATTCGAAATTGTCTCCGGAGCCAAAGCAACGATCTCATTTGCGATTGCCAGTGCTCGCTGCGGATCCTTATCGCGTACTGAAATGCGGATGATCTGTGTATCATCCACCGCAGAGATACTCACCCTCTGTGCAATTTGATCATATGTTTCGTCCAATTGCAACCTGGAAATCACTTTTTCCAGCAATGTGTGGCTCTTCAGGATGACCGAATATGTGTTTGCAAGACTGGACGACGCCGTTACATCAGAGTTGGTTATTGCGCTTTCGTTGGTCTGTACAGAGTTGTTCACCATCATATCCGCATTGGCGCTATACTGCGGCGTTACGAGCAGCGCAGCAACTGCATATCCCACCGCAGCGGCAACAAACGCAAGCACCAACAGCAAAACCATCTTGCTGCGTATCAGATAAAAACCCTTTTTCAGGTCAATTCTGGTCTCCAACTTATCGTTTGAATTCATAAATGCACCTACTTTTCCCGTCAAGTATCGTTTTTCCTGGATTTTAAAATATAATACACCCGCTTCATCTCACCAGACGCAGCCGTGACCACGCCATACAGGAGCAGCAAAATCACACATTTGATCAGCAAACTGAGCAACGCATTGGAAATCGTCCATTGCCGCAAAAAGACAATCGCAACCGCCATACACGCAGCCGCCAGCAGATCATATCGAAAGACTCCGAGGAAAGCTTTGTAAGAAAATCCGAAATCTTTTTTCATCAAAAAATAGTAATCAATAAAAAAGCGAAGATAGAGCCCGATCGTCACAAATGCAGCCAAAAGCAGCAGGTTCCGAGAAAACACACCGCATACAATCAGTGCAATTGCAACGCCAAAATGGATAACACCACTCCGAAACATCCACTTGGTGTTTCCGGTGCTCTGATAAATAGCACCGGCGCTGGACGAAACCAGTTGCGGCCACACAGACAAACTCAGCAGCTTAAAAACAGGAACCGCGGCGCCCCATTGCGGGCCGAAAAACAGCAAAATGATTTCCTCGCCACACAAAAAACAAATCGCCGAGATCAGCACGCCCAAATAAGAAAGCACCATAACGACCCGTTTATAGGAGTCATAAATAAATTGCTTATTATTCTGGTATTCCGCCAAAACCGGATGCAATATTGGATTGATGACATATGTCAAGTTCTGAACCGGATACATCATCAGCCGGTAGCCCTTGTCATAGTACGCCAGGCTCGTGCTGCCCATAACCTTTCCAACCAAAAGGTTGTCCGCATTTCGCGCAAAGTAATTAATCAGACTAAACAAAAATTGAAACAGGCTAAAATTACGAATCTGATGAATAACGGACATGTGAATTCCGGCACGAAAGCGAACGTGTGTACTCCTTGCATTCCATGCAAAAATGAACACAGACTGAAAAACCGACTGCAATATCAACGCATAGTATCCAAAACCGCGCCAGGCCATCACAATTGCTGCCGTCCCAGTAAGCAGCGATGTCAGGATCAGCCGTTTCCCGACAAGCGAAAACCGTTTGCGTTTCATCATCACTGCATTGGGAATAATATTCATCGAGTTGAACAGCACCGAAATGCTCAGCACAGCGCAAATTTCCCGGTATACAACATTTGCATAAAACAGAGCTATCAGATATCCCAGACCGAAAAAGAGCAGTGCCATTGCAACGGAAATATAAACCGAAAAACTGAAGACGTCATTTACTTCATCGTCCGTAATCGTCTTCGACTGAATCACTGCCGTGCCCAGCCCCATATCCGAAAGCACCGCAAAAAAGGATGTAAAGACGGTGACAACAGATACGACGCCATATGCTTCCGGAGTCAGAATGCGAGACAAAACTGCCGTTGTCAGCAACGATATAATAATTGTTGAGTACTTGGAAGCTCCATATAGCAGTGCTTCCCTCTTGAGGTGTTTTCCCATCGTTCTGTTATTCAATCCATATCATCGGTAAAAAAGCCGGAAGCTGCTGCCGACCGGGTAAACCTGCACATGCTGATATTCGGAAGCCGCATCTGCGCAGTGTTGGTAGCATTCGTTGAGCGTAACGATACGGTCATGATTGACATCGCCATTCATCGTATCCAGCCAGCATTGCTTCTCATACACATATCCAACGCTATCGGTCAATCCCCGCGTCATAACGCCGCCCCACATCTTGTTTTTATAAACAGTTCGGGATGTTTCTTCATAAGCGCTCGCTGTGAGCACATAGAATTTACTCTGGCGAAACTCACCGCTTTTTAGCATATGGTTTGCTTCTCGTGCGGAAAAGCATCCGACTACCATCCGGTTAAATTGCTCCGGCTGAAAGGTCTTGTCCGCATGGGAACGCAAGCCTTTTTCATAAATCGCCGCTCCGCTGCCGCAACTGTCCAAAATGACAACGACCTTGCCTGGTACAGCAGACAGCAATTCCGCAAGCTGCTCAAGCGGTAAGTATGCATTGTCGACCGTCACCAGAGCGCCGGAATAATAGTCTCCGGATCCGACTACGCCATGCCCGCTGTAATAAAACAAAGATACATCGTCCTCGCCGGCCCCATCAAAAGCCGTATCCATCAAATGGACAATCTCTGCTTTGGACGCATCCAGCCGGCTGGTCGTTTCCCAGCCCATTGCAGTTAGCCCCGCGAGCATATTCCCCATTGCTTGCAAATCGTTATCGGTACCATTCAGTTTTTCCGCATAGTTGTATTCCCCAATCAGAAGGGCACGGTAAACCGGGGCATTGGGCACGGAGATCTCTACCGGTTCCGACCACGCGCCAAAAAAGCGATTTGTTCCCACGGCATAATGCGCGCGGTAACGGTAAATATAGTTCGTCGCGCTGCTGACGGAAGCATCCACAAAAGAGGTGCCGGATATGATCCCCAGTGATTCATACGCAGCAGCACCAGACACTTTTCGCTGCAATTCATACCCGTCCGCGCAAGCATCCTGCTGCCATTCGAAACGGACGCTCGTCTCATCTTCCGCTTTTGCGGCAGAAAACGTCCGTGTATTTTCTTCCCAGGCCGCCAGAAGCTGCACTTCACGTCGCTCGGTTTCATAGCCCATTTTCACCGCACTCACCGCAAACGTGCTCTGACTGGCGGGCAGAGGAATGCTTACAGATTCCGCCTGCGTTTCATCCAGCCGTCGATACGTCCCATTTTCGACAGCATACACACGATAGGAATCTGCCCCATCAACCGCCGTCCAGGAAAGGGTGCATTCGTTCACTTGCTCCTGTGACCAGCGCACACAGGGCGGTTGCTTATGGAAATACGCAACCACCTCACTGCAGCGCCCGGAAGCTGTCCGCTGTGCATCTTCGGAGATGCCGCGAACACGATATGTGTAGAGGCCTCCATCCACCAAGCCATAGTTTTCCGTGGTCAAGCCGCAAACGGTTTTGATCAGCTTTTCCTCTTGCGTGCCATCTGCACGATACAAACGGTATGCCGCTGCATTCGCCGCTGCATCCCAACACAAGGCAGTGCTGCCGGTGCCGCGGTAGCGAATGCGCAAATTCTGCACCTGTGCGACCACAGGCTTCGCTTCACAGGCAGCGGAATATGCACTTCTGACGATACCCGAATCCGTCTTACAAATTGCCGCAACACGGTAAGTATAGGATTCATTCTCTTTCAGACCGTAATTACTCGTTTCCGTTCCATAAACGGTTTTTACAAGGGAGAATGCCCCGTCTCCCGCTGCACGATAGAGCCGGTACGCCGTTGCATGCTGCACGGGTTCCCAAGAGATATCCGCACTTTGCGGCGTTATTCGAAGTGCCGTGATTCCCTGAGGCGCTTCCACCCCGGCAATACATGAATACACTTCAGAATATGCGCTGTATCGCTCCACATCGCAAATCACACGATTTGCCCGCACACGGAAATAATATTTCTGCCCATTTACCAAGCCATAGCAGACTGTGGATGTATCCTCTACGCGCTTGATGAGTTTCCAGTTCACGCCATCCGAAGAACGATAAACAGAATAACTGTCTGCACACGGATCGCCCTGCCAAAAGAGGCAAAGAGAAGTGCCGCTGTTGAGCCGGGCACCCGTTATTTGTGGCTGCATAACGCCAATCTGAATGGAAACGCGGTTGGAAGTACCACAATACACACGTGCACCCGAATCGTCAAGTACATACGGACGCACACAATACACATACTGCATCCCATTTTTCAGGCCATAATTTCGGGTCGTGCATCCATTCACGCACTTCACCAGCGACAACGCGCCTCCATTTTCACCGCGAAATACGGCATACCCGTCAGCTTGATCGACTGCGTCCCACGCCAACGACGCAAAATCAGCTCCCGTCTGCTTCACTTCCAACTGCATATTGTCTGCATACACAAACGGCGGCAGCAGCAAGCAACATACGCACAGGATCAAGAATACCCGATAAATGGTTTTTTTCATATCATTCATCCTTTCGTGCACGCACGGGAGCCGGATACAAATAACCGGCCGCAAGGAGCAGAGAAAAATTCATGTAAACATTGTTAAACCCGGATTCAATCAGGCCGAACAATGCATACAAAACAAAAATCATTACCAACAACTTATCGTTTTCCCGGCAGGCGCAATAAACGCCCCTCATATACATAGAAATCAGGAGCAGCAGCACAATCGGGCCGCCTTGGATCAGCATACGCAGATAGGCAACGTCCAACAGCGCAATGGAAGATTTCGTTTTCCGGGCAATTCTTACAGAGATCAGATTCACTTTCTGCCCCAAAGCGGGAATCCCGTATGTGTTCAAAAGGCGCTGACAGTTATAAAAACGGTATCCCGACAGTCGATCCAGCCAGAAAAAAAGGCTCGACTTCCTGCACAGTTTCATACTCTGGTAAGAAAACCCGGCAGCCACGGGACACGACCAGACAGCAGCCGCGGCAAAAAAAGCGTTCATGTTCCCCGTGCTCTTCAACGAAACCAAAAACAGCAAAATCGGAAACAGCACCATCAGCGCAACCGAAGTGCGGTTTGCAGTCACAAACAGTACGCCAGCCGCAATCGTCCAAACCACCAGTGTATAGACAACTGTGCTCTTTCTGCGGAAAAGCAGCGCATCTTCCAACACCAGCGAAAGCACCAACGCTGCCAATGTATTGGGATGATTAAAGCCAACAGACAGCCGCACAATATCGGAGCCCGTTCTGCTCGTGGAATAATTTTCAATCACGAGCAAACCGCTGAGCAGAATAAAGATGACAAAAAATAGTCTCGCAAAAAAATCCACCCTCAGTACCCGCTGAACATCCACGTTCCGAATACCGAGGATTAGCACCATAAGATAAAAAATATGACTATATCCAGAGCGCAAAAAGCACAAAGAGAGAATTCCGCCCGTCAAAACCATGAAAAGGAATGTTTTTAGGGGATAAAATCGGTCACTGACCAACTTTGCCAGAAGCAGCACAGAGGCTAATATACGAAAACCATAGCTGAGCACCTGGGAATACCTAAGTGCAGCATACGTCGAATACCCAAACAGCAGTGCGTCCGCCATGCAGAGGATATACGCGCCGATAAACAGCACGAATCCCCAATCTGTTCTGCGACTCAACACGCTTCCTCCTCTAACAGTTCCTGAATCACCTGATAAACACATGCGCAAGTGCGCTCCATAGAAAAATGCTGCTTCGCCCGTGCCAGACCACACGCTCCCATCTGCTGCGCAGTCTCCCTGTGACAATAGAAAAAATAGATTCGTTCAGCCAGAACATCCGGCGCTCCATGCGGGTAGAGATAACCCGTTTGCCCGTCAAGAATGAGCTCAGCAGTCCCGCCGCTGTCTGTGCCGATTACCGGCAAGCCCGCACACATGGCTTCCACAGTTACTCGTCCGAAAGCCTCGCACCAAGAGCAGACCAGTTCTACATCCATGCACGCACGGAGTGCACGCATATCCGTTACCTCGCCGAGGAAATGCACGTGCTGCTCCAAACCGCATGCATGAATCTGCTGCTTTAGCTTCGTGATGTATTTCCGGTCTTCATAATCGGGGATCTCCCCGGCAAAAAACAGTTCTGCATCCCCCACGCCCCAGTGATGCGTCAGGATCTCGAAAGCGCGAACGGCCTCATCCTGCCCTTTCTGCGGCACGATTCTACCGGTCAGCAGCAACCGGTAGCCGGTGTGTGTTTTCTTTTGGAGCGCATAGTCTTCCAGCCGAACGCCGTTATAAACCAAACGCATCTTGGCGGCCGGCATGTATTTTGACAGCGAGTGATACAGCGCTTTGGAAATCAGAATGATTCGGTCCGCATAATGTTTCATGATCCGATTAAACCCGGCCGGATACACCGTTTTATTCTCCCGGCCATAGCTGCGCACATGCCAGATATGCGTAACGCCGCGCAATCTTGCAAGATATCCGCCAATGACAATCATACGCTCATTGGTATAAATCAGGTCGATATCTGCAGGCAACGTACGTGAAATTTTACGAGCCAGAAAATAGTCCAGTACCGGTGCCACATAAATTTTGGCCGCACGGAGCACATCACGAAATTCCCGGTGATAAACAGTGCAGCACCTGTGGTATTTTGCGAAATATACATCGATCCCCAGCGAGCGGCAAAGCGCTTCCAGGGCGCTGTTCTTCTCTGGGATCAAAACAGACGGCACAACTCCATATTGCTCTCGTAATCCGACCATCAAGCTTACCAGGGATCGGTTTGCGCCGCCGCTCATTTTTCCGGAATGGCTCACAAAGAGGATATTCATAGCGTGACCCCAGTCCCTTCATACGCACAGTACAAATGCTCCAGCTTTTGTGCCATATCTGAAATATCATATCCGGAATGAAGCACCTGCTCCCAACAGGACGTGCGGGAAATTGGCCGGGGCGTGCCGGCAATCATACGCGCCCAGGTCTTGGGATCATTCTCTAACGGAATCCATGTCAAACGGTCTGTGATTGCAACAGATCGCGGAATAACCCCCTCGGATGCAAAACAGGGCAGGCCGGCTGCCTGCGCCTCCACCAGGACATTTCCGAACCCCTCAAACCGTGAAGGAAGGACGAATGCATCCATCGCGCACAAATATGCCGGTACATCCTTGGTCACACCGCAAAAGTGGATGCGCTCACGTATTCCCAGCGCCTCTGCTTGGCGAACAGCCTCGGCTTCCCCATCTCCACTGCCAATTAGCAGCAGGGTGGATTCCGGCATCCACTTCAGCAGCTCACAAAACACCTGCAGCAGAAACGTGTGGTTCTTCTGATAACTAAAGTGGCCGATATGCCCCAGAACAAATTGCGCATCCACATCTAGTTGCTTTCGCAACATCTCTCGTTTCTGTGCATCGAAGCGATAATTCTGCAACTCAAGCCCATTGTTTAAGATAAAAACATGGCCATTGGCCGTCTCCCGATCTCCAAACAGCCATTTGGCAGCAAGATCCGAATTTGCAATTTGAACATTTGCGCAGCCGCGAAATAGTCTTCTGCATATTCTATGTGCCAGCAGCTTGACCGCTCTTCCTCTGCCGCCGGCACCAATGTTATTGTTCCGGCAATGCACAATGCGCAAAGGTATTCGGTATACTTTGGCCCAGAAGACATATATCAGCTCCACACCATGGCATACGTTGAAGTGCGCAACGTCATAATGTCCATTTTTGAGCACCTTGCGCACCGCAAAAAAATTAGCCAGAACACGTATTGCCGGAGACGAATAACGGCGCTTGAGTGTTACGATTTTTCGTGCCCCGGCGGCGATGATATCATCGTCAAAAATGCTCGTATCATCTTCGCTGACAACAATATCGAACGATAATTGATCCCGTGAGAATCTCTTGAGCAGATTCACCTGTATTGTCTGGATCCCACCAACCTGCCACTTTTCGCAGTACCAAAATACACGTTTCTTCCCCATGTTGTTTATCCCAGAAAATTACAGATTGTTTGAATCATATGTCCCTGTCCGGATGGGTATGGGTTCAAAGCGACGGAATCCACACTCCGTAGAACGCCTTCCAAATCCGCGATATCTTCCACATTCATAATGCATTTTTGCTTTTCCAGGGCACGGGCGATTTCAAGCTGATGGTCGCTGACGTGCTCGCCAAATCGCTGATAGCGCGGAACTGCAATCACTTTTTTCCCGTTGAGAAGTCCTGTCATGATTGCCCCCTCTCCGGCATGTGTAATCAGCAGATCGCACATTTCGATCGTCCGGTCAAAATCCGATTTATTCAAAAACTGAACCCATTCCAAAGCCTCCGGTATGTAAGGGCTGACGCCTATTTGCGCCACAACACGCTCCTGAATCACACCTTCTTTTTTCAGCCGATCCACTTCACGAATCAATCGCTCAAAAGGGAATTTTTGAGATCCCACAATTAAAAAAATCAAAACACGCGCCCTCCGTATACTGCTTTCGGATAGACCTGCAGCATTTCCTCCCATTGCACAAGAAACAGATCCGCAAATCGATATGTCAGCTTCCCGGTCAGCGTCGGTTCATCCACATTGAACAGGCACTCGATAAAAATAATCTTCTTCCCAAGCAGCTTCCCCAACAGCAAAGCCGGGAAAGCGATCATTGCACCAGTGGACAATACTGCATCCGGTTTTTCACGGAGCAAAATCCAAAACGTCCGGAAAAAACACACGATATATAACAACCAGCTCTTCCACTCCCGCCGGTTGACCTGAGGCATCTGATATACTTTTTCCTGCCAAAAATCAACATGATAAGCCGTTTTCTCCGTCAAAAGCACCGTGTGGTACTTTTCCCGCAAAGGCTTGAGCGCCAGCATTTCTTCCAAATGCCCTCCGGACGATGCCGCCATCAGTATCTTTTTCATTCGCGTTCAATACGCTCCTTTCCCGCTGATGACCGCTTTCACCGTCAGGAGCAGAATTTTCAGATCCGTTAGCGGCGATGCTTCCTGAATGTACTTCAGATCCAGGGCGACCCACTCATCAAAGCAAATGTCATTCCGCCCGGAAATTTGCCAATAGCACGTAATGCCCGGCTTCACATATAGCCGCTGCAACTGATACGGCGTACATTTTTCGGTTTCATATATAGGCAGCGGCCTTGGGCCAACCAAACTCATATCGCCTTTGAGAACATTCCACAGTTGCGGCAATTCATCCATACTGGTTTTTCGAATGAATGCACCCACTCTGGTAACACGAGGGTCATTTTTGAGCTTAAACGCCGGACCGTCCAGTTCGTTGAGAGGTTCCATCGCAGCACGGTATGCCGGGGCATCTTTGCACATACTGCGAAACTTATACATGCGAAACGGTTTCCCATCCACACCGCTTCGCTCTTGAACAAAAATTGCGCTTCCTGCGCTCTCCAAACGGATGGCAACCGCAACCACCATAAACAGCGGCAGCAGAAGAACAAGGCCAATCAGGCTCGCAGTAACATCAAATGCCCGCTTTATGACTCTGTAAAAAAGACAGTAGTTCGGGCGCTCAATGATGACATCTGTGTTTTCCGCGCCGGGCGCGATCACTTCATTCATACATACAATTCCTCAAGGCGCGTCATAAAATATGCGATGCTTCGATCCAGGCCTTCATCCAGTTCCACGACCGGTTCCCATGCCTTCAGCTCATTTCTTGCGAGGGAAATATCGGCCTGCCTGCGCGTGGGATCGTCCCCGGGAAGCGGCCTGAATACGATCCTGCTTTTGCTGCCCGTTTTTTGCAGCACCTTTTCAGCAAGCTCTAAAACCGTAAACTCATGCGGATTGCCGATATTTACGGGGCCGCAAAAATCATCGCGGCTCTCGTTCATGAGAAGTACTAGACCGCGCAGCAAATCATCAATATATTGAAAACTTCTTGTTTGCGTACCGTCCCCATAAACCGTCAGATCTTCGCCGCGGAGCGCCTGCATTATAAAATTACTTACCACACGGCCATCCTGGGGATCCATATTGGGCCCGTAGGTATTAAAAATGCGCACCACCTTGATATCGGTTCCATACTCCCGGTGATGGTCAAAGCAGAGCGATTCCGCACAACGTTTGCCTTCATCATAGCAGCTTCTGATCCCAATTGGATTCACATTTCCGCGATAAGTCTCAACCTGCGGATGTACCTCCGGATCCCCATACACTTCGCTGGTAGAAAACTGCAAGACACGCGCGCCATACTTATGTGCCAACTCCAGCATATTCAGCATCCCCAAAACACATGTTTTGGTTGTATTGACAGGGTCTTTCTGATAAGCCGGTGGGCTCGCCGGGCACGCTGCATTGTAGATCTGGTCAACCGGCACATCATAAAATTCCTGAACATCCCGCTCTACAAACCTGAAATTGGGCTTTTCGCACAAGTGCGCAATGTTCTGAAAACGTCCGGTGGACATATCATCGAGGCAAATCACGTAATTATTTGTATCCCGAACCAGCAGGTCACAGAGATTAGAGCCAATAAACCCTGCGCCGCCAGTTACTAAAATTCGTCTCATATTCTTTCTCCGCCCATAAAAACTGTTTTTTCCCTTATTTCCCCGTTATTATACAAAATTAATTTATTTTAACATCAAATTCTTTCACTGTAAAGACATAAACAGCCATCCCCCGAATTCAAGAAAGCTGCATCCTGTGCAGCAAACAAAAAACGCACCCCGCTGACAGAATCTGTCAGTAGGGCGCGCGCGTCAGCACCTGCATGTGTGCTTATGCGAAATGGAATGTTGCGTTTTGGAAATAACTGTTTCCTCCGCCGATCGTCATGTGCTGTGCAAGCTCAGCCTGAGATGCGCCATAGTAAACATCTTTCAATTTGCTGCACGAAAAAGCGTAGTCAGAAATCATGAGCTTGTTGTACGTGTTCGTACCATTTACAACACTGCACTGCCCACCATCCAGATAAGTGATCGTAAAGTAATCATAAATGGGAACGCTGTTGCTGCCATCCTGCTGGAAACGAATTGTATGCTGTCCAACGCCAAGGGAAATATCCAGCACATCATACAAGGAAGGAGAGGTATAGCTGCCCGCACCATATGTTCCCTGCAGGACACCGTCCACATAAACTTTGAAATTGAGGTAATTGTTGAACGCGCACTCTGAAAGTCTGAATTTACCGGCTTTCGTCACGTTGACATCAAAGCTAAGATCATAGGCATTCTTCACACCATAGCCGCCGCTGGCGTTCCCACTTGACCAAGTGGGATCACCGCTCACAATGTTCGTGTTCTCTGCCTCGATCATCATGCCGGTCGGTGCATCATCAACTGCAATGGTGACAGATGTCAGTCCGCAGCCGCTAAAAGCATATGCACCAATTTTCCGGACGTTCTTGCCAATCTGTATACTGGTCAACTTCTGACAATTCTCAAATGCGTATTCGCCAATTTCTGTTATTTCGTCTGCAAGCAATACTGTATGAACATGATCGGCACTCTGAAAAGCGTGTGCTGGGATCTTGTCCGTCCAGCCGTACTCGCAGTCGTAGCCGCCGCCGGTCGGGCCGACAGTCTCGATCGCCGTTGCGGAAAAGACACCGCTGCCAATCGAAGTAACGGTTGCGGGGATGTTGATCTTCTTCAAGCTGCTGCAGCCGGAAAAAGCGTAGGCGTCAATCGTCTGCACCCCATCCGGAAGTACAGCAGACGTCAGTGCTCTGCAGATGGAAAAAGCATTGCTGCCGATCGTCTGCACCCCATCCGGAAGTACAACAGACGTCAGTGCTCTGCAATATCGGAAAGCTTCGCTGCCGATCGTCTGAACATCCTTGCCAAACTGCACCTTTTCCAGTTTCGTGCAGTTATAAAATGCCCTGTAACCAATCTCCGTGATCCCGTCTGCAATGGTCACTTCCTGGATGTTTGCGGCATCTTGGAAGCTATACGGGAGGATCTTGTCCGTCCAGCCGTATTCGCAGTCGT